>Ga0265316_10000656_pt1 | contig 38426 bp, 35 predicted proteins | sample 4522metaG_FD_202092 | JGI IMG/M metagenome (GOLD analysis project Ga0265316, IMG submission 202092) | Rhizosphere microbial communities from Carex aquatilis grown in University of Washington, Seatle, WA, United States - 4-5-22 metaG | ecosystem: Host-associated > Plants > Roots > Rhizosphere >...
ACGGGCACAACAAGAATCCAAAACCCTTCATCTGGACAGCCAAAGCAAGCGACATCCTCGAAAAGGTCACCCGCGCTCAGACGGTCCTCAATAAAAGACGATCTGCGTGAGACACTACACTAGTTGCGCAGGATCTTCAAATAGAATGCCGTGCTGATAGCCGTAGTTTCCAACCAGAATCATGGCGCCGGCCACAGCCACGGTAAAAGTTGCGCCGATCAGCGTATCGAGACGCGCCCACTTCAAATCGGAAAAGCGCAGGCGTTTCTCTGCTACGCAGCTTTGCTGAAAGAAGAGCTGCCAGAGTGCGATCGTTGTGCCCACAATGGCGATGACGAGAAAAATAAGGCTGCTGGTGATGCCGCCTGACGGCACCCCTGGGGCGACCGTGGAGTGCGCAACGGAGGCCCAGTCGGGATGAACCAAATAAGCCAGCGCAAACCAGGTCAAGTCTAGCAGGCAGAGAGCGATGACGGTGCGCTCCCAGCGCAGATAGCTGCCGGTGACCACCAGGATGATCAATCCCACAGCGGAGACCGGCACGGAGATGAAAGGCGTGACGCCAAGCGCGCTGAGCGCCAGAGAGATCGCCGCAAACTCGGTGATCAGGGTCAGGAAATTGACAAACAGCAAATCAATGAGCGAAAACCGGCCCCACCACTTGCCGAAGCGCTCGTAGATCATCGCTGCGTGGCCCTTGCCGGTGGCAATCCCGAGGCGGGCAACCATCTCCTGTACGAAGTAGCAGATGGGCAGCAGCACGATCAGAGTCCAAAGTAAGTGAAGGCCGTACTGGCCGCCCGCCTGCATATAGGTGGACACTGCCCCTGCGTCGTTGTCTGCCTCCATCACGATCAGGCCGGGGCCGAAGACCATCAGAAAGGTGAGCAGACTCCGCTGCCAGCGCCAGTGCACGACGATGCCCTTGGCAACCGGTGTCGCGGGTATGACGAATTCAGCTTTTCTATGCGCACAGACGCAATCCCCCTGTTTCATCGTTTGAGGAGGATGGCGCTGTGGATGTAACGCGGGAAGACTTTACGACAGACCAAACGCACATAAGCGGCGTTCTAGAATTGCCTGTGGGAACCCAGATACAGGCCAAACGGCCTAATTCGCGGACAATTGCAAGCAGGTTGTACATGGTTCCTCCTTATGCAGTCCGTGCAGATGCAGCCCGGTCCAAGCCGGAGTCGCAGACAGGCAGGCAACACGAATCATCGGTTCGGGAGGAGTGAGTCTGGTGATTCTGATCGCTGGCTCACACGCTCAATTCACAGGTCGTATGTTGTGAAGAGCGGTGAGGGAAGCGCTTCAGCAAGGCTGGAAGCATATCCCTGAGCGCTCATCGCAACACAGGAGAGATCTCCGGGTACTCGGAGGTTCTTGTGCGGATTTGTTGCTCATATAGTTGTGTTACTTCTCCTGCAAGGGGCAAAACCCCTGCAATCTCCTTGTACTATACCCCCATAGGGTATTGTCAAGCGAAAAAGTGAGTTTTATCACGAAAAATGTTCTCTTTTAAGATTCGTCTATTAGGGAATTGGCATTCCGGCGCCGGGTAGACACGTGTGATGATTCGCGAGCGTACGCTATGGGCCACCCGACGCGAGACGGGTGGCCCGGTCGCACTGCGGCTAATTTGATTCTGCTGCGAAGGCGTCGGCCTCTTTGTTGAGTTCATCGGGGTTAGCGAGCCGAGAGTCGAGGATAACACGGTAGTGAAAGGCTGTTGATTGGCCTTTTTCGAGGGTCAGGTTGAGGGCGGGTTGTTTAGGATCAAAGATGCTGCGGCCCATGGGATTGGCGGCGTACAAGCCATAGCCACGCGCATGCCAGTAGGTCGGATAGCCGGGGTTCTTCGGCTGGTCGAGAATGGCGATGGTGACCGTATGATCGCCAGTGTGGCCGGTGAGGGCGCACCAGCGTCCGCGGGTTGACCAAACTGCGCCGCCCTTTACGCCTTCGCTGGTGAGATAGACGCCGGTAGCCGTGGTTGATCCGGCTGGGGCTGCATCTATTTTGGTGGCGTGTTCGTGAGAGTCCAAGAATATCCCGCCCTTTTCATCGGGCGATTCGAGCCAACTGGCAACGCGCAGGCCGAGCAGGCCATCCTTTTCGTCCTTGAATACGACGCGGTCAATGGCCTTGAGGGTAATCGACAGGTCGATGCTCCGAGCATGATTGCGGCGCGTGAAGACGTAGCGTGTGGTCTGGTTGAGAATCTGTTTGTCATTTCCATCGACCCACACGGACTCGACAACCAGTTCTCCGCGATTGGCGCCGCTTTTAGTAGAAACGATCTTGGTGTGAAGGATTGTGCCCATTTTCGCGCGATTTTCCGGCTTGATGGCGTCAGAGTTGTTCCAGAAATCGAATCCGTTGACGTTTTCGAAGTTGAACCACAGGCCGGCATGATGCGGGTGGTCGACGCGCTCATTGGGCTGCGGGTCGAGCGGATAGCCGCGGGTGACGGTGACGCCTTCATCGGTGACAATCGGATACAGGACCGGCTTCTTGAGCGTAGTGGGCCAGATGTAGGAGGTGAAGGGCTTGCCGTCAATGGTGACGTCGACGCGTCGGTGCGTCTCGTCGGCAACCACCTGAACGCCCTTGCCGGGCGTGGCGGCGAATGTACTCGCCGCCAGCCCGAAGGCCGATCCCAGAAAACACAGCACAGTCAGCTTATTCATAGACCTTGCCTCCCACCATCACCTGCTGGGTCTTGTCGTTGAAGGTCACCTTTTGCCCGGTCTGGATGGCCGCGATGTTCATGCACAGCGCGACGGAGTGGTTGTAACCGGCCTCAATGGAGGCGTTTGGCGTCTTGCGCGAGCGCACGCACTCCATCCAGTTGCGCATATTGGCCGAGGTCATGGGGTCGCGCCCAGTGTTGGCCTCAGTCGCCGGGCCCTCAGCTTTTTCGACCAGCGAGAAGCTGGGCAGCAGGTTCTCCTTCAGGCCCATAGCCGCGGCCTCTCTGGCGCGCAAACCGCCCGTCGGAGTGACCGTCTGCTTGTCCATGTCGATCATGCCGCCATTCGAGTAGTAAAGCTCGCGGACGCCGCCGGCTGAGTTGGTAAAGCGCGAGGAGTATTGCACCTGGAAGCCCTTGGTTGAGTCGTCAAGCGGACCGTAATCGAAGACTGCCGTCATAGTGTCCCAGTTCTGGCGGCCGTCTTTCCACAGATAGATGCCGCCATTGGCGACAACGCTGCGCGGATGCGGCAGTCCGGTGAACCAGTGAACCGTGTCGATCTGGTGGACCAGCCACTGATCAGGAATCCCCGACGAGTAGGGCCAGAAGAGCCGGAACTCAAGATACTTGCGCGCATCGAAGGGCACCTGGGGACGGTTGAGCAGGAAGCGCTTCCAATCGGTGTCCTGCTCCTTCAAGAGGGGCACAACGTCGGGGCGGCGCCAGCGCCCGGGCTGGTTGACGTTCCAAGTCATCTCGACCATCACGATGTCGCCGAATTTGCCGGATTTGATGTACTCGGCGGCCTTCTGATAGGCCGGAGTCGAGCGGCGCTGGGTTCCCACCTGTACGATTCTGTCCGACTTCTTGACCGTGGCTAGGAAGAGGCGCGCGTCCCCCATCGTGTCCGCGGTGGGCTTCTCCACGTAGGCGTCGCGGCCGGCGTTCACGGCTTCAACACCGTGGCGCGCGTGCTGGAAGTCGGCGGTAGCAACCAAAACTGCATCCACATCCTTCCGCGCATACAGCTCGTCATTATTGCGCACTGTGGCGACGGTGTTACCGCTGAGTTTCTGGATGTAGGCGACGCCTTCTTCGCGGCGGCGGCTCCATAGGTCGGAGATGGCGACGAACTCGAAGTTCAGTTCCTTGTTGTGTTCCAGGAATGCGGGAATCAGGGATTGCTTCATGCGGTCGCCACAGCCGACGACGCCCACTCGCACACGGTCGTTTGCGCCCAGAATGCTGGCGTAGCTGGAGGCATTCCACGAAACCGCGGTTGCGGCCAGAGCGGCGCTACCCGCTTTCAGGAAATCTCTGCGATTGCCAAATTGCATAGTCATAATTCTCCTTGTCTGGTTCATCTTCTCAACCTGAAGATCTCTCGTTCACATTTGTAAAACGTTCATTTTCGCTACTTCAGTTTCATCTCGAAGGCCAGCGGCATCAGCTCGGAGTATGGCATGGTACGCGCACCACAGGTGGAGGGGAAGATTACCGGCGCATCGGGCAATATGAACTCGGCTAGGACCTGGCGGCAAGCGCCGCATGGCGGGCTGGCGGTGTTGTTCAGGTTGGCAATAGCGACGGCTTCAATGCGAATCTCCGGCCCGAATTGGGCGACGGCACTTACCACGGCGGAACGCTCGGCACAGATGGCCAAACCGTAGCTGACATTTTCCACGTTGGTTCCGGTGACGATTTCGCCATTGGTCAGCTTGAGCGCGGCGCCCACCCGGAAGCGGGAGTAAGGCGAGTAGGAGTTGAGTGCGGCCTGTTGCGCGAACTCCAGCAGGCTTGCGAGCGCGGGATCGATTTCGTACTGATCGTTCATCCGGTCTCCGATCTACGAACGGCGCAAGCAATAAGGCTAAAGCATCTCTGGTCCGGCTGTCTCTAGTGCTCGCCTTTGCCGGGGCGGAGCATCAGATCCTTGATGGCTTCGCGAGGGTCTTTGCCTTCGTCCAGAATCATCTCCATTTGTTCGGTGATGGGCATTTCGATGCCGTGACGGCGGGCCAGTCCCAGGGCGGCGCGCGTGGTTAGGACGCCTTCAGCGACCTTGCCGCCCAGACCGGCAAGGATATCGGGAAGGTTGCGACCCTGGCCCAATGCCTGCCCAACTGTCCGGTTGCGGCTGAGCGAGCCGGTGCAGGTGAGTACCAGGTCGCCAACGCCGGAGAGGCCGGCCAGTGTTTCGCGGCGTCCTCCGCAGGCTATGGCCAGGCGCGTGATTTCGGCGATGCCTCGGGTCATGAGGGCGGCGGCGGAGTTGTAGCCCAGGCCGACGCCAGAGGCTACACCGGCGGCGATGGCGATCACGTTCTTAAGAGCGCCGCCCAATTCAACGCCGATGACGTCTGTGGAGGTGTATAGGCGGAGGGCCTCAGAGGAAAATTCTTGTTGGACGAAGGCAGCAACGGCGGGATCGTCGAAGGCCACGGTAATGGCGGTGGGCTGGCCCTGGGCAACTTCAAGGGCGAAGCTGGGGCCGCTGAGAGCGCCGATAGGCAGAGTGAGGCCGGATTCGGCCAGGCTGGCGGCGATGACCTCTGTCATACGAAGAAAGGTGCGGTCCTCGACGCCCTTGGTGGCGCTGACGACGAGCTGGCCGGCTTGCAAATGGGGGCGGAGACGGGCGAAGGTGGCGCGGAGAAACTCAGAGGGAACGACGGAGACAATGATCTCGGCGTCGCTGACAACGGAGTTGTCGCCGGTGACTATGATCTTCGAGGGAATGGGAAAGCCGGGAAGGAAGAGGATATTTTCACAAGGCTCGATGATCTCGCGGGCAGCATCGGGGCTGTGAGCCCAAAGAGTGATCTGGTGGCCGCCGCGGCGGTGAAGCGAGAGTGCCAGGGCGGTTCCCCAGGCGCCGGAACCCAAGATGACGATGCGGCTCATTCTGGTTTCCTTGACCCGAAACGGGATTCCGTGCCCGCGAGCAGACGGCGGATGTTCTGGTGGTGTTTGGCGATGATGAGAAAGGAGACGATGAACTGCACGGCAATAAAGAAGAGGGGGCGTTCGCTGCCGGCCAGCATCCGGTTCAGGAGCCAGGAAAATGCAGGAAAGCTGGCCGAGCCGAGAATCGAGGCAAGCGAAACGAAGCGGCTGAAGTAGAGGACGAGAAAGAAGACGCTGATGGCGGCGAGCGCGGCCCAGGGATCGGCGACCAGAAAGACGCCGAAGCCGGTGGCTACGCCCTTTCCGCCGCGAAAGCCGAGCCAGACCGGAAACATATGGCCGAGAACGGCGGAGAGGGCGGCCAGAGCTTCCATATTGAGCGGCAGAGCGGTGGGGGCAAGCAGGGCGCCAAGCCATGCGCCGAGCCACACAGCGGAACAGCCCTTGAGCATGTCGAGGAGGAAGGTGGCGGCTCCCAGGAGCTTGCCGCCGGAACGCAATACGTTGGTTGCGCCTATGTTGCCGCTGCCGACGGAGCGGATGTCCTGGTGGAGGAACAGCCGGATCAACAGGTATCCGGTAGGGATGGACCCAAGCAGGTATGCGGCGGCTACGATAACGAGAGTTGTAAGCGGCATAACGAGAAAGAGTGTAGCAGGTAAGGGGTGGTTGCCCGGAGAAGAAGTACTGGCCGCTATACTGCCCGATGTTAATCTGAATGAGAATGATGGGTGGATTCTTTGTGCCGATGCGCAGGCATTACAGCGCTTTTTTGCCGAATCATACTTCGCGGGAGGAATGTCGATGAAAATACTGCATGTCATCCCTTCCGTAGATCTAGGCAGCGGCGGGCCCGCCGAGGGACTCAAGCAGCTTTGCGCGATATATAAAATGGGCGGGCATGAAATCGAAATAGCCTCGCTGGATTCGCCGGAATATGCGCAGAAATGCGAATTTCCGGCCAAGGTTTATGGACTGGGTCCGGGCTGGGGAATATACGGATATTCGCGCAAGGCTGCTCCCTGGTTTAAGGCCAACATTCGACGCTACGATGTTGTGTTTATCAACTGTATCTGGCAGTACAACGCGGTTGCCGCCTACCTCGGGCTGCGCGGAACAGGTATTCCCTATGCCGTATTCACGCACGGTATGCTCGATCCCTACTTTAAGCATAGGTTTCCCCTCAAGCATGTGAAGAAAGCAATCTATTGGCATTTAGTACTGCAAAAAATCCTGCACGACGCTGAGATGATCCTTTTCACCTGCGAAGAGGAGAAGATATTGGCCCGGCAGTCGTTCTCCCGATACCGGGTACACGAGACGGTTGTGCCATACGGAACATTCGGACCGGAGTGCGACACCGCGTCTGCTGCCGAAGAGTTCCTTTCGCGATGGCCGCGTCTGCGCGGAAAGCGGCTGGCGATCTCAATGGGCCGGATCCATCCGAAGAAAGCTATCGATACACTCATTGAGGCATTTGCCAGCACGCTCGCCAAAGATCCTGCATGGAATCTGGTTATCGCGGGCCCGGACGAAGTCGGATGGCAGAAGAAACTGGAAGCGCTAGCGGACCGACTCGGCATCGCCGATCGAATCACCTGGACGGGAATGCTGAAGGGCAAGCTCAAGTGGGGCGCCTTCATGGCTTCCGAAGTGTTTGTACTGCCCTCTCACCAGGAAAACTTTGGCATCGTCGTCGCGGAGGCCTTGGCCTGCGGCCTGCCTGTGATTCTTTCCGATAAGGTCAATATCTGGCGGGAGATTGTAAGCTACTGGGCTGGGCTCACCGGCCAGGACACGATCGAGGGCACCGCAAACTCCTTGAGACGCTGGTCGGAGCTCACTGCCGAGGAGATCGCAGGCGTGCGCATTCGAGGCAGGAAGTGCTTCGATGAGCTATTTAACTTCAATGTTACTGCAATAAAAGTGCTGGAGAATCTCGAGCGTGTGGCTCAAAGCAACACGAGATATTCTCCTGTAGCGCCAGTTGTTTCATCCAATGGAAGCCAGGAGTCAAAGCGCAAGTAAATGGTGCCCCGTTCGTGCGGCTTATCAGGAGACTATGATCCGGCGAATTCTCAAGATGCTCGGTGCGATGGGCGGAGGCATGGGCGCCACACTCATTACGCAGTTCCTGCTGCCCCCGGCCTTTCTTTATTACTATGGCGTGAGCAAATATGGCGAGTGGCTAGTGCTTTCAGCTACCGTCAGCTATCTCTCCACTCTGAACTTCGGCATTACCACCTACGCCAGCAACGAGCTCACCATGCTGCGCAAGCGCGGGGAGATGGACAAGTACTGCAAGCTGCAAGGCAGCACCCTGGCGCTGTTGCTCTGCATGATTTGCGTCGGGATTGCGGTTTCCGCCAGCGTCTTCTTTCTGCCTCTGCCCAGATTGTTGCATCTGTCCACCATCTCGCCCATGGAAGTCATTCTGACCGCCTTTTTCCTGGGCCTTCAGGTGATGATTAACATTCTCGCGGGCTACTACGACGCGTTGTTCATGGTGATCGAAAAGTCGCATCTTGGGATTATCTGGCCCACCGTGCGCCGGTTGAGCGCGGTGCTGATTTGCATCCCCCTGGCCATGCTACGGGTGCAATTTCATGTCATTGCCATCGGCCAGTTTGCCGCGGTGCTGATTGTCATGCTGCTTGCGGTCACTGACCTGAAGCGGCGAATGGGCAATCTTCCTCTGGGGCTACAGGGGGCGAATTGGAAGACTGCCAGGGCAAGCCTCGCGCCCAGCGGTATGTTCGCCATGATCTTCACGCAGGGCTTTCTCATTTACCAGGCTCCCGTGATTCTGCTGCAATGGATTCTAGGCCCGGAGATTGTCGTTCTCTTCAGCATCAGCCGCACGATTCTTGCCACGGCCCGGCAACTGCTTGCATTCATCACAAACGCCATCGCCCCTGAGATTACCTTCAGCTTCGCGGTTCAAGATATGAAGAAGCTGCTGAATATCTTTCATTACTCGGAAAAGATTGTGTATTCCGGGATTCCAATTGCGAACCTCGGCGCATTTTTATTTTCACCAATTCTGCTTCAAGTCTGGCTTCACAAGCCACTTCTCTTCGATCCCTATACATATGGCCTGATGGCTCTTATCTCCGGTGCCATGAGCATGCGAGAACATAAGCAGTTTTTTCAGTTCTCGACCAACACGCACAAGAGGCTGTCGATAATCGTTTTTTTCGGCAATCTCCTAATGATTGCCGTCAGCGTCCCCTTCACGATTCAGTTCGGCCTCCATGGGTTCATGTTTGTCTGGCTGGCCTCCGAGGTCTCGCAGATGGGACTTCTGTACCACGAAAACAAAAAGCTATTCCACAACGATCCATCGATTAATTTCATTCCGGTGGTCAAGCTTGCCCTGGTAATGCTGGTGTCGTTGCCCGTCTGCGTCGGCCTACTCCGCTACGTACAGCAACGCTCCCTGAGCATGGTGTGCGGGGTCGCGGTGATGGGGGTCATAATGGTCGCCGCCGAGTCGTACTTTGCGTTTGGGCTCAAGGATGTCTGGAACGAATTTCAGCGCAGGATACGGCGACGGCCGGCATCGGGTTAACTATGCCGGCGGGGGTAGCTCCTAGAAGCTGAGAAGATGCTGTACGATTTCTTCGAGCAACCGGCAGGCCTCGGGTAGAGCGGCTTTCACGGCGCCGCTGAATTCCTCACCCACTTCCGTTGTGCCTGCGCCTATGGTCAGCAACTGCGCATTGCGGGGCAGGGAATTGCAGAGATCGCGCCCCAAAGCGAGTAATAGTGCCGCGTCCAAATGATGGGTGGCCAATCCTTCGGCGGTGGCGGCCGGCTGGACGGCAACTGTCTCGATTACTCCGGGTGAGGACTCCGCGGAAGAGTCGATGAAGAGTACAGACTCTACTCGCGCAATTTCATCGGCCAACTCGGGAGCCCATTGCTGACGGGAAAGGACGCGCACGCCGGCCTCAGCCTGGAAGCGTTGCTGAGCCCACTCAGCGAGCCACGGCCCGACGCCATCATCTCCGCGCAGCGTGTTGCCGCAGGCGAGAATGAGGCATCGGGCTTTAGTAAAGCTCATTAAAACAGTTTAGCGAACAAGCCGGTCCACAACCTCGCCGTCGGAGTTGACCAGCGAGAGAACCAGAGGCATCTGACCGAAGGCGTGCGTGGAGCAGCTCAGGCAGGGATCGAAGGTGCGGATCACGGCCTCGATGCGGTTCAGAGCGCCCTCTGTGAACTTGCCGTTCTTCACGTAGGCCTTGGCCGCCTGCAGAACGCCTTTGTTCATGGCATTGTTGTTATGGCCGGTGGCGACAATCAGGTTGGCCCAGGTTATCTTGCCGTTCTCGTCCACCTTGTAGTGATGATTGAGCGTGCCGCGCGGCGCCTCGATCTGGCCCGCACCTTCGAGCCGGTTGACACCGGCGGTGGCGCGAACATGCGTATCGAGAATCCGCGGATCGGCAAGAAGCCGTTCAATCATTTCGATGCCGTAAAGAGCCTCGACTAGCCGTGCGTGATGATAGTAGAACGAGCTTTCAACCGGGCCTTTGGCCAACTGCTTGAACTCGGCGAACTCCTTCTCAGCCTGCGGAGTGCCCATTGACTTGACGATGTTCAGCCTCGCCAGTGGGCCGACGCGGTAGCTGCCGCCGGGATAGCCGAGCGGCTTGTAGTAGACGAACTTGGTGTAGCTGTATGGCTCGACGGCTTCGCCGATCGCTTCGGTGAAGCGGGTGGCGCTGATTCCGTCTTCGATGATCTTGCCCTGAGGATTGATCAGCCGCAACAGGCCGTCAGTGAACTCGATTGACTCATCCTCGTTGATCAGGCCCAGGTAGTTGGACGAGAAGTTGGCAAAGACCTCAATCTCCTGCTGAAAGCGGTCGGCGATCTGCTTGTAGGCGGCCAGGGCCAGACCGATGTTGACGTAGGCCTCGGGAAGCATGGCCAGAATCTCATCGCGCTTGGCGGAGGTGAGCGGCTCGGTGACGCCGCCGGGCACCACCCATCCGGTATGGATACGCTTTCCGGAGAGAAGTTCGATAATGTGCTGCCCGAAGCGACGCAATCCGATGCCGGCGCGGCCCAGTTCGGGCTTGGCAGCTATGACTCCGAAGATATTGCGTATCTTGGGATCGGCTTCCATGCCCAGAAGCAGGTCGGGCGAGGAGAGATGGAAGAAGCTCAGCGCGTGGGACTGCACCAACTGCGCCATATTCAACATGCGCCGCAGTTGCGCGGCGGTATGCGGAATGCGAACCGACATGATGGCTTCGCAGGCCTTGGCCGAGGCAAGTAGGTGGCTCACCGGGCAGATGCCGCAGATGCGCGCCATCAGGCTGGGCATCTCATAGAACGGCCGGCCCTCGGAGAACCTCTCAAATCCGCGTACCTGGGTGACGTGGAAGTGCGCGTCCTCGACCTGGCCCTTGCCGTCGAGTTGGATGGTGATCTTGCCGTGCCCTTCAAGGCGCGTTACGGGATCGATGGTGATGGTCTGGCTCATGACTCAGGCTCCAAAACGGGTGAGGGCTGAGATATCCAGCGGCGCACCGGTTACCAGCGCTGTAAGCGCCGCGTGAAATGTATCGGCCGAGGGCGGACATCCGGGGAGAAACACGTCCACCTTCACAAATTCGTGGATCGGACGAACGATCCGGAGCAGCTTCGGCACGATCACGCTGGGAATCTGCTGCTGCGCGCTGGCGTTCTCGATGTATGCGCGTTCCAGAATCGCCTCCGGGCCGATGGGATTGCGCATGGCGGGCACATTGCCCGTGATGGCGCAGTCGCCCATTGCCACCAGCAGCTTGGTGTGGGCGCGAATCTTCTGGATCTTCTTCTCGTCGTCCACCGAGGCAACCGCGCCCTCGACCAGCGCGATGTCCACCTCGTCGGGATACTCCTTAGTATCCACGATGGGGCTGTAGACCACATCCACCAGTTCGGCGATGGCCAGTAGCCGCTCGTCCAGGTCCAGAAACGACATATGGCAGCCGGAACACCCATCCAGCCAGACTGTTGCCAGTTTCAGTTTGCTCATTGCGCTTCCCTCATGAGGTTCAAGTAAGGCAGAAAATCGGGGTACTTTGGATGATCGGAGCCGATCTTGCTCTTGTCAAAAAGAGCTCCGGTGGGGCAGCATTGCACGCACTTGCCGCAGCGCGTGCAACTGGAGCTTCCCCAGTCGTCGTGCAGATCGGTGATGACAATGGAATTGATGCCGCGTCCCATCACATCCCACACATGCGCGCCTTCGATCTCAGCGCAGACCCGCACGCAACGGGTACACAGGATGCAGCGGTTGTGATCGACGGTAAATCGCTCGTGCGAGGCGTCCACAAACAGTTCGGGGTTGCGGTAGGGCAGGCGCACATGAGTGAGGCCCTGCTGCTGCCCCAGAGCCTGCAACTCGCAGTGGCCATTGGAGACACATACCGAGCAAACGTGGTTGCGCTCGGCGAAGAGCAGCTCGAGGATGGTGCGGCGGTGATTCCGGAGCCGCTCCGTGTTGGTGCTCACCTCCATGCCTTCCTGGACGGTCGCAATGCAGGCGGGCAGCAGCTTGTTGCTGCCCTTGATCTCAACCAGGCACAAGCGGCAGGCGCCTACGTCGCTCAGGCCTTCCAGATGGCAGAGAGTGGGAATCTCGATCTCGTTCTCCCGCGCCACATCCAGGATGGTCTGCCCGGCACGGGCGCTGACTTCCACCTCATCGATTACCAGAGTTTTGACGTCTACGGCCTCTGTGGTCATACCAACACCTCCACGGGCGCTTCCATGTTGCAGACTCCGGCCGGACAGCGCTTATTTGCGATGTGTTCGATGTACTCGTTCTTGAAGTACTGAATCGTGCTCAGCACCGGGTTGGGCGCCGTTTGCCCCAGGCCGCAGAGGCTGGTCTCCTTGATTGTGCCGCACAGGCTCACAAGAAGGTCCAGATCGTCCATCGTTCCCTGGCCGTTGCAGATGCGCGTCAACAGGGTGTACATCTGCGCCGTGCCCGCCCGGCAGGGAATGCACTTGCCGCAGGATTCGGTCATGCAGAACTCGACGAAGAAGCGCGCTACGTTGACCATGCACGAGGTGTCGTCCATGACGATCATGCCGCCCGAGCCCATGATGGAGCCGACCTTGAGCAGCGCGTCGTAGCTGACCCCGATGTCGAGCATCTCGGCGGGAATGCAACCGCCCGATGGACCGCCGGTCTGCACCGCCTTGAAGGTGTGCCCATCCGGGACGCCGCCGCCGATGACCTCGATGATCTCGCGCAGCTTGATGCCCATGGGCACTTCAACCAGGCCGGTGTTGGTGATCTTGCCGGTCAGCGCGAAGACTTTGGTGCCTTTGCTTCTCTCAGAGCCCATGTTGGCGAACCAACGGCCGCCGTTGCGGACGATAGGCGCGATGTTGGCGAAGGTCTCCACGTTGTTGATCAGCGTGGGCTTTCCCCACAGGCCGCTCATGGCCGGGTATGGAGGCCTCGGCTTGGGAGTGCCGCGCTTGCCCTCGATGGAGGCCAGCAATGCCGTCTCCTCGCCACAGACAAAGGCTCCCGCGCCCAGGCGAATCTCCACATCGAAACTGAAAGGAGTGCCACAGATGTTGTTGCCCAGCAGGCCGCGGCGACGCGCGTCGCGCACGCCCGCAGTGAGCCGGGCCACCGCCACCGGATACTCGGCACGGACGTAAATAAAGCCCTTGCTGGCGCCCACCGCATAGGCCGCGATAGCCATGCCTTCGATGACGCGGTGCGGGTCGCCCTCCATCACGCTTCGATCCATGAACGCACCCGGATCGCCCTCGTCGCCGTTGCAGACCACGTACTTCAGGTCGCCCCCGGACTTGGCCACTGTGCTCCACTTCAGGCCGGTGGGATAGCCGCCGCCTCCGCGACCGCGCAGGCCGCTCTCCGTGATTCGGTGGATCACGCCGTTGGGCGTCATCTCGGTTAGAACCGTCAAGAGAGCCTTGTATCCGTCGCAAGCGATATAGTCGTCGATCTTCTCCGGATCGATATGGCCGGCGTTCTCCAGCACCACCCGCACCTGCTTATCGAAGTGCTCGTTCAGGTCGCATTGCAGCTCTACCACGGGCTTGCCGCCCAGGCTGGCCACAATCGCCTCGGCATGGCCGGCATTCACGCGCCGGTACAGGGTCTCTTCAGGGTCTACCCGGACCAGCGGCCCACTGGAGCACGGTCCCATGCAGCCGGTGCGGCGGACTAGCACACTCTTGCCCGACGCCTCGACAGCTTTTACCAGCGCATCTTTCAGTGTGTCAGAGCCCTGACTGACGCAGGCAAGGTCCATGCATACGTTTACTTCGTAATCGAACTTAGCGTTTTCCTGGCGAACGGTCTCCGCAATCTGCTCGAGTTCTTCGATATTCATTCCACCGCCCACCTTTCCAGTTGCTCGAGCGCTTGCTCGCTGGTCATCTCGCCGGCCACGTCACCGTCAGAAAGCACAACCGGCGCGCGGCTGCACGCACCCACGCAGCGGGCCGTCATCAGGCTGATCTGGCCGTCAGGCGTGGTCTGTCCCTGAGGAATACCCAGACGCTTTTCGGCCGCGGCCACCAGCTTGTCAGCGCCCTTGATGTAGCAGGCCGTGCCGGCGCAGATGGTCATGGTGTGCTTGCCCGGCGGCTTCAAGCTGAAATAGTGGTAGAAGGTCACCACCCCGTAGGCCTGGCTCAACGGCACGCGTAGCGAGCGGGCTACGTAGCGAATCGCATTGTCGTCCAGGTAGCCGAAGGAGGACTGCACGGTGTGCAGCGTTTCAATCAGAGCGTGACGGGCAAAACCGTTTTTTCGCATGGTCCCGTTCACGATCTTCCATCGTTTATCGTCGCTGGGTAGCGGCGGGGGTATGAAAGCTGGCACAATTCCTCCCGGATGATGGCACATGTGCGGAGTGAAGTTCTTCATCTGCTTCGCTCTATGCCTGAACTTGTTCTACTTTGTGAGGGCATTCCTTATCCGTGACACCGGTCACTGTGGTGAAAACCGGTTTCACTCTCCGGCACGGCTTTGGAATCAGTTCGGGAGTGGGAAAATGGCGTATTTTCGCTACCCCAGCGAGGGCAGCCGGTCTGATATTCCGAAGAGGAAGATGATTCCGATTATGAAACTGTAAGCGGCTCCGGTCCAGGCGATGGCGTGGTAGAAATGATGACGGTGGATGCTGGCGCTGAAGGCGCCCCCCATGGAGGCGGTCATCAGGGCATTCATGGCCACCAGACCCAGTGCAAAGGCCGCCAGGCCCATCATGCCGCGCGAGGTTCCGCCCAGGTTGGCAGTGAGGAAAAAAAGAGCCAACTGGCTGGGCGTCTCAGCGCCCACGCCGTGAATGACGCCGATGGCGAAGACCGATTTGCCGTTGTATATCCACTGGAAGCGCGCCGGCTTCGGTGCATGCCGGTTCCACATGCGGCGCACCTGCCAGGCCAGCAAAAGAACTCCGTTGATGGCTATGGCAAGGCGGCTTTCAACGCGGTTGTGACTGTGTCCGTGCGCATCTTTCCGCAGGATTCCAGCCACTACGCCGATGCCCAGAACGATGAGCGTGAGCCCGATCAGCCGCTCAGTCCAGTGATCCACGCTCTCGGGGAGGCCTACGTGCAGTTCCAAAACGGCGATGCCCAACGCGGTCACCGTGAAGGCGTGGCCCAGGGCGTAGGTTAGCCCCAGGCGCATGCCGCTGCGCCAGTTGCGCTGCACGGCAGTGATATCGGAAATGGCGGCCAGATGATCGTAGTCAAAGCCGTGGCGCAGCCCCAGCAGCAGGCAAGAGCCCAGCGCGGCATCGAGTTTCCAGTCGCCGAGGAGCGGTATCACGAAATTCAGTATAAGGCATACGCGGCGGGCCGGGCCGGTACCGCCTATTTAGCTGGGCTAAGCTGGATTTCGTAGCCCTGATAGTCGATTTTCACGATGGTCTGGCCAAAGAGAAAGCTGTCAGAGACCGCTCGGGCGCGAGTGGCCATCGCAAACCCGTTGATGGTTGTGTATTGGCGAAAGACCTGCGTGGCGCCTGTAAACACGGAAGAGCTTTTGGACGCGGTGCCCTTGACCTGAACGATCAGGTAATTATGCGCGTCTACCCACAGGGTTCCCTCAATCAGAAACGGAGTCTTGCGCAGGGGGAGAACGTTAAGAACAAAGCGCTCCCGCCCATCTACCCGCTCGGTTTCTCCGGGCTTTAGCTTCATCTCGTAATTTGCTGAAGTGAACCACGAGCCCTCGCGGATGCCGGGTTGGTTGATGCGCTGTTCATTGTCGAGAATTGCGCCCAACACCAGTTTTCGTATGATTTCAGAGCCGGACTGCGAGACGATTGCATAGCTCTTTCCTGTTTCTTTTTTGTAGGTAGTTTTTACCGTCATCTCCGCCACGGGATGTTCTTCATCCTTGTTCCTGTAAACGGCATAGTGTTCGGTGACGGTGTATCCAGTGATGCCGTCTACCCTGGCCATGACCGCCGCGTCAACGCCCCGAACCACTGATGCATTATCGGGCTGCTGGGCCGGAATAGAGGAGATCCCGATGTATGCAAAGAAAAAAGCAACCGAAACCGTTCGTGCCGCGCCGCCTCGATAAAAACTCTTCATCCTACCCCCGTAATCCCTTTCTTTTAGACTAAACCTCTTATGCTGCCAGACTGTGCTGTTCGAGACATGAACGAAGGCAGGCGGCGGGAGATTGAGGCTGGCGAAGGGCAGGGCAGCGATGCGCTATGCTGTTCTCCTGTGTGAGGCTTGACTGTGACCGAAGAAACCCAGCCAATACGGGTACTGCGCGCGGCGCTTCTGGTACGCGGAGTCGTGCAGGGAGTGGGGTTTCGGCCGTTTGTTTACCGGCTAGCGCTGGAGGAGGGACTGGCGGGCTTCATCGGCAACGATACGGATGGTGTGACCATTGAGGTTGAAGGGCCGGTCGATCGGGTGGAGGCGTTTCATGCCCGGTTGCGCGCAGAGGCTCCTCCGTTGGCGCGGATCGACTCGGTTGTGGCGCGGGAGGCGGCGGCAACCGAAGAGAAGGGTTTTCGGATTGTTGTCAGCGAGGTTCTGGGCCGCGTGAATACGGGGATACCCGCGGATGCGGCGACCTGCCTGGAGTGTTTGCATGAGTTGCTGGACCCCGCAGACAGGCGCTACCGATATCCGTTCTTAAACTGCACCAACTGCGGGCCGCGCTTCACCATCACGCGGCGGATTCCATACGACCGGCCGCAGACCTCAATGGCGCAATTCAAGATGTGTGCGGCCTGCCAAGCAGAATACGACGACCCGCTAAACCGGCGCTTCCATGCCCAGCCCAATGCCTGTTGGGAGTGCGGGCCGCGGGTTTGGCTGGTGGGGGCCAATGGGGAGGCGATTGCCGCGGACGACGCCGTGGCCGGATCGATCGAACGGCTGGTGGCGGGCCAGATCGTGGCCATCAAGGGCATTGGCGGCTTCCACCTGAGCGTGGATGCCGCCAATAACGCAGCGGTGATGCGGCTGAGGGAGCGCAAACGGCGGTATGGAAAGCCGCTGGCGGTGATGGTGAGGGATGTGGAGGCGGCGCGCGCAATCTGTACGCTGACGGAAACGGAAGAGGCACTGCTTATCACGTCGGCCCGGCCGATTGTGCTGGCGCGGAAGAAAGACGGTTACGGGATTGCGGAGGGAGTTGCGCCCGGGATTCCGTGGCTGGGAGTCTACCTGCCTTATGCGCCGCTGCAGCATTTGCTCTTTGCCGACCCCCGAGTGCAGGCGTTGGTGATGACCTCAGCCAACCTGAGCGAGGAGCCGATCGCAATTGACAACGACGAGGCGCAGTCACGGCTGGGCGCGATTGCGGATGCCTTCCTGATGCACGACCGAGAAATCTTGCAACGCTGCGACGACTCGGTGATGGCGGTGGTGGATGGAGCGCCGCAGTTGATCAGGCGGGCGAGAGGGTTTGTGCCACTGGGAGTTGAGTTGCCATTGGATGCGCCACCGCTGCTGGCCGTTGGTGGGCATCTGAAGAATGTCTTTGCCCTTGCGCAGGGACGTTACATCTACCAGAGCCAGCATCTGGGCGATCTGGAGAACCTGACAGGGCTGGAGTTTTTTCGCGAGTCGCTGGACCACCTGATGCGCACCTTCGAGATTGAGCCGGAGACGGTCGTCCACGATCTGCATCCGGGATACCTGTCGACCCAGTGGGCCGGCGAGTGGGCGCGGGAGCGAGGACTGGGGCTGATTGCCGTGCAGCATCATCACGCGCATGTGGCCGGGTGCATGGCTGAGCATGGGCTGGAGGGTCCGGTCATCGGGCTCTCGCTCGACGGCACCGGCTACGGGAGCGATGGCCGCATCTGGGGCGGGGAAGTGCTGATCTGCCGCATGGAGAGCTTTGAACGCTTCGCGCATCTGGAGTACGTGCCGATGCCCGGCGGCGAGGCAGCGATCCGCGAACCGTGGCGCATGGCGATGGGCCACTTGCATGCGGCGGGCTTTGATGTTGAGTCAAGCGAGATGTTGAGTCTACTTGGCGCCTCGAAACAGGAAACGCGCGTGTTGTTGCGCATGATGGAGCGCGGCGTGAACGCTCCGCTGACTTCAAGTTTGGGAAGGCTCTTCGATGCGGCGGCTGCGGTGGTGTTGGGGCGGCGCGTTGTGGACTACGAGGCGCAGGCGGCCATCGAGTTGGAAGGGCTGGCCGTGGATGAGGCGGACGAGGCGGGTTACGCGATAGAGATGCTGGGTGGAGATTGGGCAGCTCGTGAACCCATGAAAATCTCTGTAGCGCCACTATGGCGCGAACTGATTGAAGATTTACGCGCCGGTGTGAGCAAGGCACGGATTGCGGGCCGGTTTCACGCCGGAGTGGCCGCTGGATTTGTGAGAGCGGCGGTATTGGCGCGATCGGCTACCGGCTTGAGCATGGTGGCGCTCAGCGGCGGGTGCATGCACAACCGGCGTCTGGCGCGCTTGTTGCGCGACGGTCTGGAGACGGAAGGCTTTCAGGTCTTTCAGCATCGCAACGTGAGCCCTGGGGACGGCGGGTTGAGTTATGGGCAGGTTGCGGTAGCGGCGGCAAGGATACGGGGGCCAATTCAATGAGCTTACAAAGGTCATTTGTAAGTATTCCGTTTATTTTTTGTAGTGAGGTTGACGATAAAGATGGGTGAATGGTGTAGAGAGTGAGTGCTTTACATCTGTATCAAAGGCGAATGTTATAGTTCTCTCCATGGCATCTTTGTACTGGGCGATACGCGAGAACCTTCGCATGAGTAATATGCTCGGTAATGCCGTCTATCTATTGCAGCGTCTACGGTACATCTGGGGCAGCGAATTTAGCCGGAAGGTGAAAAGAGCATCGGAGATCGCCGAGCCGGGCGAGGGAGTTGCTCTCTGTGTGCGAATTCGCGACGAAGCGCTCAATCTGAGGGAATTTGTTGAGTATTATCTTGCGGCAGGAGTTCGCCACATCTTTTTTTATGAAGCACTCAGCACAGATGATTTTCGCGATAAGCTACGTCCGTTTGTAGATGCCGGCGTTGTCACGCTCATCGAGAATTGGCCGCATGTTCCCGTCTCTCCTGCAGCTGAACACGACTGTGTCCTGCGCTGCATCGGTTCTTACGAATGGGTCGGATTTGTGGATGTGGATGAGTTTGTTGTGATCGGAGATAACTCATCGATAGGGGAATTCCTGGCGGGTGTTCCAGCTTCTGCGCCCGCATTGGCCATGCATTGGAGATACTATGGCTCGAATGGGCACCTGACGCGGCCTAATCTACCTGTAATTGCTGCCTACTGCCGCAGGAACGTAGCACCGAACCGCCATGTCAAAGTATTTGTGAGACCCGGGCAGGCAGTACATTGCAGAAACTCACATTCCTGGTATTACAGTGGCCTATTCTCGACTGCGGTGAACGAGAAGGGCAAGCGAGTCTTTGGGAGCACTTCGACTCCGATAACAGCAGAGTTTGCCTGGATCAATCACTACTACCATAAAAGCGAGGAAGAGTTCGCCGCCAAAGGCGCTAGAGTATCGATACTGGATGCGGTGGGTATCCGTTTCAATAGCAGGACACCAGAGCGTGGCCAGGATTATGAAAAGGCTGCCAATGCGGTTGAAGACCACGTGGCTATTCTGTATCATCGCGCTCGCTGCCGGCAGGTGGATTGCTCAATATGTGCCGCCGTCGCAAACCTATCCTGAGAGGCGCACTAATTCCTCGGCCTCGCGGCGAGGGCCGAGAATGGACATGCGCGGGATGCGGCCGCGAACCATGGCTACCTCATCGCAGCGGTGAAGGCGCGGGCAGCTCTGACAGTCTTTGAAGATTTTGTCTGGCAGCTCGGACTTGTCTTCGACGATTCGGAAACCGTATTTGAAGAAGAAGTCGGGAACGCGGGTGAAGAGGCAGACGGATTGGATTCCGTGCGCCTCGGCCTCTTCGATGAGCGCGCCCAGGATGCGACCTCCAGCGCCCTGGCCCTTGGCTTCGGGCTTGACCACGATAGAGCGCACCTCGCAGAGATGCGGGCCGTAAAAGTGGAGCGCGCCGCATCCTAGAAATACGTTCCCATCGGATTCGGCGACGGTAAAGTCGCGGATATTCTCGCATATCTCCGCAAAGGGCCGCCTGAGCAGCGTGCCGTCGCCGGAGAGCGAGTTCACCAGGTCGTAGACGTTGGAGGCATCCTGGAGCAGTGCTTTACGCACCAGCATGAGCGGCCTCCGCGATGAGTGCTGCGATGCGGGTAGATGCATCTGCAAGTGCCTGATGCACGCGCGCACGCGCCGTTCCGCCGATGACGTCGTGGCAGTCAAGCGTGGCGGTGAGCGTGATAGCTGCGAAAAAGTCTTGCTCAAACTTAGGATCGAATGCGCGCAGCTCATCGAGAGTCAGATCGCCCAGTTCGACGCCCTTTTCGATGGCTAGGCGAACGGCGTTGCCGATCTTATCGTGCGCGGTGCGGAAGGGAACGCCCTTGTGGACCAGGTAAGTTGCCGCGGCCATGGCGTTTAGGCAACCGGAGTTTGCCGCAACGTTCATGCGGTCAAAGCGGAAGCGAAGCGCGCTCGTGAATCCCGGCAACAGGTTTAACATTCCCTCGATGGTATCGGCAACGGCAAAGACCGGTTCCTGCGTCTCTTGCAAGTCTTTATTGTAGGCTAGCGGAAGTCCCTTTAGCAGAGTAGCGAGCGTCGCAGCCGCGCCCAGCAGCCGCGCGCTCTTGCCGCGGAGCAGCTCAGTGAGGTCGGGATTCTTTTTTTGCGGCATGGCGCTCGATCCGGTCGAGTAAGACTCGGACAGATCGATAAAGCCGAACTCCGCAGTTGCAAAGAGCGTAATCTCCTCCGCGAAGCGGGAGATGTGAATGCCCAGAGTGGCTGCTGCCTGCGCGAACTCAAACGCAAAGTCGCGGTCGCTGGTGGCGTCGATGGAGTTGGCAGTGGGTGCGGTGAAGCCAAGTTCCCGCGCGGCGATAGTGCGGTCGAGGGCCAGGGTTGCGCCGGCCACCGCGCCCGAACCGAGCGGGCAATAGTTGAGGCGCGCGGAGCAATCGCTGAACCGACCCGCGTCGCGGAGAATCATTTCCACGTAAGCCAGCAGCCAGTGAGCGACGAGGGCGGGTTCGGCGCGTTGCAGGTGGGTATAGCTGGGCATGACGGCATCACCGGCGTTGCGCGCCTGTTCGACTAGCGCCTCCGCCCACTTGGCAAGAGCCTGGATAATGATGTCGATCTGTTCGCGCACGAAGAGGCGCAGGTCGGTAGCGATCTGCTCGTTACGGCTGCGGCCTGTGTGAAGTTTGAGCCCCAGCGGGCCGATGCTCTCAACCAAAGACAATTCGACGAAGTGATGGATATCTTCGGCGGTAGCGTGTTCGCGCACCTGTGCCTTGCCTGCGTCGGATGCGAACTCGGCGGCAATTGCATCCAGCGCGGCGCAAAGCTCCGCTCTTTCACTCTCCGTAAGAATTCCGGCTGCGAAGAGGGTAGAGGTGTGCGCCTTGCTGGCATCAATCTCCTGGGGCAGTAGCCGCCAGTCGAAGGGAAGCGAACGCTGCCAGCATTCGAATTGCGCGTTCAACGGCTCGCGAAAGCGGCCCGACCACATCTTTACGGGTTGTTGTTCGTTCGACATTGAATTAAGCATACCTCACGCTATTTCTTCTGCCTGGGGCTACACAGTAAGGGCATTTCGTTGTCTGTGCTGAGGGTGAGGAGGCCGGTTGCGGCGTAGGTAATAAGCATATCCCGGGTGTCGGTGATATCGAGATTGCGCATGGTGAGTTGGCCAATGCGGTCTTGCGGGGAGAAGGTGGATTCGGTCTTCTCCATGCTAAGGCGCTCGGGATGAAAGGTGAGGTTAGGCGACTCGGTATTGAGGATGGAGTAGTCGTTGCCGCGGCGCAGCTCAAGGGTGACTTCGCCGGTGATGGGTTTGGCGACCCAGCGTTGGGCGGATTCACGGAGCATGATGGCCTGGGAGTCGAACCAGCGGCCCTGGTAGAGCAGGCGGCCGAGCTTGCGGCCATTGTCACGGTACTGCGCAATGGTGTCCTCGTTGTGAATGCCGGTGATGAGGCGTTCATAGGCAATGAAGAGCAAGGCAAGGCCCGGCGCCTCGTAGATGCCGCGGCTCTTGGCCTCGATGATGCGGTTTTCGATCTGGTCGCTCATGCCGAGGCCGTGGCGGCCGCCGATGCGATTGGCTTCGAGAAGAAGTTCGACGGGCGAGTCGAATTGGCGACCGTTGAGGGCAACGGGAAAGCCCTCTTCAAAACGGATGGCGACCTGTTCGCGCTGGATTTCAACATCGTCGCGCCAAAAGGCCACGCCCATGATGGGAACGACGATCTTGACAGAGGAAGAGAGATACTCCAGGTCCTTTGCTTCGTGGGTTGCGCCGAGGAGGTTGGAGTCAGTGGAGTAGGCCTTCTCGGCGGCCATCTTATAGGCGAAGCCAGAGCGTTGCATGTACGCGGACATCTCGGCCCGGCCGCCGAGCTCGTCGATGAAAGCCTGGTCAAGCCAGGGTTTGTAGATCTTGAGGCCGGGATTGACGAGCAGGCCGTAGCGGTAAAAGCGCTCGATGTCGTTGCCTTTATAGGTGGAGCCGTCGCCCCAGATGTGGATGTTGTCCTCCTTCATGGAGGCGACAAGCATGGTGCCGGTGACGGCGCGACCGATGGGAGTTGTATTGAAGTAGGGAAGGCCGGCGGTCAAGATGTGGAAGGCACCGGCCTGGAGCGCGGCGATGCCCTCGCGAACGAGCTGGTTGCGGCAGTCGATGAGACGGGCCTTTGCGGCGCCGTATTCGAGGGCCGCGCGCGGGATGGCTTCGTAATCGGTCTCGTCGGGCTGGCCAAGGTTGGCCGTGTAGGCGTAGGGAATGGCTCCCTTCTGCTTCATCCAGTGCAGGGCGGCGGAGGTGTCGAGCCCTCCAGAGAAGGCGATGCCGACCTTCTCCCCCGTGGGCATGGATTCGAGAATTACGGACATGTTTGGGAACCTCTGATCAAGTCGCTGTCTTGAAAGGGCACGACTTTAGTCGTGCCGCAAACGGTTGATTAAAAATGTGGGGCTTTAGCCCCCGGGAGAAAAGCAATTCTTGGTTAATCATGCAGGTGGAAACAGCTTGTCAATTAAGACCTGAATCGAGACAGGCTTCCCGAATTTTCCTTTGGGAACATCGCGATGCCCGGGGCGATACGCTTTACCACCCCTTGTATGCTTAGTCGTCTTGAAGTTTGCTGTGTCGAGTGAGGGTTGACCTGGCGAAGCACCAAAACAGCAGTAAGGTCCGAGAGAAAGTGTATTCCGATCAAAGAAAATCCAGATTACACACCAATTAGGCTTCTTTGTGAGTCTCTCACTTAAACTCACTTTCGCTGTTTTGGAACCTTCAAAAGAGGATTTCAATTGGATGTAACAAGGAATCGAAGTGTCTGATTTCGAGTTTCGTTTACATTCGATTACTATGTCGTATCCTGCGTCATCAACCTGCGGTTTGAGTACTTCTACCTGAGTTGTGGTTTTGTCGTTCCAGAGTACTTTGAGTATCTCTCCGATAAAGAGGTGTTCAATGATTGACTCCCTCTGTGAAGAGCGGGTGCTGTTCTCTGAATTGATTTTCGAATTCTGCGTCGCCACATTCCACCTCCTATAGTAGAAACCATCCCTCAGGGGCTAAAGCCCTCGTCGTTATTGCTATTTTGCGGCACGGCTAAAGCCGTGCCCTGATACAAAACCAGTTATTGAAACATCCCCCTACTGACAACCGATGACTGATTACTGAAAGCTTGCCGTGTTGGCCAACCCGCCCAGCAGCAGCAGCAGCAGAGCTTTCTGCGCATGGAGGCGGTTTTCGGCCTGATCAAAAGCGATGGATTGCGGACCATCGAGTACGGCGTCAGTAACTTCAGCATTGCGGCGGGCCGGCAGGCAATGCATGAAGACTGCATGAGGCGCGGCCTTCTGCATCAGCGCTTCATTCACCTGGAAGGGCCGGAAGATGGGCTCGCGCTTGGTCGATTCGTGCTCGAAGCCCATGCTGACGCAGACGTCGGTGTAGACCGCGTCTGCACCTTCGACGGCGGCCTGCGGGTCCTGAAGCAGGTTGAGTTCGCAGCTATTGACCACGGCGATCTCGCGCGCACGGGTGACGATCTCGATATCCGGCGAATAGCCGCGCGGAGTTGCAATGGTTACGTTTGCGCCCAGTTGCGCGCCGGTCAGCATCAGCGAGTGGCAGACGTTGTTGCCGTCGCCCACATAGGTGAAGTTTAGGCCGGCGACGGCGCCGAAGTGCTCTTCGAGGGTCATAAAGTCGGCCAGCGCTTGGCAGGGATGCTCAAAGTCAGAGAGCGCGTTGACGACTGGAACACGCGCGTTGGCGGCCATCTCGGTGATGGTGTCGTGCGCGTAGGTGCGCAGCACGATCACATCGACCCAGCGCTCGACATTGCGAGCCACATCGGCGATGGACTCACGCTCGCCCAGCGGCGAATTAGTCTGGTCGACGAAGATCGCGTTGCCGCCCATGGTATTGATGCCGGCCTCAAAGCTGAGGCGCGTGCGCAGGCTGGCCTTTTCGAACATCAGCACCATCTGCTTGGCATCGAGAGCATGACGGTACTCGCGCGGATTGCGCTTCACGTCGTGGCCCAGCTTGAGGATGGCGCGCACCTCGCCGCTGGAGAGATCGGCGATGGAGCACATGTCTTCGCCATTCAGGCGCGCGGCGGCAGCGAGAATGTCGGGGTCTTTATCGATGGGAATGGACGGCACTTCAACGAGAGTCTTGCTAGCCATGGGTTTGACCTCCTACGGACTGAACTACAGATGGAGCGGCGTCCTGAGCCGCGGTATAGGCGGTGAAGACCTTGTCGAGTGCAGCAATGGCGGTGTCCACATGAACGCGCTCGAAGACAAACGGTGGCAGGAAGCGCAGGACCGTGTCGCTGGTGCAATTGATGATGACGTGGCGCTTGAGCATCTCAATGACCGCGTACTTTGCGAGATCGGCGGAGTTGAGTTCAGCCGCGATCATCAGGCCCTCGCCGCGCACATCGATGATGTAGGAGTGGCGCTCCGCGAGCTTGCAGAGTTGCGTCTGGAAGTACTCGCCGATCTCGATCACGTGTTCGAGAAGATGGTCCCTCTCGATGGCGTCGATGACGGCGATGGCGACGGCGCAGGCCAGCGGGCCTCCGCCGAAGGTGGTGCCGTGCATGCCCGCATGGAAGGCGCGTGCGACCTCATTGGTGCAGAGCGTCGCGCCCATGGGGATGCCACCGGCAAGAGGCTTGGCGAGGGTGGTGATGTCGGGCTTGATGCCGAAGTGTTGGTAGGCACACCACTTTCCTGTGCGGCCCAGGCCGGCCTGAATCTCATCGGCGATCAATACAGCGCCGGTCGAATCAGACAGCTTGCGCGCCTCGGCGAAGAACTCCTGCGAGAGCGGACGAACGCCGCCTTCGCCCTGGATCGCTTCGATAAGAATGGCGCAGACCTCATTGGAGAACTTGGCGCGCAGATCGTCCACGTCGTTGAACTTGACAAACTCGAAGCCGGGAACGAGGGGCTCGAAGGGAGCGCGGTACTTCTCCTTGTATGTGGCCGAGATGGCGCCGAAGGTGCGGCCGTGAAAGCTCTGCTCCAGCGCGAGGAACTTGGTTCCGATCTGCTTGCCCTCTTCGCGCAGAATACCGGCGTGAGCGCGGGCCAGCTTGAGGGCAGCCTCGATGGCTTCACAGCCCGAGTTGGAGAAATAGACGCGATCCATGCCGGTGATCCGCGTGACGCGCTCGGCCAAACCTGCCATCTTGTCGTTGAAATAGTAGTTCGAGGCATTGATCAGCGTGCGGCTCTGCTTGGAGATGGCTTCTTCAATTACCTTGCTGCCGTAACCGAGCGCGTTGACGCCGATGCCACTGAGTATATCGAGATAGCGATCGCCGTTTTCGTCAATCAGATGGACGTCTTCGCCCGCTACAAATAGAACAGGAAAACGGTCGTACGTATGAATCAGCAACTGCGCTTCAGCGTCTTGAATCTCTTTGAGCTTGGTCATCTTTTCTCCTCAGGCCACCATCACTTCGGTGCCGAATGCTACGCGAGAACTGCACAGGTCGGGCAAGGAACTGGCCGCATTCGCAGGTATAATTCTTACGCGCTTGACGCCGTTCAACAGAGCTTCACGGCAGGCGTTCAACTTGGGCAACATACCGCCGGTGATGACGGCCGTCTTAGTCATCTCGGCGATCTGGTCGATGCTCAGCCATCGGAGCACCTCGCCGCTTACGCCTTTAACGCCCGGGACGTCGGTAAGAAATACAAGGGCGTCGGCGTGGCAGACGATGGCGCAGGCCGCGGCCATCTCGTCGGCATTCACGTTGTAGTACTGGCCGTCGAAGCCCAGGGCCATGGAGGAGATCACCGGCACGCCGTTCAAATGCCAGATGGCGTCGAGCCAGCGCGGATCACTGGCGGCGATCTCGCCGACGTAGCCCAGGTCGGGCGCAGTGCGCTTCTTGCGCGCGCGGAAGAGCAGGCCGTCGCCGCCGGAGAGGCCGATGGCTGGAACACCGAGAGCGCCAAGAGCGGCCACCAAGCCTTTGTTGACCTTTCCGCTAAGGACCATTAGTGCCACGTCACGGGTCTCCGCATCGGTGACGCGTAGGCCGTTGATGAACTCGCTTTGCTTGCCCAGCGCCTTCAACATGCGGGTCAACTGCACGCCGCCGCCGTGAACCACGGCCACCTGGTTGCCGTCGCGCACCAGATCGGCGATGGCGTGCATGCAGCCATCCAGCAGCGACGGAGTCTCCAGGCCCGCTCCTCCGAGTTTGACGACGTACTTCATTCGAGACCCTCCGATTCGGGCCAGCCGAGCATGACATTCAGATTCTGCACGGCCTGGCCGGAGGCGCCCTTCAATAGGTTATCGAGACAACTGACGATGACGGCGCGACGACCATCGGAGGCCAGTTGGAAGCCAATATCCGCATAGTTGGTGCGCACTGAGTATTGAATCTGCGGCAACGTCTTGTCGTATAGCCGGACCATGGGGCTATTTGCAAAAAACTTGCGATAAATGCGCGAAATACTCTCCGCAGTCTGCTTCTCGCGGAAATGTAGGTAGAGGGTGGCGAGAATTCCGCGCGGAATCGGCAGCAGATGAGGCGTGAAGGTGATTTGCTCCGCGCCCACGCCGATCTGCTCCAGCAACTCGCCGGTGTGGCGATGCGTGAAGGCTCCATATGCCGAGAGATTATCCGCGGCGTACATGAAATGCGTCTTTGCGGAGGGTGACTTGCCCGCTCCGCTTACGCCGCTTTTTGCGTCGGCCACGATGCCATGATTCAGATCGACGACGCCGGCGGCCACCAGCGGCCGTAGCGGCAGGATGACAGAGGTTGCATAGCATCCGGGGTTGGCGACAAGGCGCGCGCCGGCAATTTGCTCACGATGCAGCTCGGGCAGGCCGTAGACAGCCTCTGCCTGGATGGCCGCGGCCTGGTTGGAGCCCTCATCTTCGAAGGTGTAGACCGCGCGGTTAGCTGCTTCGTTCAGCCGCCATGCGCCGCTCAGGTCGATGACCCGCAGGCCGCGAGCGAGAGCTTCGGGAACCCACTCGCGCGACTGCTCGTGGGGAGTAGCAAGAAACAAAATCTCAACGCTGCGACTGGCCAGCAGCTCCCAGCTGAACGGCTCCTGCTTCAGCGCGCCATGGCCTGTGCTGTCGGCCAACTGAGGATGGATCTCTGCCAGCGGAATGCCGCCGCGCGCTGCGTCTTTCTCATCCACGCGCCCGGCAAAGACTGGCGGCGTGCCTTTCAGGCGGGGATGATGCAACAGCAGCCTGGCCAACTCAGCGCCCGCGTACCCCGTAACCCCCACAACTCCCGTTTGTATTTTTTTCGTCATGACTCCAGAATCTTTCTCAATCGGGCTTCCACGTCACCTGCACGACGCGCATCGGGACAGATAACCAGCACGGTGTCATCGCCGGCAACTGTGCCCACTACATCCGGCCATCCTTCGTGGTCCAGCGCAGCGGCCAGAGGCTGAGCCCCGCCCATAACCGTGACCACCACTACCTGATTCATCGCCCGACGCACGCGTAGACCAAAACTCTCAAGCATCTCCGCTAGCGCGGGCGGACTCTCATCCTCTACTGTACTGTTCGCGCCATTCCCATTAGGCAGGGAGTAGCCGCCCGGACCCTTGGAGAGGCGCATCTCATGAATATCGCGCGAGAGCGTGGCCTGGGTTACCGCAAAGCCGCGTCGTCGCAGCTTACGCCGCAGCTCGTCCTGGTTAGTCACCGGAGCGCTGGCCACCAGATTTCGTATCGCGCTGTGTCTCTGATCTTTCATCGTCTTACTGTATAAATATACAACAAATATGTATAAGTATGCAAATTCTTTTCCTGGAACCCAAATAATTACCTGACCCAAGAAATCTGAGTTGACCTGCAATGACCAAAGCCCCTTTGCGCTGATACACTCTCGTATGGCCGCGGCGCAGGCTGGTCCGTGTCCCCCTTTGCCAATCCAATGACCTCAAATACTCCGATCACAACTATCAACGATCTATTTCGCCGCGTAGCAGCGGCCGCCAACCCCCGCGCCATTCTTTGGCAGGACGAGTTTGGCCAATGGCAACCAATCTCCTCGGACCAGATCTACCAGCGGGTGCGGGCGCTGGCCCAGGCCTTCCTGAAGTGGGGCGCGCAAAAGGGCGACCGCATCGCCCTGATCAGCGAGAACCGCTGGGAGTGGGCCGTTACCGACTTTGCCACGCTGGCTATCGGGGCCGCGGATGTGCCCATCTATCCCACGCTGACCGGCGAGCAAGAGGCCGCGCTGCTGCACGACGCCGGTTGCCGCATTGCCGTGGTTTCAACGCGCCAACAGTTCGACAAGCTGAACGCCGTCCGCGACCAGACGCAACTCGAGCGGATTCTGATGATGGATAACGCCGCTGTTCCCGAGGGTGCAATCCCCTTTAGCGAAGTTCTGACTGGCGCCGATGACCTTGGCAGCGAGCGCGACCCGATTTTCGACGCGCTGGTCCGCACTGTGGAGCCCAAGGATCTAGCTACCCTGATCTACACATCAGGAACTACCGGCGAGCCCAAGGGTGTCGCGTTAACCCACGCCAACATCGCCGCGAACCAGAACTACGCTCCCGTGGGCTTCCACTTTGACGCAACGGATGCCCTGATCTCCTTCCTCCCTCTCTCGCATGTGACCGCTCGCGCCCTGGACTACATCATGTACACCTTTGGCGTACAGGTGGCCTATTGCTCGAAGTTTGACAAGCTACCCCAGGCCATGCGCGAGATCCGGCCCACGGTCTTTGTGGGCGTGCCGCGTATCTTTGAGAAGATTCGCCAGGAGGTAGAGCGGCAGGCGGCTCTGTCACCGATGAAAAAGCGCCTGCTGGCATGGGCTATTGGGGTGGGCGCGGGCTATCGCGACACGGTTTATGACGGCCGCCGGCCTTCCTCGCTGCTGTGGAAGACGGTCGACAAGCTGGTCTACTCCAAAGTACGCGAGGCCTTCGGCGGCCGAGTGAGGGTATTTGTATCCGGCGGCGCGCCGCTGGGCGTCGACACGGCCAATTGGTTTGCTTCGGTAGGGATCGCTCTCCTGGAGGGCTACGGCCTGACCGAGACTTCACCGCTGATTGCCCTCGATACGCCCGTCATCCACCGCCTGGGTTCCGTGGGCAAGCTCTTGGGCAACGTGGAGTGCAAGCAAGCCGCCGACGGCGAGTTGCTGGTCCGCGCCCCGTCGGTCTTTGCCGGCTACTGGCAAAAACCGGAGACAACTGCCGAGTGTATAGACGCTGAGGGATGGTTCCACACCGGCGACATCGGACATTTCGATGCCGATGGCTTCCTTTTTATCACTGACCGCAAGAAAGAGCTGCTGAAGACTTCGGGCGGCAAGCTGGTGGCCCCTCATCCGATCGAAAACAAGCTGACCAACAACGTGATGGTGGCCCAGGCGGCGTTGATGGGGGATCGGCACAAGTTCATTACCGTGCTGATAGCTCCCAATTTTGCCGCGCTGGAACAGTGGGCAAAGCAGCAGGGCATCCAGGCGAACTCCCGCGCAAAACTGGTGGCCGACAGCCGAGTGATTGCGCTCTATGCCGAAATTGTCCGCGAGGTGAACGGCGGCCTGGCCAACTTTGAAACCATGAAGCGCTTCCGCGTAGTGCCCGACGAGTGGACGCAAGAGACGGGCGAGATGACGCCCTCGATGAAGCTCAAACGCCGCGCAGTTATGGCTCGATATGCGGCGTTGATCGACGATCTTTACGCGGACGAAGCAACCTCACACGGCGAATAGGCGAGATTAGCTTCCCGCCGACCAGGGCGCGCTTGCTCCACATGAGCTGGAGCCCCCGGAAGAAGGGCGCGCCCCATGCGCCAACTGCCAGCAGGCCGCCAAAAAGGATGATGGCGTCAATATTGAGGCGGCCTGCACTTGACCAGTAGGCATCCGGCTCCAGGTTCAGCCACAGGGCAAACTCGTCCAGTGTGAGTGCCGCGCCCACGCCGTAACTGACCGACATCAGACGGCTGAAGAAGATCGAGATCGGCGAGTGCGAGCGTCCAAGATCGAGCAGCCAGCCGTAACCCACCAGGAGCAGGATTAGAATGCCCCATACCAGGTGATGAATGTGCGTTCCATGAATCACCACCCACTGAAACCGTCCCTCATGGTTCACGACACGGTGAACTAAAAGCCGCACTCCGATAAACGTAATGAGGAAGGAGACCGAGGCGATGAACATGCGCCGCCGCGGGCGGTCGGGTATGGTGGCGCGGACCAGGTATCCAAGCCGGGTCAACTGCAGTAGCACCAGCAAAATGGCGACCACCAGGGCGGCAAAGGCCAGCAAGTACAAAGCTCCGGGTCCGGGCATACCTTATTGAATCATCCCCGTGCGTACTTCCCAAGCGGGAAATATAGTTGGGTCGCTAGTCGAGAACGTGAGCGTGGTCACGATTCCGCTTTACAGCGTCGGGGTACACTGGTTAAGGCGTCAAGAGCGGGCCATCCCGCAGGTTCTGGCGCACAGTTCAGGGAGAGGCTCCCGGCCCGGCATCCCATCGCCGCGCCTTCCATCAGGAGATTCTGAAAATGCGAGTTGCTTTATTGACCGGAGGCGGCGACTGCCCCGGACTGAATGCAGTGATCTACGCGGCAGTGAAGAAGGGCATCAACCACTATGGCGATGAGTTCATCGGCTTTCTCAACGGCTGGCGCGGCGTGCTCGACAACAACTTCATTCCGCTCACCCTGGAGAATACCGACGGAATCCAGTTGAAGGGCGGCACCATTCTGCACTCTTCGCGGACTAACGTGAAGAAGATACCGGGTGGCATTGACAAGGTGCAGGAAGTTTTAAAGCTGAACAAGATCGACGCGTTGATTGCTCTGGGCGGCGACGACACCCAGTCGGTGACCCTTTTCCTGAGCGAAAATGGCGTGCCCAGCGTGGGCGTGCCCAAGACGATCGACAACGACATCAGCGGCACCGACCAGACCTTCGGTTTCGACACCGCCGTTATGATCGCCACCGAGGCCGTGGACCGCATCCAAACCACCGCCGACTCGCACAATCGCGTAGTGGTTGTGGAGGTGATGGGCCGCGACGCCGGCTGGATTGCCTATGCCTCCGGCGTGGCCGGCGGGGCGCACGTAATCCTGGTTCCAGAAAAAGAGATTGACATCGACCACGTTTGCGCGCTGCTCAAGTACAACTACGACCACGGCAAGCACTACGGCGTGGTGGTGGTGGCCGAGGGCTGCCATCTGCCCGAGGTGGGCCAGGTGATCAACGAAAACGCCCAATTGGATTCCTTCGGACATGCGCGGCTCTCCGGTATCGGCGAGGCGCTGGCCGACCTGATCGAGAAAAAGACCGGCTTCGAGACACGATCCGTGAATCTGGGCCATACCCAGCGCGGCGGAGTTCCCACCGCTTATGACCGCCTGCTGGGCCAGCGCTACGGCCTGCACGCCATCGACATGGTGCATGAGAAGAAGTGGGGCCGCATCGCCGTTCTGAAGGGCCTGGACATCACCGACATCACCATCAAGGAAGCCATCGCAAACAACCGGCGGTTGGACCAGCGCTTCTTCGACGTAATCGCGGACCTGGAAGCGAAGGTCTAAGTAACTCGTAATTGCCTGATAAACAGAAAGCCACCCTCATGCGGGGGTGGCTTTTCGCTTTGCACATGGACTAGAGTGTGTCTGTGCTTTTCCGCACCTATAAGCTGGAGGACTTCGTCGCGCTTTACGCGATCGAGGAACGCTGCTTCCAGCCGCCCTTATCTTTCAGTCGCAGGACTATGCACCAGCTTGTGAACAGCACCCATGCGGCAACCTGGATCGCCGAGGAGGATGGGCGCATGGCTGGTTTTGCCATCGTCCAATGGGCCGAGGAAGCAGGCCACATCATCGCCTACATTCAGACGATTGAAGTGGCTCCGGAGCAGATTCGTCATGGAATTGGCGGCGAGCTACTGCGCCGTATTGAGGGCTCCGCACGCCTGGCGGGCGCTCAGGCGATCTGGCTACATGTGGATGCCGCAAACGCGGGCGCAATCCGCCTGTACGAGGCGAACGGCTATTGCAGCGAGGGCAGGGAAGAGAACTACTACGCGCGGGACCGGGCGGCGCTGATCTATGCAAAGCCGCTGGGAGACTCCCAGGTCTGAAAATCCAGACCTGAGAGTCCAAGAACCCCTGAACCGCTGTGGCTACTTGCTGTCTGCCTGCGTGTTCTTGATGAAAGCGGCCACGCGGTCGTGGAGTTGTTTCAAGCTCTCATCGCGGACGTAGACCATGTGTCCCGACTCATACCAGGCGTACTCGATGTTCTTTGCCAGAGACTGCGGAATGGGCAGGTGCTTCTCTTCGTAGACTGCGGTGAAGAAGGGCGTGGCCAGATCGTAGTAGCCGCCGTTGACCATGATCTTCAGGCGGGGATTGGTCTTGAGGGCTTCGGCCAGATCCTTGGCAACATTCAGGCTGAAGGGGTTGTGGTGATGCGCCCAATCCCAATGCGTGCCGTTGAAGAGCGCTTCGGGCAGGTAGGTCTGGCCCTCGCCATACTTCAGGTCGCGGCGCACATAGTCGTTGAAGAGCGAGACGTAGGCCGAGGAGATAGCCGAGCTTTGCGGGTCGTACTCCGCGCCCTGGCTCAGGGAGTCGAGCGTGGGCCCGGAGAAGCGCGTATCGAGCCGCCCGGTGGTCAGATCCTGGTCGTCTTGCAGGGTCTTCTCAAACTCGCCACCGTTGACACGCAGGTTGGCCTTGAGCAGGTAAGCCACAGGCAGGCCGGTGTACTCGTGGAGCTTCTCGGCCACTTGCTGCTTCTCCGCCGCGGTCAGGTCTGTGCCCAGAGCCAGTGCGTGGGCGTAAGGGCCCATGGCGTAGTCTTCAACGTCTTTCAGAAAGGGCTCAAGAGTGGCAGGCTGCTGGGGCAGCTTCTTGTGGTACCAGGCCGTGGCGGCATAGGTAGGCAGCGCGAGTACATAGGGCAGGTCAACGCCGGGATTGCCGTCGGGGTAGTCGATGTCGGTGGTGAAGTTGAAGATCTGCGAGAGCAGAATCACGCCGTTCAGATCGAGGCTCATGCGATTTTCGAGGATATTGGACAGGACTGCGGAGCGGGTGGTGCCGTAGCTCTCGCCGAAGATGTATTTGGGCGAGTTCCAGCGGTTGTACTTGGTAATGAATCGCTGAATGAAGCGGGCGAAGGCGTTGGCATCCTCGTCCACGCCCCAGAAGGCTTTCTCGGCATCCTTGCCGATGAGGCGGCCGAAGCCGGTGCCGGGCATATCGATAAAGACCAAGTCGCTGGTATCGAGCAGCGAGTAGGCGTTGTCGACCAGCTTGTAGGGGGCTGGGGGCAGATGCTGATCGCCTTCTGTGACCACATGCTTGGGGCCGAGCGAGCCCATGTGCAACCAGACTGTGGAACTGCCGGGGCCGCCGTTGTAGAAGAAGGTGACGGGGCGGTCTAGGGCTTTAGCATCTTTCTTGAAGTAAGCCACGTAAAACATACGTGCGACGGGGGTTGCATCCTTCGGTTCCTTGGGTTCGGAGTTGGCAAGCTGGCTGCCGGGCAGGGGCTTGCCATCGGGGCCGATTTGCGCGTCCTGCGCATCGGTCGAGCCCACGGTCAGCGTACCGGCGATGGCGGTATAGGCGATGTGCTGGCCGCCCACATCGACGGTTCCTTGGGTTGTGACCTCGGCGGGCGAAGCTTTCTCAGTGGTCTTCTCCGCGGTGGCGGTTGCGGGCTTAGCCGCAGGCGTCTCGTCATCGGCGCGGAGGAGTGTGGGAAGAAGCAGCAACGATGCCGCAAGCAGGGCGGCTGAAAGGGTGTGTGTGAATCGCATCAACAGTCTCCAAGGTTGGGGATCGGTTTAAAAGCCAGTATAAAACTTGAAAATCGGAGTGAGCCCGCCTACTTCTGCCACTTGTCGAAGGGCTGTTTCTCCGAAATGCGTGGCCGTTCTTCGGCCTGGAGTTCTTTGGCTACCTGTTCGACCTCGCGGAAGACGCGCAGAAGGTTGCCGCCCAGAATCTTGCGGCAGTCTTCGGCGGAGTAGCCACGGGCTATCAGAGCTTCGGTGATCTTGGGTAGGCCGGCGGCGGAATCGATTCCCTCCGGAGTCTGACCAGCGATGCCGTCGAAGTCAGAGCCAATGCCGACGTGGTCCACTCCGGCCACCTTGGCGATGTGGTCGATGTGGTCGATGAGCATCGAGAGCGGCGGGCGTAGAATGCGGTCGGCGAACTGGCGCTGGACCTTTTCGATATCGGAGTAGGCAACCTCTCTGCCCTCGGCCCTGGCCTGATCTTTGAGGGATTCAACGGCTCGTTTCGCTTCGGGCTCATATGCCTTTTGCGCGTCGCGCCATTGCTGGGAGAGAAATCCCGAATAAAAATTGACCTGGACGACGCCTCCTTTGGAGTTCGGCCCGCCGGAGTTGGCTACGGCGCGGAGCATGTCGTCGGTCATGTTGCGGGGGGCGTCGCATAGCGCCCGGGCGGCCGAATGCGAGGCGATGACCGGGGCGCGGGTAATGACGAGGGTGCGAAAGAAGGTGCGGTCGGAGACGTGGGATACATCCACCATCATGCCCAGGCGGTTCATCTCGTAGACCACGTCTTTGCCGAACTCGCTGAGGCCTTCCTTCGTGTGTGGAACGCTCATGTCGTCGATGTCGCCGGAGCTGTCGGCCCAGCCATTGGAGTTGTTCCAGGTCAGCGTCATGTAGCGGACGCCGAGGGCGTAGTACTGGCGCAGCAGCGGGATGGAGTCCTCGATGGAGTGACCGCCCTCGATGCCCATGAGGGCCGCGAATTTGTGCGTTCGGTGGGCATACTCGATGCCGGCTGGCGTGGTGACGAACATGATCTCGCGTGGGTGCCTGGCCGCCTGCTGTTTGACGGAATCGATCAGTTCCAGGGTGCGGCGGGCGTATTGGCCCTTGTAGCGTGTTGGCTCGACCCAGATGGAGAAGAACTCGGCGCCCAGGTTGCCCTGGTGGATGGACTCCAGATTGAGGTTGCCGCCGCCGAGCGGATCGGCAAGGTCGAAGTGCTCATCGACAAAGCGCTGCGGCGTGTCGGCGTGGGTGTCGATGACGAGCGCGGAGCGGTGTACCCATTCGGGATTTTGCGTCTTGGCAGGCATTTTGTGGGATGGAGTGGCTGGGGTTTGGGCGCCAGCGAGCGCCGGAAGGGTGAGAAGTAATAGGGTGAGCAGGGCACGGGTACGCATAGGCTTGGGATGAGTTTATACCTCGACCGTGATCTGCATCGTATCGAACGTTGTTGCTACTTAGTCAAGTAATATGGTCGGTGAACTCGACAGCCACATGTCTTCTTTACTCAAGCGGCGTTGTATTGCCGAGGAATTTATACCCGTGAGGTCGTATGGGATCGAATCACGCTTCAGGCGGAGAGACCGAAGACGAGGTGAAACCCAAGCTTGTATTGATCGCGCTGGGAGTTCTGGCCCTCACGAGCGGCGCGATCTATCTGCTCAAAACTAATCCGGTGGCGGGGAGGTGGGCGCAGGCCTACGACCCGACCGGGGTGTGGTGGCTATCGACGATTTTTGCCGCGCTGCCTGTGATGGTGCTACTGAGCGCGATGGCGATCTTCCGCCTCAAGGCGCACGTGGCGGCAGTGATCGGGCTGGCAACGGCGCTGATAATCGCCGTTTCGGTTTACCATATGCCGGTTCGGCTGGCGCTGACCACCACGGCTTATGGAGCCGGTTACGGGCTGTTTCCGATCTGCTGGATCATCTTGCCGGTGATCTTCCTCTACCAGTTGACGGTGAATACGGGACGCTTCACCGCGCTGCAACAGAGCCTGACCAACATTACCGGCGATGGACGGCTGCAACTGCTGCTGATTGCGTTTGCGCTAGGGGCTTTTTTTGAGGGCGCGGCGGGCTTTGGTACGCCGGTAGCGGTCTGCGGCGCGATTCTGATCAGCCTGGGATTCAAGCCCATCCAGGCGGCTGGGTTGAGCCTGATTGCCAACACCGCTCCGGTGGCATTTGGGGCGCTGGGAATTCCGGTGATCGCGCTGAACGCTGTAACGGGGATCGATGTGCTGGTGTTGTCGAAGATGATTGCCATTATTCTGGTTCCGTTTTGTCTGCTGGTTCCGTTCTGGCTGATCTGGGCGTACGCCGGGTTCAAGGCCACGGTGGAGGTGTGGCCTGCAATCCTGGTGGCGGCGGTGACCTTTGCCGCGGCGCAGTACCTGATGGCGACGTATACCGGACCATGGCTGGTGGCGATTGTGGCTTCGACATCGACGATCGTAGCGCTAATCGTCTTTCTGAGGTTCTGGAAGCCGAAGCGGGTTTTGAATGCACAGGGCGAGGAGATTACGGGCAAGGCGCGGCAGCGCTTCGATCATGGCGCTGGAGCGACCTTTAATGCGTGGCTGCCGTGGCTGATTCTAAGCCTGCTGGTCTTTGCGTGGGGGATTCCGCGCTTCTCGCAAGCGCTGGATAAGGCGACAACCATAAACCTTCCGGTTGCGGGACTGCACAACTTTGTACAGCGGGTTCCGCCGGTGGTAGTAAAAGCGACGGCAGAGGCGGCGGTTTACAAGCTGAACTGGGCAACGGCTACGGGGACAGGGATTCTGCTGGCGGCGGTGATCTCAGGGTTCCTGATGGGGTTGGGGCCGAAGTCGCTGGCCGTGACGTTTGTGAGGACGGTCTTTAACATCCGCTTTACGGTGATTACGATTGCGGCGATGCTGGCGCTGGGATTCATCAGCCGGTACTGCGGGCTGGATGCGACGCTGGGACTGGCCTTTGCGCGAACCGGGGCGCTGTATCCCTTCTTTGGGACGTTGATCGGCTGGCTGGGAACTGCGACCACGGGCTCGGACACTTCTTCGAATGTGCTTTTCGGTAGCCTGCAAAAGTTGACCGCGCAGCAGATCGGGGTTTCACCGGTGCTGATGGCCTCGGCCAATTCGGCGGGCGGCGTGATGGGCAAGATGATCGATGCGCAGAGCATCGTTGTGGCATCGACGGCGACGCAGAACTACGGGCAGGAGGGGACGATTCTGCGCTTCGTCTTCTTACACAGCCTGGCGCTGGCGGCGATGGTGGGGGCGTTTGTTTTTCTGATGGCGTATGCAGCGCCGTTTACGGGGTTGGTGGCGAGGTAAGAGAGGCGGCAGCTATCCCCTTGACGCACTGCCGCCTCGCATACCGTGAAACTAGTACCGCCGATCTCCGTATCTCGGTCCAGAGCGCAGGGCACGACCCAGGCTACGCTGGGCTTCGTCGATGTGCCTGAGCGCGCGATCCTGCAATCCGCGATGCCCGGCTTCGTCTACCCCCCGCGCAACGTCTCTATGCGCTTCGTCCAACAGGGTCATTGCCGAACGCAGCGGGCGATCGGGATCGCCCTGGGTAGCGGGAGGGGGCGTCCATCTGCTCTCTCTGCCCTCTTCGCGTACGGCCTCTCTTACAGCCCGGAGGGCGCTCTCGATTTCATCCAGAGCGCGGTTACGCTCCTCCCTCATACCGGGCCGGTTGTCTGATTGCAGCAGTGCGCGCGCCTGGCGCAGGTTGGAGAGTGCATGAAGATATCCGGGATGTTGGGCTTGCGCGGGCACCGCCAGCGCAAGCAACGTGAAAGCTGTCAGTCCGAGAGCTGCAGAGGCAAGAGTCTTGAAAAATCGCATTTCAGTCGTACCTTTCTTTGATTTTTTAGGACACCAACTACTCGGCGGGAAT
>Ga0265316_10000657_pt1 | contig 38415 bp, 43 predicted proteins | sample 4522metaG_FD_202092 | JGI IMG/M metagenome (GOLD analysis project Ga0265316, IMG submission 202092) | Rhizosphere microbial communities from Carex aquatilis grown in University of Washington, Seatle, WA, United States - 4-5-22 metaG | ecosystem: Host-associated > Plants > Roots > Rhizosphere >...
ATTCCGACAATATAGGGCAGATCATAGGGTTTAGCTGATTGGGTAATCATCTGGCCCACCGGGGGCATATAGGGTAAGACCTGGGAAAAGCCCTGGGCCGGCAAGACTAAAACTATTGCCAGAAATAATGCGGTGATTTTATGCATAATACGGGTCATAATACAATTATTAATAAGGAGATAACATATTTAATACGAAAAAACAAGGCAAGATAGAAGATGCTTGGGAGCAGGGTTACTTTTTATTTCCGGCGATGAAGGCGCCGATAGCGTTTTGGTCTTGCGGGTTTATTTCTATGAATTTCAGCCCCATAGTAAAATAACGCCCTTTAAGGTTTAACACTTGCTTAAACCAGGTAACCTGGGCTATAGCACCTAAGGAAATGCTGCTGTCAGGCAAAGTAAATTTTACCGCCAAAGTAATAGACCCGGATAAAAGATGAGGCTCTAAGGCCGGCGCTATATCCTGCGTAGTTATTTTTAATCCGGCCACCGAGATATCATTTATCACACCATGACGTAATTTTATCCGGTCGTTGCCGCCGACAATCCCTTCGGCCTTAGCGTCGACAAGGACTAAATACATATCCAAATCAATATTGACGCGAAGGTGTTTTCTTTGTTCTGAATTAATATTTTCCCGCTCTGCCATAAACCTACTGATTATTTAAATCGAAAAGAAGAGTTTGACTTTTTGCCAAAATGAAATTTTGTTACTGACACGGTTGCGGCGCAAGCCATCGAGGACATAGCGGGCAATACGCGTTTTTCCGGAAGAATCGATATCGAAAAACCGTACACCGGTATTTAAATTTCCTTTATTCTTGTCGGTTTCTTCTTCCTGCCAAACCACTTCACCGGCAGCTTTTACCGGATCGTCCTCGTGGGGCATATAGATTTCCATCCCGATCTTGGTATGCAGTTCTACCCGGCGCTGAAAACACAAATGTAATCCGCCGCAGCTGATATTACGGCTTAAGGCGGTAAATGCCGGGCCGCCGTCCTTTATCACCACGTAAACAACCGTGGTGTTAACGTGTACCCTCACATATTTTCGTTTATCTTCCATACACCTTTATTATACACCGAAAATTATAAAGTCAACCATACTTGATCTTCATCCCTAAAATCACCAACGCCAACAAAAGCGTAACACCGTTAGCGATGATCACCGGCCACTCTTTTATATAAATACCATAAATGAGCCAGGTAAAGACACCGCAGGAGAACATAATAAAAGTTACCAGCGAAATATCGCGGGAATCGCGGTTTTTAGCGATCCTTAAAACTTGCGGCACAAATGAAAGCGTACACAAAGTACCGGCAACGATCCCCAGCCAAAATGCACTTATTGTATTATGCATTGAATTGCAAAGCGTGAAGTTTTTTGTATAACCCGCCGAGCGCCAAAAGCTCGGCATGTGTACCCACCTCGACGATCTTGCCCTTTTCCATCGCCACGATCCGCGTTGCCTGCTGTATCGTCGAAAGCCGGTGAGCAATAATAAACGCAGTCTTTCCCTTTAAAAGTATATTCAGCGCTTCCTTGATCAGCTGTTCCGATTTAGCATCAAGGTTAGAGGTCGCTTCATCAAGAATAAGGATCGGCGAATCCTTTAAGATCGCGCGGGCGATCGAAAGGCGCTGGCGTTCGCCGCCGGAAAGCTTTGACCCCCGGTCACCGATCAGCGTATTTAAACCCTCGGGAAGGCGTTCGACAAATTCCCAGGCATGGGCTTTTTTCGCCGCAGCAATCACCTCTTCATCGCTTGCCCCAGGCTTGCCATAAGCAATATTATCGCGGACTGTCGCATTAAATAAAACCATCTCCTGCGAAACAATCGCAATTTTTTCCCGTAAAGAATGGACCGTGTATTCCTTAATATCTCGGCCGTCGATCTTGACCAGGCCCAGCGACGGATCGTACAAACGCGGGATCAAGCTCACCAGGGTAGATTTACCCGCTCCGGAGTGGCCGACCAGGGCCACCAACTCCCCGCGTTTTACGCTTAAAGTAATATCGCGCAAAACATATTCTTTGCCTTCGTATGCAAACCATACGTTTTCAAGAGCTACGCCGCCGTCAAAAGTTTTAAGCTCTACTGCCTTCGGGCTGTCTTTCACCTTAGGCTCTTCGTCTAAAACACTGTAGATCCGTTGCGACGCTACCAACGCCTGCAGGTTACTAGTGTAAACATTGGACAATTTTTTGATCGGCGCCATTAACGACAAAAGTGAAGCCAGAAATACGGCGAATACACCAAAGGAGAGGTTACCGTTGATCACCTCTTTACCTACCATCCACAGGATTATCGCCACACCGGCTACCCCCACATACTCGATCAAAGGCGGCAAGACAATAGTGCGCTTAACGCTCTTCATCGTAAATTTATAATATTCCTGATTGATCTTGCGAAAGCGTTCGATCTCGTACTCTTCACGGCAAAAGGCTTTTACGATATAAGCGCCGGAAATTGTTTCCGCCAGATGCGAATTTAAATCCGCCGCGCGCTCCTGAGTAACCTTGGTGAATTTTTTTACCCGCCGGCCGATCGAAGTGACCGGGACCATGATCGCCGGAAAAATGATAAAAGCAAAAATAGAAAGCTGCCACGAGATCTTAAACGCCAGGAAAAAGGCGACAACCGCAAAAAAAACCGCGCGCATCGACTGGTAAACCATATCGGTCAAAGACGATGAAAGCGCCTGGGTGATCAGCCCCACATCGTTGGTGATACGTGAAATCAATTCACCGACGCGTTTGGAGGCGTAAAAATCCATAGAAAGATCCTGGAACTTGGCATAAAGCCGGTTGCGTACGTCGCGCACCACACTCTGGCCCAGCATATTCATAAAGTAGTTCTGGTAATAAAAAACGATCTCTTTAATCAAAAACAAAACCAGCATGAAAAAGATCACATATTCCAAAAGTTTCGCCGCGGGAATCGCGTTTAAGGACGCCACGGCATGAGAAATAAAAGCCGGCAGTTTACCGGGGATAATAATCTGTTTATTGGTAAAGATGCGGTCGCAGACCGGCATGATCATGCCGATCGAGATCCCTTCAAAAAGCGTAGATACGGCCATGCACCCGGCGGCGATCCAGAGGATACCGCGGAACGGCTTTACAAAGCGTAAAAGTTTGACGTACTCATGGAACCGATGATTTATTTTACTCATAAAATTGCGCGCCCTCGATAAGCAAAGAGTCTTTGCAAGGGTGTTTATTGTTAATAAACCATTGCCCTTTGTGCCCACCCTCGATAATCTTATAACACAAAATACCCTTATCCATAGCCGCCTTCACGTAAACCGAAATGCGCGCCGGGCTATCGGTAACCTCGTAGGCGAACGGCGACGTTTGCGGGATATCGACACTTAAAATCTGAGAAAAAAGTTGACGGCAGCTATCCTCGTTGGTATTACATAAGTTATAAAAAGGCTTCTGCGGATCATTATGTTTTGAAGCATAATAGCCTTTTTCAAGGTAAAATGCCTCTTCACTGCTCTCGATCGAGTTCACCGTAGTATAAACCTCCGTCATCTTGGCACGGCTGATATTAATACGCACATCCTGCGCAAAAACCAGCGCCCCTAAAAGCAAAAAAACGCTTAACATCACAATATATTTCTTCATGGTTTTACATTTTACCGCGTTCATTGACTTCGCTCAAGTGATTTGATATCATACAGGTTATGCGTGCAGGAATCGTCGGCATCGGTAAATTAGGCAGTATTCATTTGCGGATCTATCGCGAATTACCGCAGATCAAAGAAGTGCTTATTGCCGATAACGACATTACGCGCTTTACCCCCTATCCCGAGATACCGGCTTTTACTGATTATAAAGAGCTTCTGGGCAAAGTCGACCTGGTCACGGTTTCAACCCCCACCACTTCACACTTTGAAGTGGCAAAATTTTTCTTAGAAAATAAAATACCGGTTTTAGTGGAAAAACCGATCACTATGAACCTTAAAGAAGCCGACGCGCTCCTTGCCCTCGCAAAAAAAAATAAGACCCTTATCTTTGTGGGCCATGTCGAGCGTTACAATAGCGCATATCTCGCGGTAAAAGAAAAGATCCATAATCCTTTATTTATAGAATGCCACCGCATCAGCCCCTATCCTAACCGTTCACTCGATATCAGCGTAGTTTTGGATGTAATGATCCACGACCTCGATATCATGCTTTATCTTTTGCACGATAAGATCAAAAAAATCGAAGCCAAGGGCGTTAAGGTGCTTTCGCCCTCGGAAGATATCGCCAATGTCCGTATCACCTTCGAACATGGTTGTGTTGCCAACATCACCGCTTCGCGCATTTCGCTTAAACGCGAACGCAAGATCCGTATTTTCATGGAAAATTGTTATATCTCCTTAGATTTAGCCGAACAGCAAGCCGCCGTCTACAAAAAGGAAGGCGAGCAGATCCACCACGAGATCCTGACCATCCAAAAAGAAGAACCGCTAAAAAAAGAGATCACCGCTTTTGTCGAGATGGTAAAACACAAAAAATTTGCGATAGACGACGCGATCAAAGCCAAAGAAGCCTTGGCCTTGGCGATCAAGATACAAAATAAATTGCGAAGGTAAGCTGCAAATTTTTACGCAGCACATCCCTAAAGCAAACGCTTTTACGTCCGAGCGGGCATGGTTTGAGCGTAAGCGAGAGAGCGAGGACGAAACGCAAGCGAGGCGAACGGCTGGGTGAGCCGCAGCGGTTTGCGGCAGGGGTGTGCGTAGTCAAAAATTTGCGCTAAACAGATATGAAAAAAATTGTCATTATTGCCGGCGACCACTCCGGCGACATTTACGGCGGCCGCCTCGCCCAAGCGCTTAAAACAAAATACCCGGGCGTCGAAATTTATTCTTTCGCCGGGGAAAATCTGGCTAAGCACTCAACCCAGGTAATCGATCTTATGGCCCATTCGGTAATGGGGCTGGTTGAAGTCATCTCTTCGCTTAAACGCATCACCGCTATTTTTAACCAAACCGTAGCCGAGATCAACAAGATAAAACCCGATCTAGTCATCCCCATCGATTTTCCCGATTTCAATCTGCGTCTGATAAAAAAGTTAAATAAACAATATCCGGTATTTTATTACGTAAGCCCTCAGGTATGGGCCTGGCGCGAGGCAAGAGTCAAACAGATAAGACAATATACCGACAGAATGATCGTTCTGTTTAGATTCGAAGAAGAGTTCTATCAAAAACACGCCATTGCAGCGCTATATTTCGGCCACCCGCTTTTAGATACTTTACAAAACTCTAAACCCAAGGCCAAAAATATCATCACCTTCATGCCCGGTTCGCGTAAGGCTGAGATCAAGCGCCACTTGCCGTTAATGCTCGCCGTAAAAAATATGCTGGAAAAAAAATTATCCGGTTATCAATTCAGAGTCATCCGCCCCCACAATATTGCACCGGAATTTTACGCGTCATTTAACGCCGGCATGGAGATCGTCGAACGCGAAAATAAATATCTCGAAGAATCTAGGTTTGTTATCTGCTGTTCCGGCACGGCAACCCTGGAGTTGGCTATCCTGGGCATACCGTATTTGATCGTTTACAAAACCAATCAACTGACCTGGGCTATCGCCAAATTGCTGGTCAAAGTTAAATTCGCCGGGATCGTTAATATTCTTTCGGGAAAAAAGGTTGTGGAAGAGTTTTTGCAAAATGATGCAACTGCGGAAAATATTGCCCAATATACCTACAATATTTTAACCAACACCCAGGATTACTCGGCGTTAAAAGAGGAGTTAAACAAAACCCGCGCGTTGCTTTTACCTTACGGCCACACCGCCTCCCTCGCTCAATATATAGGTAAGTTTTTGGGGTTATAACGGTTTTGACCGACGTCATTGCGAACCGAACTATTGTGAGGTGTGGCAATCTCTGCTTGGTGTAAAGACGCGATTTATCGCGTCTAAGCGTTTTTGGCTTTCAAAACCGAGCCTCGAAACCTGCGTATTATCCGCGACAAAAGAATAATGGGATATAAAATTATTTTAATAATAAAAAATTCTCTGTTCCCAAATCTCATCAACATTTTTTGAGTAAATTGTTTCGCGTGTCTTTCGCCATCATGTTTTTTTATGCCGTGTACGGAATACTGTATATGATGTCCTATCTCGTGAAATAACGTTTGCGCCAAAATAAACCGCCTCAGAAAGCCAATACACAATAAATATCTTGGTACACCCTTACATATATTACCAACACAAATAACAATTTTTGGCAAATTATCGATACTTGCTTGCTTGCCGTAGTACAAACCCAAACTATTTTTACTATCTGGGCACAAAAAAAACGATCTCTATTTTATGTAAACCAAATATATACTGCTCCGGAACATCTTTAAGCAAAAGATCAATATCTTTTTTGAAATTAAATTTTAACTGCTCACGTAAGCCAAGCTCAACAAAAATCGTCATTACGCAATACCCCATTATCCCAGACGCGATAAATCGCGTCTCTACATTTCGATCAAGGGCGTAGCGTGCCTCGCCCCTACGGAATAAATTTATATATCGTTACTTTAATAACAATTTCAGGATTTTTGCTTCGCGCGCGCCGTATTGCCGCGTTAATTTATCCAACAGTTTGATATCAATCTTTTGGTGAGGTACAACCAACATCTTACGCACGTCGTCAAGATCTTTGGGGCTGCCGGCGAATATTTTCATGGCAACAAAATCTTCTATGCCGATTAAACGTATCTTACATTTTAAAAAGGAGGCGCTGTGTGACCGCTTAAAAGCGCCGGAATCCATACCCTTAATGCCGGTTATTAAATCAACTTGGTTATCATATTGATCACGTATTTTTATCACCCCGTCCAAAGGGTCATCGCTGCCACCCTCTCGATAATCGCAACGCAAACCAGTCTTAGAAAAAATAGCCGACAACATTTTAGCATCCAACTTCAAAGCGGCCAATGATATCACCGCATCAGCATCCATGCTGGCACGAATAACACCGTAAAACGATGCAGCAAACGCGCCAATAACTGCGTAAGGTATCTTTTTTTTCAAAAGAATATCAACAACATCAAGCAGAAGTAGTGCTGACTGCCCGCTGCCCTTGGCTCTCATCGGCTTTTCCTGCGATATTTTTTACCGGCCTCGTGCAACTGCATCAAAAGGCGAGAGTGTGTAAAAAAAGCGTAGATACGCTCTCTGGGACTCATTTTTCCGTGAGCAGCCAAAAGCTCTTTTTTAACTTCGTCCATTACCTTAGATTCTTTCATAAAAAAAGTATATCACGTTTTAATCAGACGAAGAATAAAAATTTGACCAGCATTAGTAATTATAGCGCTGCAGATTCGCCGGCCATGTACCCGGTAGAAAAAGCTTGTTGCAGATTATACCCGCCGCTTAAACAATAACCCTCAAGGAGCTCACCGGCAAAATACAAACCCGGCACAAGGCGCGATTCCATGGTGCGCGGGTCAATTTCTTTCAGCAAAATACCGCCGTTGGTTACCATCGCTTCCTCTACGGGAAAAACCCCGGTTACGGTTAAAGAGAAATTTTTTAAATCATTCGCGACCGCCTGGCGCTCTTTTTTAGTAACCTGGTTGGCCTGTTTTGCCGCATCGATATTTAAGCGCGCCAAAAATACCGGCGCCATGCGCTTAGGCAGATATTTTTCTAAAATAGTCTTTATCTGGGTTATCGGCGAACCATCACATGCCTTAAAAATATCCTGCTCAAGCTTATCGGCTTTTACATCGGGCAGAAAATCGAGCAAGATTTTTACTTGTTTATCCCGCTCCAGGGCCAAATCTACTTCGGCGCTGATATCCAAAGCCAGCGGTCCGGATAAACCGAAATGCGTAAAAAGAATGTCGCCTTTATCGGAATGGTATTTTTTGCCGTTAGCCGTAAAATTCAAAACAACATCGCTAAAGCTTAACCCTTGCAGATCTTTCAAAAATATTTCATTTAGTTTCAAGGGCACAAGCGCCGCGCGCAGCTCGGTTACGCTATGGCCCAAAGATTGCGTCAAAGAGAAACTATCGCCGGTTGAACCGGTTGCCGGGTAAGAAATGCCGCCTGCCGCAAGAATAACCTTTTTCGCCGCGCAAATATCTTTACCGCCGGCGCTAAGGATAAAATCACCATGATGGCGCCGTATCGCGCTCACGCGGCAATCATACAAAATTTCTACCTTATTTTTAAAAAGAGCTTTTTCTAAAGCAGCTTTAACCGCCTTGGCATTATTATTTTCCGGCAAAACCCGGCCGCGCTCTTCAACCTTGTGCTTTAAGCCGTATCGTTCAAAAAAATCGATCAGCTCTTTGTTGAAAAATTTACCAAAGGCATTACGGTAAAACTGTCCATTGGGCCTGATTTTTTTTAAGAATAATTCCAACGAAGCAATATTGGTAAAATTACAACGGCCGTTACTGGTAAGTAATATTTTCTTTCCTATCGAAGGATTACGCTCGATGAGCAAAACACGTTTACCAAAGCTGCCGGCACGGATCGCCGCCATCGACCCGGCAGCGCCGGCGCCTACTACCGCAATATCTACTTTACAAAAATCCATGATCAACCGGGGCATCAACAAGGCAACCCGGTTACCTTTTCACCCTGGCATTTCCAGCAAAATGGGTCCGGAGTATACAGCTTGCCGGATCCGGCCAATTGCCGATTATAACAACCCGTGCGGCAAGCGCGAAACTCGGAACATTCAAAGCACATGGGCTCCACTTCTTCTCGTTTTGGATTTAAAAATTTCATAATCTTTTTATTTCCCCATATCTTAGCAATTTTCTTCTCTCTCACGTTGCCGAAAACCAGTGAATCGACATTGCCCAGATTTTCGCATAACGCTACATCGCCGTTGGGCTGTATCACAAACGAAGAAATAAGTCCGCCGCAAGCAATGATATCTTCTCGTTTCTCCCAATGTTTCGCTTGCTTAAATCCCTCTACCTCCATTTTCCCGGCATACTCAGTGCGCAGACGCTCAACCGTTGCACTCAACTGAACCGCTTCACCTTCATTAATACACAGATCTAATCCTCCGCGCCCCCCATAAGAGATACCGAAACCCTCAAGGCTTATACGGCTCACGCCGGAATCCGCGCAAAATTTAATGATTCCCGCGGCCTCGCGCCAATTAATTTTAGTAATCACGCTTTTAACGGTGACTTTAATCCCGTGTTTAACAAACAATTGAATTGCCGCTTTCACTAAATCTAAACGCTCCGGCGTGCCGGCCAAAAGCTCAAAATTCTTTTGTGTAACCGCATCCAGGCTCACCTGAATAATGGGAAGTCCTGCTTCTTTAAGGGATTTTACCAAACTTTCGTTCGCAAGCACTCCGTTAGTACTGATGTAAGGATGAATATTATGCCGGATGACTGCGCGCACAATGTCGACAAAATCCGGACGAATCAACGGCTCTCCGCCGGTAAGAAAGATACGTACAATTTTTAACGCCGACACCTGGTCTAGTATGTCAAATATTTCCGAAGTCGTTAATTCGTTGCGCAAGGCATTGCCGGCGGCGCGATAACAATATATACATCGCAAGTTACAGTTATTGGTAATTGCCAACACTATATCCAAAGGAGTCTCGTAGGGTTCCACCCTACCCTTAGGGATCGGTTTGGGGATATAAATATAATCTTTGGGATCAAAACGATTATCGGTCATTATCCTATGCAGCTCGATTTTGAGAAAAGCATTCTGCTCCACCAAGGTTTTCCCCACAAGCTTAATGCTCTCCTCTAACGGAAAACCAAGCGCATCGGAACAAACCCCTACGATTTCTTCGATCGTAAATTTACCGCAGCAAAGCGAGAGAATCATCGCCTCTAAAGGCGCCAGAGATTTTTTCCCGCCAAAAAAAACATCGATGACAAGACAGAAAGAAATCATTTTTTTCAGCCGGACTTCGTCTTTCAGGCGGGGAATAAGCGATAAATTTTTGTTATACCACCGGATGGCGTGACTGTTCGACCAATCTTGCATTGCTCCTCAATTGTACGAGTGATTATGCATCAGCGGTAATGATACAGTTATCTTCGCATTGATACGTATTGCAAGGGCTGCGAACAATGCATGCGGCATTGCATTTGATGCATGTTGAATCACAAATCATCAGCGCTTCCTTAAAAGACTTAAACCCCGCACTTTTAGCCTTAAGCGTTCCGATCGCTTTTCTTATGGTTTTTTTGCACTTATCCAGCTCTTTTTGAAATTCTTTTTCACTCAACGGCTTACGTGCCATCACACACCTCCTCTTCTTCCGAAATGTTTTCGATACTGCCGCCTGTTAACTTTTTATCACAGATTCTTCTTCGGCGCAATAAGATTTTAATAATCAAACATTCAATTAAAATTATTTAAATATTCCCACCGCGTGTATACAGCGAGAAGCTCGATCTCCAGCTCGTCGAGACGGGCTTTGGCTTGAGCGATCTCCTGCGGCGGGCGCTTATAAAATTCGACATCGGCCAATTGGGCATGGATCGCTTTTTGCTCGGCTTCAAGCTTTTCAATCTTGCCGGTCAAGGCTTTCAGCTCGCGGGTTTCGTTAAAGCCAAGCTTTTTGCGCGAAAGCATGGTTTTATCCTTTACCCCGCAAGGGGGGACGGTTCTCTTTTGAATAACAATGGGCAAAAGAGAACCGTCCCCATTTTCGCTTTGTTCCAGATAATCGTCGTAACCGCCGGGATATTCGTTGACCGCACCTTCACCATTTAAAACGATCGTCGAGGTCACCACATTATTTAAAAATTCACGGTCGTGGCTTACTAATATTAACGTACCGGAATAATTAATCAAAAGCTCTTCCAGAAGCTCGAGGGTTTCGATATCCAAATCATTAGTCGGCTCATCCATGACCAATAAATTGGAAGGTTTGGTAAATAAACGCGCCAAAAGCAAACGGTTACGTTCACCGCCGGATAAAACTTTTACCGGGCCGCGTGCGCGCTCGGGAGCAAAGAGAAAATCCTGTAAATAACCGATCACATTACGCGGCTTACCGTCGATTGTCACAGTCTCGGCGCCGCCGCTGATGTTATAAATCACGCTCTTTTCATCGTCGAGCTGTTCGCGGAATTGGTCAAAATACGCGATTTCCAGGTTCGTGCCCAAACGCACCTTGCCGCGCGTCGGCTCAAGCTTCCCTAATAACAATTTAAGCAGCGAGGTCTTACCACTGCCGTTTTGTCCGATCACGCCGATACGGTCACCGCGCATAATCCGAGTGGTAAATCCATCGATCAAATACTTTTCTCCATAACCAAACGAAATATGCATCACCTTCGCCACCAGATGGCCGGAAATATCGGCTTTCTGATGGGTAAAATTTACTTCGCCATCTTTTTTACGTTCGTTGCGTTTTTCTTCGCGCAATTTTTTTAAAGCATTGACCCGGCCCTCATCACGGCAGCGTCGGGCCTTGATGCCCTGACGGATCCACTCCTCTTCCTGGGCCAATTTTTTATCAAACTTATCCTGCCGGGCGGTTTCGATCTGTTCAGACAAAGCTTTGCGCTCTAAAAAAACCCGGTAATCGCAGGGCCAGCTGGTGATCCTGCCGCGGTCAAGCTCGATGACCCGTGTCGCTAAATGGCGCATAAACATACGGTCATGAGTAATAAAAAATACCGACCCGATATATTTTTTTAAAAACTCTTCCAGCCAATCGATCGCCTCGATATCCAAATGGTTGGTCGGCTCGTCTAAAAGTAAAAGGTCGGGTTTCAGCACGAGGGCTCGCGCCAAAAGCGTACGGCGTTTTTGCCCGCCGGATATTTTTTCAAAATCCCAATCGCCGTCGAGCTTCATATGTGAGATCGCCTCTTCGACGCGGTTGCTGGTATCCCACGCGCCGGCGCAATCAAGCTCCTTCTGTAAAGCTTCCAGCTGGTTTAACAATTCCGGGGTATGTTCCGAATGTAACCGATGAGTCACATTATGATAACGCGTTAAAAGCTTAGCGTGGCTGCCTAGACTTGAAGCCACGACGTCGAAAACACTGCCTTTTATATCTAACGAAGCATCCTGCGGCAAATAAGCCACCTTGATATTTTTCTGAAAAATCACCTCGCCCCGGTCGACCGCGGTCTCCTCGGCAATGACCCGCATCAGGGTAGTCTTGCCGGCGCCGTTACGCCCGAGCAAAGCGATACGTTCCCCCGGCTCGATATTTAAGTTAAGTTTATCGAAAACCAGCGGCCCGCCGAAAGCCAAATCTATCTCTTTTAATGTAACCAGCGCCATAGGGTGAGCATTATAGCACGTTCAAACCGATACGAAACGCTTCCGTGTAGGGGCGACTCTTGCGGTCGCCCAGGATATCAGGGCAGGCGCAAGACCTGCCCCTACATTAATACAGAGACCAGGGAGGGTTTGATGAATCAAACCCCTACGAAACACAATGGGCGAAAACATGGTTTCGCCCCTACCCTTTACATAATTTTTCTACCTGTTCAATAGTGCGCATGGGGTTGTCGGGTTGATAGGCGGCGACGGTGTTGACGGATTTTTCGACGCGGGGTAAACCATATTGCTTAATCAATTTAATCAAATATTCTACGGAATCAAGGCAATTGCCTTCATCAAGCAAAGTCGCCAGGGCGCGCGCCTTAGCCACTGATCCGGCGTCGAAACGTGCCTCTAACGCGGCCCATTGGCGCACTTTCTCCTGCGGCGAGATCAGCGCCTTAACGCGATACTCGTTAGGCAGGCGATCGGCATAATTATCATCGTCGATCCAGGAGTGATGCACCTCGATGATATCGAGTTTTTTTAAGCCGCGTAAACCATAACTAAAAGTACCATCGTCGATATAGTAACGCGACTCCAAAGCCGGCAGGCTCCAATGCCAATAAAGATCGGGTAAGGCCAAGACCTGCTCGCGCAAGGCGACCAGATAAGCGAACTTTTCCCGCAACGACAATTGCGTATTAAAGCCATAATCCCAATATCCGCATGGCACATTAATCGATGTACCCTGGTAAGGTATAATTTTTACGGTCAGTTCACCCTTAGGGCCTAAAGTATAATCGATCAGCCCATATTTATCTTTTAAATTTTTAACAATGCGGCGGATCTCTACGCGATAGGTAGAGTTTTTAGTCTCAACCGCAAGGCCGATCGCGCGGGACCAGGCAGCATAATCAATCGAGATGGTTTCTCCACCGTTGCGTAACAATAGCATGTAAAGATCGAACGAGTAGGTATCGGTCGACATCACCATGCGGGCGCCAAGATTTTTATCGGTTAAAAAATCGTCACGTACTTTGATCGTAGCCAGGACTATAGGGTCAATATGGTTATCGGGAACAATATTTTTTTCCAATTCCTTGAAAAAGTCGAACTTGGAGATAGCCAAAGGAACCGAATCTACCAGGTCATTACTTTCGAGATTGGTTTCAATCGCGTTTTTAGTCCAGTTGGCGCTGCCGTCGATCGTAATTTTGCGGTCGATCACGATCAGCTTGGCGTGCAGCTTGACGGTACTTTGGATAAAATGGACTTCGACCCCCTTATTTTTTAAGATGCGGTAAGCTTCATCGTTACTCTGGCCGGTCGAGGGAGTTTTGTCTAAAAATACGCGCACAGAAACACCGCGTTTATGCGCATCGATCAAAGCCTGCACCAATTGCACCACGGGATTATCCTTTTCGCCTTCGCGCAGATAGACCGAGTACATGGCAACCAAAATTTCATTCTTGGCCTGATTAATCGCGTTTAATACGGCTGAGCCATAGGCGCGATTACTGATATCAGTTACATCGCAATCGGCAGTGTGTGCAAGTGGACAAACAAAAATCGCGGCGATAAACACAACCGTAAAGAATACTTTCTTTATCATAATTTACCTTTTAAGGGAAGCGGCGTAGATCGTCATCATCGCCGCCGGGGTGATGCCGCTAATCTTAAGCGCCTCGCCGAAAGTTTTAGGCTTAAATTTATTCAGCTTTTCGATCACCTCCCGCGACAAAGAGGAAATTTTGGCATAATCGATCTTAGCGGGAATTTTAACGCGGTCGAAATTATGCATCTGTTTTACTGCCGCGGCTTCACGCTGTAAAAAGGCTTCATACTTTACCGCGATCTCGATTTCGCGGCGGGTTGAACTATTTGCAATTTTCTCCCCAAGATGTTTTTCCACATCCTCATAAACGACATTGGGGCGTTTAAGCCAATTTAACAAACTAATTTTATTGGAATCAGTTGCGGGCGATTCAGCTTGTCCTGAGCCTGTCGAAGGATCAATCGCCCCTACCTTAATCGAAGCTAATTCTTTAATACGCCGGACGATCAACTTTTTTTTCTCGGTTACACGCGCAAACTCGCTCTTGCCGATCAACCCTAATTTATAAGCGGCCGGAGAAAGGCGCAAATCGGCGTTACTCTCGCGCACCGATAAGCGAAATTCACTGCGCGAGGTAAACATCCGGTAAGGCTCGTCGGTCCCTTTTTGAGTAAGGTCGTCAACTAAAACGCCGATAAAGGAATTGTCCCGGTCAAAGATAAACGGTTTTTTATCCTTTACCGCCAAAGCGGCATTGATCCCGGCAACCATCCCCTGGCTTGCTGCCTCTTCGTAGCCGGTCGTACCATTAAGTTGCCCGGCAAAATAAAGCCCGGATATTTTTTGCGCTTGAAGCGTGCGGTCAAGTTCGCGCGCTTCGACCACTCCATGCTCGATGCCGTAACCCGGGCGCAGGACGACCGCGTTTTCCAGCCCTGCAATCGAATGAATAAAATCGTTCTGCACATTAAAAGGTAACGATGTAGAAATGCCGTTAGGATAGATCTCGATCGAATTTAACCCGGTCGGCTCGATGAAGATCTGGTGGCGGTCATGATGCGAAAATTTCACCACCTTATCTTCCAGTGACGGGCAATAACGCACGCCAGTCGATTTAATCTTTCCCGAATAAAGCGGCGAATACTTTAAATTCTTAAAAATAATCTTATGCGTTTTTTGGTTAGTGTAGGTAATAAAGCAGGAAATTTTAGTCGCGGGCAGGTTTAAAGTCGATTGCGAAAAGGCTTCTGCGTCATTATCCGGCGCCTGCTCCTGCATTTTAGAAAAATCAAGACTGCGCTTATCTAATCGTGCGCATGTACCGGTCTTAAAGTGCTTGGTTGAAATTTTTAAGCTTTTAATGCTGGCAAACAGGTCGTCGCTCGACTCCTCGGCGAGCCTTCCGCCGGGAAAACTGTTTAAACCGATATGAATCGTGCTTTTTAAAAATGTCCCGGCGCAGATGATCACCTTTTTCGCGGCGATGATTTCGCCGAAATTAGTTTCGACGCCGGTAATTTTTTTATTTTTTACAATCAAACGCTTGATCTTGGCCTGAAAAATAGTGATATTTTTATTTTCCTCCAAAAATTTACGCGACACTTTGGGGTACTCGAACATATCGACTTGCGCGCGGCTGGCCCAAACCGCCTTGCCTTTACTGCGGTTTAAAAAGCGATAACCTAAAGCGCATTGGTCGGCGATCTTGCCGATTAACCCACCCATGCTATCTACCTCGCGCACCAGATGGCCCTTGGCCACGCCGCCGATCGCCGGGTTGCAGGATAGCTTGCCGATATCGTCGATATTTAAAGTAACGAGCAGCACCGACACGCCTAAACGCCCGGCGGCATGCGCGGCCTCGATACCGGCATGCCCGGCTCCAATCACAATTACATCATACTTGTTCATAGATTTAGATTATAGCAGAAAATAAAAATGCGTGTACACGCTCATAGCTCCCTGAATACCGTACTTTGTCATGCCCTTTGTGTATTGATACTATTTTGGTATTTAGTGTAAACGCTCTTTCGGCGCTTTTCGCTGCTCGTGCGCTTTGACTTACCCTGCCGCAAAAACGCTGCGGTGCCCCTGCGTGTCACCTCGCTCAGGCTGCGTCCTTGCTCTCGCCCCTTAGGGCGAACCATGCCCGCTGCGGACGTCAGACTGTTTTGCTTTAGGGTAATGTCAAATCGCAGCTGTTACGCCGAAAGATCGTTTCCACCAGATATAACGTAGGTTTCATGGAAGAGTAGGCGCTTGAGCCTCAAGTGTTTTTGCGAGACCGAGACAAGCGCCTTGCATGTACCGTAATGGGGTTGTGCGCAAGGAAGAGAGCACATTATAAAGTTACCATAGATGTAAAGATGTGCTTCTCTTTCTGTAGCACTATGACAGGTAAGGTATGCCGCGCGCGTGAGAAACGCAATGTTTCTTGTCCGGCGAGTCAAAAACATTTGAGACGAAAGCGCGTAGATCAGCCCTTCAATATCTTCAGGGCTTCTTCGTATTTGGCTTTAGTTTTTTTGACGATATCGTCGGGCAGTTTGGGAACAGGTGGCTGTTTGTTCCACTTAATCGATTCTAAATAATCGCGGACAAATTGCTTATCGAAACTAAATTGCGCGCCGCCGGGTTTATACTCATTCTTCGGCCAGAAGCGCGATGAATCGGGGGTTAATACTTCATCGACTAAAATAACTTTGTTGTTGTAGAGGCCAAATTCAAATTTGGTGTCGGCGATAATAATACCTTTGCTCAAAGCGTAAGCCGCGGCTTTATTGTAGATCTTCAAACTTAAATCGCGTAATTGCGATGCCAATTCACTGCCGATCTTATTTTTCATATAATCGAAATTAACATTCTGGTCATGCCCCACATCGGCTTTGGTCGAAGGGGTAAAGATCGCCTCCGGCAGGCGGTTGGACTCTTTTAAGCCCTCCGGTAATTTTATGCCGCAGATACTTTGCGACTTCTGGTACTCTTTCCACCCGGAACCGGAGATATAACCGCGCACCACGCACTCGAAAGGCACCACCTGAGCTTTTTTTACGATCATAATACGGCCCTGAAGGTCTTCATGGGTATCGCGCAATGCCGGCGGCAAATCTTCGATGTGGCTTGATACAAGGTGATTTTCTACGGTATCTTTTAAAAAACTAAACCAGAATAAAGATATTTTAGTTAAAATCTTACCTTTGTCGGGGATGGGCGTAGGCAAAACGTAATCAAAACAGGAGATACGATCGGTAGCCACGATCAAAAGATGCTCGCCCAATTGGTAAACGTCGCGCACCTTGCCTTTCTTGAAAATCTTTACTTCTTTAAATTGCGTTTCGTAAAGCATATTAGTTTCTCGGGCTATAATTTATCATAACGCGCAGAATGAGGCAAGAATTTTTGTTATTTTCCGTGTAGGGACGAACCCATGTGTTCGCCCAGATAATAACGGGCAGACACACAAGTCTGCCCCTACGTTAACATATCAAAAGAAAAGGGCTTGGGATTAACCCCAAGCCCTTTGAGCAAATCCAGTTACTTAAACTTAATAGGTATCGTCGGAAATTTCCATGTTAATCGGAAGCGCACCGGCGGCGTTCGTGTAACGAAGAGTACCGGTTCCGTTGGCGCCGTCATCAATATTCGTATCCAACTTAGCGGCCGACGACGAAGCTACCTGCGTTGCGGTAACGTATCTTTCGTTAACCGCGGTGGCAGTAAAGGTTTGAGCGGTGTCGGCACGATAAATGTAGTTGCCGCCCCAAGGGTTACGTGAAGGCCACTTTTCCATATAAGGGCCGCTCCAGCCGGGCCGGGAGTCATTAGCCACCAACGGACAATTCGCCGGTGTAGTATTATTACAACTGTTATCCGCGGGCCAGAGGCCGGTATCGCTGTAATAACTCATCGCGCCGGTCTTCATGTTACGGTAATCGCCCTCAATACCGGAAATGCGCGCTTTCTCGATCGCTTTAAACGCATTCGGCGCAACGATTGCCGCAAGGATAGCAATAATAGCGATAACTACGATTAATTCGATCAGGGTAAAACCTGTACCTTTACGCATCGTGCACCTCCTTGTACCTGTCCATTATTAAGAAAACTACTAGTTTCAGTATAGCAACAAAAAAGTATTTTTCAAGCAAAAAGAAGATAAAATAAAAAAACCGAACTACTCTTATGCCGTTAGTCCGGTTCATCCCCCACCCTTATAAGCCCGGCGGGACTTCCTACTTTCGGCAGCCTGACGGCCCCGACACTTCGGGGTTCATGGCTTTGCGTCACCGCATTACTGCGGTTTTGCTTTTATCGAGTAGTATCTAAGCTACTTTAGATATACCATATCCTAACCGCAATGTCAAGTTCATAACTCACTTATTATCAAAGAGTTATATAAATAGATTAAACCAAATTAACCTGCAAGGAACGGGAATATCTACGAGAAGATTATATGGATTGCGTGACACGCGCAACCTCTTCCGGAGTAGTAACCCCGGCAAGCATCTTTTCGATCGCCGATTGGCGCAAGGTACGCATACCTTTTTTTACCGCCAAATCGCGGATATCGTCGGCCGAAGCTTTTTTTAAGATCATATCCTGGATATCGATATCCACGCACAAAAGTTCGTAAATACCGGTGCGGCCTTTATACCCTGTATTGCTACACAACTGGCACCCCCGGCCACGAAAAAGTTTTAGCCCGCTGACATCTTTGCCGGCAATCTCCAGGGTTTCTAAAATCGCCGGGGTGGGAACATACTCCTCTTTACATTTACTGCACACTTTACGCATCAACCGTTGGGCCAAAACGGCCAGGATCGAACTGGAAACAAGAAACGGCTCGATACCCATATCGACTAAACGCGTAAAAGTCGTCGGCGAATCGTTGGTATGTAACGTCGATAAGACCATGTGCCCGGTAAGCGCCGCCTGCACGGCGATCTCGGCGGTCTCCACGTCGCGGATTTCGCCCACCATTACCACATCCGGGTCCTGGCGCAGGAACGAACGTAAAGCCGCGGCAAAGGTCAGCCCGGCCTTAGGGTTTACCTGGACCTGGCGGATGCGCGGGAATTGATATTCCACCGGGTCTTCGACGGTCATTAAATTAATATCCTCCCGGTTTAACTTCTGCAAAGCCGAATAAAGCGTCGTAGTCTTACCCGACCCGGTAGGCCCGGTAACCAGGATGATACCGTAAGGCTGCGCCAGGACGGACTCGAATTTCTGTAATTCTGCTTTAGGGAACCCCAGGCTTTCCAGGCCGATCGTCATACTGCTTTTATCTAAAATACGTAAAACTACATTCTCGCCGTGCACCGTCGGGCAAGTGGAAGCGCGAAAATCGATATCTTTGGTGCCGACCTTCATCATGATACGGCCGTCCTGCGGCATACGTTTTTCGGCAATATCCAGGTTTGCCATGATCTTAAAGCGCGAGATAACCGCGCCCTGCAGGTCTTTAGGCAAAAAACTGTGCGTATTTAAAACACCGTCGATACGGTAGCGCACGCCGACAAATTTCTCTTCGGGCTCGATATGGATATCGGAAGCGTTTGCCTGCACCGCCTCGACGATCAGAATATTGACGAGCTTGACGATCGGCGCTTCTTCGCCCATATGCTCGGAGTCTTTTAATTTTTCTTTATCGATCGAATTAACGATCTCGCGGATCGTCCCCGCGCCGCCGTAATACTGGTCCTGCGCTTTGCGGATCGCCAGCTCGTCGGCTAAAACCGGCTCGATCGTACAGCTGGTAATGCGGCTTAATTCATCGATTACGAAAACATTGGTGGGATCGATCATCGCTACGGTCAGAATATAATTCATCTTAAAGACCGGGATGACTTTATATTTTAAGGAAATATCCTCCGGCACGAGGCCGATCACCTCCGGCTCGATAATATAATTGGAAAGATCAAAGGCGCTGATGCCGGTCTGCTTGGCCATGGCGCGGGTCAATTCCGACTGGGTGATCCAGCCCTTCTTGACCAGGATATCGCCTAAACGTTCGCCGTTGATCTTCTGGTCTTCTTTGGCATCTTCCAGCTGTTGACGGCTGATGTAGCCTTCTTCGACTAAAATATCTCCCAGCTTGTCGGCGTTTTTATCGGCCATAAGGGTTAATTTTTGTCGGAAAATTGCTGCATTAACTGCCGGCGGTTATCGGCAAGCTTTTTGACCTTGCCTTCCAGGACCGCAAGCTTATCGGCCAAGCGCGTATCGCGGGGCATCACGATATCGTTGTCGGCAAGCATCCGGGTAATGGTCTTTTCTTTATTATACCACTCGCCGACGCCGGTCTTTTCTTTCGCCATCATCTTCTCGACCACTTTCGGCGTAATAATCGTCGGTGAAACAAAAATCAAAAGCTCGGTCTTGTCGTGCGTATTCTTGGTACTCTTAAAAAGGCGCCCCAGAAAGGGAATATCGCCCAGGACCGGGACCTTGGTTTCCCCTTTGATCACCGTATCGGAGATCAAACCGCCGATGATCAAAGTTTTCCCGTTGCCGACGATCGCCTTAGTGTCGGCAGTACGCGAATCAACGATCGGGATCGTATAGTTTAATGTATTTCCCTGTCCATCGCTGGCGCTCACCGGATAATCCGAAGTATGTTCGCTCACATCCGGATGAAGGTCAAGGGCAATATTCCCGTCATCGGTAATGGTCGGTGTCGCCACAAGCGTAATGCCTACCGGCACAAAGGTCACGGTCCAAGTAACCTGAGGCGCATTCGTACTGCCCGTCCCGGTTGTGGTAGTAGAAAAGGTCGGTGTAGCATAAGGAAGGCTTTTTACCACCTCGATCTTCGCCGGATGGTTATTGACCCCGGTGATCGAAGGGGCCGACAAAATCGTGGTATCGTAATTATTGGCTAAGGTCTGGAGCACCACGCTGATATTTTCGTCGGAGATCGTAAAAGTAAAGGGATTCTCTGCGCCGCTGCTTGTGCCCGGCGGATAATTGGTCTGCTTAAAAGGAATGCTCTGCGCCAAACCCTGCGTGGCGCTCTGGCCTATATTAAAACGCCCCGTGTTGATCGGCCCTGAACCGCTATTGGCAAAGATATTCCAATTAATACCCAATGCGCTTTCCCCGGTAAGATGCACCTCGACTACGCGTGCTTCGATCAAAACCTGCGGCGGCGCTACATCGACCATCTTGACATAATCTTCCACTTGCTTTAAATTTTCGGGATAATCAATCACCATGATCGAATTCGGCTCCGGACCGGCCAAGATCTGCCCATCCCTGGAAAGTAAATTAGTACTGTCACCGGAACTTTTCTTAATAGAAGTGGGCGTCGTAGTCACTGCCAATGATGCCGCCGACGACGCCGACGGCGCCGCAACGGATCCGGGAGCAGAAGGCATAGCCTGCGGATAAACCGGTAACGCCAAAAGCACCGCCAACCACAAAGAAATAATCCTTTTTAATGTTTTCATCTTGTTCCCTGCCCTCCCATAAGATCGTTAGCGCTGACGTATTGCAGTTTTATCACTCTTTTTTCTTTTTCCAAATCGGCCATTTTTATAAATTCAGCGATCTTGTCCATATTATCTGGGTAATCCACCGCCATAAATGAATTACCCTGCACGTTGGGGATCACATAACCATCGGGCGATAAGAGTTTTTGAAAAATAATCTTTTCGGTCGTAATAGATGTCGTTTCGCTGGCTTCTTTATTTTCGGCCGAAGCGGAAGAAGCCGCCGCCTGGCCTCCAGCGGAAGGCGCAGGATTTGTCCCGGTATTTTGGCTCAAAGACGTCGTGCTGGCCGTAGTATCCACGGAAACAATGTTATGCAAGCGTAAATGGTGCAAGATAAAAGTTTTCGATATAAGATTGGGCCTGATAATAATAACTTTCCCTTTCTTCTCTATCTTCAAATTTTTCATATCGACGATCGTCTGCAACGCTTCTTCCAAACCAATATCGTTTAAAGTGGCGGTGATCGTTCCGGTAACTTTATCATCCACAACAATATTTAAACCGTAATCACGCGCCATGAGGCGGAAAAGGTCCAAAAGCGGCGTATCGCGCAATTCGATCGAATAAAGCGACGCGTTTTTATCGGAAGGTTTTATATCCATAACCATAAGCCCAAGAGATTCATCGGCGGCCGGCTCATCGGACTTAACGGCTGTGGCATCTTTTCCGACCGGCGCGATCACCGCTCCGGGCGTAGCAGCATCCTGCGCCGCGGCGGCGCACGCCGCCATAAACGAAAACAAGATCAATAAACGTAAAAATTTCATTTTACCCTCAGATTTACCATATATTCACGGCTCGCATCCCTCAAGACCACATTATTACGATTGATCTCCACAACTGTTTTACCGTAAATTCTGTCATTTAACTTGAGCACCTTGCCGTCGACGATAGCGTAAGCGCCTTTGGCCGCGCTGAATATTGCCGAAAGGATTATATTGGTGAGCACCTCGCGGTTCTTTGCGCCAAATGCCTTTTCTTCCTCTAAGGTAAGAAACGGATTAGACCTTTTCATATTACCTGTTCGATCTTTGCTTAGCTCCTCGGCCGCCGACGCACCAATGCCGGAGGCTTCTTCCTGCGCGGCTTTTGCTTCATTCTTCTCCCTCTCCTTTTCTCTCTGCTTCTGAAGCGCCAATCCCGGCGGCGGCGGCGGCACATCTTTCGTGCATCCTAAAATGGTTAAAACCAGCAATAAAGCTAAAAATCTCATATGCGCCCCAAAATTTCCTGCAGCCGGCCTAAGTCGGTCTCGGTATATTCACGCCATTTATTAACCGGATTGCGCCGCGATTCGGGAAAAACGCCTTTTTTTTCGTAACGGATCAATGTCTGTTTGGAGATACCTAATTTTCCGGCGATCTCCTGCGCGTTAAAATAATTTTGTCTGGCCATTAAATGCATTTTGCCGCACCTGACACAATTTGATATACCTTAATATTACCTATCACATCTCCATTACAATACTTTTCGTAAAACAATTCAAGCGGCTATCAGGCAATTAAATATATGTTTTGCCATATCTGGTGGGGAAATGAAGTTGCTACTACAGGTTGTGTGGGTTTGGGCAATAAACGCGCGGGGATAACTATACCTCTAACTCTCCCCGGCTTCGCCGGCCCTCTCTTTACAAAAGCGAGGGCATCCGATCGCTCTCCCTCTTTTGTAAAGAGGGAGTTGGAGGGAGTTAGAGCCGTGGACGTTCTAGGATTATTTGTTGGGATGGGATAAAAGAGGAAGACGAATTGTAACGGTCGTGCCTTTACCGGGAGCGCTGATAATGCCTATGGTTCCTTTATGGCGTTCGACGATCAACTGCGCCAGAGCAAGGCCAAGGCCGGCATTTTTCCCGGCAAACTTGGTGGTAAAAAATGGCTCAAAAATATGGGGTAAATCCTTCTCGGGAATCCCCATACCGGTATCGCTGAAATCGATCCGGCATAAATTATCGTTTTTATTTACCTTAATAATAATCGCACCGCCTTCCGGCATGGCCTCCGCAGCATTGGCCGCCAAACCGGCAAAAACCTGGCTTAAAGCATTTTTATCGGCATCGATAAAAACTGCGTTATCCTCCCAGAATTTGGTAATGGCGATTTTTTTACCGGAAAGTTTATCGTCGGCAAAAAGCAGGCCGTCTTCGATTACGGCCTTTACATCAACCGGCACAGTATCGATTTTCTGTAAACGGGAATATTCGAGCAAACGCGTGATAATATCGTTGGCGCGCTTAACCGCATCTTTAATCATCGTAACTGTTTCCTGAAGATCTTTGTTATCGGCCGGCGCGGCGACCGACAAAAGATATACCCCTTGCATAATAATCGCCAGCGGGTTACGTATTTCGTGCGCGATGCCGCCGGCCAATTTACCCACTACCGCCATCTTTTCGCTTTCTAAAAGGCGCTCGCGGGCCTCGTTCAGTTTACGATACGCGACAACCAGCGCTTCTTCGGACTTCTTTAGGTTGCTGATATCTTTAGCCACATAGACGAAGTGTGAGATCTTACCGCTATGCGTTTTTGCCGGAGTACAGCTGACCGATACCGATACCTCATGCCCCTGGGCGGTTTTCCATAAGCCCTCCCAGCTGCGCAAACGTCCGGAAGCAAAATCTTCTTTCTGGAGAGAAAATTTTTCCGAGATAAGCGAAGCCACCTGTTTACCCACGAGAGCATCGAGCTTATAGCCTAAGAGACGGGTTGCTCCTTCGTTGGCAAACTCTATCTTCCCCCTCTCTTCGGCAACGATTACGCAATCGGACATATCGCGGATAATCCCGTCGATAAGATAGCCAGGCACGTTAAAACCCAGCTTGAAGTGATTAAAGCCCAATATCTTTTTAAAAAGTTTCATCCCACTTTTATTATAAGATTACTCCTTAAATGTTGCAACGAACTTTTTAGTATGATATAGTCTTCATATGCTGGCGGAAAGTGCTGAATTCAAAGCTTTAATCTGTTCCAAAGACGAAAAAACGAAGAGTTTTTTAAAAAGCCTCATCGAAGGTGAAGGCTGGACATTAAACGAAACCGACGACGAGCATGCAGTTATTGGAACGCTTATCAAGAATAAGTTCGACTTGCTCTTGATCGATTTCGAAACCTCCGGCGCTATCGACATCTGCAAACAAATACGCGCGAATTTCAGTTTACGCTACTTGCCGGTGATGGTCTTAATCGAAAAAACGCGCACCATCGAAAAGATAAAAACGATTTACGCCGGCGCCGACGATTATATCGAAAAGCCCATTGAATCGGGAGAGATACTGACCCGTATGAAAGTAAATTTATGGCGCGCCAGCCGCGACCTGGATGCCAACCCTTTGACACACCTGCCGGGCAACGTTACTATTCTAAAAGAGATCAAAAGCCGCTTAAACACCAGCGAAGAGTTTTGCGTAGCTTATGCCGATATCAACAAATTTAAGGAATATAACGACTACTACGGCTTTGAGTGGGGCGATAAAGTTATCCAGCACACCGCCGGTATCATCACTACGACGCTGCGCGAAAGGGGCACGCACAGCGATTTTTTAGGCCACATCGGTGGCGATGATTTTATCTTCGTCACTAATTGGGGCTCGATTAAAGATGTTTGCGAAACGATTATCGAAACTTTCGACAAAACCATCCCGTCGTTTTACAAAGACGAAGATTTAAAACGCGGCTACATCATCGTAAAAAACCGCGAAGGCAAGATTACCGCCAGTTCGGTCTTAAGCCTCTCAATCGGGGTCGCCACCAACAAGACCCGCGCCCTAAAGCACGTCGGCGAAGTAGTGCAGATCGCGACCGAATTAAAAGCCTACGCTAAGACCTTCGCGAAAAGCATCTACACCATCGACCGGCGCACTTAACCATTGCCAAAATAAAAGCCTAAGTGTAAAATAACCGTAGTTATGGAAGAAAAAAATCAAGATAAAATCCAGGAAATTCAATTGGTCGTCTTTAAGATCGGCCAGGAAGAATTCGCCGTAAATATCCAGCAGGTACGCGAAATCGTGCGCCTTATCCCCATTACGCCGATTCCCCGCTCGCCGGATTTTATCGAAGGCGTAGTAAATCTGCGCGGCCAGGTTTTGATCGTTATGGACTTAGCCAAACGCTTAGGTCTTGCCTCGACGACGCACAGCGAAAAAACCCGCATTGTCGTGGTTGAAGTTGAAGATTCGTCGGTCGGCATGGTCGTCGACGACGTAACCGAAGTCTTGCGCTTAGGGACCGACAAAATTGTCAAAACCATGGACTTGGCGGAAGTCGATATTACCAAAAAATATATTACCGGAATCGGCAAGCTGAAAGACCGCTTGTTGATCCTGATCGATCTATCTGCCGTGTTGTCCAGCGAAGAACTCGAACACGCCGAAAAACTGCGCAGTAAACTGGAAGAAGACACAACGCCCACCGCGCCGAAAGAGAAGTAACCGCGCGTTTAATCTTATTTCACGGATAGTTTCATTTCTCTATCGATACGCTCAGCTAAAAACATCTTAAGCAGCGATTGGTACGGAATATCGCGTTTATTGGCCAACATCTTCAATTCTTCCAAAATCAATACCGGCAGCCTTAACGAGATAGTTTTTACCGAAGGCTGCAATTTAGAAAAAACCGCCCGCTTAGCCTTACCCCAATCGATATAATCAACCGAGTCATGTTTGCTCCAGAAGTTTCTTTCTTGATCTTCGCTTTTAAATTTAGGTAATTTGTTTTTCATAATTTTTTATATAAACCCTCCTCTTTTTTCGTCATATCCCTGGCGCAGATCACTCGAATATTATTTTTACGTATCGTGAAAACTACAAATAGCAACCGACCACCGGCGGGGCATGCCCGCCCCTACGTGATTATATCATTTTTATGCAGACCACATCCAACACAAACCAGAACGCCCCCTAACCCCCTCTTTAGCAAAGAGGGGGAAACGAAAAATATAGTAAATTACAGGAGGCAATATCGCGGTCGTTGAGTGAGCCGCGCCCTTCGATAAACTATCGTGCCCTGAGTGATCTGCTCGTTTCGATACATCCCGCCAAAGGCGGGACACTCAACGAGCAGATTGTATCGAAGGGCACAAAAACACTCAGGGAGCGGCTTGTATCGAAACGCCCGCGGACAAGCGAGAAGCATTTATCCTGTTATTCTTTTTTATCTGATTTATCGGAATCTTTGTCGGAAAGGGCTTTTTTGAATTCTTTGATGCTTTCGCCTAAAGATTTGGCAATCTCCGGCAGGCGTTTTCCCCCAAACAAAAGCAAAACTACCAGCAGAACGACAACTAATTCACCGATCCGCCCCATATTAAACGCTGATCGGTATGGAGCTTACCTTGTCAAACGAGATCGCTACTTCCCACTCGCTGCCGTGTTCCATCACGCGATTGACCCGGCCTTTTACGTAGTAAGGAAAGCTCATCACGTGAAACTGCCCGTAAACCGTTTCGCCTACATTAACCGGTTTGTGCATATTCACCCGCATCCCGCCGACGCTGACATCGAGGATCTCGCTCTTATCTTTAATATCCGCGCACGACAAGACCGCGACATCTTCTCCTTCGCGAAACCAACGATCGAATTGTCTTTTGTCATTCATACCTTATCCTCCTTTTGAGAGCCTTTAACCTTTAACCCCCAAAACATCGAACAATTTTTTAAGAGACTCCATATCCGGGAAGAAAAGGAAAAACCCTTCAAACTTGATATCCTTAACCTGCAGACGGGTTTTAATAAAGATCGCCTCATCGCTATGCTGGGCGATCTGAATGAATAAAAAGTCGAGCAAAGCACCGACCATATCGATCGCGAGCGAAGGTATACCGTACATAATGGTTAACCCGCTCATATCCGAAAGGGCGTTCATGTAAGCGCCGGTAACGATATTAACCATCTCCTTTAAGGACGACTGGAATAAAACATCTTCGGTATCGACCGCATCAGGGTCCTGCCCCAGCAGGGTCGCGCCTAAAAATTTAGCCTCTTTAGGCGGCAGCAAGAAAAATATCCGGCCGCCGATCTCGCCCTCGACGCCGATATCCAGTACGAAGTAAACATCCTCGGGATTACCTAAAATCTTATCGAGTGATTCCAAAGGAATGATCTTGGTTTCCGGCAGAGCGATATCGACCTTGCAATTAAGCATCTCGGCCAGAGCCGTAGCCGCGCGGCCGGCCCCGATCGTACCGATCTCCCGCAGCAGGTCCAAATGAGTTAAAGATATTCGTTTTTCGTCACTCATGTAAATACTCCATTATTTTACCCGGTATCTCTTCGATTGGCAATACACTATCGGCTAAGCCTTCCTGCACAACGCTTTTAGGCATACCGTAAACCACACAGCTAGCCTCATCCTGCGCGATGACTTTACCGCCTTTTGCCTTAACCTTGCGGCACCCTTCAAGGCCGTCTTTCCCCATGCCGGTAAGCAGAACGGCGATAATCTTGCCGTCAAAATTATCGGCCAGGGAAGACATGGTCACGTCAACCGCGGGCTTTACATAATTTACCAGCGCCGTATCGTCAAGGCGCAAACAATAACTTTTTTTCTCGCGCGATATTCTCTCGATAACCATATGCTGGCCGCTTTTCGCCACATAACTTATATTCTTTAAAAGCGGATCCCCGTCTTCTACCTCCTTGCAGCGTAAGTTAGAATACCATCCCACCCGCTCGGCAAAAGTCTTGGTAAACCCTTTGGGCATGTGTTGGACGATCAAAAAATTAGCCCCGCAATTGGCCGGGATCCGGTTCATGACATCCATAATCGCCTTAGGCCCGCCGGTCGAAGCGCCGATAACCACAACCTTATCAGCCGGCGGCGTTTCCTGTTCACGGTAAAAATTTTTCAATACAAACGGCACCTTAGGATTAACTTGCGAAAGGGCTTTGACCTTGGCGATGATCTCGTCTTTAAAGTTATAGAGGTCGAGCGAAACTTCACCCGAAGGCTTAGGGATAAAATCGAGAGCGCCCAGTTCCAACGCCTTGATCGCGGTTTCCGCGCCTTTTTGCGTATATGCCGAAAGCATCACCACCCGCGATGGATGCTCGCGCATCAATTGCTCCAGGACTAAAAGCCCGCTCATGTCGGGCAGATTCACATCGAGAGTAACGATATCGGGAGCGATCTGCGGTATTTTTATCAGCGCTTCCTGGCCGTATTTCGTAGTCCCGACGATCTCGATTTCATTATCGGACGATAAGATATCGGCAATAACTTTTTGCATCAATACGGAATCTTCTACAATAAAAACTCTTATTTTCTTCATAAAACTTTCTCGCCGTGGAAAAGGGTCCTGACAGCTACTTTGCCGGTCGCGCTGTCGACAAAAATCGTACGGCCGCTGTTTCCGCCGGTATCTTCGGCGATAAGCTTAATGCCGTTGGCGGAAAATATTTCTTTAGCGACCTCGGCATTACGCATACCAATATTAAAAATGCTGTCGATGGGGATCGAACTGAACATGTGCGCTCCACCAAAAATCTTCGCGGTCAATAAAAATGGTTGGCAGCCTTTTTTACGAAACTCTTCAAGCATCGCGGCGATCGCCGAATCGACAAATTTATAAGGGTTGCTCTTAACCCGGCCTTCGTCGATTTTAGGCAGCATCGGATGGGCCAAGGCGGCAAGTTTTTTGAGACCATCATAAAGCACAACCCCCAGGCATGAACCAAGACCCCTCGTTACGATCACCGAGGGGTTTACGGCCATTTTCATATCGGCCATACCCACTTCTATAAGCGTGCCTGCTGAATCCATTGCGGCGGGTTTAACCAGCGTATTACTCTCCCGCAACCCTTCTTATCGCTTCCACCACGCGCGAAGGCTGGAACGGCTTAACGATAAAATCTTTAGCGCCGGCCTGGATCGCCTCAACGACTAACGCGTGCTGGCCCATCGCCGAAACGATAACGATTTTCGCCTGGGGATCGCGTTTGATGATCTCGCGTACTGCCGCCACCCCATCGATCTCCTCCATCTTCGGCATCACGATATCCATGGTCACAACATCGGGCTTAAGCTCCACATACTTGTCGATACCTTCCTTCCCGTTCTCGGCTTCGCCGCATATCTCAAAACCTTCTTTCTTTAAGATGTCGGCGAGCATCCGGCGCATGAAAAGCGCATCATCAACTATTAACACTCGCATTGCCATTTTTGCAACCTCCTTCCAATTCGATTAAATTCGACCGTTCGCGCCCGGATCAACAGGCGCTGATTTTTTATAGATGCGGTTTACCGCATCGACACTTTTAAACAAATGGCGTAATTTCAAGCTTACACTCTCGATCTTTCCTAAGACCAAAAACCCATCATCATTCAACGCTTTATACATATCCGCGAGGACGTCGCGTGATTTTTGCCCATGAAAATAAATCCGCACATTCCGCAAAAAAATCGCGTCGAACCCGCTCGATATGCTATCGCTCATAATATTATGCTTTTCAAAAGATACCAGTTGTTTCAGCGACGCATTGACCTGCCAGGCGTCTTCTTCCATGCGGCTTTCGCCTTTGGGTAAAAATACGAAATAACGCCCCAGGATACCGCTATCTATGTTCACCAACGCATTGTGAAAATACGCGCCGCGGCGCGCTTTTACCAAAGCGTCAACATCAACATCGGTAGCATAGACTTTGAAAGAACAATCGATATTATTCTCACGTAAATAATCGCTTATCAGTATTGCCAGAGAATAGCTCTCTTCTCCGCAAGAACAGCCGCACGACCATATTTTTAACTCAGCGTTATCCGCTTTTGCCTTCTTAATCAGGTGACCCAAGCAATTTTTTTTAAAAGAACCGAATACATCCGGATCGCGAAAGAACTCTGAAACGTTAATACACAAATTCGCTAAAAATGCTTCCCACTCCGCAGGATCACGGTCTAAGACAGCGATATAAGCATCGATATCTTTAACTTTATTCCGGTCCAGCCTGGCTAACAAGCGGCGCGCCATAAAATTCAAACGGTATCCCTTCAAATCTACGCCGCGCTTTTCCAAAACATATGTCAAAAATCTGCTAACGTCCCGGTTTTCAAGCTCTGCCATTTAACCTAAAGTCGGCCTTAATGCTGCGGCCGTTTTTTTACTATACCTATGGCTTTAGTAATATCCTTAAATACATCGACCTTAAATTGCTCTTCAAGCTCGGAAAGTTTAGCATAAACCCTTCCTTTTTCGGTAACCACATATTTGGAAGGCAGTTTATTAAGCGCAATTGCCAAGATATCAAGGCGGCACTTAGCGCAGCGGCAAACCCCCTCCATCCGATCAAGCATGTCGTCGAGAAAAAACCCCACCACATCTTCCATATAATTGTGCAAATTAAGAGAACGCTTTGGCATAGTTCTTATTTTACATTAACTACATCTAAAATCAAGACTACTCTTCCATCACCCAGAATCGTTGCGCCGGTTATACCGCGCACGCGCTTTAAAAATGCGCCCAGGGGCTTAACCACTACATCCTGCTCCGCCAATACTTTATCGACGACTAACCCCAGGCTTTTAGCGCGCCCCTCGACGATCACGACCGAAAGCTGATCATCATCGACGCCAACGGTCTTTACACCCAACTCACGGCTTAAGCGTAACACCGGAATTATTTCTTCGCGCAGGCGTATTACTTCCATATCCTTTACCGGCTTTATCGCATCGGCCGCCACCTTTACGGTTTCGCGGATATTCATCAAAGGGATGGCATAAACCTGGTCGCCTAACCCCACCAGCATGGCTTTGATGATTGCCAAGGTCAAAGGCAGAGTAAGCACAAAAGTAGTACCTTTACCTTTCTGCGTATCCATCTCTAAACGCCCCCCCAGCATATCCAGGCGGGTGCGCACCACATCCAGCCCCACGCCGCGGCCGGAAATATCGGTAACTTCTTCTTTAGTCGAAAATCCGGGGATCGTAAGAATATCCAGTATCCTGTCTTTGCTTAACTCAGTGTTGTCATCCGGCGCGATAAACCCTCGTTTTTTAGCGGTGGCAATGATCTGCGCAAAATCCATCCCTCGCCCGTCATCGGATATCTCGATGATAATATGGCCTTTTTCACGAAAAACTTTTATCGTGATCTTCCCCTGGGCATTTTTTCCCAAACGCAGGCGTTCAGCTTCGGTCTCGATCCCGTGGTCGATCGAATTTCTTATCAAATGGATGATCGGATCGCCGATCTCGTCGAGAATAACGCGGTCAAGTTCGATATCGCTCCCGGAAACCTCTAAAACAATATCTTTACTCATCTGGCGGGAGAGATCGCGCACCATGCGCGGAAAATTATCCAGGATAAACGATATCGGCAAAAGCCGAAGTTTAAGCGCTTCGTCCTGAAGCGATGAAACAAGACGCGCCATAAACGAACTTACTACATCAAGCTGATTATAATCTTTACTTTGCGAAACCTGCACCAACCGGCTCTTGGCGATCGAAAGCTCACCCATCAAATTCATGATTTTATCCAGGCGTTCCACGGGAATACGCATACTCTGGATCTTCTTAAGCGGCGCGCCGGCATCCTTGCGCGATAATTTTTCAAAGGCGGTGGTATCGAGATCATTCACCTCGACCTTTTCGACCTCCGAAATCCTTGAAAGCTCGGCTTTGATCGAATTTTTATCATTAACCGTAGCGATAATCATCTCAAAAACTCCTTCAAAATCCTCGTTTTTCAAGGTTTCCTCCGAAGGAGAAACTCTTAAGATCTTACTCAATTCCTTAGCGCGATTAAGCACTAAAAAAGCGCGCACACCGCGCATCGAACAGCTCTTTACGAAAGTGGCTTCGATCCTCAGGATATTTTTACCCTCCGCGCGTAATTTGTTTGCCACCGCAAGGTTCAAGGTATCGAACCTCTCCTCCCGCACATAAGCTTTAACTTGTTTTTCGCCGTACGGCAAAATACTATCGATTTTGGCGAGGTAATCATCGATCACTATATCGACCTTCTTCTCGTCCTTCAAAGCTTCGACCAGAGTGATAAAAACATCAACACTTTCAAAGATAATATCCATTACTGCCGGCGTCAATTCTACTTTTTTCGTGCGAAAAGCATCAAAAGCATCTTCGAACTTGTGAGAAAATTCAGCCAAATCGTTATAGCGCATGGTCGCAGCCATGCCTTTTAAGGTATGCATTAAACGAAAAATGGTGTTGATCGCTTCTTCGTTGCGGGGGTTTTTTTCTAGAGCAACCAGGGATTTATTGACCTCTTTTAGATATTCCTGCGACTCGGCAAAAAATAAATCGCGGTAGCTTTTATCCATTTAAAAGCCGGTTAATTCTCACCAAGAACGCGGCGGACTACTTCTAAAAGCTTTTCGGCGGTAAAGGGCTTTACCACAAAATCTTTGGCGCCGAAAGAAAGCGCCTCTTCGACCAGGCGGCGTTCCGCCAAAGCCGACACCACTACGATGTTGGCGCGGCCATCCATAGTCATGATCTGCTTAACGGCGGTGATCCCATCCATCTCTTCCATCTTCGGCATCACGATATCGAGCGTCATCATATCGGGCTTTAATTTTTTATAAAGTTCGACCGCTTCAATAGCGTTGGCGCCTTCGCCGCACACCTCATACCCGTTCTTCGTTAAAATACCCTTAATCAGGTTGCGCATAAAAAGTGCATCATCAACAACTAATATTTTCTTTGCCATAGCTTTTAATTATACCTCCCAAATAGCGCCTATCAAGAAAAATTTAAAACCAGCATTATATTTTCTGGTATATCCTTGAATGTGTCTTTGTTTCTTTAAAAACCAGCCTCGCCTCCGGAACAAGGCTTTCGGTCTCGCCGACGATCAGATACCCTCGAGGCTTTAAGGAACGGTAAAAACGGTCGACGCTCCGCTCCTGCAAAGCTTTGTCGAAATAAATAAAAACGTTACGGCATAAGATCATATCTACGTTTTCGATATAATCAGAGGCGGTAAGATCGAGGTATTTTATCTCCACCAGCTCTTTCAAACAATCACAGACATGGTAACGGCCGTCGCGGAAAGAAAAATATTTATCGAAGTTAAAATTAAAAGAACCCTTTAAAATATTACGAATAGTATTCATCGAATCATAGACGCCTTCTCGCGCCCTGTTTAGACTATACTGATCGATATCGGTCGCATATATCTTGACGGGCATTTTAAAATTATTTATTTCATGCGCGATGATCGCCAAAGAATAAGGCTCTTCACCATGCGCGCAGCCGGCGCTCCATAAAACAGTAGGTTCGTTTTTTTGGACATTGTTTTCGATAATCTCCTGCATGATGTCTTTAATCGACATCCACACATAAGGATCGCGAAAGAATTCGGAAACATTGATCGTGAGCGCCTCAAATAACGCCTCGTACTCATGAGGATTACCGGCAATTACCGAAAGATACTCGGAATAAGAGTTAGCTTTATTCGCCATCAAACGCAGCGCAATGCGCCGCTTTAAGATCGGGCGCCGGTATCCGCTAAAATCAACGCCGCGGTCCTCGCGGATCTTATTGATCAAATCATCAAGCGCTTTCTCCTTATCTTCTTCGCTCGAATGCGGCGGGTTATCGCTCACTTCACCGATTACGCGGTTGATCGCAGCAAACATATCGGAAAGATTCTTGCGGCTTAACTCTCTTTCCAAAGCGTGGTATTGAGGGTCATCGCCGTCAAGATAGACCGGAGGGAATACCACCATAAGCTTTTTCAACATTTCGGCTTTGCACTTTTCACACGTGCAGATATCGAAACGCAACCCAAGGTTCCGCTCTAAGAAATAGCTTAGAACCCCCTCCATCACATTTTTAACTATACCCATTGATGAAAAACTATTATTTACTCTGGTTTAACTCGCAAAGACTCAAAGCGATCGAAAAAAGCAGGCACATCATCGAGAAGAATAAAATCTCCCGATAATTAATCCCAAAAGGAATTCCGCTGAAACATAAAATCCTTAAAGCGATACCCACTATAAAGCTGATAAACGCCAACGCCACAAAGATATCATCGCCCACGCTATAAACTTGTCGCATACCCCCTCCTTCTTACGCGTTAATAGATGTACAACGCCAGTAATAGCTGCACACTCTGCAGCGGCATTATTTTTTCGTCACGCGATATCGAAATCTGCTCGACGGAAAAAGCGGTTTGAAGCGCATAAATATCCTTCAAATAATTTAAAACCGAGGCGTAGTCGCTTTTGAATCTGGCGGAAACAAAAACCGCCTTAGCTTTGATCAAGCCCATGCTGTGCGATAAATCGGTGTTGATAGCGACGCCGCCGGCCTGCGCCGTTGCGCCAGGACTATCGGGATTGACGTAATAGAGCTCCAACCCTTCAAGGCCGTTTTTTTCCGCTAAAAGGCTTATATCTTTTATTGCCGCGAGCGCCGACGCTTCATCGGCAACGACCATTTTCTTTACGTAATCATCGGCATCCTTAAGCTCGTTGCCCTCTTTGTGAATCTTTTCCAGCTTTTTTTTAGCGGCTTGAGCGTCGCTTATAATTTGTTCTCGCTCGTGTTTTTGTTCGATTAATTTAGGCTTTTTCATTATCTCAAGAACAAATAGGCTGGAAAATCCTATAGTAACCAAAACAAACCCGGCAATTATGAATTTAAAGCTTTTCATCAGTTAGAAAGTTTAATATCGACCGATAAGGTAAAATTTCGCGTTTGAGCCGCGGTCAACGCCACTTTTTCTTTGGAAAAAACCGGTTTTATTGCTTCGATCGGCGCGAAAACAAGCTGAGCATTGGTAAAGTGTACTCCCCCATTAAGCGCCTGCGTCAAAGCATTGGCAAGCTTAAGGCCCTGTTCGTAATCGGCGGTACAAAACGCCTCAATCGCTGCGTGATACGCGCGCGCAAACCGCGGCTTTCTACCCCTTATTTCAGGTCCTCCGGCAGGGGCGGCGCTGCCCATTTTAAAGCTCCTTAAGGTAACCTCCGGCGGCATAAGGCGGCGCAATTCGCTCAAAGCCGCTCTCATATCTACCCGTTTCTTGATAATCGTCTGCGCTTCCTTGAGGCGTTCGTCGATCGACTGCTTCTGACTTTGCTGGTCCTTAAGGGTATCAATCACGGCTTGAGATTTTTTCGATTCAAACTCAAGCTTACTTATGCTGCCCGACAGAATATTATTATCCATATAGACCTTGAGCCACGCCAAAAATGCCAAAGCAAAGATAACAATCAATACGAATATTATACTTAACTGCCGTTGGAAAACAACTTTTTGTTTCTTGATCTCTTCGGGCAAAAAATCAATCACTTCTTTTTTACGCTGCGCCAAGGGAACGCTTAAAGCAAGCGAAGCCGCTGCGGCGAATAAGAGCTGATTCTCATTAAAATAATCTTTATTCTTTCCCTTGATATTAATATCGATGTGCGAAAAAGGCGTTAAAATATCCAGCCCGGCAAAAGACTTCTTTAAGATCGGCGCAACCCCTTTAATCTGCGCGCCGCCGCCCATAATAAAAACATTATCAACGCGGCTGCCGTGAGTCTGCTCGCTATAATAAATAAGGCTGCGCCGGATCTCGTTGACCAAACGCTCGATCTCGGCGTCCCAGAGCATGCGCAATTCGATCAGATTTACTTCATTCCCCGCTTCGCCCTTTAACGACGCTTCGTATTTCTGGCGCATGATCTCTTCGGCAACTTTGACTTTATCCTTCAAATCGATACTGATCTCGGGCACGCCGTTTTCGTACATCATCTTCTGGACTATTTCGGGTTTCAACCCCAAACTCGAAGCAAAGTGGTTAACTATATCTTTCACCCCGAATTTTATATTACGGTAGAAACGAAGCTTGCCTTTTTTCGTCACGGTAATATCGATCGACTCATAGCCCATATCCACAAAAGCGCTGTTTTGTTTGTAAAGATCGCTGCCGCGGGAAAGGATATTCGTGATTGTATAACAAGCCGGGCTTAAAAGCGCGGGCAGGACCCCTTCGAAAAATTCAAAAAGTTTCAATGTATCTTCGATCGCAGATTTTTCCGTTTTGATAATCAATACTTCGTAACGCGCGATCTTACCCGCCATGATTTCTTCCAAGAGAAGGTACTCAAAGATGCTATCCGGCCCGGGAGTAGGCAGCATCTTTTTGCGCGCCTCATTGATAGCGGCGATCTCGATCTCCTTTTTGCCCATCTTGGGCAATTCGACAACTAGAACAATGGTACGCGACGAAGGGATATTTATGGCGATCTCTATGTTACGCAATTCACGCAATGGTATGCAACCAACAATATTATCGTAAATACCCTTGTGGCTTATTTTTGCCGGACCCCCATCATAAGGCGTAGGGAAAGAAAAGGCGTCCACAACCACCGGCTTTCCCTTCTGCTCGATGCGGACCACTTTTACCGAATTAGTACCTACATCTATGCCTAATAAATCAGCCATAACTAGCCCATTTTCTCCACCATCTGGAACATCGGCATAAAAATCGACATCGCGATACCGCCGACGACCACACCCATGGTAACGATCATGATCGGTTCAAAAGCGGTAAAAATCTTTCTTACCGACGAAGCTACTTCTTTATCGTAATACTCGGCGATCTTAAGCAACGACGTAGTCAGCGAACCGGTTTGCTCGCCTACCGCGATCATACGGATCACCATCGGCGGAAATTCGCCGCTCACCTGTAACGACCCCGCCAGTTTTTCGCCGACATTTACCGAATCGCGCGCATTGGCAATAGCGCGTTCCAAACGAACATTACCGGTAGTTTTTTTGGCAATATCCAGACAGGTCAAAAGGTTGATACCGGCGCGGAAAGAAAGGGCAAAGGTATGAACAAAACGCGAAAGCGCGATCTTGCGTATCAAAATGCCGAATAAAGGCAGCTTTAATTTTACGCTATCGGCCTTAAAGCGGCCGGCCGGCGTAGAAACAAGCATCCTGTATCCGAAAACCGCTCCGACGATAGCGATAATAAAAACATACCAGTAATGGCGCACGGTATAACTTACTCCTAAAACAATCTGCGTAGGCAAAGGCAAGCTGGCATGCAGCTCTTCAAAGATCGGCGTAAACATCGGGATCACGCGTACCACGAGGAGCGTGACCACGCCAATCAATACGAGCGAAAGGATGATCGGATAAGTAGCAGCTTCCTTGATCTTGCTGTTTAACTCCATCTGCCACTCCAAGAGCACGGTCAAATCATGCAAAACCTGCCCCAATTTACCGGTCGCTTCGCCGGCGCCGATGATCGCCCGGTACAATTGAGGAAAGCTAGTCGGATGAAAAGAGAGCGCGCCTTCCAAGGTTTCTCCGGCTTCTACGCGATAGCGGATATCGTCGATGATCGTCTGCGCGCGCTCATCCCCTGCTTCCCGGGCCATGTCTTTTAACCCTTCGAGCAAAGGAAGGCCCGCATCGATCAAGGTCGCCAACTGAAAGGTAAAGCGCAAGATATCGGCATCCTTTAAATGAAACCGTTTCGAGATACCCTTGGTGCGCACCGGACCTTTGGAAACCTTATATTTGGTAAGGTAATAGCCCAGCTTAGCGATCTTGGAACCAAGCTCAAGCTCGCTTTCGGCGAGCATTTCGCCTTTTACCACTTTCCCGCTTTCGTCACGCGCAATGTAATTATATTTTAGCATTTTTACTGTTCTTCCCAGGTATTAGCCACAAGGTTGGCGCTGCTGTCCTGGGTGCTGGCGCTATATACATTAGTTATTGTAACAAACATTGTGCGGCTCGACAAAAGTTTTCCAGCTAAAGTATATACCTGCCCCGTCGCCGTAATACTACGGTCGTTGCTGGCACAACCAGCCGAACCATTGCACGTAATCGAATAAAAATAATTAGCATTAACCGTAGGAATATTGGCGTTAAAGTTAGTAAAATCGCTGGCGCCCCCCGGCGCATTCCAATTCTTCGTGCGCGGCCAGGAACCGGCGCGGGTCGCATTGAGCAACAGGTCAGACTTGGCGCGTTCCAGGGCGCCTTGCGCCAGATAAAAGGCCTGACCGGAAGCTACCTGCGCGGCAATCGATTGAGCGTGATTGCTCCATAAGGTGAAGATCCCGCGGCACAAGAGCATCGACACCAAAAGCATGATAAACGCCGCGATCAGAATTTGTGATTTTTTCTCCATTAATTCCTCGCCCTTATTTTTGTGCGTAAAGAAAAATT
>Ga0265316_10000659_pt1 | contig 38376 bp, 36 predicted proteins | sample 4522metaG_FD_202092 | JGI IMG/M metagenome (GOLD analysis project Ga0265316, IMG submission 202092) | Rhizosphere microbial communities from Carex aquatilis grown in University of Washington, Seatle, WA, United States - 4-5-22 metaG | ecosystem: Host-associated > Plants > Roots > Rhizosphere >...
GAATGTGCGAACCGCTCAGGCGTAAGAAAAGTTCCGGCGACGACGACGCGATTTGAAAGCGGCAGTGCCGCCTCCCCATGCCGCAGTCGAGGAACGCCGAAAAGGGAGCCGGGGAGACCGCGCACAAGCGTTGAAACAATTTCCAACCTGTTTGGTTGGTGGGGCGAGCGTCCCCGCGAGCCGGACGCGGCGCATCGGAGCTTTTCAAAGGCGGCTCGTCAGTAGCCTCGCCCCACCGTGGCAGCTTCACGGTCAATCGTTGCGAAAGGTTGACCTGGTAAATGTCGCCCGCGCGGATGTAACGCTGGGCGCGTTCGACGGCGGCCAGAAATTCGGTGCGGGAAAGATTCGATTGCAGCCGTCCCGCAAGGCGGGATGAAAGCGCGGCTGTTTTAGTTGAATCATTTGTCGGCGTTTTCACAAACGCCGCTACGAGTGACAATTTCTCCCGCCAGAATTTCCACCGCTCTTTCGCCCTCGTTTCACTCCGCGAGCCATCGGCATCAAGGCCGGTGGCAACGACGCAGACTTTGCCGAGTTGATGATCAAACACAACCACGCTGTCATAAAAACCGACGTGGCAATCGGGCAATTCAAGGTCATTGCCGGCGCGGCGCGGGAGTTTCGGCTCGGTGAAATTTTTTAAATCGTAACCCCAGTAACCGAAACAACCGCCAAGCGGAAACGGCAGGTCAATCTCGTCCAGCAACTCAAACTGCGCCATGAGCGCATCCAAGATCTGCCATGGATTGCCGAATTGGGTCTGGGGCCCGGCGTCCGGGGTCCGGGATCTGGCGATTTCACAGCGCGAACCAAAGGAACGGAAGGTGAGAAACGGATTTGCCACAACAAACGAATATCGCGCCGACGGCGAATCAAACGCCGCCGTGCGCAGCAAAACAACTCCGGCTTCGCCGCGCAGATTTCCGACAAGTGATTCCGGCGTGTGCGAGATGGCGATTTCCTGAATCAGCGGGCGCATCTTTCCAATTACGCAAAGGCCTTGGGCAGCACGCCCGGATGCCCGACGTGGCGTTCGTAGTCCAGGATAATGTCAACGGCTTCCTGCGGATCATCGGTCACTTTGACGAGGTCAAGGTCGCCGGGACTGATGAAATTGTCATTGTCCTGCAATTCGGTTTTGAGCCAGCGCAACAGACCCCGCCAATGCTCGCGCCCAAACAAGATGAGGGGAAACTGCGGGATGCGTTCCGTCTGCACGAGCGTGATGATTTCAAAAAATTCGTCCAGTGTGCCGAATCCGCCGGGCATGAACACGAAGCCAAGGCTGTATTTCGCGAAGCAAACCTTGCGCGCAAAAAAATAATGAAAATGCAGCGGCAGGTTGGTGAAACGATTGCCGCTTTGCTCGTGCGGCAGTTCGATGTTGAGGCCGATGGATTTGCCGCCGCCTTGCGCCGCGCCCTTGTTCGCGGCTTCCATGATGCCCGGTCCGCCGCCGGTGATGACGGCGAGATTGTGCTGTGCCAGTCCCTTGGCGATGGCGCTCGCGGCCCGATAATACCTGTCATTGGAGCGTATGCGCGCGGAGCCGAAAATGGTGACGGCGGGGCCGGCCTGGGAAAGCGTCTGGAAGGAATCCACAAATTCGGACATGATGCGGAAGATGCGCCAGGGGTCCTCGCGGATGAAGGAAGTGGTTTCACTCATGGCGGCAGCATAATCAAGCACCGTGAAATGAAAAGGCCGGAGAAAAGACAAATTCTCCGGCCCCTTCCACTACCCGGTTCCTCAGGAGCAACCGAGGCTTTCGCCGCAGTTCAGACACTTGTAACACGCGCCGTTGCGCACGGCCACGTGGCCGCAGTTCGGACACGTCGGCGCGTCCTCCTGGAAATGCGCGATGGAGTCGCTTAAATTTTTAACGGTACGCCCGGCGGACGTGTGATGGCCGTTGCCATTGCCGCTTTTCACCTCCAGCACATCGTTATCCTCGGCAATCGGCAGTTCAGGCACCGGGCGGTTCACCTTTTTTTTTAACTCTTCAATCAGACCCGGTATGGCCAGCTCCGGCTGGGTGCGCGCGGCGGCGATGTTTTCGCGGTAGCCGGGGACAAATTGCAGCGCGAGCCAGCGGAACACGTAATCGGTGATCGAGGACGCGTTGCGGATTTCCGGGTTTTTCGTGAAGCCGCTCGGCTCAAAACGCTGGTGGGCGAATTTTTTCACGAGCGCTTCGAGGGGCACGCCGTATTGCAGGGCAATGCTGGTCAGCGTGCCGATGCTGTCCATCAAACCGCCGATGGTCGAACCTTCCTTGGCCATCGTGATGAACAATTCGCCCGGCTGGCCGTCCTCAAACAGCCCCACCGTCATGTAACCTTCGTGGCCGGCGATATCAAATTTGTGCGTGACCGCCGTGCGCGTGTCGAACAAACGGCGGCGAAGCGGTTTGCCGGCTTCGGTGCGCAGAGCGCTGACTTCGGTCTCAAGTTCCTTGATGCGGGACACCAGCGGAGCGGCCTCGGGAGAGACCTTTTCGCCGCCATCATTGGTCTTTTTGGTGTTCAACGGCTGTGAGCGTTTCGAGCCATCGCGGTAAATGGCGACGCATTTGAGCCCCATCTTCCACGCCTGCACGTACGTGTCGCGAATTTCCTCCACCGTGCATTCCTTCGGCATGTTGACAGTCTTGGAAATGGCGCCGCTGATGAACGGTTGCGCGGCGGCCATCATCTTCAGATGCGCCAGATAATGAATGCTGCGGCGGCCTTTGAAGGGTTTGAACGCGCAATCAAAAACCGGCAAATGCTCCGGCTTGAGGCCGCTTTGAATTGTCCGGCCGTTTTCCTCGATATCTTCAATCGTGTCAAACTTTTCGATGTGGGCGATGATGTTCTTGATTTCCGCCTCGCCGTAGCCGAGGCGGCGCAACGCATCCGGCACGCCACGGTTGACGATTTTTAACATGCCGCCGCCGGCGAGGAGCTTGTATTTGACGAGCGCGATGTCGGGCTCGACGCCGGTCGTGTCGCAGTCCATCAAAAACGCGATGGTGCCGGTCGGCGCGAGCACGGTGACTTGCGCGTTGCGGTAGCCGTGCTGCCGGCCCTTCGCCAGAGCGCCTTCCCACGTTTTGCGCGCCTCGTCCTTGAGATAACCGAATTCCTCGCTCGGATGAATGGTCTCGACGGCGTCGCGGTGCAGTTGAATGACGCCGAGTGTGGATGCAACATTGTCCGGCTGGAGCGGCCTGGCGACATGCGCACAGCGGGCGTCGCGGTAACCGGGAAACGCGCCGATGCCGGCGGCGATTTCCGCGCTCTGCTCGTAGGCGTGGCCGGTCATGATGGCCGTGATGGCGCCAGCGAGGGCGCGGCCTTCGTCACTGTCGTACGGCAGGCCGTAGCTCATGCAAAGCGAGCCGAGATTGGCGTAACCCAGACCGAGGGTGCGGAAAATGTGCGAGTTTTCAGCGATGTCCTTCGTCGGGTAACTCGCGTTGTCCACGATGATTTCCTGGGCGGTGATGAAAATGCGCACGGCGGCCTTGAACCGTTCGACGTCGAACGTGCCGTCTTCGCGCTTGAACTTCATCAAATTGAGCGACGCCAGATTGCAGGCGGTGTTGTTGAGAAAGACATATTCGCTGCACGGATTGGTGGAATGAATCGGTTCGGTGCCCTTGCACGTGTGCCATTTCTGGATCGCGCCGTCGTATTGCATGCCGGGATCGCCGCAAGTCCAGGTGCCTTCGGCGATTTTGTAGAGCAGTTTGGCGGCGTCCTTCTTTTCGAGCGGCTTGCCGGTGGTGATGGCGCGCGTCCACCAATCCTTGCCCGCCAGCGCGGCCTGCATGAATTCATCACTGGCGCGCACGGACAGGTTTTCGTTTTGATACATCACGCTGCCATAGGCGTCGCCGTTGTAGGAGCCGTCGTAACCGTGTTCGATGAGCGCCCAGGCCTTCTTTTCCTCTTTTTGCTTGGCGTCAATGAATTCCTCGATGTCGCCGTGCCAGTCACGCAAGGTGTTCATCTTGGCCGCGCGCCGGGTTTTGCCGCCGGATTTCACGACATTGGCGACCTGATCATAAACCTTGAGAAAACTCATCGGGCCGCTGGGCCGGCCGCCGCCGCTGAGCTTTTCCCGGGCGGAACGGAGCGGTGAAAGGTCCGTGCCGGTGCCGGAACCGTACTTGAAGAGCATCGCTTCGCTGTGGGCGAGGCGCATGATGTCTTCCATGTTGTCCGCCACCGACTGGATGAAACAGGCGCTGCCCTGCGGATATTCGTATTGCGTCGTCGCGCGTTCAGCCTGGCGGGTTTTGCGGTTGTAAAACCAGTTGCCCCTGCCGGAATTCTTGCCGATGCCATATTGGCTGAACAGTCCCACGTTGAACCACACCGGCGAATTGAACGCGCCGTGCTGATTGACGCAGAGCCAGGTCAACTCGTCGTAAAAAACCTCGCCGTCGGCCTTGCTGAAATACCCGTCCGCCACGCCCCAATCCGCGATGGTCCGGGCGATGCGGTGAATGAGCTGGCGCACCGAGGTTTCGCGCTCGGCGGTGTGTTGCTCGCCGTAGAAGTATTTCGAGACGACGACCTTGGTGGCCAGCAGCGACCAGGACTTCGGCACCTCGACGTTTTCCTGCTTGAAAATCACCTTGCCGGCGTCGTCGGTGATCTCGGCGGTGCGGCGGTCCCATTCGATTTGGTCGAACGGCTTGACCTGCGCACTGCTGAAAACGCGCTTGATGCGCAATGATTTTTTCGCCGTGCTCATGTCGTTGTTTTTAATGTTGCGCGCTGTTTTCACCGATGTCGTGCGGCGGCGGCTTTTGTGCGACGCTGGCGCCATAACCTCTTCCCGTGCGTCAATCATGATGTTCCTTTTTCAAAAAATGGTTGAAATTTCACTTTCAGACAAATCGCCCGACCGCCCCAGAACAGAAGAACGGTCGGGAAATCAACTTTTTCGGCCTGCTTCCTGAGACTTTACCAATATGACAATTTCCGGTAAAACCCCATTTAGTGGGCAACACCGCGACCATATACCCAACATATTGTGGTGACAAGAAAAATTTTCAAAAAAGTTACGAGAACGATATTCCCCGGATAAAAACTGGCAAAACCCCGCGTCGGCGTTGAAAAAAATCAACTTATTCGCTGCTGTGAACAAAAGAATCAGCGCGATTTTCTCGTGCGGGACGAGGCAAATGATTGGGACCGTTTCCGGTGGGACGGTTTGGGTTTCCGGATCGGCTCGACCGTTTTTGGACGTGCCTTTGGCGCCAGCACGATGGGACAGCCTTCGTAGCCGAACGCGCGTCGCATCTGGCCAGTCAGATGCTTTTTATACTGGTCGGAAAACAGCTCGTCGCGATTGACGAACAACAGAAAGGTCGGCGGCGCCAGCCGGACCTGGGTCGCATAAAAAAATTTCAAGCGATGTCCCAGGTCGCTGACGGGTTGGCGGCGTTCAACGGCGTCGCGCAACGTACGATTCAAAATCGCCGTCGGAATTTTTTGCTGCAGCTGCGCGGTGACGTAACGGACGGCTTCGAGCAGGCGGTCGAGGTGAAAACCGGATTTGGCCGAGATGAAAATCACCGGCGCGTAGTCGAGGAAAAATAATTTTTTCTGCACCCAGGCGCCAAATTCAGCCAGCGTGGACATTTCCTTTTCCTGTCCTTCGCGCCGTTGTTTTCTATCGCGCCGGGCGATTTCCTCCTCCCGCGCCTGGCGGACTTTCGCGTCAAACAAATCCCATTTATTGACGACGATGATGCAGGCTTTGCGGTTCTCGACGATGACATCGGCGATTTTCTTGTCCTGCTCGGTGATGCCCATTTCCGCGTCCAAAACCAGGATGGCAATATCGCAACGCGCGATGGATTCCGCTGCGCGCTGGACGCTGAAAAATTCAATCGAATTATCCACGCGCCGGGTCTTTCTCATGCCCGCCGTGTCGATGAGGACATATTTCTGCGTGGTGACGGCGCCCGCGTCGCCGCTCTGAACCTTTACCTCGAACGGCACGTCAATCGCGTCACGCGTCGTGCCGGGAACCGGTGAAACAATGACGCGCTCGGATTGGGTCAGGGCATTGATTAGGGACGACTTGCCAACGTTGGGGCGGCCAATGATGGCGAGTTTCAAGACTGAGTCCCGGGTTCCGGGTCCACTGTCCACAGTCGGTTCGCCAGTCGGACCGTGGGCTGTGGACTGTGAGCTGTGGACTGGCAACAGCGCAATCGCGGCTTCCATCAACTCGTTGATGCCACCGCCATGAATGGCGCTGACGGGAAAGATTTTCTCAAAGCCAAGCGCGGCAAATTCATCCGCGTCCTTTTCCGCGCGGCTCGTATCCACTTTGTTGACCGCAACCAGAATGGGTTTTCCGCTGCGGCGCAGGCGTTCGGCGACTTCGCGGTCGAGCGGCACCACGCCTTCCTGCGCATTGACCACCAGGAGGATTACATTCGCGGATCCCATGGCCAGTTCCACCTGTTCCATGGCGGCCTTGATGATGACGTCGCCGGCTCTCTCGCCGCGCAACAAACCGATGCCGCCAGTGTCCACGAGCGTGAACGGGCGTCCGTCCCATTCCGCCTCAGCGGTGACGCGGTCGCGCGTGACGCCGGGCTGATCGTGGACGATGGCGATACGCCGTCCGACGATGCGGTTGAACAGTGCGGACTTGCCGACATTCGGGCGGCCAACAATGGCAATCAGATTTGACACGGGCACAGGATGAAGCAGTTCGCGGCCAAGCGGAAGTTTTTCTCTTCAATGGAATTGTCTTGCTTTCAGGAACGATTGTGTCAGAAAAGCCGTGGTGAACTGCGGAAGGTTCACTGCCTCACCAAACCAACGAGAACCCTGAACGAGATTATAGTTTATGAATGATACTGCAAATACGGCAGCGGCCACGGCGATGGGTCTGGGTGTGATTCTGTTCCTGCTTGTCATCGGCCTGGCACTTTATTTGTTCTTTTGTTTTTGTTGCAAACGCATTTGTGAAAAGTGCGGTGTGAATCCGGGCATCCTGATTTGGATTCCCATTGCCAACCTGGTTCCCCTGTTGCAGGTGGCCAAGATGCCGGTCTGGATGATCATCCTGTTTCTCATTCCGATCGTTGGCTTGATCATTTCCATCATGATGTGGGTGAAAATCTGCCAGGCCCGGGGCAAAAGTGGCTGGCTTGTGATTTTGCTGTTCATCCCGGTTGCCAATATCATCTTTATTCCCTACCTGGCATTTTCGGAATAGCCATCACTTCAATTTCCCCATCAGGGATTTCGCGCGCCGGATCCAGACGCGGTCGCGTTTGCGCTGGAACGCCGGCGCGTGAACGTCGTCGCTCAACACGTCAGCGAGTTCCGGTCGCGCGAGTTCCGGCTGGTTTTTTGCAATGTAGAGTTCGGCCAGTTGCACCTTGGCCCTGGCGTAGGAATGTTCCGCGGTGACCTGCTGCCAGATTTTCAACGCCAGATCCGTCTCGCCCAGCGCGGTGAGCGTTTCGGCCAGCGCCATCATGGTGTAGCCGTAATCGTGTCTGGGGTTTTCCGCGACGACGCCTTCAAGCAGCGGGCGTGCTTCAGCGGCACGTTTCTCACGGAGCAGGCACTGGCCCAGGTGGGCGCGCGTGTCAATGTCCCTTGAATCGCGTTGGAGTGCGGCGCGGTAGCATTCCTCAGCCTTGTCGAGTTTGCCCTGCTGAAAATAAATGTCGCCCAGTTGGAAATAATGATGCGCCTTGTCGAGGTGGTGAATTTTCGCCTGCAATTCCTTGATGCGGTGGCGGTCGTGCGCGCCGGGCAGTTCAAACCCGCGGGTCATGGACGCCGCCGAGGCGCGATAGACGAGGAAAAAATACAGCACGGCGTTCAACAGCGGGAAAATGAAGATAAACACGGCCCAAAACCACTCACGGCGGCGGATGGCGTCGATGAACATCCATATCTGAAAAACGGCCAACGCCAACCAAATCGGACTGCTGATCAAATAATTCCAATGAGTGACGTTAGTCAGCAACGAAGCGAACATGCTTTCAAGGTTAGGCGCGGGTCGGGTGCGAATCAATCAAACTTCAATCCCGGCGGCCGGTTTGGTATAAATCCTCATGGCAAAAACCCAACGGCCATCGGCTGCGATGAAGCATCGCCGCCACGCATTACGCCGCGCCTACGGACTCATGCGCGCGCATTTTGGCCACCAGCACTGGTGGCCGGGAGAAACACCGTTTGAAGTCTGCGTCGGCGCAATTCTCACGCAAAATACCGCGTGGACCAACGTTGAGCGCGCGCTGGCCAATCTCAAGGCCGCGCGTGTGCTGGAACCGTCAAAGCTGTTCGCCTTGCCCGAGTCAAGGTTGGCGGAACTCATCCGTCCCGCAGGTTATTTCAACGTGAAAGCGCGGCGGTTGCGGTCGTTTTTGCGCGTGCTGGTTGAAGTGTTTGGCGGTGATTTGAAAGGGTTGTTTGCCGGTGAAACTTCCGCCATTCGCGCGCGATTGCTGGCCGTCAACGGCATCGGACCGGAAACGGCGGACAGCCTGTTGCTGTATGCGGGCGGACATCCCAGTTTTGTGATTGATGCCTACACAAAACGAATTTTCCAACGGCATGAATGGAGTCCAAAGGCCAATGTCTCAAGTCCAAAGTCTTCGACCAGCTACGACGAATTGAAATTGCTCTGCGAGTCGACGTTGAATCAAAGGGCTGGCGCGGCGCGGCTGGATTACTGGCAGGATTATCATGCGCAACTGGTGATGGTAGGCAAGCATTTCTGCCGGCCACGCGCGCCGTATTGCGAACAATGCCCCCTCCAACCGCTGCTCCCGTAAAATTGAATAAAAACGCCCGTTCCGTGTCCATGGCGGCAAACGAACGGCAGTGTCCTAATTTGTAGGCGACGAGGTGACGAGTCGTTTGGGCCAGCACTCCTTACGTCGTGCCCTACAACCAAACCAGGGCACTACCAAACAAACTGTTCACTTGTTTTCGGCGCGGTTCGCGATAATTATCTGCGGGACTGCCAGCATGAACCAGACGCTCATCATCGTGCCGACTTACAATGAACGGGAAAATCTCTCGCGCGTGGCCGACCGCCTTTTGAAACTGCCCGTGCCGGTGGACGTGCTGGTGGTGGACGGCAATTCATCGGATGGCACGGGGAAAACCGCGGACGAACTCGCCGCGAAACATCCGCAAATTCATGTTCTGCACGAACCCAAAAAAAACGGGCTGGGCCGGGCGTACCTTGCGGCCTTTAAATGGGCGTTGGAACGCGGTTATGAGTTCATTTTCGAAATGGACGGCGACGTATCGCACAACCCTGACGATGTGCCGCAATTTTTGGAGGCGGCGAAAAATCAGAACGCCGACGTGGTGCTCGGTTCGCGTTATACCGGTGGCGTACGCGTGCTGAATTGGCCGCTCAAGCGTCTGCTTCTGAGCCGGTGCGCCGGCATTTACGTCTGGCTGGTTACTGGAATGCCGTTCACCGACCCCACCGGCGGTTACAAATGTTTTCGCCGCCGCGCACTGCAGGCCATCAGCCTCGATTTGGTCAAATCCGACGGTTACAGCTTTCAAATTGAGATGACCCACCGGCTTTGGCGCGCCGGTTTCCGGGTGGTTGAGGTGCCGATCACCTTTACCGAACGTGTCGAAGGCAGCTCCAAACTGACACACCATATCATCAACGAAGCGTTCTGGATGGTCTGGTGGCTGTGGCTGCAGAACGGTCTCCGGCGCAAACCGCGCTTAAAAAGAAGTGGGAACGTCGGGGAATAATCTTTTTCATCCGCTTCGCACCTTTTAACCTGCCGTGTGCCACTTCAAATTGGCGACCGGCTGGGTTTGACCATTGACGACATTGCGTTTGGCGGCGAAGGCGTCGGACGCGTGAATGATTTTGTTGTGTTTGTCCCGTTTGTGCTCGTGGGCGAAGCGGTTGAGGTCGAAATTATCGAGCTCAAAAAACATTTTGCGCGGGCGAAATTGCTGCGCGTCGAAAAACCTTCCTCCGAACGGGCCGAGCCGGCCTGCCGTTACTTTGGCAAATGCGGCGGCTGCCAGTACCAACACGTTGAATACGCGGCCCAATTGCGGCTCAAACAAAAGCAAATCGCGGATTTGTTTGAACGGGTCGGCAAATTCTCCCCCGACCTGGTTGCGGCGGTGATTCCCTGTCCGCAACCCTTTGGCTATCGCAATCGCATCATGGTTCGCAGCCAGTGGAACAAGCCGGAACAAAAGCTCAATATCGGATTTATTCGCTGGGACTGCGGTTTGGTCGAGGACATTGAAGAATGCAAAATCGCCGAGCCGGCCCTGAACGAACAGCTCCAGCACGTTCGCGCGCATCCCCCGCCGCGCGGAGGACTAAAGGTCGTGCTGCGCACGCTGCCGGAAAACTGGGACGTGCCGCCGGATTCGTTTTTTCAAAATAATTTTTTCCTGCTGCCCAAACTGGTCGAAACCGTGCGGGAATTCCTTTCCGCCGCCGGTTCGCGGCATTTGGTGGATTTGTATTGCGGGGTCGGCTTTTTTGGAATCGAACTGGCGGATGCGGTCGAATCCTTCATGGGTGTGGAATACGACCAGCGCGCGATCAAATCGGCGCGGCGCAACGCCGCGGCGCGCCAAATCAGCAACGGGGAATTTGTGGCGCAGGCGGTCGAAGACATTTTGCCGGAACTGGGGAAACGATTTTCGCCGCAAACCACCACGGTTTTGCTGGATCCGCCACGCAAAGGTTGTCTGCCGCAGACTTTGAATATGTTGCGCGAGACCCGGCCGGCGCAGGTCATTTACATTTCGTGTCATCCGGCGACCATGGCCCGGGACTTGAATATCATGTGCGCGGACGGTGTCTTTAGCCTGGAGCGCGTGCAGCCGCTGGATATGTTTCCCCAGACGCAACATGTGGAGTGCGTGGCGGCTTTGAGCGCTGGAGAAAAACTTGCCAAGTCGGCCAACATGGGTTCAACTAAATGAACCCGATGACAATGGACACGCAAACGGACCCGCGAAAGAAATTCGTTCCGCGGATATTGCCGTGGCTGCTGGCGGCGGTGGCACTGGGGGTTTACCTGCTGACTCTCAACCAGTGGGTGTCGCTGTCCAATCTCATGACGGTGGCCAGAACGTCTGGCTGGACGTGGGAGCCGGAAATCATCCAGCCGGTCTCCTTTGCCGTCACCTATCCGTTCCGCTGGCTGCCGGCGACGCAGATCCCGCTGGCGTTGAATGTTTTTTCTGCCGTGTGCGCGGCGCTGACACTGGGCTTGCTGGCGCGGTCGGTTGCGCTGTTGCCGCATGACCGGACGGACGCCCAACGCAGACGCGAACAGGGTCCTTTTTCATTATTAACCATTCGCAACGCATGGTTGCCTCCGGTTTTCGCCGTGATGGTGTGCGGCCTGCAGCTCACGTTCTGGGAATCCGCCACCAGTCACACCGGCGAAATGTTCAACCTGCTGCTGTTCGCATTTGTGATTTGGTCTCTGCTGGAATACCGGCTGACCGAACGCGAGGGGCGGCTGTTTCTGGCAGCGTTTGTTTATGGCGCCGGCATGACCAACGACTGGGCGATGGTGTGTTGTTTTCCTGTATTTCTCACGGCCATCATCTGGATTCGCGGCCTGAGCTTCTTCAATCTGCGATTCCTCGGGCGAATAACATTGTGCGGACTGTTGGGAGCGTCGTTCTACCTGTTCTTGCCGTTCGCGGCGGTAATTTCGGGCAAAGTGCCGGTGACGTTCGGGCAGATATTGCAATTAAATCTGTCTTCGCAATTTTTCGTGGTCGGCGCCTTTTTCGCCGATGGAAGCGTGCGGCAAACGCTGGAATTGTTGTCATTAAGTTCTTTGGCTCCACTGTTGATACTGGCCATCCGCTGGCATTCATCCTTCGGCGATTCCAGCCAGATTGGCCGGGTGCTGGCATCCCTTTTGTTCCATCTGGTGCATGCGGTCTTTCTGATTATTTGCATTTGGGTTGTCTTTGACCCGCCATTCAGTCCGCGGGGAAAGGGTTTTGGACTGACGCTTTACTATTTGAGCGCGTTGAGCGTGGGTTATTACAGTGGATATTTTTTACTGATATTTCGAAGAGAACTGGGCACCCGTTTCCAGCAGCGCGAAGCCTCCCAATTTAACTTGTTGAATTTCCTGTCAGTGGTTGCTGTGTGGTTGCTTTTCATTTCAGCCCTGGCCGGGTTGATTTATAAAAACGCACCGCTCATCCGCGCGGCCAACGACGATACGTTTCAACGGTACGTTCCGCTCGTGGCGGAAAACCTGCCGCGCCCGGGCGGTATGTTGTTGAGCGATGATCCGCAGCGGTTGTATCTGACGGAGGCGGCGCTCACCCGCGACGGTCGGGCGAAGGATTTCGTTTTCCTGGACACGCGATCCCTGGTTTGGCCGTCCTACCATAAAATTTTGCACGGGAAGTATCCGACGAAATTTCCAGACACCATCGTTCCTGCTGAAACCAACAGCCTGAGCCAGTTGCGCCTGTTTACCTTTTTAAGGATGCTGGCCAAAACCAACGAGCTTTACTATCTGCATCCAAGCTTTGGATATTATTTCGAAGAATTTTACCTGGAACCGCATGGTTTGGTTTACAAACTAAAAACACTGCCGGGCGACACGCTGATACCCCCATTGCCGGACACGGCTGAAGTTGCCGAAAACGAGGCATTTTGGGCGCGCGCGGAAATACAGGCGTTTGCTCCCATCGAACGCGCCCTGGCCGCTCCCAAATCTGATGTGGTCCAGACCTGGGGCGAAAAAATGCTTGCCGAGTTGCACGTGCCTCAGGAACAAGATCTAAACGCCATCGCCGCCGGAAGTTTTTACTCGCGCAGCCTGGATTATTGGGGCGTTGAACTTCAACGCGCCGGCGCTCTCATCATTGCCGCGGAGCATTTTAAGACGGCGCAAAAACTCAACCCTGACAACGCTGTCGCGCAGATCAATCTTCAGTTCAATCACAGCCTTCAGACGGGTGAAAGTGTGCCGGTGGATCTGGCCAAAACCTCGCTTGATCAATTTGGCAGATACAATTCATGGAGCAGGTTATTGAATGCTGACGGACCGTTCGATGAGCCGAGTTTTTGTTTTGAGAACGGCCTTGTCTGGGTACGAAACGGATTCTTTCGCCAGGCGCTGGCGGAGTTGACGCGCGTCCGGCAGCTGGCGCCGGATAATCTGCCCGTGCGGCTCTGGCTCGCGCAGCTTTACGACTTCAACCACCTGCCCGATCGCGCGCTGGAGGTGGTTCAGGACGTGCGCAAGCAGCCGGAAAAATTCCCGCTCGAAGAGAACGACCGGGTGCATCTCGCCATCATGGGGGCAGCCGCCTATTTTCAGAAGGACGATCTCGCCCGCGCCAAGCAATTGCTCGACACTGAAATCTCGCGGAGTCCGACCAACGACACTCTGCTCACCACGGCCGTTCAATTCTATACGGCCAAGGGCCTCTTCACCAATGCGCTTGCGGTGATTGATTCCCGATTGCGGAATTCTCCCGATGATGCAAACTGGCTGTTCAACAAAAGCCTCGTTTACCTTCAACTTACAGACTATGACAAGGCGATTACGGTGCTGAACCGCGTGCTGTCCCTGCAAACCAACAACAGCAGCGCGCTGTTTAATCGTGCCATCGCCTATCTCAGCAGCGATAAACTCGACGACGCCCGCGCCGATTACGAAGAATTGAACCGGACCTACACCAATTCGTTCCGGATTGACTACGGCCTCGGCGAAATTGCCTGGCGCCAGCGCGAGACCAATGACGCCATCAAATATTACAAACTCTATCTGGCCAGTGCGAACACCAACACCGCCGAGGCAACCAATATTATCCAGCGGCTTCGCCAACTCAGGAGTCCGTCGCACTGAAACAGGTCCGCGGCGCAAGCGGGATTCAGCCGGGCGGGCCGGGCCGGTCATCCGGCTCGTCCGAGGTTGTTTTCTTTCGTGTGCTGCGCGTGGTTCACGGCTAAAATCGGCCCGTGAAACTGCTCTTCATCGGCGACATCGTGGGACAACCCGGCCGGCGCGCGGTCAAGGAACTCCTGCCCGAACTTCGCGCACAATACGCGCTCGATTTCGTCATCGCCAACGGTGAAAATTCCGCCGGCGGCTCCGGCATCACGCCCCGGACTGCGGAGGAAATTTTTTCCGCCGGCGTGGACGTCATCACCAGCGGCGACCATTTGTGGGACCAAAAGGAAGTCCTGGAATTGCTCGCGAACGAAAAACGCTTTCTGCGTCCGCTCAATTATCCGCCGGCAACGCCGGGGCGGGGCAGCGGCGTCTTTGAAGTCCAAAACCCAAAGTCCAAAACCCAAAGTCCGCTTTCAATAGCGGTCTTGAATGTGCAAGGCCGCACGTTTATGGCGCCGCTGGAAAATCCGTTTCTTCTCGCGCTCGACGAGGTGAAACGGCTGCGCGAACGGGCCAAAATTATTTTCGTGGATTTTCACGCCGAAGCGACCTCGGAAAAAATTGCGTTCGCGCGGTGGCTCGACGGACAGGTCAGCGCGGTGGTGGGCACGCACACGCATGTACAGACGGCGGACGAGCAGATCTTCCCCGGCGGCACGGCGTATTTAAGTGACGCCGGGTTCACCGGCCCGCACGAGAGCGTTTTGGGCCGCGAAATTGAGCCGGTCATCAAAAAATTTCTTACCGGCATGCCCCAGCGGTTTGAAGTGGCCAAAAATCGCGTGCTTCTTCACGGCGCGGTGATTGAATTTGATGATGCCAGCGGTAAAGCGGTGAAAATCCTGCGGGTGTCGGAAGCCATCCCGTGAACCACGCCTGCCGTTGCAACTGAACAAACGCAACCTTTCATCATTCGGCGACGGTCTGGCCTTCATTAAGTTTCCCCCCGCTGCGCCGTGGGAATGCATTTGGGACACTTAAGACAACCACCGACCGGAGGGAACCTGCCAACCTTGACGATGCCGGTTACAAACAACAGGCCTCGATGAAATTGATGTTCGTGAGCAACTGGACCGTTCTGGGCACGCCGGCCGAAAATCCCGCTAGCCAGTACCAGTTCATTGACTCAGCGACAGGCAACCAGCAGCGTTTCAATCGCGTGAAATTGCCGTGATGGTGGCCCGGAAAACCGGCGGCCGCCGGCCTGTATCCGTCAGGGGCAGCGGCTATTGGAACCTTTGGACGTCGCTCAGGGTTTCGTGATAATCCACGGTGCGGTTGATAATCACTTCACGGCCTTCCAGATGCCAGTGGACTTCGTGCGGGAACCAGAGTCCGTCGGTGGTCCGCTCGCGTTCAAACCCGTAATTAAATTTCCAGACCGCGCCGATCAGTCCCCAGCCGACATTCACCTGCCGCGTCAAATGCAAATCAGCCTTCACGAGACTGTAATCGGCTGCGTCAATCCAGACCCGGCCCGCGGCCTGGTTGATGAAACGCTCCTTGAGATTCCGCTCGGGCAATGGTTTGTTCGCCGGAACAAAATCAACCATCCACGCCGGTCGGCCGTTCAGCAGTTCACGTCCGACAATGGTGAATTCAAAACGGTCGACCAAATCTTCGTTCAGCAGGAAGTCCTTCTTCTTGAATTGCTGTCCGCGGATGTTGGAATGGGTGTCGGAAACAGCTTCGGTTTGTTCCGGAACCGGTTTGGGTTTGGCTGCCGTTGCGGATACGGGAGGCGCCGCAGTGGGAACATGCATGCTGGTGTTCGCGTCGTGCTTTTTCAACTGGCCGGCGGAATTCCGGAATTCACTGACCTTGCTGCGGGTGTAGCGATAGCGCTCGTCAAAGATGCGATCATTGTTGCCCTCGTCTTTCGCCCGCTGCAATACGTGCTGCAGCAATGACTCAAAGGTCGGCAACGGGGTGTTGGTGTCGGCCGCGGACAATAAAACCGGCGCCGCCAGCAAAACGGCGACGGCCAGTTTCCGCCCAAATCTTTTGATGATGCTCATGGGGACAAACTCGTTTCGGGGCGAGTCGCCGGTCAGCTTTGACGAGACCAACCGGCGCGGCAAGCCTGGAAATAGTTTGCCAGCCGCCGCTTTAATTTTTACAACGGGTCCCGACCTTTCAACATGGCCACCATCATTTTCGACATCGAGACCTCCGCGTTGCCACTCGACAATTTTGACGAGGCGCAGCAGGAGTACCTTTTCCGCGAGGCCGGAAAACTCGCCGACGGAGCGGCCCGGACCGCCAAGCGGGAGGAAATCACCAAATTCATGAGCCTGTGGCCGTTCACGTCGCAGGTCGTCTGCATTGCCATGCTCAACGCCGACACGCTGCGCGGGCAGGTGCTCTTTGTGGCGGAGGATTTTGAAGATGGCACGGAAAAAAGCCCGACGGCTGCGCCGGATTCCGCTAAAGCGGGAGCAGGCGGGGTCGAGTTTATGCCCTGTGCGGACGAGACGGAACTGCTCGCGGCGTTTTGGGACGTGGCGAAACATTACGATTCGGTTGTGACCTTCAACGGCCGCGGCTTTGATGTGCCGTTCATTTACCTGCGCTCGGCGCTGCTCAGCGTGCCGATTTCAAAGAAGAACTGGCTTGGTTACCGTTACGCCACTGACCCGCATTGCGACCTCGCGGAACAATTCACGTTTTACAGTGTCAGCGGACGCGACGGCGCGGCCCGGCGGTTCAACCTGGATTTTTACTGTAAAGCCTTCGGCATCGAATCGCCCAAGAGCGCTGGCGTCACCGGCATGGACGTGGGCACCTTGCTGGCCGAGAAAAAATTCCGCGAGATCGCCGAATACTGCCTGCGCGACGTCCGTGCCACCGTCGAGCTTTACAAAATCTGGAAGGAAAGACTGGCGGGGATAAAATGAAACGGCTCTTGTCTAAGCAGAGCCTGCCGATATTGGCCGGTTTAATTGCATCTTTTATTCCGGTGGAACATTTTTTTGGCGCTGGATTTGATGGCGGCTTTTGCGATTATTGGTTTCTTGGTTGGCCATTGGAAACAAGTTTTTTGCAGCATGGAACCCGATGGCACATCGAAATACATTCATTATCATTAATCACGAACGTTCTCATTTTGTATTTGGTCATAATTGCGTTTCAGCTTGTGTATCGTCATTATTTGAAACGTAAGCCAAAACTTGATGGGTGAACTGTCATAATTGAGTGGAAGAATCACTCCTATTACCAATTTGCCAAATATTTCCACACTCATTTGCTTCGCCCTGAAGGAAGAAGCCGCGCCGTTTCGGAAGATCGCGGCGGGCAAGGCCGGCATCTCCATTCTCCTCACCGGCATCGGCCGCCAGAACGCCGAAAAAGCTGTGCGCGATTTTCTGAATTCTTGTAGGAGTCGAGGTAACGAGACTCAAATTAAAGAAAAGTTAGAGACTCCTCACGTCGTCTCCTACGAACCGAATTTGGTGCTCGCCTGCGGTTTTGCCGGTGGGCTGAATCCAGATTTGAAACCCGGCGCGGTGGTTTTTGAAATTAGTAGGAGTCGAGGTAACGAGACTCAAACTGAAATCAGCAATCAGCCAGAGACTCCTCACGTCGTCTCCTACGAGAAACTGATTGCTGCCGGTGCGAAACCGGCAAAGTTTTTCTGCGCCGACCACATTGCCACCACCGCCGCCGAAAAGAAAAAATTGCGCGACGAGACCGGTGCGGACGCGGTTGAGATGGAATCGGAAGCCATCCACGCGGCCTGCCGCGAACGCGGCATTCCCTGCGCCACCGTCCGCGTGATTTCCGACACCGCCGGCGAGGATCTGCCGCTGGATTTCAACGCGCTTTCCAAACCGGACAAGAGTCTGGATTATGGCAAATTATTTCTGGCGATGGCGAAATCACCGCGGAAAATCGGCGCGTTGATGCAATTGCAGAAAAGGACCCAATTTGCCGCTGAACGGCTGGCGGAGGTTCTGGCCAGGGTTTTGCAGCAGCCGAGGGAACGAGGCTCTGACTGAATTTACGATATTGGGTTTACGAGTTACGAACTGCCCACAATTTCCCCATGCAGCGCAAATCGTATATCGCAAATCGAAAATAATGGGCCTCCTCACGTCGGCTCCGACGATTTATTGATGAGTTGCGGAGATTGATTGGCCGGCGGCGCGGGTTTTTCCTTCGCCTGCTGGCTGTAGCTGATGAATGCCGCGCCGATGACAATAAGCGCCACGCCAATCCAGCGCACCGCCGAGACGCGCTCATTCAGGAACCAGATCGCGGCAAAAGTGGCGAACACAAAACTCAAGCCCGTCATCGGCCAGAGGAAGCTGATGTCGCTCTTTGACATCAAAATGAGCAGGCAGAGGAAAAACAACGCTTCAAAAAAAGTGCCGAGCAGGATTTGCGGATTGGTGGCGCCGGCCTTGCAGACGCGGAGGATTTCACCGGCGGTGATGCCGTTCATGTCGCCGATGTGCGTCATGCCTTTTTTCAGCAGGACGACACCGGTGGATTCAAAGGCAAGACCGACCAGCAAAATCAAAAACAATTTAATCATAAAGTCTGCAGCAGCGGCCTGGACCGCCGCGATTTAAAGTCAGCGCTCATGGAGCGCCGCTACAAGTCTTGGTACCGAATCAGTTCAATGCCCAGTTTCCCGACCAGCTCCTTCACGCGCGGGCTGATGAGGGCATCAAATTCGTGTTTAAATTCGTCGAGCGATGGATGCGAGTAAAGCTCCGAATCGCCCGCCGGCAATTCGGGCAGCAGTTTTAAAATGTATTCCTCGTCCACGCGCGCATTTTGCAGCAGGCCAAAGGTGATTTGTGCATGGCGGATGCCGTGTTCCTGCAACGGCCGGCGTGCGCGGCGGGAAAGCCATTCGTAAATCGCCGCGTGCGAGATGCGATAAAACCAGTGTCCGCGCGTCATCCGGCGGCTGCGCGAGAAACAATCGCGCGTGAGCCGCAGGCGTTGAATGCCGAGCGATGCGGCGTCTTCCATCAAAATGCAAAAAACGGTTGGATGCAGATGCAGATGCAAGTGGCCGTTGACATGGTCGAGCGGCAGGCCGGTCGCGCGGAATTTTGCAAATTGCGCGTGAATTTCCGCACGCAACTGGTCACGCAGGCCGCGCTGAAAAAAATAACGGAAACCGGTGACGACGGGCTTGTTGCTGAACCCGCCGCGGGCATCGACCAGGCCGGGGATTTTTTCCGGCGGCAGGGCGGATGTGCCGCAGAGCAGTGTTAAATGCAGGCCCACACCAAGCCTTGGATTTTCGCGGGCGAGCGCGACAGCTTCATCAAAACCCGGCTCATTCACCACCAAACTGGCGGTGGTCAGAATGCCTTCACGATGTGCGCGGATGACAGCCTGATTGATTGAATGCGAACAGCCAAAGTCGTCCGCATTGACGATGAGGCGGCATCCGGATTTCGGATTTCGGATTTCGGATTTCAGATTTGAGGAAACCGGCGACATGGCCCGGGATTTGGCGCAAAATTCCCTACGGCATTCCGTAGTTTGGGGTTGCTGCGCCGATGGCGAGCCGAAGCCAGGCGCGAAGAACCAGCAGGGTTTTCTGAGCTTTGTTCAGGCGGGCGGGCTCCGGGCCAAAAACATTGAATTGCTGCCGTTCCAGCTTTTGCAGCAGTTGCCAGTAAACCGAGCCCATCAATTCGGCGGCGACCATTGACCGACGGTCTTCGGCGGGGAGGGTTTGGCGCGCAAGCCGGTAAAATTGTCTGGCCCGTTCGGCCACATCGGCAGCCAGGCGCGCATAACGGTCGGAGTATTCGTGCCGCAAAATTTCGTCGGGCGAAACGCCGGTTTTTTTCAGTTCGTCCAGGGGCAGATAAATTCTCCCCCGCCCGGCATCCGTGCGCACATCGCGCAAAATGTTGGTAAACTGGAGCGCCTTGCCCAGGTGGACGGCGTAATCACGGCACACTGGATTCCGGTAGCCAAAAATTTCGATGCTCAGGAGGCCGACCGCCGAGGCGACGCGATAGCAGTAAAGTTCAAGCTGCTCGAAATTCTCGTAACGCTTGGTGTCGAAATCCATTTCGCACCCCTTGAGCAGTTCATCGAACAGCGGGAACGGAAGGCGGTATTCCCGAATGACCGGCTGGAGTTCGCGGTTTACGGTGAATTGCGGGGTTTCCCCGGCGCACGCACGGCGGATGTCGGCGCGCCAGGCGGCCAGTTGTTCGCGGCGTTTTTCGACGGGCGCGGATTCATGGTCCGTGACGTCGTCCACCTCGCGGCAGAAGGCGTAAAGGGCGGACATGGCATCACGTTTGGCGCGCGGCAGCAGCAGGAAAGCCAGCGCGAGATTGGAGGCGCTTTTACGGGTGATCACACGGCTGTGCATCACGATGAGGATGTTGGCGTTGGCGGCTGCCGCTCGGAAAGTTTCCCGGCCGGTCGCGCCGGAGGCAATCCGCCGATTTGTGCGAGCGTGGGATTAGGCCGGTGCTCATTATGTTGCCGGCGGCGTTTATGCCGGCGATTGCCTCCCCGCTTGCGAATGAAGTAGGCCCAAATGAGCGCACTGATTGCCACCAGCGCGAACACGCCGGCCATGATAAAAAAATCCACCCATTCGGGGGTCACCGGCCCGACTGTTGGCAGTGCGTCATCCATAACCTTGAGACAAAATCAACTCTCAGAAATTTTCCGGCCGGCCGTCACGGGGCTTCACCCGCTGCGCCATTACCATCGTTCATGTTCAGCCGTTGCATCCGGTAGCGGAGTGAATGGCGCGTCAATTTAAGACATTCCGCCGCCCGCGTCAGGTTAAAATCATGTTGTTCCAGCGCCTGGGTTATTAATTCGCGTTCCAACCGGGTCAATGCGTCATCGAGCGATTCGCCGGGTGCCGGGTGAATTGTCGGGGTTTTCTGCAAACGCGCTTCAACCTGGAAATCCGGGAGGCTGGACGGCTGGATTTCGTTCGTTGCCTCCAGAATCAGCGCCCGTTCAATGACGTTGCGCAATTCGCGCACGTTTCCGGGCCAGTGGTGCGAAAGCAGTTTTTGCCGCGCGGGGGAGGCGATGCCTTGAACGTTTTTGTTCATCGTCAGGCGGAACATTTTCAAAAAATGCCCCGCCAGCTGCAAAGTATCTTCGCCCCGTTCCCGCAGCGGTGGCAGGCGGAACTGCACGACATTCAGCCGGTGAAACAAGTCTTCACGGAATTGTTCCGCGGCGATGGCCTGGGTGATGTCACGATTGGTCGCAGCGATCAAACGCACGTTGACGCGCAACTCCTGCGTGCCGCCGACGCGCACGAAGGTGCCATCCTCCAGAAAGCGCAGCAGCTTGGCCTGAAGCGACTTGCTCATGTCCGCGATTTCATCGAGAAAAATCGTGCCGCCATCGGCTTCCTCCACGCGCCCGGGTTTTTGCCTTACCGCGCCGGTGAACGCGCCTTTTTCGTGGCCAAACAATTCGCTTTCGAGCAGGGTTTCCGGAATGGCAGCGCAATTGATGCGGATATAATGCGCCCCGCGCCGCAGGCTCAGACCGTGCAACGCGCCCGCAACCAGCTCCTTGCCCGTGCCGCTTTCGCCCAGAACGAGCACCCGCGTGTCGGTGGGCGCGACGGTTTGAATCAATTTCCGCAAATCGCACATTTTCGGCGAGTCCCCGATGATCTGCTCAAGACCGAAGACTTCACCGGTCCGCAGACGCAGCGCGGTGTTTTCCTGCAGGAGTTGGTGGCGTTCGGCGCAGCGTGAAACTGCGTGCAGCAATTCTTCGGGCGCAAACGGTTTGGCGAGATAATCCATTGCCCCGGCTTTGATGGCTTCGACGGCGAGCTTGGGCGTCGCGTAAGCCGTGAGCATGAGCACCGGCAATTCAGGCCATTGCCGGCGGATCCTGGCCAGAAAGTCATAGCCGCTCATGCCGCCCAGGCGTGCGTCGGTGATAACCATGAAAAATTCCCCGCGCCCGAGCAACTCCAGGCCTTCCTCGGCGGATTCGACCAGGCGTGCGACATAGCCCTCGTCCTCCAGCACCGTTTGCAGCGACCGGCGCATGTTTTTTTCGTCGTCCACGACGAGGACGGGTGGCAGGGGGGTGCTCATGGTTTGAGTTTCATCAGCGTCTTTGCCGGAAAGACTAAAATGAAGGCCACCCCTTTTCCAAGCCCGGATTCAATGCGCACGGTGCCGCCATAAAGTTCAACGTTATGTTTGACGATGGCCAGACCGAGGCCGGTGCCGTGTTCCTTGGTGGTGTAATACGCTTCAAAAACGCGCCCGGTTTTCTCAGGTGGAATGCCCGGACCATCATCGCGCACGGAAATTTCCACCGAATGATCGCGGCGACTGTCGGCGGCAATGTACACATTCCCGTTTTCACCGACTGCCTCGCGCGCGTTTTTCAACAAATTTAAAATGATTTCAGACAAATGATGGCGTTGCATCAGCAAGGGAGGGAAGGTCCGGCCGAATTCACGGTGAACACGGATGTCCGTCGGCACGGCGGGAGGAAAAACCTGCGTGATGGCGCGGTCGAGCTCCTCGACGACGTTCAATTTCTCAACGCGGCCCTCGGTCAATTGCGCGTATCCCATGATCTGGGTGACGATGCGGTCGGCGCGTGAAACTTCTTCCTGGATGATTTCGATTTGTTGCGCGGCCCCGGGCCGGCCATCGCGCAGGGCGCGTTGGAGCGAGAAGGCGGCATTGTTGATGATGGCGAGGGGATTCTTGATTTGATGGGCGAATTCGGCGGCGAGCCGTCCGGCGGAATGCAACTGTCCTTCGCGCGCGGCAAATTCCCCGGCTTCCTCGGTGGCCAGCCGTTGCTGTTCGAGCAATACCTGCGCGCCGTAGCAGGAAATCGCCGTCAGCCACAAAACCACCAGCCGCAGCACAAACGGCTGCCCCAAATCTTCGTGCGGCATCAAATGCAGTGTGCGCAACGTGCCTGCGTCAAGATTGCTGACCACGGAAACGTCCAGCACGCCCACCAGGATGTAGCAGAGGCTGATGGCAAAATTCAAAATCAGCTGCGAAATGCCGGGCGGCACACTTACGGCATTCCGGATGATCAAACCCACAAACAGCCAGAATAAAATGCTGTCCAGGCCGCCGGTTAACAGCGCCATGCCCGCCAGGAAAAGCCCGTCCACCAGGCTGCTGGTGACCACGGTCCATTGCACAATCGCCAGCGGCAATCGCGCCAGGTTCAGCAGCAACAAGGCAAAGGCCACACTGGCCAGCACGTAAAACCCGAAAAGGTATTGAACGGTTTCGACGGTAATTTCCAGCATGCTCGACGCCAGGCCAAACCATGGGGTGGAAACAAAGGAGTAAAGAATCATCCCGATGGCAAACGCCTTGAGCGGCAGCATGATGTCCCGCTCCATGATTTCGATGCGGCGAAGCAAACGGGGCGGGTCCGGGGCGGGTATTTCCATCGAGGCCAGCACCCGCCTCAGCCATTGACCATGGCTCGGTTTCATAAAAATTGTCGGGAACGGAAAAACTCAGCTCAATAATTTCAAGGCGCGTTCGGCAATGGCTTCCACCGGCCACAACCGGCCGATGCCCTCGTAACCGCAGGAAAGTATCCCCTCGTCCGGCCCGATGAATTCCGCGCCGCGCGCCTTGAGGGTGGCGACGTTTTCCTGCGTGGCCGCGTGCAGCCACATTTTTCCGTTCATCGCCGGCGCGATTAAAATTTTTGCCTTCGGATTCAATGCCAGCGCGACGCACGTCAACGCATCGTCCGCCAGGCCATGCGCCAGCCTGGCCATCAGGTTTGCCGTCGCGGGCGCAATCAACAACAGGTCCGCCTCATCCGCGAGCTGGATGTGGTTGGGCTGCCAGCCTTCCTCCTCGTCGTAGAGACTGGTCACGACCGGCTGGCGGGTGAGCACCTTGAACGGCAACGGGGTGATGAACCGCTGCGCGTCAGCCGTCATCACCACGCGCACGTGGCATTTCTGTTTGGTCAACAGGCTCGCCAGGTCCGCCGCCTTGTGCGCGGCAATCGAACCCGTCACGCCCAGAACAATGTTTCGTGAAACACTCATGTCTTGAATCTGACTCCAAATCCGCAATCCGCAACCGCAAACCGGCAATCTAAAACGCCGGCGCCGTTGCCCGCGCCATGCGCAGCTTCTCCGCCTCGACAATCGCCAGCATCCGCCGCAAATCCTCCGGTATGGTTGCGCTGATCAAAAGGTAATCAAAATTTTTCCACTGCGCGATTTCCTGCCGCGCGAGGCCGAGGCGTTTTTGGATTTCTTCCGGCGCGTCGGTGTTGCGTTTTTTCAAACGTTCCGCCAGCACGGCGACCGACGGTGGCGTCAGAAACACCGTCACCAGCGCGCGTTTCAATTCCGGCTCGGCCTGCGCCTGTTGGCGGATGGTCGCCGCGCCTTGCACGTCTACGTTGAGCAATACGTCCCGGCCGGCCCGCAATTTGTCCAGAAGTTCGGAACGCAACGTGCCGTAGCTCCGGCCAAACACCGTGGCGTGTTCGATGAAAGCCCCCGCTTGAACGCGTCGCTCAAATTCCGCCGGGTCAAGGAAATGATAATCCACGCCGTCCTGCTCGCCCGTCCGCGGCGGACGGGTGGTGCAGGTGATCGCTCGGGTCATGTCCGGCCGGGCGGCGAGCAGTTGCTGGCACAGCGTTGTCTTGCCCCCGCCCGAAGGTGCGGAGATCAGAACCAGCAGGGGCCGGGGGCCGGAATTTTGGGGCCTGACTTCCAGCTTCTGACTTTGGGTTTCTGGCTTCCGGCTTTTCATTCCACGTTTTGCGCCTGTTCACGGAATTTTTCCAATTCCGCCTTCAGCGTGACCACTTCGCGCGAGATGACGGCATCGTTGGCTTTCGAGCCGATGGTGTTGACCTCGCGGTTCATTTCCTGCGCCAGAAAGTCCAGCGTGCGTCCGACCGGCTCCTTTGATTTCCGGCAATCTTCAAACTGCTGGAAATGACTTTGCAGCCGCGTCAATTCCTCCGAGACATCCGACCGGTCGGCGAACAGGACAATTTCCTTCAAAAGGCGTTCGTCATCCGGCGCCGGTGATTCCAGCCCGGCGCTTTTGATTCGCTCGATGAGTTGTCGGCGGTAGTTTTCCGCCGTCAGCGGCGCTTGTTTCTGAATTTTTCCGACGGCTTTTCGCATGATGGCGATGCGCGCGGCCAGATCCTGCGCGAGGTGCGCGCCTTCGCGTTCGCGCATTTTTACCAGCGCGGCCAGCGCCGATTTCAACGCCTTTTCAACGATGGGCCAGATTTTTTCGGCTTCCACCAGTTCCTCGTCCGTCTGCAGGACGCCCGGCGCGCGAATCAACTGGTCCAGCGTCACTTGGCCGGCGAGCTTGAGTTGTTTGGCAAGGCGGTTGAGTTCCGCCGTGTAAGCCCGGGCGAGCGGCAGATTGATGTGCATGCGCGCGGACACCTTGCCTGTGCCCGCGTGAACCGAAACCCGCGCCATCACGCGGCCGCGCGCGATTTTGCCGTTGATGGCGTCGCGAATGGGGGCTTCAAGCATCTCCAGTTCCCGCGGCAGGTTCAGGGAAATCTCGGATTGCCGGCGGTTTACCGCGCTCAATTCGACGGTGATTTTGAAGCCGTCCTGGGCGCATCCGCCCCGACCGTAGCCCGTCATGGATTTCATCACCCCAATCATGCGAAAATTTCGCGCCGCAGGCGAATGAATTTTCCGGAGGCAAACCGGAAGGACGAATTACACGAGCCTTCTGTTTTAATTTGCAGGAATCAGAGCCATATAACATGACCCTGTTTTCAAAACGTACCACTACCTGGAAAAATCCCGTTCGCGCATTTGGCGTATTTCGCGGTTGCTTTCCTGGGCCTTCAACGCAGCGATTTCAGCGCCTCCCGGAAATCCTCCGGCAAGGGCGCTTCAAAACTCACTTCCTTTTCCGTGCGCGGATGAACAAAGGAAAGCTCACGCGCGTGCAGCATGACCCGCGGCGCTTCGTAGCCGGTCAATTCCGCGAGCTTTTTATTTTGCCGTGCGCCGTAGGTTTCGTCGCCCACCAGCGGATGGCCGAGGAACTGGAAGTGGACACGAATCTGGTGCGTGCGGCCGGTGTGCAACTGCGCCTCCACAAACGTGGCGGAATTCAGCCGTTCGAGCCGGCGCCAGCTCGTGTGCGCCGCGCGGCCGGAAGGGTCGTCGCGCACGGCCATGCGTTTGCGATGTGACGGATGCCGCGCGATGGCGGCCTGGATTTCGCCCGCCTCGCGCGCCAGTTCGCCGCACACAATGGCGTCGTAGATCTTTTTGACTTTTCGTCCGGCGAACTGTGCTGAAAGCGCCATGTGCGTTTCGTCGTTTTTGGCGACGACCAGGCACCCGCTGGTTTCCTTGTCGAGCCGGTGGACGATGCCCGGGCGCGCGACGCCGCCGATGCCGCTGAGCTCGCCGCCACAATGATGCAGCAGCGCGTTGACGAGCGTGTGTTCCTCGTGTCCGGCGGCGGGATGCACCACCAGGCCGGCGGGTTTGTTCAATACGATCAGCGACTTGTCCTCGAACAGAACGTCGAGCGGAATCTGCTCCGGCTGCGCGGTGGCGGGCCGGGGTTCCGGCCAGTGAATTTCAATTTGTTCACCGGCGCGCGGCGTGTGCGTGGGCTTCACCGGCTGGCCGTTGAGGCGTATGTGACCTTCCTCAATCAGCCGCTTCAGCGCGACCCGGGAGACGGCGGGAAATTTCCGTCGCAGAAACGCGTCGAGCCGCTCGGACGGGAGCGATTTTTCAACCGTGAACTTTTCCGGGTGCGCGGGCATTTCAGCGTGGCCGGTGACCCGTGACCGGTGACCAGAAGTGCTGGATGGGCGGCGGTGGAAAATTGTTCATGTCACTGGTCACACGTCACTGGTCACGTTTTTTGGCGCGTGCTCGTTTTTCCAGGTGATGAGGAAAATCAGCGCCACGCCGGTGCAAATCGCGGTGTCGGCGACATTGAAGGCGGGGAACCCGATTTCATCGCCGCCGCGTTGTTGCAGGTAAAAATAGATGAAATCAATGACTTCATGGCGTCCCGGCAGCAGACGGTCGGTGAGGTTCCCGGCAATGCCGCCAAAGATCAGCCCAAACGCGATCTGACCGGGCAGCTTGTCCGAGCTGAAATGATGCCGGGTGAGAAACAGCGCGACCAGCGCGAGCAACGCAACGAGCGCGAGCGCGTTGTTGTTGCCGCGAAAAAGACTCCAGGCCGCGCCGGTGTTTCCCCAATGAACAAATTTGAAGAAGCCATCAATGATGATTTTTTCGTGGTAGGCTGGCAGCAGGCGCAGCACGAGCCATTTAGTGAATTGATCGAGGGCGAAGACGGCCAGGGCGATGATGGCGATGCGGCGGTTTGAGACTTGAAAAATGGATTTGTCCGGGACCATGGCAAATGACAGCCGCCCATTTAATCACGCGCCATCCAAAAGACAATGCGTTTCAGCTTTGGGTGGAGTCCTGATTTGTAGGCGACGAGGTGACGAGTCGTTAGGGCCAGCACTTCTTACGTCGTGCCCTACAACCAAATTAGGACTGTTCCCATCTCAATCCGGTTCTGGGTCACAATCCTCAAAGGGGACGGCAATCAGGATTAGGGCTTAACATTGTGCGGCGAACGGCTACGATGCGGACATGGCGTTGGTGCGCATCCTGGTGGACGGCTACAGCCTGTTGCACAACTGGCCGGAACTCGCTCCGGGCCGGCCGCGGCATTCGGCCGGCGCGCGCGACGAACTGGTTCACATCCTGACGCGTTATCACGACGCAACGGGCGAGCCGGTGACGGTTTTTTTTGACGGAGCGGGTGCGCCCGGCGGCGCCCCGGCGAAAGCATCGACCGCGGCGGTGGAAGTATTGTTTTCGCGAGCCGGCCGGACGGCTGATGAAATGATTGAACGCGCGGCGCATCGGTTTCAGGCCTATGGCGAAGTACTCGTGGTGACCGATGACCATGCCGAGCGCGACACGGTCACGGGCCTGGGCGGTATGACAGCGAGCTGTGCGAACTTCATTCGCATGGTTGAAAATGCGTTGATGGAGTTGCGGGACGAATTGCGAAGTCACAATCGGGCGGAGCGAAACCGGTTCAACCGCCCCACAAAAAACAAAAACCAATGAACAGCCAGACATCTTTAAATCGTTTTGTCTGGTGCCGGCGACTTGTCGCCGCACTAGCGGCCGGATTTTTTCTGATTTCCAACGCGCCGGCGCAACCGGTGGTGGGCGGGGGCGACAGTCGGTATCTGTTCATTTTCGATACGTCGTCAGCGATGAACAAGCGTGTGCCGGCGACACAATACGCTGTGGAACGGCTGTTCTTTTCCGTGATGAACGGGCAGTTGCAGCCGGGCGACACCATTGGTGTGTGGGCGTTTGACCGCAAATTACGCGCCGGAGACTTTCCATTGCAGCACTGGATGTCGCAAGACGCGGCAGTAATTGCGTCCAGCATCACCAACTTTGTAGAACGCCAGCGCTACTCAAAAAGCACACGCTTTGACGAGGTCATGCCCGAGGTCAACAATCTGGTTCGAAATTCCGAGCGGCTGACGGTGTTGATTTTCTGCGATGGCGAGGGAGTAATCAAGGGGACGCCATACGATGACGCCATCAACCTGATTTTTAAACAAAGCCGGTCCGCGTTGAGCAAAGCGAACCAGACGTTCATCATTGTTCTGCGATCGCAGATGGGCCAGTACATCGGCTACACGGTCAATTCCTCGGGCGTGGGGGTGAATTTCCCCGTGTTTCCCCCCCTGCCCGCGCCGCCGCCGCCGCCCGCTCCCATCAAAATCAATCAACCATCCCCGCCGCCGCCGCCGCCGGTCATTAAAGTCATGCCGCTCGTGATTATTGGCACAAACGTTGGCACCAACCTGATTCCACGGACCCCACCAACAGCGGCGCCAGCCAATCGTCCAGCGGCCAGGGCGGAAACGAACCCACCTCCACCCGTTGAATCGTTATCAAGTCCAACCAACGCACCCCGGACCAATGCCGCCCCGCCCAAAATTGCACAAACGCAAACGAACGCCCCGGCCCCGTCGGAAGAAAATTCCGGCTTGAGCCGCAACGGGGCATTGGCAATTGGCGCGGGCCTTCTGGTTGGGGCGTGCCTGTTGGTGGTTTTGGCACTGCTCCGTTCGCGCAAGACCGCCCGCGGCAGTCTCATCACGCGTTCCATGAGGAAGAATTAAATTCTGTGCGTGACTTTTTGCCGCGTGCGTGGAAAATTCTCCGGCGATGAAAACACGGAATTTAATTTATGCCATGAGCCTTGTCATCGGAGTGACAACGGCTTTTGCCGGCGAAACCCAAACCAATGTCCAGGCTGGCGCATCAGCGGCCAGGTCGCCGGCCACCAACGAAGTCGCTATTATCAATACAACCGATGGTGAAATGGTCGTCGCCTTCTGGCCCGACGTCGCGCCCAAGACCGTCGAAAATTTCAAGACCCTCGCCCAGAAGGGTTTTTACGATGGCACCTGTTTTCACCGCATCATGAAAGGATTCATGGTCCAGGGCGGTGACCCGCTCACCAAGGACCCGACTGCCGAAGACCGTTGGGGCACGGGCGGTCCCGGGCACACCATCAAGGCTGAGTTCAACAGCCGTGCCCATGAAGTCGGGGTTATTTCCATGGCGCGCGGTCAGGATCCCGATTCCGCCGGCAGCCAGTTCTTCATCTGCGACGCCCCGGCCGACAATCCCAACATGCAATATCTTGACGGCAAATACACCGCTTTCGGCAAACTGATCAAAGGCGGGGACGTGCTCGAAAAAATCGCCGCCACGCCGGTCGGCCCGAACGCTTTCGGCGAACCGAGCAAGCCACTCCAGCGCGTCGGTGTCATCAGCGTCAAAATCGTTCCCCGCGACGCAGTAAAATAAATCAATCCCGGAAACTTATGAGCGAAGCTGCCCACATCACCACCACCGAAGGCGAAATGGTCATTGAATTTTGGCCCGATGTCGCGCCGAAGACCGTCGAAAATTTCAAGACCCTCGCCCAGAAGGGTTTTTATGACGGCACCTGTTTCCATCGCATCATCAAGGGTTTTATGATCCAGGGTGGCGACCCGCTTACCAAGGACGCCGCCAAGGAACATCACTGGGGCACGGGCGGACCGGGTTATCAGATCAAGGCCGAGTTCAACGATCGCTCGCATCAGCGCGGCGTTATTTCCATGGCGCGCAGCGCGAACCCCGATTCCGCCGGCAGCCAGTTTTTCATCTGCGACGGCGATGCCTCGTTTCTCGACCGCCAATACACCGCGTTTGGCAAATTGGTCAAAGGAGATGACGTGTTGGCGAAAATCGCCGGCACGCCCGTTGGCGCGGGCGGTTCCGGCGAGCCGAGCAAGCCGCAAAAACGCGTCGGCGTCACCAGCATCAAAATCGTTTCCGCCGACGCCGTAAAGTAGTTTTGCATCGCAGCCGCGTCTCGTAAGAGCGCGGCAATTTGTTCCGCGCTTTGACAAGCGCGGCCACAAAACATGGAAATCTCCGAACTTGCCCAAACTTTGACGGCACTCGGCTGTCCCGCTGAAAAGTCCGCCGAGATGGCCGCCCAACTGGACAAACGCGCCCGCCAGCTTGCCGAACAAAAAGGCCGTTCCTACGAAGAAGCCTTGCAGCACTTGATCAACTTGATGAAGCAAGGCTGGGCAGCGCGCCAAAATTTATGATTTGCGATTAATGATTGATGATTGAATTGTCGCGGACGAGTTTGTATTGACGCCAATCGTAAATCGTAAATCATCAATCGTAAATGATCAGGCCTTGGAAAAAAGTCCGCTCCACGCCCATCGGCGATTTCCGCATCTTCAAACTGCGCTCAGATGTGAGCCTTTCGCCGCGCACCGGCAAGGAACACGATTTCTACGTCCTCGACAGCGTCAACTGGGTCAATGTCATCGCCGTCACGCCCGGCCAAAAGCTCGTGATGGTGGAGCAATTCCGGCACGGCTCGGGCACGGTGGAGCTGGAAATCCCCGGCGGCATGATGGACGCGGGCGAGACCGACCCGGTGGCGACTGCCGTGCGCGAATTGCGCGAGGAAACCGGCTATGCCGGCGAAAACGCGCGCCTGCTCGGCAAAATCTGGTCAAACCCAGCCATCCTGAGCAACACCACCTTTACCGTGCTGATAGAAAATTGCCGGTTGCAACACGAGGTGGATTGGGACCACGGCGAAGATCTGGCGACGCGGCTCGTGCCGGTGACGGATATTCCGAAGCTCGTCGCCGACGAAAAAATCGGCCATTCCCTCGTCGTCGTCGCGTTGTATCACTTCGATTTGTGGCAGAGAGGAATCAAACGGGCGTGATTAAACAACTCTCGCGAACCACTGCATGATTGACAAGAAAACATCGCTTCGTTCACCCCAAATTCACCGGATCAATGTCCACGGCCAGCCTTACGTCCTCCGGCAACGCAAGTGATTCAATGATTTTTGCCAGGGCCTGGCTCAATTTGCTCATCGCGCGGGTCCGCAGCATGATTTGGTAGCGATAAAATTGTTCCGCGCGCAGCAACGGCGCCGGCGCCGGACCGGCAATGACCAAATCGGAGAACAAATTTTGTCCGCGTTTTGTTTGGGGAGCGCGCGCGTCCCGCGCGCCCGGTTTGGCGTCCCCGCCAAACAGCCCGGTGTCGTCAGCGAGGACGTCGACAACTGCGCCCGGGACGGGCGCGCTCCCCAAATATTTCTCCAACTCACGTTTCAAATGTTCCGCTGAAAATTTCACCTTGTCCTCGTTCCGGCCCTTGAGCGTGAGCAGCGCGACGCGGCTGATGGGCGGATATTTCAACTGTTCGCGGAATTCGATTTCCTGGTCATAAAAGCCGGTGAAATCGTGCCGGCGCGCGTATTGGATGGCCGGATGAAACGGCGCGAACGCCTGCACGAACACCTCGCCCTCGACGTCGCCCCGGCCGGCGCGCCCGGCAACCTGCGTGAGAAGCTGAAAGGTGCGCTCGCCCGCGCGAAAGTCCGGCTGATGCAGCGCGAGGTCGGCGTAAATGATGCCGACGAGCGTCACGTTTGGAAAATGCAACCCCTTGGCAATCATCTGTGTGCCAACGAGAATGTCGGTCTTGCCGGCACGAAAATCACCGAGCGTTTTCCGGTAATCCTCCTTGCGTTTCATCGTGTCGGCGTCCATGCGCCGGACCCGTGCGTCGGGGAAAAGTTTGCCCAGCATTTCCTCGACTTTTTGCGTGCCGGTGCCGGCATAGCGGATGGCCGGATTTTTGCATTTCGGGTTCGGGCAAACCGCCGGGACCTTTTCGTGGTGACCGCAGATGTGGCAGGAGAGTTTTTGTTCAATGCGATGGTAGGTGAGCGCGAGGCTGCAATTCGGGCACTGCGCCACATAGCCGCATTTCGGGCATTGCAGCGCCGAGGAATAGCCGCGCCGGTTTAAGAATAAAATGGTCTGTTCACCGCGTTCGAGCCGTTGCGTGATGGCTTCCTTGAGTTGTGGTGAAAAAATCGGCGGCCCTTTTTCCTTGTACGCGGCCTGGCGCATGTCCACGACGCGCACGTGCGGCATTTTCTGGTTGTCCACGCGTTCCGGCAGTTCGAGCAGCGTGTACTTGCCCTTTTTGCAGTTGTAATAACTTTCGAGCGACGGTGTGGCCGAACCGAGCACGACGACGGCATTTTCCATCTGACCGCGCATGATGGCCACATCACGCGCATGGTAGCGTGGCGCCTCCTCCTGCTTGTAGGTGTGCTCGTGTTCCTCGTCCACGATGATGAGACCGAGCGGATCGACCGGCGCAAAAATCGCGGACCGCGCGCCGATGACGATGCGGGCGCGGCCCTGCCGGATTTTGTGCCATTCGTCATGGCGTTCGCCCGTGGACAGATGGCTGTGCAAGACGGCGACGAGTGTCTGGAGTTTGCCGGAACTGAATCGTGCCTTGAACCGCTCGACGGTCTGCGGCGTGAGCGAAATCTCCGGCACGAGCACAATCGCGCCCTTGCCCTGTTCGAGCGCGTGCGCCAGGGCCTGAAGATAAACCTCTGTTTTGCCCGAGCCGGTCACTCCGTGGAGGAGAAAAATTGAGGGTTGAGGGCTGAGGGTTGAGGGTGATTTGTCCATTGCGGCCTTGATGCGTTCCAGCGCCGCGGCTTGCGCCGGATTCAGCAACAGCGGTTGCGACGGCAGGATGTGCTCGCGGGCGTAGGGGTCGCGCTCGGAAATTTCGGAACTGATTTCAACCAAACCGCGGTCTTCGAGTTTGCGGACGGTGGCGGCGGTGGTTTCGGCGAGTTCGATCAACTCGACCAGCGGCAATTCGCGCCGCTCCTCAACGAGATTCCAGACCTCCTGCTGGCGCTTTGCCAGCTTGGGCAGCTCGCCGACCACGGGCAATGCGCGGACAAACAATTGCTTTTTCCAGCCTTCCTCCGTTTCTTTTTTTTTGCGGACGGCTTCGGGCAAAACGGACTTCAACGCGATTTCCGGCGCGCAGCAGTAATAATCGGCAATCCAGCGCGCGAGCTGAAAAACTTTCGGCGTGACCATGGTCTGCGCACCGATGACCTTCAGGATGGGTTTGAGCTTCGCGTGGGCCGACTCCTCGGCGAGCGCGGTGACGCAGCCATAAATCTTTCGCGGACCGAACGGCACCTGCACCCGGCTGCCAACTTCGATTTGCCCGGTCAATCCGGGCGGAATCAAATAATCAAACTCCTTGCGGAGTGCAATTTCGAGGCTGACCCGGGCAATCATGGTTTGTCAATCACGCGTGATGGCGCGCAATTCGGCCTCGAGCTGTTTGCGCAATTCCTCGCGTTCGGCATCGGAGGTTTCGCGCGGCACCCGGGTGATGCGGCCGGCAAAGACATCGCAACGCGAAAACGGCAGCGGAATTTGAAAGCGGTCCCAGCTTTTCAACTGGATTTTCCAGCGTAAATGATACGACGCCGGAACCAGGGGCAGCCCGGTGATTTGTGCCAGCGCCATCGCGCCGTCCTGCACAACATAGCGTGGGCCACGCGGACCGTCGGGCGTGATGGCGAGGTCGTAACCACGTTCCGCCCAGGTGATCAGTTCCAGCAACGCCTGCGGGCCGCGGCGGCTCGATGAACCACGCACGGGTTGCACGCCAAAACGTTCAAGAATCGCCGCGAGAAACGCCCCGTCCTTGCTGGCGCTGACCATTCCCGCCAGCCCGGCGGTCTGGTGGCGCCGGCGGCCGAAGGTGAAATATAATTTCATGCAGAGCGCGAGGCGGTTGTGCCAGATGCAATAAATCGCCTGCCCGCAATCCTTTTGTGTCATGAATCCGTGCGGATCGTTGATGCGATAGCGCAGGGTTGCCGCCATCAATCGCAGCGCGGACCAGGTAATCCACGCCCCGAGCCGTTGATGCCATTTCGGTAAATTCGGGACAATCACCCCGGATTTCCGGTGCTGGCGGCGGACAGCGGACGCCGGTGGTTGCGGATTTTCGGCGCTCATCACGCTCCTTTTTTCAGACACGCACGCACAAGCTCTTCCACGGTCGCCTTTGCGCCAAGCATCGTTTGGGCGGCGCGAACGGCGTCGTGCGCGTCTGTTTGTTTGAAACCGAGCGCCATGAGCGCGAGCACGGCATCATTGGTTGTTTGGTCGTCCGGCGACAACGCCCGCCGGGCGCTGGCGGCTTCCCAAGCGCCGGCCGCGCCGATTTTGTCGCGCAACTCGACGATAATGCGTTCGGCGGTTTTTTTGCCGACACCGGAAATCTGTGAAAGCGATTTCACGTCGCCGCCGGCCACCGCGCCGCGAAACGTGACCAGGTTCATGCCGCTCAAGATGTTCAGCGCGGTTTTCGGGCCGATGCCGGAAACGTGGTTGACGAGCAGCCGGAACAAATCACGTTCCGCCACGGTCACAAAACCGTACAGCGTATGGGCGTCTTCCCGAATGACGAGTTGTGTGAGCAGTTTCACGTCCTGTCCGGGCGGCGGCAGTTTGTCGAACGACGACAGCGGAATGAGCGCTTCATAACCAACGCCATTCACGTCCACCACGACTTGGGTGGGCAGCGCCTCGACGAGTTTGCCATGGAGAAAAGTAATCATGATTTATTTTTGCCGCTGCGGAAAAACCAGAACAAGCCGATAACACTTGCCACGACGGCCACAATGGCAGTCATCATCGGGCTGATCGAAATGGAAAACACCTTGTTTGTATGCATGCATCATACCCGTTTCGGCGGCGTGAGGTTGTAACGACTGTTTTCCTGTGCGTGCGTGAGCGCCAGCGCCAGCGCATCGGCGGCATCGGGCGCGGGCGGCTTCGGCAGACTCAACAACCGCTGGACCATTTTGGCGACGGCGGATTTTTGCGCTGCGCCATAGCCGACAATGGCCTGTTTCACTTTGCGTGGCGCGATTTCAAATATTTCCAGACCGGCTTCGGCAATGGTCGCGAGCGCCGCACCGCGCGCTTCGCCCATTACGATGGCGGTTTGCAGGTTTTGTGCAAAGAACAACCCTTCAACAATGCAGATGGTCGGGTGATGCTCGTCCAAAATGGTCCGGAGCGTCTGCGCAATTTGAACCAGACACCGGGAGTGTTCCCAGGTTTGCGGACAGGAAATTGTGCCGTGGCTGAGTGTGACCGGATGTGGTTTGGCCAGACGAATGACGCCGTAGCCGGTGCCGCGCAGCGACGGGTCCACGCCGAGAATCACGCAATGTGCCGGGGCCGGCGCCCGCAAGCGGGTTGAAAAGACGGGCAAAGCCGTGCGCCGGATTGCGCCGCCGAGGCGCTGCTGTATTTGTTCATATTGCCGCCGCGTGATGCCCACGCGCCTACTTTGCCTGCCACGGAAAAGATGCGAAAGCAAAAAGCCGCGCCGGGAATGCCGGCGCGCTTTTGCAAGTCAGCCGGGCAAAACGGTTAGTGGCCCCTTTGGTTGTTGTCTTTGTCCTGGCCCTGTTTGTTGGATGGCGACGACGAGGAGGATTGGTTTGAGGCATGGGGTTGAACTGCCTGCGGTGGCGGCTCGGAATGGTTATAATTTTGGTCGTTGTTGTGAGATGTATTCGGGGGCGGGCTGTAACTGTTATGCAGCGGTGCTGCCGATGGATCGTAATGGTTGGCGGCGGGATGATTGGGAGAAGGTTGTTTCACCGTGGCGTTTCCCTGTGGTTGTGGATTATAGGTGGCACCGTGAACCGGCTGTTGTTCAAGTCCTTGCGCTCTGGGAGAAATAACCTTGTGGCCGGAACCGTAATTGTGATTCGGCGTTTGATTTTGGCCCGGCCACCCCTGGTAATTCCCTGCTGGTGTGGTGATGGCGTGATTGTGTTCCGGTGAATTGGGTGTGGTGACGTGCGGAACTTCAGGTTGCTGGGTCTGCGGAATTCGTGGTTGGGGCTGATTTAAATTTGGATGCAAATTTGGGTTTACGGCCGCATGCGGGAGAATGTTGTTTCCATTCCCGTGAACGATCGGATGAATTTCATTTTGCGGGTGTTCAGTGGCCGGCGCGGTCCCCGGATGCGAAGATAAAGCCGGGGTGCCGACGAAATGCGGGCGGTTCACCATCAGCGTGCGGCCATCACGTTCAAACTGTTCACGACGGTCACCGTGCCCGACGCTCCGATCCTCGTCGCGAATGGTGATGGGATGAATTTCCTGTCGAGTGACAGCGCTGATGTCGTGCGGCGGGATGCCGGCATTGACGATGCCGTGGTGGTGGCTGTCAAAGTCAATATTTTGTATGACCGTGGTGCGATCATAAATGCGCGCCACCTCCCTGTTTTCGATGCGATGACGCCACGGCTGCAGGTCGCAGAAATCCCGCGTCGCCACAAAGGTGAAGACGCCAACGCCCAAACCGAAATTGAACCCGGCACTCACCCGGCGGCCGTCATACAAGAACCCGACGCCGGGCTGGTAAATCGCATGGGGCGGCAACGGCGCCCAGCCGCAATAATCTCTGTCGTAACGCCAGCAGACCCAGGACGGCGCCCAAGTTGTCTCCGGCCACCAACACCAGCCGTAGCGCGGAATCTGAAACCAGCGGCCGTAGTGAAATGTTGCCCAGCCCCAGGAATAGCCGGAAATCCAGTACCACCCGCAATCGGTATAAACCCAATGTCCGTCATCGCAATACGGTTGCCAGCCGGGGCTGGAAACGACAACCGTCGGCCGCCAGCAGCGGCCGTAACCTGCGACGTCCACCCACCGGCCATACGGCGTGAGCGTGTCATAAAAATAATTCACCGTAACTTCGGCTGGTTGCGTCGCCGCAGTTTCTGTGGCATCCGCCGGTGGCGTTGATGGCGCGCCCACCGCAACCCCCATTTGCTGCAACTGCTGGTCGCGTTGCATCATCGCGTTGATGATTTCCGTCGGCACGCCGAGGTCGTTCAGGTAAATGATCTTATCCGAATCAAGATTGAACAGGCTGGTGGCGTTGCCGATGTACGTCAAGATGACGCTTTGCTCCACGCCGGCCTGAACCAGACGGGCAACCTGCGCCAGCGGACTGTTCGGATCAATGTCCGGCAGCAGGGTGCTCGCTGCCGGCGCGCTGTCGGGGGAAGTGGAAATGAGATCGGTGGGTGGGTCTTGGGCATTGGAACTTTGCGGTGGGTAATTGCCAATCAATGCCCACGCCAAAATTGCCGAACCCAGAATGAATCTGACTGAAATTGTTTTTTTCATGTGCAGCTTGGTTGTTGTTTGCACCATAACATATAACCCCGTTTAATTCGACCAGTTGCCGGCAAAAGAATTCAAGCATGGCGGCGTTTCGTCGCGCGGGCGGATAAAATGGTGTCCCGCCCGGAATTGAACCGGGATACGCGATTCAGGAGGCTAAAGCAGACGACAGCCAATTACGATCAAAACAAATATAAGTAAAATCCGATGCTTCGTTTGAAGCGGTTTTTCCCGGCCGGCCCGGCTGTTCATAAAAGTCCGAAAAACTTGAAAATAACCGGTGATATTCTATTTTCGTCCATGTCATTTGCCCCCGTAGCTCAAATGGATAGAGCCGCCGCCTCCTAAGCGGCTGATCCCGGTTCAATTCCGGGCGGGAGCACCATACGCAATGGCCGCAAGGCCAGGAAAGACATGCGACGAGCGGCGGGAAATACCCAGGGGATAAACTTGAAATATTAAACTATATTCACAATGGACGCAGGCGAGTTGAAAGATTTTTCCCGCCGGGCCGACGATCAATTGTTCGGCCACATCCTGCCGTTCTGGTGCGGTCCGGCGCTCGACCCAAAAAACGGCGGCTGGATGGGCTGGCTGTCGAATGACCTCAAGCCTGACCGTTCGCAGCCGAAAGGCCTCATCGTGAACAGCCGGATTTTGTGGGCGTTTTCCGCCGCCCATCGCGCGCGGCCCGAAAAACTCCTTCAACAGATGGCCGGCCGCGCATTTGATTTCATGACGGACAAATTCTGGGACGCAAAACACGGCGG
>Ga0265316_10000660_pt1 | contig 38374 bp, 35 predicted proteins | sample 4522metaG_FD_202092 | JGI IMG/M metagenome (GOLD analysis project Ga0265316, IMG submission 202092) | Rhizosphere microbial communities from Carex aquatilis grown in University of Washington, Seatle, WA, United States - 4-5-22 metaG | ecosystem: Host-associated > Plants > Roots > Rhizosphere >...
CGCAGAAGCAATTGCAATTGGCCGAGGCGCGCTACGCCGCCGGCATGGGAAGCGTGATTGAACTATCCGATGCACAGGTGACCCGAACGACGGCAGCGGCTCAGGAAGTGGGTGCGCGGTTCTCGCTGGCCAGTTCTCGAGCCGCGTTGTGGGGCGCTCTCGGAAGACGATGACAATGAATTTCGAAAGCGAAAGCGAAAAGACGATGACGACAATGAAGTTCCCCTATTTTCCATCCTTGCGACTTTGTCTGCGGCTCGCGATTCTGCCTTTGCTTCTGACCGAGTGTGGTGGTGGCAGCGGCAAGGACAAGGCAGGGCAGGGCGGCGCCGACAAGCGCCCGGTGTCCGTGGTTGCGACCAAGGCGATCGCGCGCGACATGCCGGTGATCCTCGACGGGCTCGGCACGGTGACCGCGTTCAAGACCGTGACCGTCCGCTCGCAGGTCGACGGTCGCCTCGACAGCGTGGCCTTTCGCGAAGGCCAATTCGTCAAACGCGGAGCGCTCCTTGCGCTCATCGATCCGCGGCCTTTCTCCATCCAGCTTCATCAAGCCGAAGGAGCGCTGGCGCGCGACCAGGCGCAATTGCACGGCGGCAAGGTCAATCTCGATCGCTACACCCGCGTGGCCAAAGACAAGCTCATCGCCCAGCAGCAGGCGGACGATCAAGGCGTGCTGGTTGGGCAACTGGAAGGCTCCGTAAGGACGGACGAGGCGCAGATCGAACAAGCCAAATTGATGCTGGAATATGCGCACATCCGCTCGCCCATCGACGGGGTGACGGGCGTGCGGCTGGTCGATCCGGGCAACATGGTGCACCCGGCGGAAGCCGCGGGTATTGTTGTGGTCACGCAAATCGATCCCATTTCGGTCCTGTTTACGCTGCCGCAGGATGAACTGCCGCGCGTGCAAAAGGCGATGGCCGAGGGCAAGCCCGCCGTCGACGCCCTGTCGCGCGACGGCGGCAGTGTCCTTTCCACCGGCACGCTGGAAGTCATCGACAATCAGATCAACGCCACCACGGCCACCATCCGCCTCAAGGCGATTTTTGCCAATCCCGACCGCGTGCTGTGGCCCAATCAATTCGTGAAGGCGCGCCTGCACCTCGGCCTGCGCAAGGGCGCGCTGGTCGTCCCCGCGGTGGCGGTGCAGCGTGGCCCCGCGGGCGCTTTCGCCTACGTGGTGGGCGAAGACAAGACCGTCGCCGCGCGGCCCGTCGAAGTGCAAAGCACCGACACCGAGTTCGCCGTCATTCGTTCGGGGTTGCAGCCGGGCGAGACGGTGGTCACCGAGGGACAGTTCCAGCTCAAGCCCGGCGCGCTGGTCGAAACGCGCGAGCCCGGTGAAAACAGGGATCCGGGCGGAACCAAGGGCAAGGGCGCGGGCAAAGGCCAGAGCCTGGCACGCGAGGCGAAGAACCCGTGAGTATCTCCGAGCCCTTCATCCGGCGCCCCATTGCGACCACGCTGCTCATGATCGGCGTGCTGCTCGCCGGACTCGTGGGGTACACGCAATTGCCAGTGGCTGCCCTTCCGCAAGTCGACTATCCGACCATCGTAGTGACCACCAGCTTGCCCGGCGCTAGCGCCGAAACCATGGTCTCCTCGATCACCACGCCGCTGGAACGCCAGTTCGGCCAGATCCCGGCGCTCAGTCAGATGACCTCGGTGTCGAGCCTCAACTCCTCGCTCATTACGTTGCAGTTCAACCTGGATCGCGACATCGACTCGGCCCAACAGGACGTGCAGGCCGCCATCAATGCGGCGTCGAACCTTCTGCCGCGCAACCTGCCCACGCCGCCGACCTACAGCAAGAGCAATCCCGCCGACACACCCATCCTGACTTTCGCGATCAGTTCGGAGACGTTGCCGCTCAACAAGGTCGCCGACTACGTCGACTCCATCCTGGCGCAAAAGGTATCGCAGGTGGCGGGCGTTGGGCTCGTCACCCTCGGCGGAGGGGTGAAGCCGGCTGTGCGCGTGCGCGTGGATCCCGAGGCCCTCGCGGGCCGCGGCCTCACCTTGGAAGACGTGCGCACCATTTTGGTCGCAGCCAACGTGAACCAGCCCAAGGGATCGCTGGATGGGACTCGCCAGAACTACACCGTCAACGTCGACGACCAGATCGAGAAGCCCGTCAATTACGAGCCCTTGGTGCTGGCCTATCGCAACGGATCGCCGGTGCGCTTGTCCGATGTCGCCGTCGTGCTCGACGATGTGGAAAACGCGCAGCTTGCGGGCTGGGCCAACGACCACCGGGCTGTGATCATGAACGTGCAGCGCCAGCCGGGCGCCAACCTTATCGCGGTCACCGATCGCGTGAAGGCGCTCCTGCCGCAGTTGAGTGCGTCCATGCCCAAGGGCATCGACATCACGACTATCTCGGACCGAACCGAAACCGTGCGCGCCTCCGTCGACGACGTGCAGTTCACCCTCATCCTCACCATCCTGCTCGTCGTGGGCGTGATGTATCTGTTCCTGCGCTCGCTTCGCGCCACCATCATTCCGGGCGTGGCGGTGCCACTGTCACTCATTGCCACCTTCGGGGTCATGCAGTTGTGTGGTTACAGCCTCAATAACCTCACCTTGATGGCACTCACCATTGCCACCGGCTTCGTGGTCGACGACGCCATCGTTATGGTGGAAAACATCGCACGCTACATCGAGGAAGGCTTGCCGCCCTTCGAGGCGGCGCTCAAGGGCGCGCGCCAGATCGGCTTCACCATCGTGTCGCTGACCGTGTCGCTGATCGCGGTGCTCATTCCGCTGCTCTTCATGGGCGGTATCGTGGGCAGGCTGTTCCGCGAATTCGCCGTCACGCTTGCCATCGCCATCGGCATCTCGGCTTTTCTCTCGCTGACCCTGACCGCCATGATGGGTGGGCACCTTCTGCGCGCGCACGAAACGCCTGGCCGGTTCGCCCGTGGCTTGGAGCGTGGCTGGGACGCCATGGCGCGCTTCTACGACCGGGGCCTGTGCTGGGTGCTCCGCCACAAGCGGTTCACGCTGGCAGCCACCTTGGCCACCGTGGGACTCACCGTCTTTCTCGCTTGGATCGTTCCCAAGGGATTCTTCCCACAGCAGGATACCGGCCTTCTCGTCGGCGTTTCCGAGGCGTCGCCCTCGATTTCCTTTCCCGCCATGATGGACCGGCAGCGCGCGGCGGCCGATGTGATTCGCACCGATCCCGACGTGCAGGCCGTGGCGTCCTTCATCGGCGCCGACGGGACGAACCCGACGCTCAATGTCGGCCGGCTCTCCATCACGCTCAAGTCTCGGCATGTGCGCAAGGCTGATGCGGATGCCATCATCGCCCGGCTTGTGCCCCGTCTGCGCGAGGTGTCTGGCATCGCGGTCTATCTGCAATCCGTGCAAGATCTCCAGGTCGACACGCGTACCAGCCGGACGCAATTCCAGCTCACGCTCGAAGACGCCGATCCGACCGAACTCGACGTGTGGGCGCCGCGCGTGCTCAATGCCATGAAAGACTTGCCCGTGCTGCGCGACGTGGCCAGCGACCGTCAGTCCACCGCGCTTGGGCTTTCCCTGGTCATCGATCGCGACATGGCATCGCAGCTGGGCGTCAGTACGCAGACTCTCGACGACACGCTCTACGATGCCTTTGGCCAGCGCCAGGTCTCGACCATCTTCACGCAGCTCAATCTGTATCGCGTGATCTTGGAGGTCGCGCCCGCTTTCCAGCAGGATCCGGTGGCGTTGCGTTCGATCTACGTGCGCTCGGCCACCGGCGATCCCATTTCCCTGGCCACCTTGGCCCATTATGAGCAATCGCCCCACGCACCAACCATTGCGCATCAAGGGCAGTTTCCCGCCGCGACTCTGTCGTTCAACCTGGCACCGGGGGAGGCGCTGGGCGACGCCGTCGCGGCCATCGACAAAGCCATGCTATCGCTTAATCTGCCGCCCAGCGTGCACCCCTCGTTTCAAGGCACGGCCAAGGTCTTTTCCGAGTCGCTTGCCAATGAACCCATCCTCATCCTCGCCGCGCTCATCACCATGTACATCGTGCTCGGCATTCTTTACGAAAGTTACATCCACCCAATTACGATCCTGAGCACCTTGCCGTCCGCGGGCGTGGGCGCCTTGCTGGCGTTGCTGATCTGCCGGATCGAATTCAGCATCATCGCGCTCATCGGCATCATCTTGCTCATCGGCATCGTCAAGAAGAACGCCATCATGATGATCGACTTCGCCCTCGAAGCCGAGAGAGAGAAAGGCCTCGATCCCGAAAGTGCCATTCACCAAGCGTGCTTGCTGCGCTTTCGCCCCATTATGATGACCACCATGGCGGCGCTCCTCGGCGGCTTGCCCATGGCGCTTGGCCAGGGCACGGGCGCGGAGCTGCGCCGCCCGCTCGGCATCGCCATCGTGGGCGGTTTGCTCATCTCGCAGGTGCTCACTCTCTACACCACGCCGGTCATCTACCTGGCGATGGATCGCCTGCGCCATCTCGGACGGGCAAACAAGCCAGGCACGGCGACCGTGGCGGCCCAACCTACCGTCGGAGAACCCGCGGCGTGAACATCTCCGGGCCCTTCCTGCGCCGACCCATCGCCACATCCCTGCTGGCTGTCGCGCTCATCTTGGCGGGTCTGACTGCTTACGCCAACCTGGCCGTGGCGCCCTTGCCGCGCGTCGATTTTCCGACCATCAATGTTCAGGCCGCCTTGCCCGGCGCCAGCCCCGAGACCATGGCCAGCTCGGTGGCCACGCCGCTCGAACGTCGCTTTGGCCGCATCTCGGGTCTGACCGAGATGACCTCGGCAAGTTCGCTGGGCGCCACCAGCATCACCATGCAGTTCGATCTGAACCGCGATATCACGGGCGCTGCGCGCGACGTGCAGGCAGCGATGAATGCAGCCGGCGGCGAGCTGCCCCCCAACCTGCCCAGCCGTCCCACCTACCGCAAGGTCAATCCCGCCGACGCGCCCGTGCTCATCGTGGGACTGTATTCGGACACGCTGCCTCTGGCCCAAGTCTACGATACGGCGAATACGATCCTGGCGCAGAAGGTGTCGCAGGTGCAGGGAGTCGGCCAAGTCTTCGTCGGTGGTGGGCAACAGCCCGCCGTGCGCGTCCAGGTCGACCTCGATGCCCTCGCTGGTCTTGGTCTGGGCATGATCGACGTGCGCACGGCGCTCGCGCAGTCCACGGTCAACAGTCCCGAGGGCGCGCTGGCCAACGATCAGCGCACCCTGGTTCTGTCGTCCAACGATCAACTCTTCGGTGCGGAGGCTTTTCGCAACGTCATCATCTCCTATCATGGCGGTGCTGCTGTTCGTCTGCGCGATGTCGCCAAGGTGTTCGACGACGTCGAAAACAATCGCGTGGCGGGTTGGGTAGACGGCAGGCGCGCGGTGGTGCTCCTCGTGCGCCGCGAGCCGGGCGCGAATATTCTCGAGACCATCGACCGGGTTAAAGCCTTGCTTCCCAGCCTGGCGACCTCGATTTCGCCAGCCATCAAGATGCAAATCGCGCTGGATCGCGCGGGCACCATCCGCGCCTCGGTGCGCGACGTGGAGACGACCTTGCTCATCAGCATCGGTCTGGTCGTGCTGGTCGTCTTGCTTTTCCTGCGCCGGCTGCGCGCCACCATGATTCCCGCCGTGGCCATTCCCCTTTCGCTCACCGGGACCTTCGCGGTCATGTACTTGCTCAATTACAGCATCGACAACTTGTCGCTCATGGCCCTGACCATCGCCACCGGGTTCGTCGTCGACGACGCCATCGTGGTGGTGGAAAATATCATGCGCCACGTTGAGCAGGGCATGTCGCCCTCGGAGGCCGCGTATCTGGGCGCGAAAGAAATCGGCTTCACCATCGTGTCCATCACCGTGTCGCTGCTGGCGGTTTTCATTCCGCTGCTGCTTATGGGCGGCATTGTCGGGCGGCTCTTTCGCGAATTCTCGGTCACGCTCAGCATCGCCATCGTGGTCTCGGCGGTGGTGTCGCTAACCCTGACCCCGACCATGTCGTCGCGGCTCCTGCGCCGATTTACGCACGAAAAGCCCACGCGCTTTGCCCGCGTGTCCGAACGGGGGTTCACGGGACTGCAAGGACTCTATGCCCGCTGCCTCGACTGGATTTTGCGCCACCAGGTGGCCGCGCTCGCGCTGACCGTGGGTACTGTCGCTTTCACCGTCTTTCTTTACGTGGTCGTGCCCAAGGGCCTCTTCCCCCAACAAGACACCGGGATGCTGATGGGGTCCACCGAGGCCAGCCAGGACGTGTCGTTCCCGGCCATGAAGATCTACCAAGAGCAGGTCAACGCCATTGTATCGGCCGATCCCGATGTCGAGCACGTGGTGTCTTTCATCGGTTCGTCGAACGCCTCGACCGGCAATGCGGGCAACCTGTTCATCGCCTTGAAAGACAAGCCTGGACGCAAATCCACCGCCGACGAGATCATTGCTCGCCTGCGTCCCAAGGTCGGCCACCTGCCTGGCATGCGCCTCTTCCTGCAATCCGTGCAGGACTTGCGCCTTGGCGGCCGCTCCGCGCGCACGCAGTATCAATACACGTTGCAGGACGCCACCCTCGACGAACTCAATCAGTGGGCGCCACGCGTACTTGAAAAACTGCGCAGTTTGAGTGCACTCAAGGATGTGAACACCGACCAGCAGACGGCTGGACTCCAACTCGGCGTTACCCTCGACCGCGAGCGTGCCGCGCGCTTCGGCATTCTGCCGCAGGCCGTGGACGAGGCACTCTACGATGCCTTCGGCCAGCGCCAAGTTGCGGTTTCGTACACCCAGCTCAACTACTACCGAGTGGTGCTTGAAGCCGCGCCCATGCAGCAGAGCGGGCCCGAGGCCCTTCGTCGCATCTACGTGTCAACGCCCACTGGAGGACAAGTGCCTCTCTCCGAAATCGCGACCTTTGGTCCTGGCAATGCCTCGCTTGCCATCAATCACCAGGGGCAGTTTCCCGCCACCACCATCTCTTTCAATCTGGCCCCCGGAATCGCACTTGGCGACGCCGTCGAGCTCATTCACAAGGCCGAAGGACAGCTGCACTTTCCCGACAGCCTGCGCGGTAGTTTTCAGGGAACCGCGCAAGCCTTCAAGAGCTCCACCGACAGCCAGCCGTGGCTCATTCTGGCCGCGCTCGTCACCGTCTATCTCGTGCTCGGCATGCTCTACGAAAGCCTAATCCATCCCATCACCATCCTGTCGACGTTGCCGTCGGCGGGCGTGGGCGCGCTGCTGGCTCTCTCTGCATTCAAGACCGAATTCAGTATCATCGCCCTCATCGGCATCATCCTGCTCATCGGCATCGTGAAGAAGAACGCCATCATTTTGGTCGACTTCGCCATCGAGTCGCGGCGCTCGCGCGGAACCACAGCCGCGGTGGCGATCCGCGAGGCGAGCCTTTTGCGCTTTCGGCCCATCCTGATGACCACCATGGCTGCGCTCTTGGGCGCGTTGCCTTTGGCCATCGGCGGCGGCACCGGCTCCGAGCTGCGCCGACCGCTCGGCATCGCCATGGTGGGGGGACTTTTCCTCTCGCAGGTCGTGACTCTGTTTACGACCCCGGTCATTTACCTCTGGCTCGACAGAATCCAGGCTCGCCGCAAGGAACCCCTTGCGGCGAGTCTCGAAGCAAAGCCGGTCGCAACCGAGCTTTCGTAGTTTCCCCCCGCGCTGGGAGCTAGCCAGGTCTAGCCACCCGTGGCAGGCGGCGAACCGCTCGTGTCCACGCAATTGACGGTCACGCTTGCGCTGGTCAATCCCGGAGACGTGGCGGTCACCGTAATAGCGCCCGGCGTGTAGGACCGCATGGTCATCTTGACCATGCCGTAGCGGATGCACCTAGTGTCCGGACACTTGGAATTGTCGAAGGTCATGGATGTGCCCGTGGGGAATAGCCCGCCACCCGAGGTTACAGTCAGCGTGATCGGGGCAGTGCTGTCAACTGCCGTACCGGCCGAGGACACCAATTGCGCAGTCAGCTCGGTATCGTCCGTGCCGTCGTTGCCGATGGTGAGGTTATCCGCGGTCAAGACGATCTTCGACGCCGTGCCAGCGGTAGGCAACGTGTAGGCAGTTCCCAGATGCTCCTGTCGGTATTGATACCATTCCGGTCCAGGAAGTCGGTAGTAATCAACGACACCGCCCAAGCCGCCGTTGTCGGTCAGGAACGACCCGTAGCCATAGCCAACCCATCGGACTTGTCCAGCCCGCCATGGATAGGCCGCGACCCCAGTATGGTCGTAGTACTCGGTGATCAAATTGGGCTTTCCCGGGTCTTGATAGGTGGCGATGGTCGCCCCGTCCCCGTTATATCCAACGACATCGGCCAGTTGATCGAACCCGTCTCGCTGGGCACCGCCCACCGCGGACTTCCTTGAGGGATCGAGAGTCTCGGCCATCGCCGCCAGAACCTTGTAGAACGCCTTGCAATTGGTCATGGGCGTTCCGCTGGCCACATCGAAGGTTTCATTTCCCATGCTCCAAACGATGATGCTGGGGTGGTTTCTTCGTTCGCGAATGAATTCCGTCAATTGTTGCTTCAAGTTGTCTTGAAACGGTTGCTCGTCGGCCGCGACGGTCGGATAGGAGCTTTGCCGCCAGTCGGGCTGTTCGGTGGATGTGTATCCGCCCACTCCCCAAAAGTCATTCTCTGGCCATTCAAGCATTCCCAACTGGTCGGCTGCATCATCCCAGGAAACGTCGTGGGGATCGTGGCATTCCCTGATGAAATTGAAACCGGCGTCCTTCATCAATTTCACGTCCCTGCGAAAGCCCGCATTGGTCTGTGCAATCCCCCAGCCCGCGCGGTCGTCGTGGGCATTGATGCCCACAATCAAATAGCGCGCTCCATTGAGGTAGAACCCCTGTTCGGCCGTCCACTGGATCGACCGAATGCCCAGCGGGCTCTCGTAGTTGTCCACCACGCCGGCTCCATTCGACACGCTGGTCAGCACCCTATACATGTAGGGCGTTTCAGGCGACCATAGATGGGGATTGGCGATGGCCGAGCTGGTTTGGTCAAAGTCGTACACCGCGCCCGCGGCGATCGATTGCGTGCCAGTCATGGTTGCCACCGTGGCATTGCTGGCATCGACAATGGTTGTCGTCACGGTGCAGTTTGCTGCCGTTGCGTTCTCGTTCTTGATTTCCGTCTTGACCTCGACCGTCGCCGAGGTCGCTGAAACCTGTGGCGTGGTGACGAAGGTTCCATACCACGTGACGTGCAGGGGATCGGTCACGACAAGGTACACGTCCCTGTGGATGCCCCCTAAAAATAACCAGTCGCCACCGCGCGGGGCGATTTGAGCGTTCCAAGTGTTGTCGACCCGCACGGCGATGACATTGTCGCCCGCGCTGACGACGTCGGTGATGTCGAAATAGAATCCGGTGAATCCTCCCTTGTGTTGTCCCACCGATGTTCCATTGACATAGACGTCGGCCACCTGGAAGGCCGCTTCAAACTCCAGGACGATTCTCTTGGAGGTCTTCCAGTCCGCCTGAACATTGAAATGCTTGCGGTACCAGCCAACTCCCATGTACCAGAAGATCCCCTTCTTCAGGGAATAGTAGGGGGTGTCAAAGACATGGGGCAGATTGACTTTCGTCCACGTGGCGTCGCTGAACGTGGTCGCCTGGGCGCCGGTGGCATCGCCTTTGTAGAAGGTCCAGCCGGCATTCAGCATGATCTTCGCCCGTGCCGACGAGGCGGCTGTTCCACCTGTCGGCGTGATGCCACCGCTGCTCGCCACACCACCCGTAGCGGGGAGCCCGCCGCCGCTGCCGCCCGAGCCCTTGCCGCCGGTGGCGGGTTGACCGCCGCTGGCAGGTGACCCGCCGGAGAGAGGCAAGCCGCCGCTGACGGGTTGGCCACCGCTGACCGGAGAGCCGCCGCTGATGGGCGAACCGCCGGTGGCGGGCCGGCCACCGGTGGCAGGCGAGCCGCCACCAAGCGGCGCCCCGCCCGTGGTAGGTGAGCCGCCCGTGGCGGGCGAGCCGCCGCCGAGGGGTGTCGTCGTGCCGCCTGTGACGGCAGACGAACCGCCCGTCACGCTTCCGCCGGTCCCTGTGATGCCCCCTGAAGCCGGCGCACCCCCGGTCGAAGTTGAATGCCCGGCGGTCGAACCGCAGGCTTGAAGCAAGGTCAAAGCGCCCCCAAGGAGTAGTGCCCTGTACCCGCACTGAAGAGATTCCGTCACTTTCCGAATCCTGATTTGCATCGCAGCCTCCAGCCGATCGGCAAATTGCTACTGCCGGAGCTGGGGCGCGACACCGCGGAATCGGGTCTGAAAATCTTACGTCACCCTACCTGGTGATTGAAAGCGCCAGTCCCTGAGAACCACCATGCCCATGGTGCGGCAAGCATGGTGGTTCTGCGGGCGCGGTTGCGTTGTCGGCGAACTATTCGCTCGATTGCTGCAACGCCGCTTGAATGATCTGCGCCAAATCGAAGGACGGCTGTTTCTGGCCGCTCGCACCGGCGCCCGAGCCTTGCTGATAGCTCTGTACTTGATGGTGATGATGATGGTGGCCCGAGGCGCCTTGCTGCTGTCCCTTGGGCTGCAAATCGGGCATCTGGCCCGTCTGTGCGGCTTGGCTGAACTTGTCGGCCAGAGCGTTCAGGCGCTGCGCCTGTGGGCCGGTCGCATTCTGCGCGTCGGTTTTCAGCGTGTCCGCGATGCTCGACATGACGGACTTGAACTTGTCCGGATCGGACTGCTGCAATTGCTGAAGCTGATTGAGCAGGGTGGCCATGGGTGAGAGCTGGGTCGAATCCGTGGTGGTGGCTCCGGTGGCCGATTGTGTGGCCGCTGCCTGAGTCGTGTTAACCGCGTCGAGACCGTAATTGTTGCCGATACTGTTGATGTCCATTGTGTTCTCCTAAAGTGATTCCCCCGGAGCCCGATGGCCTGATCGATTCATCGGCGTGACTCAGGTGTTTCCTAAGCGGCTATTTTGGCATTCGCGAATGGGATTTCTCGGCAGGCGAATCTTGCAGCAGGCGGCTGCGGACATCGCACGTGAAAATGCCCAAAACGGCGCAAAGTGGACACCCGGATTCCGGTATGTGACTTGCAGCCAGTGGCCGGTGTCCCGTTGGAGGCGAGACAGCATTTCGAGAGACTCACCATCAGGAATTCCAGTCGCATGGGTGCGCCGTGCTTCACGGTAACTCCCCCGGTCGCGCCTTCCGCTGGCGCAGGTGCGGTTCATTCATGCGACTGGAGTTTCCGCTGGTGATCTATCGATAGCAGGTGACCGTGTCAAAGCCCAGACGCACACCAAGACAATCAAGAGCCAGTATTCCAGACCTTTTTCTGGCATCTCATCTCAAGCCAGCTAGGCTCCTCGCCCGAAATGATTCATGTTCATCAGCGCTGGCTTTTCGTCGCAGCCGTTGTCGGTGTTCTTTTCGTACCCGTCGCAAGCAGAGCGCAGCCGCCCGCTCCCGCGGGTGAGGAAACGCCACCATCGCAAGATCAACCAGTGAGTCTACCGCCCGCACTGCCTGGCCCACTATTGCCTAGCGCTGCTCCGGCTCCGGCCCCATCCGACAAACCGGCCGGACTTGATTTCGAATTCTTTGAACCCGAAAGTGCTGCGGCGTCGGGTGCTGATTCCGCAGCGAAGAGCGCGAATATCTCAGACTTGTCCAAGAAACGCCGGCATCGCTTGGAAACCCATCAACTTCTTGGCCTCGGCACCTGGGCGTTCATGACCGCGAGCTGCATCATCGGTCAGCTGAACTACAACGACCTCTACGGCGGGGGCAGTGGCAGGGGCAGCTACATGATGCCCCATCGCCTACTGGTCTATTCGACGGCGGGCTTGTTCACAGCGACCGGGATCTACGCTCTCTTGGCGCCCCAGCCATACAAGAAGCCGCTCAAGTTCGATACCGGGCTCCTTCATCGCGTCGCCGCCATCGGTGCCACGGCGGGAATGCTCACCGAGGTTGTGCTGGGGTTTATCACCGCCCGCACCGCAGACTCGGGCAACGGGAGCGGTCTCAAGCAGAAGGCGCAAATTCACGATGCGGTGGGCTGGACGACCTTCGGATTTATGACCATAGCTGGCACGGCTTGGCTCTTTTGAACCGCGCGGAAGGATCCAACCGATGTTGAAAAGAGACAAACCCACTCAGAGATACGCCGGCTGTTTTGTCGCAATGGCATTGGCCATGACTGCTTGCTCGTTTGGCAAGCCCGACATCGCGACGGTGCCGGCCCATCCCAAGTTCGAGACCGATGTCAAGCCGTTGCTCGCGGATCACTGTTTGCTTTGCCACGGCTATCCCGCGACGCGGGGCGCGCCAACCAGTTTCCGGCTCGATGTCTACACTTCATCGAACGGCTTGCCGGCAGCCTATCAAGAGGCCAGTCGATTCATCCGCAGCATCCAGGACGACAAGATGCCGCCTTCGGCTGCGTGGGGAGATGGCGTGGGGCCCAACGGCAAAGCGATGTTGCAGAACTGGGCAAGCGACGGTTACCCAGATTAGCGGTCCCCGGATCTGAGCGCGACAAACTGCCGCGGTGGGTGCGGCATGAAGTCCGGGTTGACTTGTCGATGACTCGTTGGAGTGCCCGTCGAGACTGTGCCGAATTAGTCTGGGGGCAGTGGCATTACTCATGCATTTGTGGGGCGCATTCGAGGTTTTCTAGCCTAGAATGGAGTCAATAGGATGAACCAAAGGCCGTTCGCGAACGACGAGGCTCTGACCGTTCGTGGGACAACTTGATGGTTGCGAAGGTTGCCATCGCTGACGACGATGCGGAGACGCTGGATCTGCTCAGCGAAATCCTGCGTGGTCCCACGACCACGATCTACAAGGCGGCAAGTGGCGCCGAGCTGGTCGTGCTGCTCTCTCAGCATGGGCCGTTCGACCTCATCGTGACCGACGTCGACATGCCGTGGATGGACGGTATTGCCGCGATCAAGTCGGCGCGCGGGTCCGAGGTTCAATCACCAGTTTTGTTCATCAGTGGTCTATCGCGTCCAGACCTTCCGGCCGAGATTGATCGACTTGGCAACGCCAAGTTCTTGCGAAAACCGATCTTGGTGTCTGCCGTGCGCAAGGCCGTTCGCGAGTTGCTGGGCAACACGTCGTAGAATCCGGCCCGCGCAGTCGGGGCGGATCACGCGCGCGGAAGCCGGACGGCGATGCGCGTGCTGCGATCCGGGACCGACCACAGTTCGCAGGTTCCGCCCAGAGCTCGGGTCGTGCGTTCGACGATGGCCAGGCCAAGGCCGTGGCCAGGGACTTCCCGGTCGGTCAGACCGCGATAGAACGGCTCGAAGGCATGTTTCGCGTTCTCGGGATCCATGCCGATACCGTTGTCCTCGATGACGATCTCAACCATGGGGCCAACCTCGCGAGTCTCAATCGTGATGCCGAGCGCCCGAGATCGAGCGCGAAACTTGATGGCATTGCCAATAAGGTTGCGCAGGATTTGAGACAAAACCCCTTCGGCGCAGGCGACCTGACCTGCGTTCAACTTGGTCACCAGCAGGGCCCCTTGCAGTTCCGCGCCCATCTCCTCGATGATGCGCGCGATGACCACGGCGGTCGACGAACGTCCCTCGGGTGGACGTCCCGAAACCGACAGGGCAAGCATGTCGTCCACCACGCGTGCCATGCGATCGACCGACCGCCGAATTCGCTGCGCCATCGCCGTGACATTTTCCGGCAACGCAGGGGATTCGAGAATGAGATCGGTGTAGCCGCGGATGGGATTCATAGGGCTGCGCAGATCGTGGGCCGCGCGCCCGGCAAAGGCCTCGAGTTCGGCATTCTGTTCGGCAAGAAACTGGACTCGCTCCAGGACCAGCCGGCGCTGGCTGGCGAGCACGCGTAGCAGCCAACTTGAAATGATGGCCATGATCGCGAGCACGGTCCCGCCGACGATGACGTTGCCCAAGATGGCCCGCCGGTTTGCGGCCTTGATGGCCGCCGCGTTGCCCTGTCCTTCGATGGTATTGATGGCCACCAAGTCATTGATCGACTTCTCGATCCGATCCTCAAGGGCGTGAGCTGACTGCGGGTGGTCAGCGGGGATGGCCGGCAATTGCGCCAGCAGATCCTGAAGGTGATTCCACTCTTCCCGTTCCCCCTTGTAGCTCGCGAGGGGGTCGTAATGGCGGGAATCCTCCGCGATATCCTGCTTCCATCGCTCGATCGAGCGGGCGTCGTTCGTCCTGGTTATCTGTTTTACGTCGAGCAGGATGTCCTTGAGCAGGAGAATCGAGCGCTGTCCATTTTCGAGGATGGAGGTGGTCTGGCGTGCCTCTTCCTCCGCGAAATAGACGTCGAGTCCGATCATCCCGACGATGAGTAGCGCCACCAAGCCAAGGCCTACCCCCACGGGCCACGCAGACAACATTCCAGCCTTCGTCTTCTCGCGACTCAAGGAGTTCTTCCATCGAAGTCTTATCGGCGTCACTCGGCCTCCATGATAGTCTTGCGGACGTGGCTTTGCCCGCCCGGATTTTGATCGCTGAAGACGATGACCTGACCCTTGAGCTTCTGGCCACCGTCCTTCGAGGCGAGAACTATGAGGTGGTGACCGTGAGCGACGGTCACGAGGCCTTGAGGCGACTTCACGACGGCGTGTTTGACCTCGTGCTTAGCGACATCCAGATGACCCGGGCCAGCGGCCTGGAGGTTTTGGAAGCGGTTACCAAGGAATTCCCCGACACGCCTGTGGTTTTGATTACGGCCTATGCCGAGCCCGGCGCCGCGATGGACGCCATCGCCAGCGGGGCGGCGGACTACCTGGCCAAACCGGTCGACATCGTGGCGTTGCGTGCGACCGTCGCGCGCGCCCTGGAGCGGCGGCGGCTGGCCAAGGAGAACCGTTCGCTTCGTTCCGCCATTGCCGGACACAAGATCCTGGTCGGGACCTGCCCACCCATGCTCGAACTTTACAAGGAGATTGCCCACGTCGCGCCCACCGATGCCACGGTGCTGATCACGGGCGAGAGTGGGTCGGGCAAGGAGCTGGTCGCTCGCACCATTCACGAACGCAGCCGCCGCGCCAGCCATCCTTTTGTTGCGTTCAACTGCGCGTCGCTGGCCGAGGGGTTGCTGGAAAGCGAGCTGTTTGGTCACGAGAAGGGTGCGTTCACGGGTGCCAATGCGCCCCACAAGGGTCTGTTCGAAACCGCCGAGGGCGGCACCATCTTCCTGGATGAGGTCGGCGACGTTCCGGCCAAGATGCAGGGTGAGCTTCTGCGCGTGCTTCAGGAAAGCGAGGTGCGGCGGGTGGGCGGCTCGACCGCGATCAAGGTCAACGTTCGGGTGATTTCCGCGACCAATCGTGAGCTCGCCGCCGAAGTCGCCGCGGGTCGGCTGCGCAAGGATCTGGCCTATCGCCTCAATGTCGTGTCCTTGCACGTACCGCCGCTGCGCGAGCGGGGCGATGACATCATCTCCCTGACCCTTCACCTGGCCAGCCGGCATGCCGCGCTTCTGGGACGTGCCGAGCCGCACATCAGCGAAGAGGCGATGTACCTGATTCGCGGCTACACCTGGCCCGGCAATGTCAGAGAACTCGAGAACGCGCTCGCCCGCGCGGTCGCCATGTCCCAGCGTGGGGTGATCTTGCCCGGTGACCTTCCGCCGCTCAGCGCGAACGCGCAGGCAAGCGGGCTGGCCGCGATTGACAACGACTGGCCGACCCTTGAGGAGTTGCAGCGTCGCTATATCGAACGCGTGCTCGATCACACGGGTCAAAACAAGACCTCCGCGGCCGGTATTCTTGGCATCGATCGCCGAACCATCCAGCGGCTCGCTTCGCGCGAGGCGGGCAAGGACGACGATTCGCGGTAAGAGCGGGCAGGCGCCCGTATTCGCCGCGGTCATGAAAGTAGTTGCCGGCTCATCAGCACGGTGACGGCGGCGCGCAACTCCGAGATCCCGAACGGCTTGTGCAGCAGCCGCGCGTTCCCGAGACCATCGACGGTGGCTTGAATGTCTGGGCGATCGAGTCCGGTAATGACCAGGACGGGCGTCATGACTTCAGACACCCGGGCAGAGCGCAAAACCTGAAGCCCTTCGATCCAAGGCATGAGGACGTCGGTCACGACCAGGTCGAAGGGATCGTTCTGCAGGAGAAGCTGCACCAACTCCACTCCGTTGGTCGCTTCGTAGATCTCGGTCGTGGGGCTTTCCAAGGCTAGCCGCAGTATTTCCAGACTTTCGGGGTCGTCGTCAGCGATGGCGATGCGCGAGACCGTCAGCTGATTCGGCGCTGCAAGCTCACCCAGTACCAACTCACCAGTTTCGGAAGCATTCGTCATGGGAGATCTCCTTTGGACGGAACCTGGCAAAACCTCTGCATCGGCCGTGCCGCGACTGGAGCCACCCCTCGTCGCGAGTCGGGCGGCCTTGCGGACGGGACGAGGACTTTCTGTCACGCGAGCACGACGGACCACGACAACCTGGCCGTTCGACCCTTGGCATCGCGATTGCTCACTCCTTGATTCGGTCCGAAAGGAGGCTGCCAATGTTGACTCAAATCATCCTGATTGCGCTGCTACGGTCCCAGAGTGGCTTGCAGGAGCAGGCTTGGGACATTCCCGGCATCGAAGCTGATGACAACGCTCCGGAGGTCTTTCTCGTGTCCGCCAAACAGCGACGGGAATGCCCCCATCCTGGTTCGGTGTGCCTTTCACCTGGTGGTAGTGGCACCTCGGAAGGCGTCGAGATGAGGGAGGCGGCATCGCCCATCACCGTCATGGCGCGTGGGGCGCAGGTGGCGGGCGTCGGCGTGCTACAAAAGATCTTGCCCAATCAGCCCTGGCAGATCGAGATGGTCGCGGATTTCAAGAGCCGCTCGACGGACAGCCCAATCATCGTGGCCGTCATTGACGGCGAAAACCCCGAGGCTGTGGCGAATCATCAAGCCTTGGCGGTGTGGGATGTGAACATGCAGCCAGGCAAGAACCTGGGCATGCGGTTTCAGCTATCGCCTGAACTGGGATTTGCGCCGTCCCACAGCTACTTGCTGCGCGTGGTTCAGGGACAAGGTAAGTCCGAAAAGATCCTGGCCGAAGGCGAATTCCATCTGGAGTAATTTCGGGAGCGACAATCTGCCGCACCCTGTGCGACAGGGAGACGCACTTCGCGGTCTTTCAAGGGACGATGACGGCATTTTGTGCTGGCACCGAAGATGCACAGTTTTATGTGCGCAAACTCGGAAAGCTACCCAAGATGGCAAGAGTCGCATCAGACCACCTCGTTCGCTGGTCCGCCATGGCGCTTCGCCACCTGTATGACGACCTGTTCAAGTTCACGTCCGCCCCCGCGAACAGCAACAGGATTTCCAGAGCCAGGAGACATGCATGGCCATACAAGACCACCGCGAGAACCTTTGGGCGATCGTGCCGGAAACTTGAAACGCGTCGAGCGAACTAGATGAGCGATTTCCGCAGCCGCGATCTGCGGCATCCGCACTCGCGCCGGACCGTGGTTGCGCGGCAACTTGTCGGGCAAGCAGCGGCAGGATGTCGCAGCGTTGGGTCGCGAAGAGAGGCATGAATCATTCAGAGCGGCGCAGAAGTCCAATGGTTCCGTGAATCGCGAGGAGATCGGACGCGGCACGGGCGATGCAAATCGGTGGTCGCAAACGTCGAGAACGAGGTTCGATATGACGAACGAGCAAGCTATCCGTGGAACGACCGCTCCAATCCCTTCGCAAACGACGCAGATCGATCCGATTGTCACTCGGATCGCGATTGCCGATGACGATCCAGAGGCGCTTGAACTTCTGGGCGAGATCCTGCGCAGCCCGGGCGTCGAAGTTCACAAAGCCGCCAGCGGCGCAGAACTGGTGGTGTTGCTCGCAGATCAAGGACCGTTCGAACTCATCGTGACCGACATCGATATGCCCTGGATGGAAGGGCTCGCCGTGATTCGCTCGGCGCGCGCGGCCGAAATCCAAGCCCCAGTTCTCTTTGTCAGCGGTCTCTCGCAGCCAGACCTTCCGGCCGCGGTTGAACGCCTTGGCAACGCCAGGCTCTTGCGCAAACCCATCGCTGTCTCCACCTTGCGCAAGACGGTCAGCGAGATGCTGGGAGTTGTGTCATGAACGCTATCTCGGATAGTACACGCCAGCTGCGCGTGATTGCTGGGGCCATTGCAGCGGTCTTGCTGATTGGGGCCGTCGACTACATCACGGGCGCCGAGGCCTCCATCGCGCCGCTGTATTTGGCGCCCGTCGCACTCGCAACCTGGTTTGTCAGCTTGCGTGCGGGATTGCTTCTTTCCGCTCTGTCGGCCGTGGTCAGGCTTCAAGATCTCTGGCTTATTCCCCAGCCATCATTGCATTGGTGGCATTCATTCACGCCCTACTGGAACGGGGTTGTCGAGCTCGGCTTCTTCGTGGTGGTCGCCTTCATTCTGTCCCGGCTGCGAACGACGACCGAGCACTGGGCGACTCTGGCGCGGACCGATCCGTTGACCGGTCTTCTCAATCGACGAGCTTTTGTCGAGACGGCCACGCTCGAACTCGCCCGCGCCGAGCGCTATCAGCGCTCGCTTTCGCTCGCCTATCTGGATATCGACGACTTCAAGAGGGTCAACGACGAGGGCGGCCACGAGGACGGCGACCGGCTGCTGGTGGAGGTCGCGCAGACGCTCAAGCGCAACCTGCGCGCCTTCGACGTCGTCGCCCGCTATGGCGGCGATGAGTTCGTCTTGCTCCTGCCTGAGGCTGTCGACGAAGCCGCGGAATTGGTCTTGGAAAAGCTCATGACCGCGCTTCGCGGGGCCATGCGCGGCCGTTGGCCCGCGACTTTCAGCATCGGGGCGGTGACCATCGACGGGCCGCTGACCACGCTCGATCGATTGATCCAGCAGGCCGACAAGCTGGTCTACGCGGCCAAACAAGACGGCAAGGATTGCGTGCGGCACCGACACCTCCACCGCAGCGGCGCGGGTGGCATTGGCTTCACGCCCACGCCCGAGATCACGATGGTTCAGCCGCTCTTCCGCGCGGCCTCGTCCTCGGCTATGCGAGCCAAAGGCCGATGATCAGCCTCGGCTACGAAGGAATGAGGTGTCAGCGGCACCTAATTGCGGAATTGGCAGCCAACTTTTTCCTGGCAGCACAAAGTAACTTCTGTTGGTAGGTTCCAATCATCCTGGATCCGAAAATTCGCTCCCTCATGTTGTGGCCGATCCCTTCTTGCACACGCGCATCGAGACATCTCGGGTGGAAGGCCGTACTCGCATGTCTAGCGGCCAGCGCGCTGCTGACTTCGCTGGCGCGCGCGCAAGACCTGGTCGCGGAAAACGCGATCCGGAAAAGCACGCTCGACGGCCAGCTGGTGCTGGCGCTGCCGGCGGCGCTGCAGACCGGGATGAGCGCGGGGGTGGGCCTGGGCTACCTCCGCGCGGCCACGGCGAGCGGCTGGCTGGCCTGGGGCGCGCGCGCCTCGTGGTCGACCGCCACCGAGTACACGCTGATCGATACGGTTCGCAACGACGACATCCGACTGCGCCTCTGCCTCGGTGTCCAGCGCATCGCGGGCCGCGGCTCGTTCGGCCTGCGCCTCGGCGTGGGCGCGACCGCGGTCTACGAGAACGTCACGGCTTCGCAAGGCAGCCGGGCCGGGTTGACCGGCAGCGCGCTCGAAAGCACCAAGTGGTACCTGCTGCCCGCCGCGGATCTCGAAGGTGTGGTTTTCCTGCGCGTCTGGCACGCCTGGGGCATGAGCCTGTCCGGCGGCCCGACCTTGCATCTGCTCGACGGCTCGGCTCGCTATGGCTGGTCGAGCGCACTGGGGGTGTTGTGGCAGCCATGAAGACCTGGATTCGCGTTGCCGCCGCCGGGTTCGTGCTCACGGCCTGTGGCAAGCCCGTGGGGCTAAGTACGCCGGCCAAGCCGTTGCAGCAGATTCACGTTCTGGTCACGGGCACCGTCGCGGTCGCAGTGCCCGTGGACGCGGGCGACGTGGACGCGGGCGACGTGGACGCGGGCGATGTGGACGCGGGCGACGTGGACGCGGGCGACGTGGACGCGGGCGACGTGGACGCGGGCGCTGGGCCACCCCACCTTCGCGCCGCGCTGGTCTGGGGGCTGCAGTGGCTGCCCGAGCCGTTCTGCGTGCTGCCGCCGGAATCGCCCGCGGCCGCGGCCGTAATCGCGGCCGGATGCCGCGAGAACTTCGGCTTTGTCCCCAATCGCGCCGCCGCGGATATCCCCATCACGCCGGGCGTTCCCGCGACCTTCGATCTCTACACCTTGCCGGCCGCCGACGTGATGGTGGGCGACATCACCGCGCGCATCGCCTACGCCAGCGTGATCGTCTATGAAGACCGCAACGGCAACGGCGTGCTCGATCTCCGCCATCCGCAGCGCCAGCGCCGCGGGGGCGATTCCATTGGCGACGCCGGGGGCGAACCGGACGCGGTGTACGGCGCCAGCTTCATCTCGATGACCCAGCCCGACCGGCGGGTGGCGTTTCTCGAGGGCGATTTCAGCGCCTTGCGGAGCGTGGCCTTCTATCCCCGCGTGGGCTGCGCGGATCCGCCCAAGAGTTTCTCCATCCTGTCCGCGGGTGGCTTTTCCGCGGCCGCTGCCCTGACGAGCGGTTTGGCCGGGACGATTCCGCCCGAGGACGATCCCTCCGCCTGCGCCACGGCCACGCTGGACGACACCATCGTGATTCCGATCCCGCCGCAAGCGCCCGTCGCGCTCTCCCAGCTCGCCTGCACCACCAACGACGAGGGCGGCGTGACCTATTACCGTCAAGCTCCGGCCAACCCCCAAGCTCCGGCCGACCCCCAAGCTCCGGCCGACACTATCGATCTGGCCCACTCGACCTGGGCCTGCGCCAGCTTTCCTCGCATCGGCACCGACGCCGGAGCCGGCTCGTCGGCTCAGCAACTCGTGGTGGCCAGTCTCCCGGGTGATCCCTGCCGATCTACGCGGCACTACACCCTTCGCGGGTGCAACAACGACCCGTTCTGCGCCTCTCCCAGCTGGCCCGCTAAAGGAACCGTTCCCGTTCCACCCTCCTGGTGGCCGTGCTCCACCTCTCCATGACACCCATTCACCTCTTGCTCGGCAGCTTGCTCGCGGTATCCCCCATCCCGCAAGCCGGCATCGCTGCACCCGCGAGCGCGCAGTCGGTCCCGGCGCCGGTCACGGCCACGCCGGTGTTCGACGAGGATCCGCCGCCGCGCCTGTCGCTGCCGACCGAGAGCGACCGTGCGCTTTGGCAGAAGCCTGGCTTTCGCTTCGGGCTGGGGCTGGTGTACGGCCGCTTCTACGGCATCGGCGGACCACCCGACTACCAGATGATCGGCCCGACCATTCGCGGCGGCCTGCGCCTCGACGAGGCGTGGTCGCTCATGGGCTCGCTGCAGTACCTCTACGCCACTGGCGCGGCCGGCGCCAAGGGTCTGCGCTTCGCCGGCACCATCGAGCCCACCTGGCACGCCACGAGCCACCTCTCGCTCGCCGCCGGTATCGGCTTTGGCGGCATCGTCGAGCAAGGCTCTTCGCGTACCGATCCCCCGCCGAATGGCTCCGGGCTCAATTCGTCGTACACCTTTCCCGACGCCAGCCAACCCCTGTCAACCTGCAACGGTGTGGGCGTGGCGGGCCTGCTGCGCGCACAGTGGTTGTTCGTGATGGGACCTCGTTCGTCGACCGGGCTGGCGCTGCAGTTCGACGGCCAGTGGACGGCCTGCGTGGACGACACCGGCATCCTCGAGCCCGACACCGCCACCGCCATCGTGCGGCGGCAATGGTGGCCGCATCTCGGCGGCTCGCTCACCTGGGAGATCCAGTGGCGCTAGGCAAGCACCTCGGCGTCGCGCTCGCGGCCTGGCTCGCGCTGCCGGGGCTGGCGCGCGCGGAAGCGCCCGACGCGGGAACGCCCGCGGACGCGCTGTCGGACGCGGTGTCGGACGCCACACCCGTCTCGTCGCCCGAGACCAATCCCGTCGCCGAGCTGATTCCGCCGCAGCCCTTGCGTCCAGCCACCGTGCCCTATCCCGTGAACGCACCCCCGCAGGATCGGCCCATCGTGGTGCGCATCAAGCTCTCGGTCGGCGCGGACGGCGCGGTCCACAAGGTCGAGCTGCTCAGCGAATCGCTGCCCGTGTTCGACGACGCGGTGGTGGCCGCGGCCAAGGAATTCCAGTTCGAGCCCGCGCGCTACGGCGGCAAGCCGGTGCCGGTCGAGATCGCCTTCACCCACACCTTCCAGCCGCCGCCCCCGCCGCCCCCGCCCGTCGAGGAAGGCCCGCCGATGGTCTCGGCCCTGCGCGGGCGTTTGGTCGAGCTGGGCACGCGCCTGCCGGTCACCGGCGGCACCGTGGTCGCGCAGATCGGCGAGCGCCGCTATTCCGTCGACGCCGACCTCAAGGGCCGCTTTCGCTTGCCCCTGCCCGCGGGCGACGCGCGGATCAGCGTGTACGCCCCGAACTGCAACGCCTATCTCCAGCAAGAGCACCTGGCCCCGCAGCAAGAGCTGGTGGTGACCTACGCCATCGAGCGCGAGCGCTACGACCCCTACGAGATCGTCATCGTGGGCGACAAGCGGCGCGAGGAAGTCTCGCGCATCACCCTGCGCGGCGCCGAGATCCAGCAGATCCCCGGAACCTTCGGCGATCCCTTCCGCGTGATCCAGACCCTGCCGGGCACGGCGTCCATCGTTTCGCTCCTGCCCTTCCCGGTCATCCGCGGCGCCAGCCCCAGCTCGACCGGCTTCTTGCTCGACGGCACGCGCATCCCGTATCTCTACCACCTGCTGGTCGCATCGAGCGTGCTGCACCCCGAGTTCATCGAGGAGATCCAGTTCTATCCCGGCGGCGCGCCCGTGCTCTACGGCGGCTACACCGGCGGCATCATCGACGGCCGCACCCACCGCGCGCGCAGCGATGAGCACTTGATCGATCTCGACGTCAATCTGTTTCAAGCCGGCGGCTTCGTGCGCGAGCCGATCCCCAAGACCAACATCACGGCGACCGCGGCGGCGCGCATCGGCAATCCTGGCCTCATCCTGAGCCTGGCGACCAATCGCCTCTCGCTCTCCTACTGGGACTACCAGTTCCGGCTCGACGGCGGCAATCCGCGCAACGGCTGGACAGCCATGTTCCTCGGCTCCAAGGACGAGCTCGACACGCGGGCGGCCGGCACCGCCGGCAACCCGAACCCGCCGCTCGCGCCCGCGCTGATCCTCAACTTCCACCGCGGCGATCTGCGCGCCTATCACGGCAGCGGCAACTTCGACGGGCTCTACCGGGTGGTATTGGGCTACGACCACACGGACAGCACGGGCACTGCCGTGGCCACTTGGTCGATCGAGCCGCAGGCGCGCTGGACCTGGCAGGCGGACGCGAAGCTGAAGCTGGTCGCGGGACTGGAGGGCAGCTTGCGCGACTTCGTCGGGGGCCAGGCCGCGTCGAATGCGAACAACAACGTCAGCATCGCAACGTTCACGGCAGGGATGACCGGTCTTTATGTCGGCTCGGCCCTGGTCGAAGGGCTTTACCGGCCTACCGCGCGTTGGCTGATTCGCCCCGGCGTGCGCGAAGATGTCTACTACGATGACCACACGAGAAAGTCGGCAACAGATCCGCGCCTGACCCTGCGCTACAAGCTCGCCGATCGCCAGCTCCCGGAGCTGACCGCAGGGAGCGACGACAGCGCCATCTGGCTCAAGGGCGCGGTCGGCATCTACCACCAGCCGCCGCGCTTCGTGCTGCCCCTGCCCGGGTTCGACATCATGCCGCTGCGCTACGGCCTGCTCGAATCCATCCAGACCAGCCTCGGCGTTGAGGCGCCGCTGCGCGAGCACTTCAGCCTCAGCCTCGAAGGCTACTTCGCGTACATGAACCCGACCATCTTCGATCTCTCGGTCAACCAGCAGACGCTCAACACGACCGGCAACACCGCGCTGGTCCCCACCACCACCGCGCCGGGGCAGTCGACGGCACAGGAGATCTTGGACCGCCTGGCCACGCCGACCACGGGCCGCGCCTACGGCGTGGAGGTGCTCATCCGCCGCGAGGTCAAGAGCGGGCTCTTTGGCTGGCTGTCCTATTCGCTGTCGCGCTCGGAGCGCGATCGCGCCGGCTCGTGGGTGGTCTACGACTTCGACCGCACGCACCTGCTCAATTTGGTGACCGGGCTCCGATTGCCGCGTAACTGGGATCTGGGTTTGCGCTTCCAATATCAAAGTGGCAAACCTGCGACGACGACCTCCGGCTACAACACCGCGCGCGGAAATGGTTACTACCGCGTCGATTTGCGCGTGGACAAACGCGCCATCTGGCAGGGCTGGATGCTCGACTTCTACGTCGACCTGCTCAACGCCGCGCTCTTGCCCGAAGAGGTCACGCCCGGCACCACCATTCGCTACGTGCTACCCACCGCGGGCCTGCGGGCTCGCTTCTAGGTTGTTGTTGGAGACACCATGAACCAATCCATCGATTCTCAAGCCCTTGACCTCATGTTGCGAGCGGGTTCGCGCTGGGTGCTGTGGTTGCTCATCTTTCTGTCCATCGCGGCGGTCGCCGTCACGCTCGAACGCCTGTGGTTCTTCGCGCGCTCGCGCCGCCAGCGGCGGCACGTGGCGGACATGCTGGCCGCCTTGCAAAAATCCGGGCCCGAGGCGGCGCAGAAGGCACTGGGCGCGGCGCGCTCGCTGGAGGCCACGGTCGCGCGCACCTGCCTCGAGCACATCGCCGACGGGCCGCAGGCCATCGAGGAGCACATCGCCGCGGTCCTCGAATCCGATCGCGTGCACTACGAGCGCGGCCTGGCCTTCCTCGGCACCCTGGGTAGCAACGCGCCCTTCGTCGGCCTGTTCGGCACCGTGCTCGGCATCGTGCGCGCGTTCCACGATCTCTCCACCAGCGCGGCCATGGGCTCGCAAGCGGTGATGGCCGGCATCGCCGAGGCTCTGGTCGCCACCGCCATCGGGCTTTTGGTCGCGATTCCGTCGGTGGCTGCCTACAACGCGCTCATGCGCCACGTGGAAACGGCAGTCGGCGCGGCGAACACGGTGGGGCACCAGATTCTCGCCTACGTCAAAACCCTTAAGGAGGCGGCCGCGGCACCGCCGACGGCGCGCGAGGTGAAGTGATGGCCGCCACCACACGTCGGCGTGGGTTGATTACGGACATCAACGTCACGCCTCTGGTCGACATCATGCTGGTGTTGCTGATCATCTTCATGCTCACCGCACACCTCATTGCCAAGCAGGCCATCGAGGTGCAATTGCCCAAGGCGGCGAATTCCACGGCGGTGCCGGCAACGACCCTCGCGGTGACCTTGACGCACGAGGGGCGCATGTACTTGAACGGCGTCGAGACCACGCCCGCGGCCCTGCGCGCCACCGTGCAAGCCGCCGTCGCCAAGGATCCCAAGACCCAGACCATCATCGCGGGCGACAAGGACGTCTCGCACGGTCGCGTGGTATGGGTTCTCGACCTGGTGAAATCGCTGGGTGTCATCTCGTTCGCCATCCAGATCGATCCAGCGGGCATGACCCCACCTTTGCAAATGAAATGACCTACTCGGCTCGCCTCGGGATCTGTGCGGTGGCCTCGGTCGCCAGCCACCTCTTGCTGGCGCGGGGCACGGCATCCTTGCCTGGCCGCGTGGAGGCTGCGCAGCCGGTCGTGCTGCGCGTGGAGGTACGGCAGGCGGCGGCGGAGCCCGAACCTGAGCCAGCGGAGAACCAAGAACCCAAGAAGCAGCCCGTGCACGAGGCGCCAACCCGGCGCGCACGCGTGGCCATGGATTCCGCGAGGCCAACTCCGACCAAGAACGTCACGCCGACGGAAAGGCCGGACACCAGCGACAGTGCCACCGACACGCCCGTGTTCGGCATTTCCATGGAATCGACCTCGGCGGGCGGCACCGGGCCGAGCATGCGCGTGGGCAACACCTTGCAGACCAAGCCGCGCGACAAGGCAGGCGAGTCCGAGGTCGGCGGCCTCCGACCGCTCGCGGCGCCGGTGCCGGTCTACCAGGTGACCAAGATGCCGCTGCCCAGAGGGGGCACCTGCCCTCCCGGTCCTTATACGGATGAGGCGCGCGAGGCTGGCCTGGAGGGCATCGTGATTCTGTCCTTCGTGGTCGACGAGAATGGGCGGGTGCGCGACATCAAGGTATTGCAAGGGCTCGGCCTCGGGCTCACCGAGGCCGCCAAGCGCGCGGTGCAAGCCTGCCCCTTCTCGCCCGGCGAGCGCGACGGCAAGGCCGTTCCGACGCGGGTCTCGTCGTTCAAGATTCGCTTCAACCTGCGGGAAAACGAGTAGCCGCCAGCCGGATCGGGGGCGCTGGCCGCAACGCAGACGCGGGCGGTCGGAGGGGACCATTGGCCGACACTGCGTGCTACAGGAAAACCGTGAAATTGCCGATCTAGATCAGTGCATCCAGGTCGAGGCTGTGCCCTGTCTTCCTTCCCCACCTCCATACCATCCGCCAAAGTTGATGGCGGTAGGGGGCTGATCTGTTGAGCGCCCACGCACAGCCTGCGCTCGACCTGTCGGGGGCAATCTTGGAAGGCGCCTATCGACTGGTGCGCCTTATCGGCCAGGGCGGAATGGGGGCGGTGTACGAGGCGGTTCAGCTGCGCCTCAACAAGCGTGTCGCGATCAAAATCATGTCTCGCGAGCAAACCACCAACGCGGTGACGCTGGCGCGCTTTCATCGCGAGGCCGAGATCACGTCGCGCCTGGGTCATCCGCACTTGATCAATGTGATGGACTTCGGCACATCCCAGGCCGGTGAACCCTACCTGGTGATGGAGATGCTCGATGGCGAGGATCTCGACGCGCGTTTGCGGAAGGTGGAACGCTTGCCGCTCGAAGCGACGGTCCGGATCACGAGACAGGCTGCTTCCGCACTGGGCGCTGCGCACGCCCAGGACGTCGTTCACCGCGACATGAAGCCGGGCAACATCTTTCTCTTGGAAGTCCCCGGCGAAGCGGAATTCGTCAAGGTGCTCGATTTCGGCATTTCGAAAATGAAAGCCGCGCGCGCAAAGCTGACGCGCGCCTCGGCGGTCGTGGGAACCCCCATCTATATGTCGCCTGAACAGACCCGCGGTGATGGCGACAACACCGATCATCGGGCGGATCAATGGTCCCTCGCCTGTATCACGTGGGAGATGCTCACAGGTCATCCGCCCTTCGAGAGCGACGACGTGAATACGCTCTTCCTTCAAATCAACCGTGCCGATCCGCCACCCCTGGCGCGGCACGTGCCCGATTTAGTTTCCGGTGTGGAATCGGTGCTGCGAAAGGCACTGTCCAAGCGTATGGTCGAGCGCTATCCCTCGATAAGGGATTTTGCCCACGCCCTTGAAGACGCCGCCCTTGGCCGACCCGCGGAGGCAACGCTTCCACCGGAGATTCTATCAACGCCGGCGCTCGCGCAAGCAAACAGCGACAAGGCGGTCGCAGACGAGGCCAGTCCAGGCGAGGATACGGGGCAAGGCATGGCGCCACGCCAGGAGGCGGAACTAGAAGAGGCCGCACAAAGCAAACCGGTTTCGGTGGAATCGCTCATTGTCACCGCAGAAGCCCATGCCAGACCCACGTGGCGCAGGCCTATGCTGGCAGCTGCTGGCGCCGTCGGCCTGGTGTTGCTCGCGGTGTTCTTGCTTCGTCCATCGCAAGCGCCCCCCATCACCCGGAAATCCGCCGCGCCCATCGCACAAACCATGGTTCAGGCAACAGTGGCCACCTTTGCGCCCGCGGTTGCACCAAGCCTGGCCGTCGCACCGCTTGCCGCTCCCCCAATCCCGGCGGCCACTGCGCCCGGCAGGCGGGCCAAGCCGGCACGAGCTCCTGGTACGACCGCGACGACCGAAAGCATTCCCAAGCCCAAGGTGCCGAAAGCATCACCCAAGCCAAAGATCTTCTTAGAGTTGTGACGGCGTTCGCAGCACACAGGGCGACTGGTTCCATACCGTGAACACGGGGATGCACCAACCGCGCGCCTGGAGTTGGCGCCGCAGGTCGGTGGCCGTGGTTCCTGGGAAGTCGTCTTCCGCGATCACGACGTCGTTTCCTGGATCGGTGGGTATGGGCAGTTGCTCCATGAATTTGAGAAGGGTTTGACTGTCACTGGCCGCGATCACGTCGCGGTTCTCGGCCGCGTATTCCGAGGCCAGCTCTTCGCGCAGCCGAGGATCGGACGCTTCGATGAACACCCGATTGTTGTCCACGGCGAGAAGCGTGCGTTCTATCCACCCGAGAGGGCGGCCAGTCTTACCGACGGCCTCGGGGTGGGTCGATGCGTAGCTGGTGGTTTCGGAGAAATCGGGAATCTGATTGGTTGCGGCCAGTCGCGTGCGCAACGGCCAGGCAGCGAAGCCTGCACTTTCGAGGTCCTGAGTCTTCATGGGAAGCCTCCTTTCGGGGCACGATCAAGGGATAAAGCAAACGCAGTGCCAGACCCAAAGGAGCAAGTGGCGCGCGGATCGCACGGTTCGTTAGCGAATGGGGATGTGCCCGCGGCTAGCGGCTGGTCCCCGTCGCGCTGAGCATCGATTGGCACCCTCCCTTCCCTACGACGTGTGAATTCGCACCGTACCGGCGCATGCGCCGCAGCGATTTGCGTCTGGCACCGCACGTAGCCGCTTCTTGTCGATGGGGCGGTGGCAGGCAACGCACGTCCCGTACGTGCCATTGGCGATCCGATTGAGCGCTGCCTGAATGCGCACGATGGCAGTCGCTTCAGTCTCGCTCAAGCCTTCGAGCAGGGCGGCGGCCGTACGCGTGGCGGCCAGATCCTCCCAGTCCGGCTCGCGCTCGGCGAGCAATTGCTCCTCGTCCGCCAACGCCTCGCGCTGACGGCGCAGAAGAGATTCCTTCCGGACGAGGAGGAAGCGGCGGAGGGCTTCCGTGGTCTTCTTGTCCAGGCGGCTGTTCGTCAATTTCTCCTGTTGTGGCATGTCGCGGGCGAGGCCCGACAAGGCAACCGCCAGGTGCATGTTTTCGCCGCGCACGAGCGCGCGCTCGACCTGCCGGCCCGCGCGAGCCGCAATCTCCGCGGGATTAAGTGCCGTCGTGCTACCGAGGTCGTACGCTGCCGTAACGATATCCCCAAGCGTGCGTTTCCTAGATTCTCGGTGTCTTGCTTGCATGAGTCATCTCCCAGTGCTGTGTGACAACGGAAAAGCTGCACGGCGGATGCCACAGGTATTGACCGAGTCCGAGTCCATGTCATGGGGCAAGGACGCTATCGGGGACAGTCGTGGGTGCGGCGCCCCGCCGCGGTCGGCGCGGCACCTCGTCGCGGCTTCGCCCAAAGACCAGTCCGACCGGGATCTACTCAACGCCTCCTAAACAACATGCGCCTGGTCGTGGTGCTCAAGCAAGTTGCATCAACGACCGATAAGAGGGACAGAAAACTGCAATGAGCATCGCGCCGCAACAAGCAGCCCGATCGTGCATCATTACCGTCGGTGGCGGAAAGGGCGGGGTGGGCAAGAGCATCGTCGCGCTCAACCTCGCGGCCGTGCTGGCGCAAGACGGTCATCGCGTGGTGATCGCCGACATGGATCTCGGCGCCGCCAATCAGCATCTCCTCCTCGGCCTGCCGAGCCCAGCCATGGGACTTCAGGCCATGCTCGACAAGTCGGTGGGAGAGGCCAAAAACTGCCTGACCGAGACCCAAGTGCCCAACCTCCGGTTGCTGGCCGGCACGAGCGGCGTGCTGGGTGCCGCCAACATCCCCCACGCGCAGAAGGTTCTTCTTCTGCGCAAGCTGCGCGCCCTGGAGGCGGACATCATTGTCGTCGACGTGGGTGCCGGCGTGGGATACAACGCGCTCGATTTTTTCGATCTCGGCGCACGCAAGCTGATTGTGACCACACCCCAGGTCACCGCTCTTCACGATGCCTACGCATTCCTCAAGAGCGCAGTGCTGCGCCTTTTGCGCCACAATGTAGAAGAGGACATCGATGCGGCCCTGCTCGAGCCGGCCACGCTGAGTACGAGTACCGAAAAAGTGGTGCAGATTTTGGCCCGCCTACGCGAGACACGCCCGCTATTGGCCGATAAGGTGTTCACTGAGATTGAACGCTTTGGCGCATGCATGGTTGGTAACCAGGTGTTTAAGGACGCGCACGCCGGCGTCTTTGGGGCAGTGGCGCACACCATGCGCGATTACCTCGGTCTGAAAGTCCCTGTACTCGGTTGGCTGCGTTCTTCAGCCACCATTCATGAATCCGTCAACAGCCGACGGCCACTGGTGCTTGACCGGGACACCAAGGACACGGCCGCTTTTCGCAGCCTGGCCCGAACTCTGCTGGCGACCCTGCCAGCCGAGGATCTTGACTTAGGCACCGTTGAGAAAGTGGCTGTCGAGTAACGAACTCGTCGATGTTCTTGGGAACTACATGGACAGCAAGAAATCGAACCCCCGCCTGGGCCTGATGGCAAGGAACGGCACACCGCGGGCGGCTGCGGCCAAGGACCAGGGCCGACGTCGCCACATACGAGTGCGTACTCGTCTGAGTGACACTGGTTTTCACAATTGGAATAGGAAACTCCCGGTGTCAAGTTCGGGCCAGGGCACTCCGTCAGGTTGTTGCTCAAGCAATCCAGTCCACCGCCATTCGAGCCGCGGCATGAGAGGTACGCTTGTGCAGCCACGCATTGCCCTACCGACGAGTCCGCCGAATCGAAACTCGCAGGCCACGCGCAAACGCGCGAAGTCACTGCACCGTCAACCACGTCGGTGGTCGACGACTGACAATTGCAAGCCGAGAAGCAAGCCAGCGCGAAAAGTACCCCGAGTGCTCTTTGGTTGTTGCGCCGAAAAAGGTTCTTCTCCATTGCCCTCCTCTTGGTGGTCTGCCCAGTCAACGCCTTGCTGTTAAGCGGCGAGCCCGCCGCACGAACGGTTCGTTGATGTTACACCAATGTCCCTGCGGCTGGATCGTCCGCTGCAACGGCTTTATGTCATGAAGTGCATGCCTCATGCGACGCGCCAATGACATCAATCAACGAAGACGCTGACCGACTCGATCCCACTGCGCACCGTCAGGGCTCAGGGAAAGCCAAATGAACGCAGATGTGCCAATGAGATTCTCAGCCGGCACGAATCCCCACACGCGCGAATCCTTGCTGTTGTTGCGATTGTCACCCATGACGAAGACATTGTCGGGCGGAACCTTGACCGTTGCCATATCTGAATTGAATGGTCCTTCCAGCATGATGTCGTGGGCGCGTCCGTCCGACTGCTCGTGAATTAGCCGACACGCCTCGGCCGGCACACTGGCTTTGGAGCGAGGACATGCTTCGGCGCTAGGCGATTGGGTGAGCGCAATACCGTTGACGAAGACGTCGCTGGCGCGCACCTCGATCGTATCTCCTGCGAGAGCCATTACGCGCTTGATGAAGTTGATGCTTGGTTGGGGCGGGTAACGAAAAATGACGATGTCGCCGCGCCGAATGTCACCGACTTTCTTCTTGACCATAATGCGATCGCCAGCAAGCAAGGTCGGCGCCATGGCCGCCGACGGTATCGAGAAGCTTTCGATGAGCCAGTTCCTGACACCGTAAAGTGCTGCGCGTTCGCAGACAAAGATCGCAAGCACGGTGACGAGCGCGCGGCGAAAAGGCGGTGCCGCGATCGACGAGGAGGCAACGAAGGTGTCGACAAGCGAGCCGATCACCAGGGGGATCATCAGTATTCCAGCGACAACGAAGAGCCAGGACCATGCGTTCCACGCCGCCACGATCATAGCCGTCTCGGCAAGGATCGACGGTATCGTCCACATCGCGAATCGCTTGTGCCGACCAAGCACGTAGAGGCCCACGCCTGCCAAAGGCTGAAGACAGATGAGCGTCGCAAGCACGGCCAGCCAGCTGGATGCTCGACCAGGCGGGGCATTAGGTGGCGCCTCGTCTGTCGCGCGACCTGGGGCATAGGGATTCGGATGCTCGTTCATCAGGCGCGATACTGGTCCGAAGACTTCCAAGACTCAATAATTCCGTGATCAACACGCGGCGAACAACGTGATCCGAGAAAAGATGTAGGTCCGTCGAACGCCTTGCCGTTAAGCTGCGGGTGGCCGTCCGCGGCCGACCGTCATTCAACGGCTTTTTGGCGTTCCGCGGGCATTACTTATGTCCCACACAAACCGCCTCCCGGTGTTCCAGCCACAGTGCCGATGCACTTCGCAGGCCCGCGCGCCGGAGAATCTCAAGGTCCGCAGACATCGCCAAGGGTTGGTCGTGTTCGTTCGCCTCCAGTTCATCCAAGTACCGTCGAGTCGTGGAGGCGTCACGAAATCGCTCGTCTTTGCCGCACGCGCGTTCAACGATTCCATTCACGCGAACTTCTTGAATTCGAGCCTCGATCTCAGGCGAGTCAGCGACCACGAGGTCGGCATTGACGAACCAGCCACCCGGTTTCAGAAGATCGAGGGCCTGGCCGACCACAGACTGCTTGTCGGCGCTGTTTAGATGATGAAGCGCATAGGACGAGAAAACGACATCGAAAGCAGGAAGATCGGCGGCAGCGCGTTTCAGATTGCGGAAGTCATCGATTCGAAAGTCGATCCTGCGGGCCGCATCTCCGAGCCGCGCTTTCGCGAGGTCAACCATCAGCCTGGCCCCGTCGATGGCAAGTACCCGACTGTTCGGGAAACAGGCGAGGAACTGCTTGCTGAAATAGCCGGTCCCCACGCCGAGGTCGAGTGCCCAGAGCGAGGTCGTACCAACAAAGGGCAAAATCTGCAAGGCCACACGAACCATCGCTGACCGGTTCGGGTGCATCAGCTCCATGTCGGCGTCATAGGATGCAACTCTTTGCGGAAGGTCATATGCTTCGATGCTCTGCTGGTTCACTGCCACTCCTTCATCAAATTCGGATATGCCTTGCCATATCAACGCTATGGCGTTCAGCAGCGGCGCGCAAGCGCCGTCAGTCAACGGCTTGTTGGCCAGCCGTCCGACAGCCAGTGTATCATTCCCTGCGTGTTGAATCTCAAGCCTATCGCCATCGCCTTCGCGGCGTTCCTTGGCCTAGCAGGAAACAATTCCGCAAGCGCCCCTAAGTCAAGAGAAGGCCCCGTAGATCAACCTCTTCCGGTCGCCCCAGCCCTGAGCGAAGCGGAGGTACGACGCCACAACGATCTGCTCAAACGCGGAAGTGACTTGATAGATCCCTACATGCGACTAGCTGGTCGTCCAGCCAAGAAGGCAGCAAATGCTGCGAGGGATTTGCGCGAAGGGATCCGATTGCTGGACGAGGCGCTGAAGCTCTACCCGAGCAATTGGTCGGCACTTTGGATTCAGGGGAAAGCATTCCAGGCGCTAGGCGACCATCCTCAAGCATATGCGCGTTTCAAACGGTCGTATGCAATCCAACGCAACAACCCAGACGTGGGCCGAGAGCTAATGCTTGAATGCCTGGAAGTAGGTCGTTCGAATGAGGCCGTCGATGTCGCGCGCGAAGCTCTCTCGAAGGCGCCCAAAGACCCTGGGCTCCGAGCCAATCTGGCGCTTGCCCTGCTGCTGGCGGGGCGACTTGGCGAAGCCTCCGACGAGGCAAGCGCGGCGACCCACCTGGATCCATCGGATGCAGTTACCAAGAATCTCGTACGAATCATAGAGGAGGTCCGCAGCGGGACACGCCCGCAGCCACACCACGTTTCAGACCTGGAAAAGTAGGTCTGGCCGCTTTGCCGTTCAGCGACGACACCACCGCACACCAATGTCCCTGCGGCGGGGTCGTCCGCTGCAACGGCTTTGTGGACGGTGCCGCGCCTTCTTATCGTGTGTTACTTGCGGCCGCGCTCATTCTTATCGTCGTGGTGCTCTTCGAGGTGATCGTTTCCAGGTGGAACTACCGGAAACCTAGGGCCTAGCCAGAGCTGCCGTCTATCGCAATGTCGCCAGCCTCTCCTGCTCAATGCCGAAATCCATTGGTTCCGGCGGACCAGGATCGATGGTCGTTGTTCCCGTTCCGGTCAGCGCGTAGGTTCTGGTGTAGAAAGGCCAGCCCACGACTAAGGGCGCATTTCTTGCGCCGGCCGAGGCTGGCCCAAGGACAACGCGGAAGGTGCAGGTTCCTCCGATTGGAATGGAGGAAATTGAGCGCGGTGGAACTGGTCGTCAGCGACGGGTAGCTCTCCTAGAGCTTCGCTGCTGGCATCGAGGACAGCACTGTCGTTTTTCTTCGAGCTGTTGGAACAAGTGGCGGTGGCCAGGGCGAGGAAGAGAACGGTAAGCGAGGAGCAAGACGGATGGGCGGGGTGCCAGGGTGTCGTCGAGGCTCGCCAGCGCACGCTTGCGGTTGCGAGCGGGAAACTCCAGAATGATCCAGTTCAAAGCTTGAGAGGTCCCATGAAACCGAAAGTGCTACTCAGAATTGCCTCCATCGTCATGTTGGCGCATGATGTCGGGCATACCTTCGGCCATTTGTCGTGGAAGGCAACGCCCGACCCAGCAAAGCGGGAGGTTGTACGACAGATGACCGAAAACAGATTTCCGTTCATGGGCGCAGTGAGAAGTCTTGGAGACTACTACGACGGGTATGGCTTCGCTGCCAGCCTAGCATTGTTGTTGATCGCCACCATTCTCTGGGTCGTGTCCGGTTCTGCGACACAAAACCCCGCTCTTGCGCGCAAGCTCTGCCTATCGATATCCATCATCCTATTGGCTTGGGGCATCGATGAACTGATATTCTTCTTTCCCTTTGCAGCAGTGTTCAGCTTGCTCGCAATGGTATTGACGGTTGTGGCGCTTCTCAAGCTCAAGCCGCTGCCGGAATGACGTCATCGCAGCAAGAGCGCTGGAATGACGGCGTCGATGGTCCGCATTTCCTCGACCTCCACAACCGCCCGATTCGTCTTGGCAGCATGTCCGTAAGGACCGTTGTTTTCCACCTTGGCTCTCATATCAACGTATAGGGGCGGAGCAAGCCCGGCGCCGGCATCTACGGCTGAGGTCATCTGCGACCACCAGGGCTGGAGGGTATAGAGGTCGACCCACAGCTGCTCTCCCGTTTCACAGACGACGAGGAAGTAGTCCTCGGTAGTGTTGATCAGCCTGCCACGCAGGTCGACCGTCGAGGAGCTGCTCTTGGTGCAAGAACCTGCTACCGCAAGGAGCATGACCAATGGAAGCAAGAATGCATAGCGCTTCATCGCCCGTTCCTTTCGACTGAATTGCGATACTACACCCGAAGCTTGGTCTGTCGAACGCTTTGCCGTTAAGCGACGGGCGGCCGTCCGCGGCCGAGCGCTTCAACGGCTGGTTGGGCAGCGCTCCAACCAAGAATCCGAATCACGACAAACCGTGATTGCTGTTCGTGCGTTTCCCGCGCCCGGTGTGACCGCCCATTTGTTCTTTCTTCCTGAGCAGAAGGTTACACCAGGATCCAGCCTGGCCGCACGCCTTCGAAAAGAAATTGCCACCTTTCCAGTTCCGAACTCCACCCCAAGTGCCAAGTCCGTCCAACGCCTTGCCGTTCAGCTGCGAGCCCGCCGCACGAACGGTCCGTTGATGTTACACCAATGTCCCTGCGGCGGGGTCGTCAGCTGCAACGGCTTGTTGGGCGGCGTTTTCTTCCAGGCACCGTACTGCTACTCTCTCGTTGCGTGAAACCTGCCCTGGTCTTGGACACAAACGTGGCGATCGAGCTTACCTCCAGGGGAGACCTCTGGCGCGCCGTCGATGTGTCGGGAGGGCGCTTCACGGAAGACGTTCGAGAGAGAATATTCCGCGCTCAGTGCGCTCTCGCGCTCCGATTCTGGCTGCATAGAGAAAAGGCGGCGACGATCACCTGCGCTCGGGAACAGATCGGGATCTCAACGTCTGCGCCATACTTTTCACCCAACGACGACGGCCGCTCCACGCTCCAGCGGTTGGGCGGCGCAGAGATCGCTCTTTTTGTCCAAGAGCTGGAAGGGTTTCTTCCAGGGTGGCAGTTCGGCGATGACGGCACTGCACCACAAGGGGTTAGCGGTGGAGCACTCGACTCCTGGTATGTCGACCGGGCGTGCGTATACAAAGTCCCACTCCTGAGCAATGAAGGGTGGATGGCGGGCGGCGGTATCAATGAGCAAGCAGGCATCCGCAAGAAGGCGCATGCTGCCAAAGCGTTCATCTTCACCACCAAGGAATTCTTGCTCGGATGTGGCGTTCCGATACGAGACTACGCAGATAGATGCGTTACCCAGATGCTGCGCCATCTGGTCAAGCGTAAGCGACCGGCGCCTCCAGCCAGAGTCTACGATCTCCGCCAGATTGCGCGGTTTCGATGCCCATGCTCGCAGCCTCAGCGATACGGCATCTACTGCTGCCCTGAGCGCGGCTTCGTTCCCGCCAAATTCTGACCGCTCTACCGCTCGTTCCCTCGCTCCTTGAGGAAGCCATCGGGTGAGAAGTTTCCCTCCGTTCTTGGGCACTCGACCTTCGAATGACCACGATCGATCTCCGAGCGAGGTTGAGTGCCGTAGTCTTCACCCAAAATTAGCTTTCCGTCCGAAAAGAAGTGACTAAAGGTTCTGTAGGTCTGGCCCTCGACGCCGACAATGCGAAGAATCTTCTCTGGAGTATTTGCCCCTCTCGGCATGACGCAATCCCCGACCGCATATGTCGCTGCTGTTCGACAGCCGCCAGTCAGCACAACGACGCCAGTAAGAGCACAAAGGAACCAATGGCCCATGATTGAGTCCAGAATACATCCAATGGGATTCTTCGGATCGAAAACCGCCTACGCTCGGTTCTGCCGGTCGTCCGCCCAACGCCTTGTTGGGCGGTGACCGTGCGCCGGTCCTGTCTCTTCCTAGTAATCCATATTGTCGTGTCGGTCGGCATCCATACTACTCCATTGAAGAAAATCGTCGAACGCCTCGTCAGATTGCATCGCCTTCAGGTATGTGCTCCTGCTTTCGCCGTCGAATGCGACATCTAGACCCGCGGCAGCCCACTTCACGGCGTGGCGGAGGGGACCTGCGGCGAGATACGAGTCAAACTCGTCAAAGAGCCGCGCTATCTCGGCGAACGATTTCTCCGTCAGGCGAAATCCGAACTTCACACCGCTCGGCGTCCGTCGCAATTGGGCAGGCAGCGCTCCCACACCCGGAACATGGAAATAGAAAGAGCCGCCGCCCGAGAGAAAGCCACCATGAGCGAGTGGATTTCGCCAACGCTCCCGAATGCCGAGAAGCGCATCGTAAAGATTCTTGGCCTTCGGGTCTGACAGATCAAGAATCACCCGAGCCTTCGCCGGCCAGTTGGAGCTCAAGAAGTCCAGAACGCTCACCGCTCGGCGCCCGCCGCCGAGGAGACCGTAGGCAAGGAGAAAGAGGTGTTCGGATCTGCTGAAGAATGCATCCACCGCAGCCGTGGCCAGTGCACCACCTTCCCGTTGTGGCTTCCCAGGGTCGTAGCGGGTCCAGGTTCCTCCAGAATCGCTCTGTCCCGTCTCGGGGGGCGGCGGTGGGGTGGCATAGTACGCTTCCGCCTTCTCGCGCAAAAATCGGTAGCGAAAATCCAGTCGTTCGTAGAGGTTTTCGACGGTGATGTTGCCATCCGCCATCTGCTTTTCCACCAACTCGTCGGTCAGGTAAGCCTCGACGATATCTGTAAGACCGCGACATCTCCCCAACACCTCTTTCACAAGCGGTGAATCTAGGTTGCTTTGCTCGCACAGGAGACGAAGTCCGAACTTGGTGTACTCGTAGGCGAAGAAGGCGCCCCTGAACCGAAAAGCTACCCCCCATCTCATCTTTTCCTCGGGACCGTACCGACGGAGGCCAAGGAATTCTACGAGACCGAACAGCAACAACTCCGCGATCGGAAAGCCGTCCGGGGTCATCGCTCCAAGTTGCTCGACGAATCCCTGATCCTGCCCTTCCCTGCGGCCGATCCAGACTACATCGGACGGTGGATCCCCTTCCTTTGGATTTCCCGCCTCTCCGAAAAGGTCGTCGGCGAGCCTACGTGCCTTCTCAAGGTCCATGATGTCTTCTTAAGGTCTCCTCGGGTGAATCATCCGCCCAACGCTATGCCGTTAAGCGGTGGGCGGCCGTCTGCGGCCGACCATCCGCTTCAACGGCTTGTTCGACGGCTCCCACTTCGAGAATCCGCCCGACGAGAAACCGCGGTCGTCGACCGTGTCTTCCGTGAATCTGGCGCCGCCGTCCATGCAAAGTTCCTTCCTGCCCGCAAGGCTACACCAAGATCCGGCCTGCCAAGCGCACCTTCGAGAAACAGTTGCCACCTTTCCAGATCCGAACTCCACACCATGTGCCAGTCCGTCGAACTACTATTCTACGCCGAAAAATATTCAATATTTTGGCGATGTTCTCCGCTCTGTTGGCCAGGATCAAGCCGTGAGATCCTGTGATTCCAGGCTGTTGGCCAACGGCGCCGCCAAGAA
>Ga0265316_10000664_pt1 | contig 38327 bp, 25 predicted proteins | sample 4522metaG_FD_202092 | JGI IMG/M metagenome (GOLD analysis project Ga0265316, IMG submission 202092) | Rhizosphere microbial communities from Carex aquatilis grown in University of Washington, Seatle, WA, United States - 4-5-22 metaG | ecosystem: Host-associated > Plants > Roots > Rhizosphere >...
TTTGCGGGTTCCGGGGTATCCGCACCGGAACCGGAAGGACCGCTTTCAAGATCATCGGAAACCGCCGGCCGTTTCGGCGAGCCTTGCCGGAGATCGGAATCTAAGTCGGAATCGGGCTCACCCTTAGAAGGTTTGTCATAATCACCGGCCGGGGTAGTACCGTCATCGGTGACAAGATCTTTCATATCTGCCGGCGTATTTCCCTTGGGAGGTAAATCATTATCGCCGCCGCTGTAAGTTTCATCACCTTTATAATCCGACGCCGGCACGCCCGCCTCGGGAATATCCGCCTTAGGGACCACTTCGGTATCCATCGTACCGACGCTGCCCGCAGAGGCGTCAAGACTTTTACCGGAACTCTCTGTGCTGGTCATCTCATCGGAAACATTCTGAGCAAAGGCGCCGCAGTAAAACAAAACCGCAAAAACGAAGAGAACAAAAATACTTTTCATAATAAACTCCTTTTTTTTACGAATATATTATTATACCAAATTATCAACCATGCCGCATAAAAATAACAAAGAGTAAAAATACAGCAGCCGCAATACGGTAAATGACAAAAATGTTCAGAGAAAACCTCTTCACAAAAATCAAAAAGAATTTAATGGCGAAAAATCCGCTGATCGCCGAAGCCGCAACCCCGGCCCAAAAAGCGGTATTAAAATCGCCGGCGTGCAGCTTGTGCAATTTCAAAACTCCGGCGGCAAAAACAATAGGTGTGGCTAACAAGAAAGTAAAACGCGCCGAGGCTTCCCGGGAAAACCCCTCCGCGAGCCCAGCGGTAATAGTGATACCGGAACGCGAAACGCCCGGCACCAGGGCTAAAATCTGCGCACAGCCGATTTTTATTGCGGCACTAAGATTGATTTGATCGATCGACTTAGCCTTTTTACCAAAACGGTCCGCCAGCCAAAGGACTACGGCAAAAACTGCCATCGCGCTTAAGATCAATTTAGGCGAACGAAAAACCTGATCGGCCTTTTTCTCCAATAATAATCCCGCCACCCCCGCAGGGATGGTGCCGACGATAATATAGCCAAAAAGGTTATCCCCGGCCGATTTATTTTTCTTAAAAAATGCTCCGATAAGCTTCACCCAATCGCCAGAAAAATATGCCAAAAACGCCAAAGCGGTACCGATATGTAGCGCCACGTCAAAAGTAACACCTTGATAGCGCCAGCCTAAAAGCCATGGGATAATCACCAAATGCGCGGAACTGGAAATCGGAAAAACTTCGGTAAGGCCCTGAATAACGCCTAAGATGGCGGCATGCAACAGAGGCATATTTATCCTTTCTTTCTTTGCAATTTACTGTGAAACCGGCTATAGCCGAAATAGATCACCAGCCCGATCGCCAGCCAGACAATCAGGCGCAGCCAGGTTTCGACACCTAACGAAAGCATCATCGTCAAACAAACCAGAATCCCCGCAATCGGCACAAACGGCACCCAGGGCGTTTTATAGTGGCGCGGCCATGCCGGATGCAGATAACGCAATATTAACACCCCGGCGCAAACTATAATAAAGGCAAAAAGCGTCCCGATCGAGGTCATGTGGCCGAGCTTTGAAATCGGTAAAAATCCGGCGAACAACCCGACAAAAGCCATAAATAATAAATTCGAGCGCCATGGGGTATGCCAGCGCGGATGGATATCGGAAAATAATTTCGGTAAAAGTCCGTCGCGCGACATCGAATAGAAAACGCGGGATTGCCCTAAAAGCAGGACCAGAATCACCGAGGTAAAACCACAAATGATCCCCAGCTTGATCACCTTTTGCAGCCAGGGAAATGGCGTCAAGTTGATCGCGGTCGCTACCGGCGCAGCATCGCCTTTCATCAGATGATAATTGACCATGCCGGTAAGGACAAATGCAAAAATAATATACAAAATCGTACAGATGATCAACGAACCGATCACGCCGATAGGAATATCTTTTTTAGGGTTACGCGCTTCCTGCGCGGCGGTCGAAACCGTATCAAAACCGATATAGGCAAAAAAGATCACTCCTGCCCCACGCAAAATACCGCTTAAGCCGAATTCGCCGAAATGGCCGGTATTGGGCGGAATAAACGGCACAAAGTTGGCGCGTTTAATAAAAAACAAACCCACCGCGATAAAAACCAAAACTACCGCTACTTTAATGACCACAATCGTCTCGTTAACGCGGGACGACTCTTTGATCCCGCGCATCAAAAGAAAAGAAATTCCCGCGATAATAAAAATTGCCGGTAAATTAATGATACCATGCGCCATAGCTCCGTTAGCCAGTTTGACGGTATCGAACGGGCAGGTTACCAACCGCGCCGGCAGGTGGATTCCCAGATCGGCAAGAAACGAGATCACGTAACTCGACCAGCTTACGCTCACTGCCGCTGAGCCTACGGCATATTCCAGCACCAAGTCCCAGCCGATGATCCAAGCCATCAATTCACCCAAGGTTGCATAAGCGTAGGTGTAGGCGCTGCCGGAAATGGGGATCATCGACGCAAGCTCACTGTAGCACATCCCCGCAAAGGCGCAGCCTAAAGCCGCAACCAGAAACGATAAGATCACCGCCGGGCCGGAATATTCGCCGGCAACAATACCGGTTAAAGCAAACAGCCCGGCGCCAATGATCGCGCCGATACCTAAAGCGACGAGGCTGCCGGCGCCTAAGGTACGTTTTAATTTATGCTCGCCGCTCTCTTCTTCGGCGGTAATCTGGCTCAAGTGTTTTCGAACAAATAATTTATTCCGCACTAAATTAACCTTTTAGAATTTATACGTCACTCCAATGGCAATAACCGGATAAAATTTAAACCGGTTAGTTTTGTCTTTTAATTGATCTTTCTCCTGCGCTAAATTGGCCTGAAAAGTCGGGTCGCTGGCGATAGGGCCGCTGGCATCAAGGTTGATCTTGGGCGAATCCTGATACATTGCGCCAAGATCAAAGCTCATCGACCAATGCGAATCGTTGCCAAAGGGTTTTCCCCAGCCTAAGCCCAAATAAGGCGCCACAGGCTTAAAGGTGATCTTGCCGGCAAGCGAACCTACTTGGGCGGCCGTATAGGTAGTATCACCTACTTTATAGCTTACCGCCGGCTTAGCGTCAACGTTAACCCGGTTTTTGTTAAGGATTGCACCGCCGGTAAAACGCCAATCATGTTCTTCAAAAGGAAACCAATCCGCCAGAGCACAAAACGACATCAGGTGCAATTTTATCTTATAATCGACATTTTGCGCCTTACCGCTGAAATTATACGAAAACCCATTGCCGCCTAAGCGCACGTCTAAACTATCAAAAGCCTTAATCGCCACCTTGGCTCCCGGCCCCAATGAGCTCGCCTCGACCGATACGGCAACCCGGTCTTGAGCAAACCCCTGCAAAGCCGAAGAAAAAAAGAGCGCCGTCAATCCGATACAAAAAATAACTTTTTTCATGAACCCTCCTCTTTTTAGGTTAGCTAAATAAATACTAATAAATTATTTTATTCTCGAAAAATTGTTTAGGCAAGATAAAGTTACGGGCGGCGCTTAACGCTTCGTGATATATTTGGCCCGGAAATATTTTCAAAAACTATCTTCCTTACGGAAAAAATCGGCCAAGCTCAAAATTTTTATCCCTCGATAATCGCCGATGTCCAAAAGATGATGATCACCGGAAACAATAAAATCTGCGCGGCCGGCTACTGCACACTCTAAGAATTTATCGTCTTCGGGGTCGGCCTCAATTTCTTTAATGCGTATCCGCGGCTCTACCGCCACGGCTTTTTCGGTAAGCAAAGCCGCCAGCTCTTTAATATCTTCTTCTTTTTGTTTGAATTTCGGACGCGCGATGACTTCAAAATATTCTTCAAAGATATCCGCGGATATCAGCAGTACAAATTTTCCCTGCCGCCATTTTTCCATGATCAGCGCGCTGGAACCCTTCAGGAGAATTGCCGAAACAAAAACGTTGGTATCTAAAACTACCTTAGGAATTTTCACTCCGAGCAGCCCTTACTTTTTTTATCTCGCGGTTGATATCCTCAAGCGAAATATCCGTACAATTGCGATGCATCCGGGTTAAAACCGCATCCAAACGCGCACTCCAATCCGATTTAATCGTAATATCCCGGCCCTTAAGCCAATTATCAATTGTGTCCCGAATAAAACGGTATTGCCGGCCGATTTTACTGGCGGGGATCTGGTTCGTCTCCACTAAACGGTATATCTTCTTTACGCTAAAGCCCAGATAATCCGCTACTTCTTCAATATTCATGATTGTTTTAAGCATTGTCTCACCTCGCTTAAAACATACCATATTTACATGACCTTGTCAAGACTTTATTGCCCTGCATTTCCCTTTATTACCCTTTACGGTACAAACGGCACGATGGCCGTGATCTGCACATTCAAATCGCCTAAATCTTTAAGGTCGGTGCCTTTTAACTCCATTTTGTCGAACTTACCGGAAGCTTTCGTGTCTAAACCCCGGAAATCCTCGCCGCCGACGGCTTGTTCGTTAAATAATTTTGCATATTGCTCAAGAGTCGCTCTGTCTTCTGGCCTATATAGCGCCCAAGCTGTTTGATGTTTCTCAAGCCAACCCTCATTCCACTCTTGGACCAAAGCCCTGGCACGTTTAGGATCGCCCAAAGCGTCCAGGTGGCGCGGCAATAAACGCATGCCGTTGTGCGCAACCCACAGTAATATTTCGCCAGCTGTGGCCTCTTCATGCGCCTTGTCGATTATTTTTTGTATCTGGTCAGCTTTAAGCGTGTGCCGGTATCCGGCCATGTCTCTGTCCACGTGATCACCCTCAACAATATCGTGATAAAACAAATACGCAAGGCTTTTTTCATCCTTGCGACGCGTTTTAGTGACTGCCACCACCGGGACATAATTCCCTTTTTCCTTGTTCCATAAGCGGTCAATAAATACCCCATCGCGATCTTTCATAGCCGCCGCGTCATCTTCAAAAACACGCACCAGAACCAACTCGCTGCCAGTATATTTAGATATCATGAACTCCTGGCTTATAAAACCAGGCGTAGCATCATTAAGCAGGGCCTTACGGTCATCATCGCTTACCGCCGCCGTCTGCGGGCCGGGTTTCTTCGCCGCGCTGGAAGGTATTTCTGCATCGCCCCGGCCGGCGGCCGCAGGCACTTTCAATAAGTCATAGATGTCGCGGGTATCAAAGGCCTTTATCAGTTCAAGCCAATCTGCCTCTTTTACCGGCACCGTAACGTCCGGATACCGTGACGAGAACCTATAGGCCACATGCCGGCGCGCCAGCTCATCAAAAGCCGGACGGAAATAATCCCGCAGATATCTTTCCCACTGGCCGGTACGCCGACTGGTCCATTTTTCCCGCTGAGCATAGTTAAGCTCTCTTAGTTGCCTCTCGAAAACCTTTAGCGCACCGGAAGTGATATTTGTCTTGGCGCGTACCGCTTGCCGAGCCTGCACAATCGCATCCTCAAATATCCTCGGGTCATTGGCGGCCGAGTAATAGCAAAGCTCATAAAAAATCCGCTGCTTTTGCTCATCGGCCGATAAACCGGAGTTGACCCAAATATAAAGCGCGCGCGCATCACCCTCGGGGTAGGAAATACTTTTATGCTCTTCCAGGCCGGGGATCGGCTTACTTACCGTAACCTGAACCTTATTAAATCCCTTTAACGGCGCATCGCCTAAAATTGCCTGAGTGTCAACCATTTCCACTTTTGCCTGAGGATCGTCCAAAGCCAAAGGCCTGGGTGCCACGGCCCCATAGTGTAAAGCATTGCCGATTAACTCCAAAAGTGCTTCACGCTGTGCCGCTTCATCCTGGCTATAACGCATATAATAACTGCGGCTAACCGCAACCACCGGCGTATCGCCATGAGAAGACCCTGCATTAATATCGCCCTCATGAAGAGCTACGGCATAGTAACCGGGCATCATAGCATCGTCAATAATACGAACCTCGAACGCGTCACCCTCATCGTCCTCAACTGTAACGATATCTGCAAGCGCAGGAGGAGTGTACGCGCGTAATGCTTCAAGCAATTGCGTATCGGATTTTCTGCCGCGCGCTTGCGGCAGATCGGCAGCAAGACTATCCGCCGCGCCGGAGGGGATTAAAGAATCATGGCTGACCAACGGCTCTGCCTGATATTTATCGAAATAACGTTTACGGGCGCGCTCGCTGGCCATATCATCGGTCAATAGCATAACGGCGGCAAAATACTCTCGAAACGCCGGCTGCGCAAAAATATTTTGGGGAATATCCCGGTCGTGTACATGAGCGCGAAATTGCGCTAAAGCCGGTTCGTCAACAGGATTTATCCGGCGCGCGGCGGCCGCGGCCTCGGCATAAACCGCATCAAAAAAACCGGGGGTATTCATCGCCTCACGCCTTGCCAATTGATAAAAAATTTGCCGGGTTTTATTTTCATCCGACAAACGGCGATCAAGAGAAATCGTAATATGTTTTCGGCCTCTTGCCTGGCTGCTTTCACTTACGTTGCCTGTCAATAACGATCGAGGCTCTACCTCTCTTACCTCAATCTTAAACTCTCTTAACGTTACCGTGCCCAATATTGCTTCGGGATCAACGCTATAAATTTTATCCTGCTCCGCTCCGGAAGAAGTATCGGTTTTTTTATCTTTTGGCGCTTCGACGCCGAATTTTTCCAGATATCTCTGCCGCACATAGGGCACGCCCAGCTTCTTCATGCGCGCGACATAAGCCTCCTCATAACAAAGATATGGCATCGCAAGATTACCGGTGTCATCTTGCTCAAGTAAATAATCATAGCCCCCCTTCAATAACGCTTCGTGAAGTTTCACGAAACTCGCTTCCGGCAAGCGAGGGAACTTCGCGCGAACCGCCGTAGATGCCGCATCGTGAGCCTGCGCAATCGCAGTCGGGTCCTGGAAAAAACTCGCCAAACAAAGCCCATAAAAAATCCGCCGCTCTTTCTCTTGCGCCGATAAACGGGGATTAACAAAAATATCGATTAGTTTACCTTCCGTATATAGGGAAAACAGACCCAATTCACTTTCAAGACGCGCGCGGTCACGGGGATTTTCGATCACCATTACCTTAAAACCATCGAGAAGCGCCGTATCGCCTAAAACATCCCGAGGGTCGATCGGATAAGCCTTTACCATAAATGCTTCCGCGGAAAGGCCCCGGTAAGCTTCCAGGTCATCTTTCAAATATTGCCACTTTCTGGCAAAACGATCATAATCATCGTAGGTACGATGGTTCATTTTCAAATTACCCCGGCGCGCAAAAGATTCTTCGTGCCGGAAGATCTTATCCTCGCTCTCCGGTAACCATAATCTGATTAAAAAATGATGCAATCCGCGCGACTCTTCGCCTAAATCGCCGGCCAATAAACCATATTCGGGGCTGGTCCGGTCGCGTATGGCTTTTTCTTCCAAAGCGGTAAATTGTTCCGGGTTATCCAAACGCGCTGCCGCCAGCATCCCGGCGCGCATTGCCGCAAGGCGCCGCAATTGCGCAGAACATGCAATATCAAATTGCTGGATAATCGCGCGGCCGGCTTCGTTCCCAGCATCCAAACCGAAGAATTTATTGATTTCTCGCGCATAAAGCGCCATATGCGCAAAGTTACCTTTATCCACTAAACACCAATGGAGCAGAATATCCTGGATATCGGCATGCTTATACTTCTTGAGTAACGGCTGGGTCTCGACGATAGCGATTAAGGCTTGTGAGACCGCCGCCAATTGCACATCTTCACGCTTACTGCTTAAATAAGCGTCGTAGGCGCGCTGGAACGCTTCTTTACGTTCGTCAGGCGTTAAGCCTTGCTGGGTTACGATCAAAAGAAACGGCCCATAATGCGGGTCTTGAATAAATTCGTAATAGCTGAAAACTCCCGGCAATAACCCCGGTTTATCTTCCACTGCCACGATCCTCAATCCGGCATCGGCGGAAGGTACCAAACCCAGCTCATCAACGTTTTTAGGATTATAAGGTTCCGGCGGGTTAATAAAATCCTCCAACATACCTCGAGAGGCGCTTCTCCATGCCAGGTCAAGCCACTTTTTTACCGCTTCGGCGGTAACTTGCGGCGCCACAGAATGTTCATTACGCAAGGCAATACCACTGATCACGCCGCTTTCAACCTGTCCCAAAGCCACCACTGCCGCAGAAGAAGGTTGCGTGGGAGCGCCGGGGGTAACGGTTAATGTTGCTGCCGCAACGCCGCCGGAAAAGTATTGGCGTTTGGTGATTCTTGTTCCGAAAGCGGGGACGGTTCTCTTTTCGACCCCGTTCCTCGCCCCAGAGAAATGAGAACCGTCCCCATTTCCCTCTCGTTTAATGTAATTGTAAGCGCCTTTTTTGAAGGCTTCGACGTAGAGAGCGTAGATTTTATCTTTGGCATCCTTTTCGTCGATAGTAATACCTTTGGTTTTGGCTTGATTGATATAGTTGTGATAAAAAGAATCGAAGAATTTATGTTTAAACCACTCGGCTAAGATAAGGGCGCTGTAGATCTGGCGTAATTGGGCAAAGTTTTTGCCTTGATTAACGTCTTTTTCGATTAGGGGAAGGATATGTTGTTTAAACGCATCCGTAGGGGCCAGGCCTGCCTGGCCCTTTATTGAGGTCGAGGCGGGCCTCGACCCTACGCGATCATTATTTTGTTGTGCCGCCAAACCTGCCTGCCGGCAGGCAAGGTAATCCTCTTCCGTCTTCACGCTTAAACTCGATTCACTGATCAAAACTGTATTACCGTTTTCGTAAACCGAAGCCTTGGCAGGTACTATCCACACTTTGTTAAACGATTGGGTCGTTTCGATACGAGCCGCTCCCTGAGTGTCCCGCCTGCTGGCGGGATGTATCGAAGGGCGCGGCTCACTCAACGACCGGTTAGGATTATTAATCGCATTCCAATATTGTTTCCCCGATTCCGATTCCGGATAGGTTAAACTGGACGCTAATTGTTTTAACAGATAATCCTGTTCTAACAGATCTTTACCTAAATCCGTATCCGCCATAGCCTGGGGCACTATCCTCTGGCTTTCATAGGGCGATAGGTTGACCCAGGTATCTTCTTTGGGCATGGCTAAGGCGGCTAAAAAGTAACGGGCTAACCGGGCGGCATCATCCTTGGTTATCGACAATGCTCCGTTGGGCTCGATAATAAAATCCATTTTTAAAGGATTTTCGGGATTTAAACGCAAGCCTTTTAATAAAGGTAAGTCGCCTTTGGCCGAAATATTGACCATAGTGCCGGGTTGGGGTAAATCCGCGATCTGGGCAAAAACCAAAGATGAAGAAAAATTAGAACAACAAAACACAATCAGAACAAATAAATTAAGGAAACGTTTCATTAAATTTACCTCCGGTTGATCCGAATCGCTACGATCGCCAAATTCACCCCCAAGATATCCGCGGTTTTTAACCCGGCTAAAGTTTTAGCCTCGGAAAAAACTAATTTAGTTTTGCTTTGATCGACTTCCATTTGATCTACATCGGCAAATTTCATACCGCCGTCTACAACCGGCGCAACCGCTCCCGGCGGCAATTTATTCCACAACGCCGTTTTATACGCGCGCTCGTAGGAGGCCGATTGCAAAGTTACCGGATCAGTAGCGCCGAAAAACATAGCAATGGCCTGGCGGCGCAAAGCCTCGTCTTGTTCGGAAAAAGACGATAAAAATCGAGCGGCATGATGCTCCAGCGTATATTCGTCAAGAGTGGTCCATTGCCTTGGGGCGGATTGATACAGTTTATACAACCCTGCGGCGCGTTCCCGGGCGGTTTGTAAATATTCCAAAACCTGTCCGTAAGACAAACCCAAGTATTGCGCGATTTGAACAATGCCGTCTTCTTGGAATAATTTACGGCCGTCGGCAACGGCAGCATTCAGGCTGTTTTGCGCTAAACGGATCTTGGCGATTTCATGGGCCTGCGCCGCTTGGGCAACGGTTTCAGGTAACCCCGCCTGTATGGCGATAGCAAAAGCTCCGTCTTCGCGTATAACCAGCGCGCTATACCACTGGATCGCATGCACTTCATGAATTGTTGTTACCGCGATTCGACGCGTATCCGAAGGGTCGTTGGGTGATAATGGGATCTTGGCCATCTCATGCTTATCTTTCGGTAATAGCTCAAGTAAACTTCTCCGGACATTAAAATCAAGCCAGGGTTGTTGAGCGATTTGTTTTCCCCGCGCCTGAAAAAGATCTTCATATTGAAGGCTGAGCCTGCAAAGTTCAGGGTCGTTACTATAAAAAGCTTGGACGATCCCGCGTTGGGCCGTGCGGGAAACACTTATCTTCTCAATGAGCGCTTGTGAACCAAGCGCATACCAATAGCGCTGCAGGTCAACCTCATCAACCGCCAATAAAGTCACCGGCTCTCCCTTTTGTGAACAAGCAACCACGCGGTCACTACGCTCACTGGCCGACTGCAGTATATGCACGACATCCCGGGGATCCATCTGATTATTCTCAGCCAGCGTCTCGATAAGCCTATAATTCGAGAGGTAAAGCTCAGCTTCGGCTTTATCATGGGCCTTGGCATAAGCCTGCTCTTGCGGCGGGATACTGGGATCAAAAACGATAAAGACCATCTGCGCATCGGAATCATAAACCCATTTACTGCGCGTACCGCCCATTATCTCCTTGTCGGATTCCGGTAAAAAAACATAACCGATCCGAGGGTGGCGCGGTGACAGCCCGGTAACATTCAAATCCCCATCACGCCTCATGTTGGAAAATTCCCAAAGGGTTACCAAAAACGAATGCAGGCTGGATGTACCAAATAATTGATCAGCCAAAGTGCGTACAGGAAGCTCCACGGAACCAGGGTTACCGACCCGTTCAGACAACGCCCATTTCGCTGCGCCGCCGGGCAAATCGCCTTTCTTCGCAGGGTTTCCGATCATATCCGCCTCGGCATCACCGACCTGCGCAGTACGTTGCGCAACCACACCATCAGGTACCGTGATATCTTCGGTTGAGAGCGTAGTCGCACCGACCACGCCGCCGGAAAAATAGGCGCGGCGGGTGATTTTCATTCCGGAAATGGGGACGGTTCTTTTTCCGTCCGCCATTCGAGCTAGAGAACCGTCCCCGTTTGCGGCAACACGTTCTTTTTTAACGTAATTGTAAACCCCCTGCTGAAACGCCTTTAAATATTCATTGTAAATTTTTTCGCGGATCGCCAGGTCATCGGCCTGCGCGCCTTGCAGTTTTTTCTGATCGAAATATTTTTGGCTTAAAACCGTATCGTGCAATTTTTTCTTAAACCAAACCGCCATAATAATCGCGCTGTAAAACTGGCGCAGTTGAGCGAAGTTCTTTCCACTATTCACTTCCTTCTCTATTAAAGGAAGGATGTGTTGCCGGAAGGCAACCTGGGGGACTGTCCCTACTGGGGCTGTCCCCACGGAAACGGGCGAATGATTATTCGCCCCTACACGATTATTTTTTTGTTGCGCTAAATAATCGGCCTCGGTCATCACCTTCAATTTGGTATAATCGATCACCGCCTGATTTACCGATTCCAATACCCGGATTTTATCCGGCATGATCCAAACTTTATTAAAACTGTTAACGGGCGAATGATTATTCGCCCCTACGCCATTAATTTTATTCCAATATTGTTTCCCCGATTCCAATTCCGGGTAAGTCAACGACGCCGCCAATTGCTTTAAAACGTAATCTTCGCCCAGCATATCTTCGCCTAAATCAGTCTGCGCCAATTCCGTGGTAGATATGCGATTCTGCTCATAAGGCGACAAATTAACCCAAAGGTCTTTTTCGGGAATAGTCAACGCGGCTAAAAAATATTTGGATAGTTTTTCGATTTCCGGGCGCAGGGCTTCCTGCGTGCGCGAAGCATTACCGGAATTAAGAATAAAGGTAAAATCAAAAGGATTATCCGAATTAAAACGCATTCCCACCAATTGCGGTAAGGCATAATCGGCGGTTGGGGCGATCATTGCGCCGGGGGCGCACATGTAGGGCAATACATTCGCCTGCGCAGCGTTCGGCAAAGCCATGTTAAAAATAAAAGTTACCAGAATAAACAAATTAAGGAAACGTTTCATTAAAAGACCTCCGATTTAATCTTTCAAATTTTACTTCGTTTGCCCCTGAAATTAAATTATTTCAAACCAGCAAATTCTCTCAACGATTGGTTTTCTTTTAGCGCCACCACCGTAAAACTTACATTATCGAAAACTTTTTTAATTTCTGTTGTTGTAGGGATCCGCGTAAAATAAAATTTACCTTGTCCTTGTGTAGATGCCGCCACGCTAGCCCAAGCAATACCGCCGGTAGGCGGCTGGCCTTGCGCCGGCGTTAAAGTTCCACCGGTTGCCGGTGAACCGTTATTGCCCGCCATTTCTTCTAAAACATCGGCCACGGCCTGCGCGATCTCGGTTGTCCTCTCGTTCATGCCCTGTCCATACTCGCTATTGACAACCTCTACCATCAATGTCGGATTAGGAAAAGCCGCATCCATACGGTTTACCCATATATCTACGCCCTGTCTTTCCCCTTTATCGTCTGGAACAATCAGCGTCAATCGCCAACGATCGGATCTTTTATGATAATCGTACAAGGAATGCGCCAGAGTGGGGTCATCGGAAAAAGCACGGCCATACACCTCGCCGCTACCAATTTCTAAACGAAAAGAAGTGGTACCAAAACGTTTATTCAACCGGTCTAAAAGGCTTTTGGTATGATTCTCAAGTAAATCCCTTAAAACCTCCACGCGCGCGGTAATCGCTCGTTCTTGCGGTGTTTGCATCAAATCAAATTGCAACGGTATTATTTCGCCTCGCTCGGCATTAAGCGCCTTTGAAACTACTTGCAGAAGTTGTTCTTGGTTTTGCCCTTGTGCTGAGACTTTTTTACCGTCACCTTCGGATATGCGAAAAACTGAACCATCCTCAAAGGTAATAGCTAATGATTCCAAAATAAGCGGCGAATTGCGCATAACAGGGATATACGATGCCGCCTTGGTCTTCAAACGCCCAAACAAAAACAACCGTAATTGCGCCAAACTCGTTATACGTGAACCGCCCATCCAGCACTCAATTGTCTTAACCTTATGGCCATACTCTTGACTTATGGCATGTAAAAACAACCATGGGTCGTACTTTAACTTTTCCGTAAACAACGCCAGCTTACCAGCCAATGCCTGTTTTAACTGTTCAACGGATTGCGCCGCCGCCTCGCCGCCGCTTCTGCCGGCCATAAGCAAACCTTTAATATCCAAATTTGCAACCGCCGGAATATCCTGATCCAACAAAACTTTAGGATAAGCCATAGCCATTTGCAAGTGCGGTGCAAAGCCCTCACCGGCCTTCTGATTAACCATAATCCACCAGATCAGAGTAGAACGTTCTTTCCCTGTTATAGCATTCGACCCCGGGCACATTTTTCCTAATTGGCTATCAATTAAATCCCACAAGGCTTGTGCGGTTTTTATCTTCGCAACCGCTTGATCGATATAATCGGCTAGTTGTTGATATTGGCGTATCCATTCTGGCATCCTCGCGTCTGGCTGTTCAAACATTTTCATGAACGCCGGGTCTTGATCCAAACCGGACTCTGCCCACCGCTTACGCCTGGCCGATCCAAGGGATATACTATCCCTATCTAAAGCCGCTAACATCTCTTTAAACATTGCACTACGATGCTCCAAAGATTCGATTAAACGGTTATCATTAGCCGAAGCGAAATAAGGAAAATCAGCCAATTGGTCTATGGCTTTAGTCGTAAGCAATAAATCCACCCCTTTCCTATTTCCTTCCTTATCGTTTGCAACTAATGTCGGCAAACTCCGAAAGATTACATCTAACAATTCTCCGGCGCGTACGCGTTCGATCAAAGGAATATTCGCTTTGCTATCGAGCTTTCTTATCGCCGCGTTCGTGTCGTACGCGGCTTGGCGCTCATACAAAGCTAATTCTACCGGAAGCTTAGGCGCATTTTCGATTTGTTGAGCGCGGGCGCCAAGTTCTTCGACTAATAACTCCTGCCATGAACGATCATGATTTAACCCGGGAATCTTTAATCCGTAGGTATCAGGATTTTGACTCTTAAAACCCACGGCTTTAATCATCCGAGCGGCTAATTCTACTATTTGGCTGGGTTCGGTGATGATCCCCGCCGCAGACAAAGCTTCCTTTGTATCGTAATAAGCCTGCTCGGCTAAAGCGCGCGGCAAATTATACTGATCGCACTGCGAGATTAAATAAACTCTCTCGTTCGCTTCAATCGGGCGATACATATAAATCGCGTCCCGTATGGCCCCGCCGGCAACCCCAGAATGAGCCCAGCGCACCAAAAGATCAATCGTGTCGTTAACGCCGGTTAAAGCTTGATTCTCCGGCCCGTTATATTTAAATCTTTGTAAACCGCTTAAAATTTTTCTAAACTGCGCCTCAAAACCATCCCATCCATTAAAAGCCCCACGATAATCATCCATTATTCTTGCAACCTTAAGCAAAATTTCAACCGCGCGGTAATCATAATCTTGCACATTATGCGAATTAGTAACGCCTTTATTTCTTTCCAGGCTTTCCATTGCCACGCGCAAAGAATCTTCTAAGGTTTTACGCGAAGTATCATGGTGAAACCCGTACTCTTCTAACTTACGTAAGGCTTGAGTGACCTCGTCGCCCTGTCTTAATGCCGCCGGTGTACCGAATATGGCAGGCTTTTTAGGCTGGCCTTGCTCGTCTAAAACACTTAAAGCATAGTGCAAGGCGCGGGATATTCTCTTTTGGCCTGCCGGATCCCCTGACCAATCAATATCCACAATTTTTTGCCCGTCAAATGTCCGGGTAAAACGTAAGGAAGCTTGTGAGCCCCCTGGAATGCGTAAACTGACCTCTAATTCATATTGCTTACCGCGCGTAGTGAATTGATCTTCTTTTGCAATACCAAGCGTGCTATTCAACAGCAAAGCAATATTTGCGCCGGGCGCAACATCATTTAGCGCCGCAACAAATCCATCGCAATTATTGCGCAAAATATTCCTTAACTTTTCCGCATTTTGGGTAACTTCCTGCTCAATCGGATTAAGCGATGCGATAGGATTAATTTTTGTTGTTGTGTCCGGCTCCACATTTGCCAAAGCCTTAACAATCGCATAAAGCCGGTCAGTATATTGACGCTGGCCGATAGGAAAATCAATAAACATCTTGTCTTCGTAAAAACGGATATTTACACTAACGTGGTTATCGAATCGAATCGCAACTATCCCTGGATCGCCGCCGGCTTTAGAGCGATATGTCGTTTCTCTTCCAGAGCCGGAAACCCACACGCTCTCTACCCCGGTTTTAAACGCCGCCGCGATCGCGCCGGCCACAGCCCATGGGTCACGGGCAAAACTTCTTTTTAACCCAGATAATTTGATTGAGCTATAATTCGCCCTTTGAAATCTTTGGCCGAATGAAATTTGTTCCAGCAATGCCGGCGATTGCGGCACGCCTTTTGAGGCGGCGTAAACCGGCGCACCACCCATGCCTAAATTTATCGGCACCATAACACTTTTTTCCGGAAGGCCTAATGCTTCAGAGATATCGACTTCACCAATCAAAGTTTTATCGTCAAGGCCGACACGTGCGTTTAAAATCGCTAATGCCGCCAAATACAATTTATCGTCGGCCGGCATTGCGGCCAAGCGTGCTATAAAGGAAATTTTCAACTGCTGGACAAGATAGGCAACCTCCGCCTCTTTAGCTGAACTCTCGGCGCTAAAACGTAAATTCACTACCGGCGCAAATTTTTCATCCCCCTTACGCGAAACCGGTTTATTACCTTTTTGGCGTATCTCGCGTATCCTGGCCCAAAGCACACCGTTATGATCGGCAAGTAACTTTCTATAAGGAATAAGCGCAGCCTCACCGCTCTCACCCATCTTCTCTTTAGCTATCCGCTCACGCATAAACTCATCCTGACCGGCTAAACTGGAAGTAAATTCGGCATTACCATAACTGGAAATCAAACTAAGGCGAATAACCGCCAGTATCAGCCGTATCCGTTCCGGCGAGCGGCTCTCCTCCCCGGTCAAACGCAAAGTACGAAAATCATGATGCGCCAAAATCAACGCGCGCATATCCGCAGAGACCGGATATTGCCTCTCTTGCAGCATGCTTATCGTTAATTGCTGGTGAGAAACCAAAGCGGGAATCGTATTCTCCATAAATGGCTGCCACTTATCACCAATAACGCTTTTTGCATAAGCAAGCATATCCGGCGTACCGTCACTTTTTAGATATTTGCCCTTCAGTGCATTGTCGATCAAGGTATCTGCCGATGTCGATATACTTTGTTCTTGAAATAAATTTACAGTCGCGACATAGTCCGCCGCGGCGATATCCTCCGTCAGGCGGCCAAGATCCATCAACAAACAAACCTCACCCAACAAAGATAAATCTTCCTCAGCCAAGCCGGCCTCTTGGCCTAAATCGACCGCGGTCTGCGCGATCCACGCGCGCTGTTCAATGGTTGCGGGTTTAAAACCGATTTCGCGCAATAAACTTTTTAAGACAAGGCTGCTGCTATTGCCTGGCCGAACATCCGCCACCGGTAAGCGCTCACCTTGCGCCACTGCCGCAGAATTCGGCGCAATACTCGGACCGGTCGGCGGCAGGCCCATATTGGGGGGAATACCGCCGGAGAAATAAGCGCGGCGGGTGATTTTCATTCCGGAAATGGGGACGGTTCTTTTTCCGTCCGCCATTCGAGCAAGAGAACCGTCCCCGTTTGCGGCAACACGTTCTTTTTTAATGTAATTGTAGGCGCCTTTTTGAAACGCTTGAACGTAGAGATTAAAAATCTTTTCTTTGCTGGTTTTATCGTCTAAAGCGATCCCGTTGATATTTTTCTGGTTTAAGTAGTATTTAAAAAACGATTCTTTGAATTTATTCTTAAACCACGAAGCTAAAATCACCGCGTTATAGATTTGGCGCAGGTTGGCAAAATTTTTGCCGGTATTTAATTCGGTTTCGATTTGGGGGAGGATGGTTTGTTTAAACGCATCGGCTGAATGGTCGCTGAGTGTCCCGTTCGTTTCGATACGCTTCGCACTCAACGAACGGGATGTATCGAAGCGACCGTTATTCTGCATCGCCAAATAATCCCTATCCGTCAGCGCCTTCAAGCTCGCCTTGGTAATAACTACGGTATTGGTGCCTTCGTAGACTTCGGATTCTCGCGCTGATATCCATACCTTATTAAAACTATTATTTGCGGGCGAATGATTATTCGCCCCTACGCTATTAATCGCCTCCCAATATTTTTTCCCCATCTTTGTTTCCGGATAGGTCAACGACGACGCCAACTGCTTCAATAGATAATCCTGCTCCAACATCGCCTTACCCAAATCCGTATACGAAAGGTTATCTTCCATGATACGTTCTTTTTCATAGGGCGACAAATTCACCCAGATATCCTGCTGCGGCATAGCTAAAGCGGCTAAAAAGTAACGGATCAACTGGTTAGCCTGATCTTTATCTACGGTTTTATTGGTACCGGGGTCGATAATAAATTGCATATGCAACGGATCATTGGGGTCGAGTCTTAAACCTTTTAATACCGGCAACGAAGCTTCGCCGGAAGGCAAAAGCATGGTACCGGGTTGGGGAAGATTGGCGAAAGCAGGATAAGAAGAAAAGCTGGAGAAGAAAAACGTGATGAGAACGATTAAACTGGAAAAACGTTTCATGAAAAAACCTCCGTTTTATTCCGTGCCCTTCGATACAATCTGCTCGTTGAGTGTCCCGCCTTCGGCGGGATGTATCGAAGGGCGCGGCTCACTCAACGACCGATAATTCACAAAAAAACAAGGGAGGCACTCCTATCAAGACGCGAAGTGTCGCGTCTCTACACGAAATGCCTCCCCAGGCAAAATTCAATATTTGTAAGCGTTTACAAATATAGCATATTCCCTACACACTTTCAAGGTAATTTGCAAAAATTTTTGGGCTATTTTTTGAGGGAAAAACGGCGGAATTTTATCTTCGCGTCTTTCAAGAATTGCTTACCCATCGGGTCGGGATAATCGCCTTCGCAAACGATCTCATTGATCCCGGCGTTGACGATCATTTTTGCGCAAATACTGCAGGGAGTACAAGTTATGTACAGGCTGCTTCCCCGTAACGGCACACCATGCTTAGCCGCCTGCAGGATCACATTTTGCTCGGCATGAAGCCCCCGGCAGATCTCGTGGCGCTGGCCCGAAGGGATATTAAGTTTCATGCGCAAACAACCGGTTTCATCGCAGTGCGCGGCGCCCATGGGCGCGCCATTATAACCGGTAGCTAATATTTGTTTATCCTTAACCAGCACCGCCCCAACCTTACGGCGTAAACAGGAGGCGCGTTCGCTGATAAGGTGCGCCAGCTTCATGAAATATTCATCCCAGCTGGGACGGATCATTTTATGCTTCATTTTAAATCCGGATAAAGCGGATATTCGTCTGTCAATGCCACAACCTTCTGAGCCACGCCTTTCAAAACATCCTCTTTGGCGCGGTTAGTGATCGCTTCATCGATCAAGGCGGCGATTGTATCCATTTGTTTTTCCTTCATGCCGCGTGTTGTGATGGCCGGGGTGCCGATACGGATACCGCTGGCGACCGCTGGCGGCTTCGGGTCATAAGGAATAAGATTTTTATTTACCGTAATGTTTACTCCTTCCAAAAGCACTGAAGTATCTTTGCCGCTGATATCTTTCAAAGTCAAATCGACCAGAAAAAGATGGGTATCGGTGCCGCCGCTGACAATACGATAACCTAACTTCTCCATAACCTTGGCAAAGTGGCGTGAATTAGCCAGCACTTGCTTCTGGTAATCGATAAAATCGCTTTTTAGCGCTTCGCCAAATGCTACGGCCTTAGCGGCAATAACATGCATTAACGGCCCGCCCTGCGTACCGGGAAACACGGCAGTATTAATTTTTTTGCCGAACTCTTCCCGGCAAAGAATAAAACCCGAACGCGGCCCGCGTAATGTTTTGTGCGTAGTCGAAGTAACAAATTCGGCATATTCGCAAGGGTTAGGATAAATCTTCGCCGCAACCAAACCGGCAAAGTGGGCCATATCGACTAAAAGATACGCCCCGACTTTATCGCAGATCGCGCGGAAGCGTTTAAAATCGATCTCGCGCGGATAAGCGCTGGCGCCGGCAATGATCATGCGCGGTTTATGCTTGACCGCCAAAGCTTCGATTTCATCATAATCCAACGCCTCAGTCTGCTTGTTAACTCCGTAAGCAACAATGTTATAAAAACGTCCGCTGAAATTTAACGGGTGTCCGTGTGAAAGATGCCCGCCGCAGGCTAAATCCATACCTAAAACCGTGTCGCCCTTTTCTAAAACGGCCATCATTACCGCCATATTCGCCTGCGTGCCGGAATGGGGCTGGACATTGGCAAATTGCGCACCAAAAAGTTTTTTCACCCGCTCGCGGGCTATCTCTTCAATCTGATCGACAAATTCACACCCGCCGTACCAGCGCGCCTTAGGATACCCCTCGGCATATTTATTGGTCAAAACCGTGCCCTGCGCTTCCATCACGCTAAGCGAGGTAAAATTTTCGCTGGCGATCAACTCGATATGACGGCGCTGGCGCTTAAGCTCGCACTCGACGCTTTTAAAAATCTCGGGATCGGTTTTCTTAAGGTGCTCAAGCATTTTCTTTCTCCTCGATTTTTGCAATTTTTCCTATACGCTTTAAGTGCCGGCCGCCTTCAAAATCGGCTTTAAGCCATGCAAGAATAACTTTTTTTAAATAATCTACCTTCATGAAATTCGTCGGCAGCACCAGGACATTGGCGTTATTGTGCCGGCGCGAGAGTATCGCGCTTTTTAAGCTGTAAGCCAGCGCCGCACGTATTCCGCGCACCTTATTCGCGGCGATTGTACTGCCGATACCGGTATAACACAAAAAGATACCGCGATCGGCCTCGCCTTTGCGCACGGCTACCGAAGCCGGATAAATATAATCGGGATAATCGCATGCATCTTCGCTATGGGTGCCGAAATCCACGGTCTCATAACCTTTACTGCTTAAATATTTTCCTAATGCGGCTTTTAACCGGAAGCCGCGATGATCGCTGGCTAACGCAATTTTCATGATACCCCCTATAACCAGTGGATCAATTCGTTGATCGCCTGGGCCATTACTTCATATAATTTTTTATAAGCTTCCACTCCCTGGCCGATCGGATCTTCGATATCGCCTTCCAGATCGGGAGGTAAAAACTTCTTTAAATGAAAGAGCCTGCCGTCAACCGTAGGCTCCATCTTTAGAATATGGTCGTACTGTTCATCTTCCATAGTAAAGATCAAATCCGAAGAAAGCAAGATATCGCGGTTTAAACGCTGCGCGGCAAACCCCTTAACGTCGATATTTTCTTTTTCGCGGATAACCTGCAAAACGCCGCTTGATGCCTGGCCGCCGGGATAAGCCGAAATACCGCGCGAGATAACTTCATAACGCTGAGAAGCGTAAGGGCTTAATTTATTCATATAGATCTGGGTTAAAAATTGCGCCATCGGGCTGCGGCAGGTATTACCGGTGCATACGAATAAAATACGCTTGCGGGTAAAAGTTTCGATGACCTGCTGTTCGGTCACCGCGCCCTGGCGCAAAATTTTAAAAGGGTAAAAGGTTAAATCGATCACGGTAGAAGATTGTCCATATTTGCACGGGCCGCTATCGATGATCATGTCGATATTGCCGTCAAAGGCCGTTTCTACTTCTTGCGCAGTCGTCGCTTCCGGCGCACCGGCCAAATTTGCCGAAGGCAAACACACGCCTGCGCCAAAGGCCTGCAATACGCGCCGCGCCACCGGATGCTCGGGCACACGTACCCCGACAACCTTATCACGGGTATCATAAAAGACTACCGTTAATGGGCCGGGCCAGAACTCTTCGATCAGCCGATAAGCAAACGGCGGCAAGACACCAAAGACTTCTCTTCCTTTTTGCGCATCGCCTACCGCCAGGCTGAAAGGTTTATCCTGAGGACGATTTTTAAGCGCGTAGAGCTTTTTTACCGCGTCTTTATTGTCGCAGCTCCCGGCAAGGCCATAAACCGTCTCCGTGGGCATCGCAACAATACCGCCTTTTTTAAGCACCCGCGCCGCATCGGCGATAATCCCTTGATCGATATTTTCGGCATCAATCGTAACGATCTTCATCACCGGAATAACTCCTTAAATTCAATTAATTTTTTTGCGTAATTTTTATCGCTTAACGCCAATATCTGCAACGCCATGATGCAGGCATTAATAAATCCGCTTTTTGCCACCCCGGTGCATGCAACCGCGACCCCGCGGGGAATACTTACCATCGACATCACCGCGTCGAGGCCGTCGAGCATGCCCCCCTTCATCGCAACACCCAAAACCGGAATATTAACATAGGACGCCACAAACCCCGGCAACGCCGCGGCCATGCCGGCACAAGCGATCACTACTTCGATGCCGTCTTTGTCAAGCTCCATGCAAGCCTTGCGTAGTTTTTCCGGATGGCGATGCGCCGAGATCACTTCCAATTTTACCGGCACCGCGATCTTCTCGAGCAATTTCAAACCCTCGTCAATAAATTCGCGGTCGCTTTTACTTCCCATCACGATAAAAATTTTCGGTTTCATATACACCTCTAGCTTATTTTTACGGCTTTACTCCCGATATCGTGCCGGTAAAACATCCCCTCGAAATTCACATTTTTGATCGCATTATAGGCTTTTGCCTGAGCATCTTCGATTGTCATACCCAAACTTACAATATTCAAAACCCGGCCGCCGGAAGTAACCACCTTCTGAAAAGTATCCCCCTTAAGATTACGCACATAAGTCTCTTCCAGAGTCTCTTCGATCTCTTCTTTCGGCGCGATCTTAGTCCCCGCATGAAAAAGATAAACGTCTCTGGTCCCTTCGACCTTGTCTAATCCGCTGATAGTCTTATTCTTTTCGTAATTACCGGGGTAGCCGCCGGAAGCCGCCACCACACAAAGGCAAAAACGTTCGTCCCACTCCAGTTTTTCACCGGTTAAACCGTTTTCCTGGAGGGATTTAAGCATGATCACGACCAAATCACTCTTTAACTTCGGCAGAATTGCCTGAGTCTCCGGATCGCCAAAACGCACGTTAAACTCTAAAACATAAGGCTCTTTATCCTTGATCATCAAACCGGCATAAAGTAGGCCGCGGTAGGGACGTCCTTCCTTGCGCAATCCGTCCAAAAGCGGCCAAAAAACCTTATTTACAATACGCGTGACCATCCCTTCATTTACGAACGGCACCGGAGCGTAAGCCCCCATGCCGCCGGTGTTAGGCCCGGCATCGCCGTCGCGCGCGCGCTTGTGGTCCTGAGACGCGACCAGCGGCAGAATATTTTTACCATCGGTGATCGCCAAAAGGGATACCTCTTCGCCGGTTAAACACTCTTCGATCACGATCTTATCGCCGGCCTTGCCGAAAATACGCTCTTCCATGATCAAGTCCAGCGCGCCCATAGCTTCATTCACCGTATTGCATATGATCACGCCTTTACCGGCCGCTAAGCCGTCGGCCTTAATCACTATCGGCAATTTGCATATTTTTACGTAATCACGCGCCGCTTTTGAATCGGTAAAAACCTTAAACGCCGCAGTCGGCACGTTATATTTCTCCATAAGCTCTTTGGCAAAAGTCTTACTTCCTTCCAGCATCGCCAGCTCTTTGGTAGGCCCAAAAATTTTTAAGCCCGCATCTATGAATTTATCGACGATTCCGCGCACCAAAGGCCCCTCGGGGCCGACGATCGTCAAATCGATCTTGTTGGCAAGAGCAAAATTAAAAAGTTTATCAATATCGGCCTCGGAGATATTGACATTTTCGGCGATTTTAGCGGTACCGGCATTACCGGGGGCGCAGTAGATCTTCGTTGCCAATTTAGATTGCGCAACCTTCCAGGCCAGGCAGTGTTCGCGGCCGCCGGAACCGATGATTAAAATCCTCACCTTATCTCCTTTAGATTAAACGCATCTTCCCCGGAGAACTCTCGACCCGTCCGATATGATAGCTCTTCACGCCCCGGCCGTCTAAAAAAGCCAAAGCTTTATCTGAATATTTTTTATCTACAACCACCATCATCCCGATACCCATATTTAAAACCGTGTACATCTCGCGTTCGGGAATATGGCCGGCATGTTGAATGATCTTAAAAATCTCCGGCACCGGCCAGCTTCCTTTCTTGATACTCATCCCCACTCCCTGGGGAAGAATTTTTACCGCCTTGTTATAAAAAGCGCCGCCGGTGATGTGCGCCACGCCTTTGACCGGCACCTTATCCATCAATCCTAAAACCGGTTTAACATAAATACGCGTAGGCTTTAAGAGCTCCCGGCCGTATTTCTTGACCCCTCTTTCGCCTAACGCCCGGCGCACCAGGGAAAATCCGTTAGAGTGAACTCCATTAGAAGCCAATCCCAGGACTACATCCCCCGATTTTATTTTTGTACCGTCAATAATCTTACTCTTATCGACAATACCGACGCAAAAACCGGCCAGATCGTACTCATCAGGATCGTACATGCCCGGCATCTCCGCAGTCTCGCCGCCTAATAATTTACAATCAGCGTCGGTCAAACCGCGGTTGATCCCCGCAACGATTTCAGTTAAAACTTTAACGTCCACCTTGCCGCAGGCGATGTAATCGAGAAAAAATAAAGGCTTGGCGCCCAAACATAAAACGTCGTTGACATTCATCCCCACCAGATCAACGCCCACGGTGTGATGGATACCCAACGATTGAGCAATCTTTAATTTAGTACCCACCCCATCGGTCGACGATACCAGGACCGGATTTTTATAACTTTGTTTATAATCCGAAAGGTCAAAAAGTGAACCAAAAGCGGAAATTTTACTCAAAGGGCTTTTGGTAACAAAATTTTTTATATTGCCTACAAAAGCATCGGCTTTTTTAATATTTACTCCGGATTGTCGATAGGTAAGCTGCTTCATTTACAGTAGTTTACCGCATTTTGGAAGATTTTTAAACCAAAAGGCTCCATTTTGTTTTTCGGCCAATAGGGCCACTGTTGCGGGAAGATAAAACGCTCGGGGTGCGGCATCAAGCCAAAAATCTTACCGCTTTTATCGGTAATCCCGGCAATATCATTCAAGGAACCATTCGGGTTAACCGGATAACTGCCGGCATTTGAAGATTTATCGCAATAACGCGCGGCAACCTGGGAATTTTTTTCAATTTTTCCAATAACCGTTTTTTCGGCGTAAAATTTTCCCTCGCCGTGAGCAATCGGTAGAGCGATGAGCGGCGGTAAATTTTTCGTCCAGATACTTGTGTCAAATATTTTAAGATAGATCCAGCGGCTCTCGAAACGTCCGCTGTCGTTATCGGTCAAGGTAACGCTTTGCTTAAAATCACAATCGGGCAGAATCCCGGTCTTCACCATCACCTGAAAACCGTTACATATACCGATAATCAAACCGCCCTTCTCGATAAATTTTTGGAGTTTATCCTTAAACCATAATTTAAATTCCAGCGATAAAATCTTGCCGGCGCCTAAATTATCGCCGTAGCTGAAACCGCCGGGAATACAGAGTATCTGATAATCCGAAATAATATCATGGCGCTTTAAAAAATTAACATGGCGCAAATCGCCTTTAGCCCCGGCCTCGTTAAAGGCAAAGAGCGACTCTTTATCGCAATTAGTACCGGCAGTACGTATGATTAAAACTTTTGGGCTCATGGGTTATACCGAAATTCCTTAAAAGGCCGGGTATACGCCGCATTAAGATCGGCGATTGAGAGCTTAGCCGCTTCCTTGTTATTCATCCCGTAGATAAACATATCCTTATCCGGCGAAACGCACCCGATCAGGCCGTGGGGAATTTTACCCAGTTTACCCTCAAACTCTTCTTTTTTATTTTTATCGACCTCAACGATAAAACGTGTCGGCGACTCGGAAAAAAGTATCTCCGCGCTGGACATGCCCTTCTCATGCGGACAATCGGCCAGGAAAACATTGGCGCCCATTCCGGAGTTTAAGCACATCTCGGCCAATGCCGCCGCCAATCCGCCGTCGGAAAGATCGTGGCAGCTTTCGATAAACCCGGAGTGGATCAAGGTATGAAGCTTATCGAATATCTTTAAAGATATCGCCTTATCGACCTTAGGCACAACCCCGGAATTGATCTTTTTCATACGGGAATATTCGCTTTGCCCTAACTCCGGTTTAGTAAAACCCAGAAGATAGAGAAGATTGCCCTCCTTTTTAAAGGCAGCATTCACGACTTTCGAAGCATCATCGATCACTGCCATCGCCGAGATCAAAAGCGTGCCCGGGACCACGATGCGCTTGGAACCTACGGTATATTCGTTATACAAACTATCTTTACCGGAAATAAACGGCGTACCGAAATATGCAGCAAAATCATAACAACCTTTAGAAGCGCGTACCAGCGAACCTAAAACCGCTTCGTCCAATGGCGATCCCCAGCAGAAATTATCCAGAATAAAAGTTTTCTTGATCGACGCGCCCATGGCGGCAACATTACGCAAAGCCTCTTCGATCGCTGCGCCGGCCATCCAGTAAGGGTCGATATCGGAATAAAACGGGTTGATCCCCAACCCGATCGCGACGGCTTTTTTCGATTTAAGGTCCGGGCGCACCAAAGCGCCGTTATTGACAAAAATATTTTCGATACCGCCGATCGCCTTGAGGCTGGACCCGCCCTGTACCTCATGATCGTATTGGCGCAAAATCCAATCTTTACAGGCAATATTCGGCGAACTTAAAATACTCAAAATATCTTCGTTATAATTATTCTGCTCGCGTAAATGGACATGGGCCTCGGTATTTTTGATCCAAACCGCTTTTTTCTCTAAGCGCGGCGGGTTAAAGACAAACTCCATATCTAATTCGCAGACTTTCGCCCCCTCATAAAGCAAAACCAGCTTATGGGTATCGGTAACTTCCCCCACGCAGGTAAGCTCCACGTCTTCTTCGTCAAAGATCTCGCGAAGGTCGGCAAGATTAGCTTTATCGGTAAAAAATACCATGCGTTCCTGCGACTCCGATATCCATATTTCGGTATAATTTAAACCGCGGTATTTTAAAGGTATTTTTTCAAGATTTACTTGGACACCATGTTCGCCGGCTAATTCGGTAATCGCCGATGACAACCCTCCGGCACCGCAGTCGGTAATGGCGGTAAAAAGGTCTTTATCGCGGGCACGCAAAATCGCTTCGGTAACCTTTTTCTCTTCGATCGCGTTGCCGATCTGCACCGCGCTGGTCAAAGAAACCGTATCCTCGTCGAGCTCTTTTGAAGAAAAGGTCGCGCCATGGATACCATCACGGCCGGTCTTCGCGCCGCAAACCATGACCAGATCGCCTTTTTTTACGGTTTTACCCGATTTTTCCTGCGGTAAAATCCCCAGCGTACCGCAGTAAACCAGTGGATTGCCTAAAAACCGTTCGTCGAACAAAACGCCGCCGGCAACCGTAGGGATACCCATGCGGTTACCGTAATCGCGCACGCCGGAGACTACGCCGTTAATAATGCGTTTAGGATGTAAAAGTCCCTGCGGTAATTCATCGTAAGAGATATGCCAGGGCGCAAAACAGAAAACATCGATCGAAGCAAAAGGTTTGGCACATTGGCCCGTGCCCAGAATATCGCGGATCACCCCGCCGATACCGGTCGACGCGCCGCCGTAAGGCTCCAGGCTCGAGGGATGATTATGCGTCTCCACCTTAAAACAAATATTATTTTTTTCATCGAAGCGCACCACGCCGGAGTTGTCGTGAAAAACACTCACGCAATCGGGATGATTAATATCGCGCGTCGCTTTCATTACCGTGCTCTTTAAAAGATTATCGATCTTTTCCTTAAGTACCGTCGTATGAGTTTCGTCTTTTTCTTCATAATCGACAATACCGCGAAAAGTTTTATGGCAGCAATGTTCCGACCAGGCGGCGGCGATCGTTTCCAGCTCGCAATCGGTGGGATTACGTTTTAAGCGGCGAAAATAGCGGGCCACCTCGCGCATCTCGGCTAAACTCAAGGATAAACAACCGGCTTTGGATATCTCGGAAAGCTTTTCATCGCCGGCATCGAGAATATCTACGGTGACCAATTTAAAACGGTAGTCTTTGCCGGCAAATTCATCCAGCGTTATAAGATGTTTAACTTTTTCGTAATCGAGCATATGCTCAATCAAAGGATTGTATAATATTTTCGGCGCAAAGTAGGCGATATCGCTTTGCGCCAAACCATCGAAGCGGTAATAACGCGCGGTACGCGTCGCCTTAAAAACAACCTTAAGATCATTTAATGCTTTATCGAAAGAAAGGGCCGTATTGTCGCAGACTCCGGCGTTAAAAGTGATCAATATCTCGCTCTCGGAAGGCTTTTCTAAAAAAAACCCTTCACCGACGGAAAATGTCTCTACTATCGGATCGATCAATATTTCCGCCGCAATTTTTTCAACATTGCTTTTATGCAGATCGGTATCGATTAAAAAAACTTTACGCCCCAATGCGTTGAATTTTTTTTCGACACCAAGTTCGCGTACCTGGGCGCACAAGTCCCTGGAGAAGAGTTCATTTTTGGCAATTATATCAATTCTAAAAACCATGGAAGGAATTTAAGCTATTTTAAAACGCTTATAAATTTTGTTTACGTTTTTTAGATAGGCGCGCGGCGAAAAAACCCCCTCGATCTCCTTTTTCCCCAGATAACTACAGATGGTTTTATCCCGTAACACTTCACTCTTTAGATCGGTATTATTTTTAATAACCCGCAGTGATGCCGCCTGCACCATATCGTAGGCTTCGATACGCCCGACGCCTTTACTCATTATTTTTAAAAGGACCTTCTGGGAATAGACCGCGCCGCGGCTTAACTCCATATTACGCCGCATATTTTCGGGATGGATACGCAAATCGCGGATAACTCCTTTCATCTTCTTCAGCATGTAACAGAGCGCCGCAGTCGAATCGGGCAAGACCACGCGTTCAGCCGACGAGTGCGAGATATCGCGCTCATGCCAAAGATTAACATTCTCATAAGTAACCTGCATATTGCCGCGCAAAAGCCGGGCTAAACCGCAAATACGTTCGCAAATAATCGGATTTTGCTTATGCGGCATGGCGCTGGAACCTTTTTGCCCCGCGTAAAACGGCTCTTCCATCTCACGCACTTCGGTACGGTGCAAGTGGCGTATTTCCGTAGCAAACCGCTCAAGGGTTGCACCGATCATCGCCAGAACAGCGCTATAATAAGCAAGGCGCTCGCGCGAAACGATCTGGGTCGAAATGAGCGCATGGTTGATGCCGATCTTCTTACAAACATATTCTTCAACTTCGGGGTCAAGGTGGGCAAAAGTACCCACCGCACCGGAGATCTTTCCGCACGCAACATAACTTAAACTCGTATCGAGCAAACGCCGGCCTTCGCGTAAATCATTGTAGAAGTATAGGAATTTGAGGCCCAATGAATAAATCTCCGCGTGTACGCCGTGGGTACGCGCCATACAAACCGTCTCTACATGTGCCTTGGCTTTTTTAAGGGTTTCCTCCATCAGGCCGTCGAGTTCATCTAAAATAATCGCCGTAACGTCCTTGATCTGCCAGGCTAAAGTCGTGTCGAGCAAATCCGACGAAGTCATCCCCATGTGGAGATATTGCGCGGCTTTGCCCAATTGCGGCGAGATCGATTTAAGAAAAGCGATAATGTCGTGGTTGGTCTCTTGCTCAAATTTATTGATCTGTTTAAGGTTGATCTTAACGCCGGTGAAGGCTTTCGATGTACCCTTGGGGATATCGCCGCGGGATTCCAAAGCCTCACAAAGAAGCTCTTCGATACGCAAAAAGCGCTTGAATTTCTCCTCATCGCCCCAGATCGCCCCGATTTCTTTTGGTGTATAGCGTTCTATCATAAAACCCCTTGTTTCGAGAGTTATTATATTACCAGATGGGGTATACGGCGTCAACCGAATTGCGCCTTGCGGCACGACAAAATCATCCGGCGCGGTCAAGCTTGTAAATTATAAAAAGATCATGGACATAAACCGGCTTAAAAACCGTATTCCCGATACGATGCTCCCCCGCCTTATAAAGGAAAGTGAGCCGCGTATTGGAAGCGTTATACCCTTCGCCGGAAGGAATCGCCACCCAAAGATCGACATCTTTTAAAAGCGTAAGATCGGAACCAATTTGACGCACAGTGATTGCGTGGCGGCTGAATTCAGGGCCGTAGCGTAAGCTGAAGGTATCGGGGATATCGCTTAATGCAATTTTGCCGGTTAACTTATGTACCTTCAAATAAGAATCAAAATACGAAAATACGGCATTGACGGCGTTTTTCCTTATTTGATCCTTTTGAACCCGGGCATAAAGCGGTTGTAAAGCATCTACCCGCAAGAAAACGAGGATAAGCCCCATTAATACCGCCGCGCGGACCAGCCTGCGGGATGTTACGCAACATGGGACCAGCGCCGCCCCCAGGGCCGTCACCAGTAAAATCGGCGTAAAAAACCGTGGGTAGAAAAAGAGGCTGGGCGAAACAAGCGCCGCGAAACCATAGAAGAATAAAGGTATTATGCCCGTCACTATGAGGGGCATCAATAATCCCCTTCGATATCGCAGGGAAAACAGAATCAGGCCAAAAAATCCGATGATCGACAGCAACACACCGTAATAATGCCGGAAAAAAAATACAACCACAGCGGGAAATTGAGTGATCGTAATCGGATTAAACCCGGAAATCCGGCAAAATTGGGTAATTTGACGGCTGGAATAAAACCAATCGCCGGATATTCGCCGATCAAAGAACATCCAGCATACCGGCGCCAGCAAACTAATGAGATAAATCGGCTTAAATTGACGCTTCACCGCCTGCCAAATGCAAAAAAGACCGCTCAATAACCAGGTTTCCGGCCGCCAAAGGCCGGCTAGGAATAGCAACCCCGCCGGGATCCGCCGGTGCCCTTCGATAAATAAGGTAACCGCAGAAAACAAAATCGCCAAATAAATAATATTACCGTTAAAAAACACCATATCATACAAAACGATCCCGTTACAAAAGAAAAAAAATGCAGATGCTGCAACTCCTTCTATTGCCGACGCGCCGCAGCGCTGCGTCAAACGGCAAAACATCAAGACAATCACCGCACACGCCGCAGGAGAGATAATGTTCAACGACTCGATGCCGAATACGCCCAAGATAAATGATAATAAAGGCTTGGCGTTTTCCAAAACGGAAAAAGCATATGGCTGCCCCATAAATTTGAGCCACATAACCCGATTAGCCGCCAGCAGTGTTCCCGGCACAGTTGTATACTCCAAACCGCTGATTGCCGGAACGATCAATGCGCCGGCTAATGAAAAGAAAAAAATCAGAAGGTCTTTATTCCGCGATGACATGATTTATATTTTACCAGCTATCGGCGTAAGGTGAAAATAAAACTACTAGCGAAAGGTTACCGGAGAGATCTTTAACCCGTCGAAAATAAGCCGCAGATCTTCAGATTTTACAAACTCTTCCTCGATATAATCCGTACCGTCGGTCCGGAATATCTTACCGGAAGTAAAAAGCTTATCCAGCAGAATATCCCCTCTTGCGCCGTGTTGTTTGATAAAATTAACGATGCGGCAAGCATAGAACAACGTAAAAATGCGGTCGCGGGAAATCGCTCCATCGTAAGCGGCAACACTGGAACGAAAAAAGGAATAATCCTTAAGACGAAACGGCGCCTTACCCTTCTGCGCTTTAAAGATATCACTCTCAGCTACGGGATAAAAAATACTGGGGCCTAAAAAAAGCGGTTCACGCGCGAGAAGATGGATATCCGCCGCGACAGAAGCAAAATCCTGACCCGGCATGCCTAAAATAAAGTGGACCGTCGAAGTAATTTTATTTTTCGCCATAAACCGACAGGCATTTATAACGTCAGACAACTTTTCCCGGCGGTTAACCTTGGCGGCCAGCGCTTGGTCGCAGGTTGCTGCCGAAAAATCTACGTGAGTCAATCCGGCTTCGATCAGTTTTTGCCCTAAGCCCCGGGTAATGCCTCGGCTTAAAATACCGTTCATGAAAGATATGGTGATTTTGGGACGAAAACGGCGGATAATTTCCTCTAAAAGCCGGTTTAAATGCGGATGAAAATTAATATTATCATCTTCAAAATTAAAGTGGCGTACCCCTTGTCCGTAACAATCCTCCATCTCATCAAGAATATTTTTTACCGAACGGTAACGAAACTTATCCCGGATCGCGCAAAAGGCGCACTTTAAGCCGCAGCCGCGCGAAGCCATAAGAGATATCGAAACTTTTCCTCGAAAAATGTAGGTTTTCCCGTCGATCAATTCGCGCGCCGGAAATGCCAAATGGTCAAGATCGCGGTGATAATGCATACCGCGCGGCGCGCCTACTCTGCGGCCGTTTTTCTCGATCGCCGCAACAAGATCGACCAAAGCGCCTTCGGCTTCGCCGCGTAAAACGTAATCGATAAAACCCCCGGAACGCAACAATTGCGGCGAAACAGTAGCCGCCCGGCCGCCGGCAATAATCGTTATTTTTTTATCAATATTTTTTACCAAACGGGCAGTTTCAAAAACCGGATCAAGATAAGCGGAAAAATTTGCCGAGAGCCCCACGATATCCGGTTTAAAATCGATAATATCTTTCTTAAGGCGCGGATAGTCGCTGCCATAACCGTAATAATGATTAAATAACGAAAACGGCGACCGATTGGGATGATAATAGCGTAATAAATATTTAAATTCTTTAGGATAAGCTAAAGTAATACGCTTATAATCGTGTGGACAATTTATAACTTTTACGGTATGGCCGGCTTCTTTAAGCGCGGCAGCAAGATAAAGCAGGCCCAGCGGGTAAGCGCGCTGGGGCGTAAAAAAGAAATCTTCGATCGGCGGCGTAATCAATAAAATACGCATAGAGGTACACGCTTCTGCCTTTGTGTTACGGTCATCGAGTGCTTTGCCATACTGTTTCTGCGTGCTCGGTCAACGTTTGCCCCGCTGAATTAAACCCGAATGGCCCCCTTTGGGGGCGGCTGCACATCGCCTGCGCGCGCAAAACAGTACGGCAAATCACCCTATCACAAAGGCATGAGCATCGACTCGAATAATAAATATTATCGTAAATTGCAATTCGGCATAGGGGCGATTTGGTATGCCCTAAAGCAAAACATTCTGACGTCCGAAGCGGGCATGGTTCGAGCGAAGCGAGAGAGCAAGGACGCAGCCTGAGTGAGTCCCGTCGCAGGCGGGACGGAACGTTTTTGCGACAGGGCATACTAAAGCGCACAAGCCTCGAATATATGCCGAATTGAGATTTCTGTAGTAATAACTTTGGCATGTTGCGTTTATTGTGGCTTATTATATAATAAATACAATTTATGAAAAAGGTTTTATTCTCGCTATGCGCCAGCTTTATCTTCATAACCAATATTTTTGCCGATTGGTCGCCCGATAAATTGTTGCCCGGCGAAGAAGTGATCGCCTTGCAGACAAAAGATAAACTTAATATCGGCGGTTCAATTTATTATCCTACCGAATATACTCAAAACCCCTCGACAGGAAAAAAATATCCGGCCGTAATTTTAATTCACAGCTGGCTGCGCGACCGCAGTGACTGGACGCCGTTTATCCCCGCGCTGCAACAAGCCGGTTATATGGTAATCGCAATAGACTTACGCAACCACGGTACAAGCGACAGTAAAAAATATTGGCACCTCGCGACCTATACTCACTTATCAAGAATGGTCCTCGAAGCGCAAGCCGCTTACGACTATATTACCGGAAAGGAATTTGTCGACAAAACAAAGATATATACTATGGGTGTCAGCATCGGCGCGCTTATCGCCGTTAAGCTATGTTATACGATAAATACAAACCACCGCCATAAACCTTTAGCCGGCGCGGTATTAGTGTCTCCGGCAGAAAATTATTTCGGAGTTTCAATCGAAACCACTGCAGGCTTTTGCGAAGCTACGCCTTTTCTATTTGTCATGGATAAAACCGACCCACGTCCCGACGATAACAATATTTATATTTCCGGTAAAAAAATATTTGATAATTTTCACGGGAAAAAAGCAAAAATAGAATTCAACGGCACCGGCCACGGAAATAAAATGATCGCCACGGAACGTTTTACCGACGAAGTCATCGCCTGGCTTAAAACCCACTAAACTAATAAGGTTTTTATCTGCTGCGGCTGCCCTCTCGATCATGCAGCTTGTTGACCGAAAAAAGATAATAAAGCGGTATGCCTAGGTTAAGGACCGCGATGCCGACTAAGGTTTCCACCGGCTTGTACTGGATCGATGCCCAGATAAGGCCGGCTGTGATAAAGAGAAAAAGGATCGGCAAAAAAGGATAAAACGGCACCCGAAACGGTATCTCATCGACCGAAACCTGGGCACGCAAAATAACCAAACTGATCACGACCAGTGCGAAAAAATACCAATAGACGCCGGCAGTATAATAAGTAAGCGTTTCGGCTGAATCGATCCGCCCCCGGCTCAGGAGCAACAATACCGCGCAAATGATAAAATTCACTAAAAGCGCCATACTGGGAGTGCGCCGCTTAGGGTGCAAAATAGCAAAAGCCTTTAAACCTTTAAAATCATCGGCCACCGCATAACTCATACGCGCGCCGGTAAGCGTCAAACCGTGGATGGCGCCGGCAGCCGAGATAACGATAATAAGCGACATAATCACGCTCCCTTTAGCCCCGAACCATACTGCCATGAGATCCGAGGCCGGGTTAAATGAGGCCGCCAAGCCATCCGACGTAAAATACCGGATATAAACCATATTGATACCGACATAAATTATCGTAACCCAAAAAATGCCGAAGAATAAAGCCTTGGGGATACTATGGTAAGGGTCTTTAGCTTCTTCCGCGACATAAACCGCTTCATTCCAACCGCCGTAAACCCACATCGTCAAGACCATCGCGCTCCAGAACCCCCCGACAATACCCCAAAAGCCCTTGCCCGCCGGGATCCATAAAGAAGCAGAGCTTACCACATGATGCACGGGCGGAGGCATCACAAAACCAAAGATGATCATAAATACCAAAATAGCAACCTTCAAAACCGTCATCGTATTTTGAAAGTGTTTACCAATCGTTATCCCAACCATATTCACCAGCGTAAAAAACGCTACCGCCGCTAAGCCCACCATCAACAGGTTAAGCTCCATATGCGGATTAATACTCAAAGCGATCTTATTCAGCTCGCTAGCCAGGATTAAAGCCATCACGGCGATCGAGCTGGGACGGATAACAAAGACCTGGGCCCAGGCAAACAAAAAAGAAACCAGCCCCTCGCCTTTTACCGTATAAGCCTTGCTCAAATAAATGTAATCGCCGCCGGCCCAGGGCAAAAGCGACGAAAGCTCGGCGTAACACATGGAACCAAACCAAGCAAAAAGCCCTCCGCATACCCAGGCGAGAATAATCAAGAAAGCCGAAGTATTATGCTGAGCGATCAGGGTAGGGAAAATACTGAAAATACCGGTACCAAGAATGATCCCCAGAATAATACCGGCGCAATCCCACCAGTCCAGATCACGTTTAAAGCTTGCCTTACGGATACCGGCCATTATTTTACCTCTACAGGTTTAATTTCAACGCCATTACGTTTAGCCCGCCCCAAAAGTTCGCTGCGCAGTTTTAAAGCATCCTTTCCGTAAACCGGATCGGTCGTAATACTTTTTTCGAACCAGCCGAAAGCCGTAGACCACTCTTTTGCCGCAGCGGTTTTATCGCCTAAATTTATATAATATTCACCGCGCAACATATAGCAATGGCCGATCTCCTGATAAAGAACGCGTAAATTAGAAAACCCCAGATTGCCCTCATAAAGGAGTATACGCCGGTAATAATTTTCCGCTTTACCCAGAAGGTCAAGAAACCCGGTTCCGTAGTTACCGAGTTTATCCATCGCCACACAATCGTAAAGATCAGCCGCAGCGGCGCCGTCAAGGATAAAGACATAATCGTCGCCATTTACCCACGCATCAAAAAAGGAGGCAAACTCCGTGGTTAATTCGTGTAATTTAGCAAATTCCCCTTTAATCATATAATAATAGGCCAAATCACGCAACACCTCATCGGCAAAGCGCGAAGCTATATAAAAATTCTTGTCTTTCTCCATAACGGATTGAACGAGCCGTAAACATTTTTGGGTCATTGCTTCGGCCTCCGGAATATGCTGATCCTTGATATAGTAGCGCTGTAAACAGGCATAAGCCTGGGCCTTAAGCGTCAAACGTAGATTATCCCACTTGGGCGAAGAAGGTTTAGAAAAATCAAAAATAGCCTCGCACGCGGCAGGCTCGGACTTATAATGGTCCGCAAAATACTGGTACTCTTTTTTCAAGTAGTTCAAAAATTCCTTATCGCTCTCGTTAGCCTGCAGGGCGGCAAGGCTCTCCAGAATACGCTCGGGAAAAATATAGATGCGAGCGAGGGTTTCAATCGCGCCCTTTGCCTTCTCCACATTCTTGAGATTAACGTAATGTTCAAATGACATCTGAAGGGCCACGAAAGAAAAAGGTTTGGCCTTTAAATAATCTTCGCAGAGCTTCAACGCTTTATCTTCCTGGCCGTCATAAAGATAGGCATCATTTAACCGTATAAGATCGTCATCCCGGCCGGGATTAAAATATTGCTCATAAAGCTTTATTTTGTCCGCTTTGGAAAGCGCGGTATTGCGCACATTGACCCAATCGTTAATGATGTAAAAGTTATCATATCCCCAGCGGATACCCGGCTTGCGGCGCAATAACGAGTATGACTTATCATGCAGTATCAATACTCCGCCGGCCGGGTTGGTAATATTTTTCCAGTAATCTTTCTGCGCCTCAATCGCCGGAGCGTCAAGATACATAAGCACATTCAATATCGAAACTAAATCGTAAGGCGGCGCAAATTGTGCCGGAAGATCTTTCGGCAGCGGTTGCAAAATATCGAGATTCATATATTTTATACGCGCTTTGAAAAAATCAGGGTCTTTAGGTTCCCAGATATTCAACTTCGTATTAAGTTTAAAATATTTCTTAAGCTTTTCCTGCATCACAAGCGAAAGCTGATCAAAAGAAGCGCGCGAATAACGCATCCCCTGAGCGAACTTAAGGCTCGAATCGTTGATATCCGAAGCCAGAATAGTAAAATCGGTTATATCGTTCTCCAAAAACTCTACGGCATAGGTCATCACCTCTTCGCCGGTAGAACAGGCATAAACGTTTACTTTAAACGGACGGTTCTCGGCTTTCGCGCGTTTAGCCTGCTCGAGCACGAAATCCCGCGAAGCATTAATCGCTTCCCAAGCGCGATAGAAACAGGTGGTGCTCAACATATAAAACTTATCGACCATAATATTGAAAATTTCTCTCTTTTTAGGCAGCTCTTTAAGATTTTTTATCCCGTTGGAACGCAAATAGCGGTACATGGCGCTGTCCAACCTCTTGCGGGAGTGTTCAGTCAAAACCGGTTTAATATCGATTTGCGCGATATCGCTGATGATCTTGCCCACCTTGTCATAAATACCGGTTTCAACATAAGCCGAAGTTAAATTTTCATAGTCGTAAAAAGCAGGGATAATCTTGGGGGAAATCTTATCAATATCGCGTTTATGCTCCGTAAAATAGCTATGAACGATCTTTAAACCGGCAGGATCTTCGACGTAAAAATAGAGATCGCGAAGTTCGCCGGTATTGCTATCGCGCGTAAACTGTAAAAGCGGTTTTTCGCTTAAGGTTACCAGATAATCGTCATAAAAATTATCGGCATAGTAATCATCCTCTCCGACCAGGGAATTAAGATAATAGTTAACCTCGGAGCGTTCGACTTTTAAAACAGTATCAGTAGCAGACAACACGGAAGAAGTAGCGGGGGCGCAAAATACCGGCAGCACAACGATCAACGCCGCCAGATTTGCTGAAAATGCCCCAGCACATTTAAGCAATAAACTCTTCATCTTCATACGGTGATTTTAATTATAGCAGGAATAAAGTGATTGGGCAATAAGCGGAAGAAATTACTTTAAGGAACGCGACATCTTACGCATCTCATATTCCACATAACCGCAGAGGATTTCCTGGACTTTAGCCGGCGGCGCGACAACGAAATAATGAGTAATGATCATATGAGAAATTTCGTGGGCTACGATCTCTTTTTTCATGGATCCCGGACATAAATAAATCGTATTAAATTCCGTTACGTAAAAGGATTCCGCGCCCAGCTCGGCATTAAAAATATTCCGGTAGACTTCGCCCAAGTGTTTAGAATCGCGGCATATTTTAATATCCCCCTTAAGGTCATAGAGGTTCATATCCAAAGCTTTACTTGCCCAGCCAAAAAGCGCATCGAGCGCGCCGGCAAGGCTATTGCTCCGGTTGGACGGCTCACCCGAAGCCAAAGTCTCTTGAGCGGTCACATCCAGCTGCCGGCACAACTGGTCCGGGTCAAGCTCCGGGGCATAATAGACGGAAAAATGTTTCGTGGTGAGCTTTTTCGCGTCGCCAAACCCATCGTTGTAGGGATAGGCTAAGACCGCGGGAAAAACCAGCAGGACCAGCAACGCGGCGCTTAAAAACGGCTTACGCATCAAGATTTAAATTGATTAACGCGCTTTTCCAATTCATCGATATTTTCCTTTAACGCGCCGACATTGCAATTTTTTATCTCTGTTATCTTGCCTTTGATCGCATTAATTTTTTCGCGTGTACCATCGATCGCGGCTTGTAGTTCCGAACCTAAGTCCTGCAATTGATCGTAATCACGCAAACGGAAACTTCCGGTAAAATCGCCATTTTTAAGGGCAATTATTGCCTGGCGAAAACGGTATAACGGCCCGGCGATCTTATGGGAAAAAAGCATGGTAAAGATAATCGTAAACGCCGCCGAAACCGCGGTCACCACAAACGCGGTCTGTATCAAAAGCGGCAAAAGGAAATCGGTTGTCCGCAGCACCACCACGCGTGAATCGACGATCGATACCGTAGTCGATTCGCGCCCTAAAAAATACATTATCCCTACCACAAAAATACTGCCGGCCACGATCAACGAACAGAATTTCAGGATAAAAAGTAATTGAAAATCTTTATCGATCAAATATTTTGTACGTCGGTTAGGCATTATTCCTCCTTACTAAGGCGTAAATTCATCTTAATATCCGCATTACGGTAAAGGCTCGCCACCCATTCGTCCATTACGCGGCGTTCTTTTTCTCTCATAAGATCGGCTTTAATCTGCGCATGCATTTGTTCTAAAGCCCCGTTGATCTTACCCGCGTTCTTAAGCTTAGTATATTC
>Ga0265316_10000666_pt1 | contig 38307 bp, 29 predicted proteins | sample 4522metaG_FD_202092 | JGI IMG/M metagenome (GOLD analysis project Ga0265316, IMG submission 202092) | Rhizosphere microbial communities from Carex aquatilis grown in University of Washington, Seatle, WA, United States - 4-5-22 metaG | ecosystem: Host-associated > Plants > Roots > Rhizosphere >...
AGGGATAAAATAATCGCACTTTTTCAATAATATTCCCGAAGCAATAATTGCAGTCATTATATATGACGCGGATTGGGCATAAATGAACCATTGTATTTCAAATCTTCCCCCAAATAAACCTGACCATAATAAAGTGCTTAAAATTAAAATCATTAAAGTTTTATCAAGCACCGAAAGAATGCTATCTGTAATAAACATCAATAAACCATTGATATTCGAACGTACATACAAAACAAATGAGGCAAGAAATTGATTGAGCATTAACAACATTAACAAGGATAATTTTGGCCAACTATAACCAAATACAATTCCTGCAGAGAGACAAAATAAAAAGTAAATGAGGCCAAGAGTTATTTTAACTCCAATTATATTAGAAAAATACTTACTTACCAAATGATTGTGCCTTGCAATTTCCCTGTTATTAAAGTTGGTAATTCCAAGATCGAGAAGGAAATTAAAAATTATGGTAAAACTCAGCAATGAAAAGTAAAGCCCGTATTGAGTATTGTTAACACGGTTTTGGACTGAAACTTCTATACCTAAAAACCAAAAAGGTTTAATTAACAGGTTAAGGATAATTAGAAAAATTATGTTTATAAGGAACTTTCTGTTCATTATAATTGAATATAATCGTATTGAATACAAAACTAATAATTGCCTGATTAATTTTCCTTTTATGTTGTAAATAAGAATAAATTATTTGTTTTTTCAATATAAACAGTATTACTTTATCGGTTATGGTTTAATGACCTGAAAAAAATGCGTTCAATAGTATTAAAAAATCATTTCAAAGAAGGAACAATAGAAGCAGGATGTGATGAGGCAGGGAGAGGATGCCTTGCCGGACCTGTATTTGCGGCAGCCGTAATTTTGCCTGAAGAATTTTATCATCCATTATTAAACGACTCTAAACAGGTTAGTCCAGGGAATCGCAATATACTTCGGAGAGTGATTGAAAAATCTGCAATATCTTTTTCTGTAGCATCCATACCGAATAAAGAAATAGACAAAATAAATATTCTAAATGCTTCTATTCTATCCATGCACAAAGCGCTCGAAAAACTTAAGCTTAACCCTTCGCATATTCTTGTAGATGGAAATAGGTTTAAGAATTTCAAACATATTCCGCATAGTTGTATAGTTAAAGGCGACAGTATATTTGCTTCTATTGCTGCGGCATCTATTCTTGCTAAAACTTACAGGGATGAATATATGAATTCTATTCATAAAGAATATCCGATGTATGCATGGGACAGAAATAAAGGATATCCTACACTCGAGCATAGGAAAGCCGTCCAGAAATACGGACTGTCAAAATATCATCGTAAATCATTTCATGTCGAGTTGTTACAGCCAACTTTAAATCTGCAACCCATTTAAAAATTGAAATGAAAAAAATTATTATTTTTCTGCTTTCATTATTTTTTCTTTTCCCAATTTTTTCGACTGCCGATGAAGGCATGTGGTTATTGCCGAAAGTAAAAGAATTTAATATTGACACCATGCGGAAATACGGCTTAAATCTATCTGCAGAAGAAATTTATTCAGTTTCCAATCCAAGTTTAAAAGATGCAGTGGTAGTTTTTGGCGGAGGATGTACCGGAGAAGTTGTTTCATCTGAAGGGTTGGTTTTTACTAACCATCATTGCGGATTCGAGGCTATTCAATCGATAAGTTCTGTTGATCGGGACTATCTGAAAGATGGTTTTTGGGCGACTGATAAAAAAACAGAAATTCCCTGCAAGGATTTGACCGTTTCTTTTTTAGTCAGATTCGATGATGTAACAGATTCAATTATTCCTTTTCTTCCGGATACTTTAAGCGAAAAGAACAGAAAAGAAGTTATTGACAGTATTAAAATAAAATTATGTAAAGTTGCCTCAGATAGTGGCCGGTATGAAACTGAAGTAAAAGATTTTTATGGTGGCACACAGTATTACTTAATCGTTACTAAAGTATATAAAGATATTCGTCTGGTCGGGACACCTCCTTCCTCTATCGGAAAATTCGGAGGAAATACAGATAATTGGATGTGGCCAAGACAGACCGGTGATTTCAGTATGTTCAGAATCTATTCCGATTCAGTTGGAAATCCGGTTAATTACTCACCTTCAAATATACCGTATAAGCCATTAAAGTTTTTGCCTGTTTCCCTTAAAGGAGTTGAAGATGGCGATTTTTCTATGATTATAGGTTATCCGGGAATTACCCAGAGGTTTATGACAACTTCAGAAATTAAAGAAATATTCGAAGTCGTTAATCCCACCCGTATTAAAATTCGTGGTGCAAGACTCGATACTATGCTTAAAGATATGAAAGCCAATCCAAAAATAAATATTCAATATGCCTCGAAATATGCCCGTTCGGTAAATTACTGGAAATATTCCATTGGTGAAAATAAGGGAATAACCAGGTTGCACGTGATTGAAAGGAAAAAAGAATTAGAAAATAAATATTCAACCTGGGTTCAGCAGGATTCGGTCCGGTCTTTAAAATTTGACAGTGGAATTTCTATCATTGACAAAGCTATTGAATTCCAAAAACCTTATTTGTATGCCATACAATATTATAATGAAGCTTTTTTCAGGGGTATCGAACTTTATACTATAGGCAGACAATTGATTCCACTTTATGAACAAATGCAAAAATCAGGTTATGATACCATTAAAATAAAACATCTTACCAATTCTTTGCAGGTTTTTTCTTCGAGATTTTTCAAAGATTATAATTTAACTACCGATAAAAAAATTGCCGGTGGCATGTTTCAATTATTCTCATCTGATATAGACAAGGATTATAAATTTGATTTATTTCTTGAACTCGAAAAAAAGTATATTGCGAATTACAGGAAATTTGTTCAAAAAATTTATAATAAATCATTTTTAACCGATTCTATAAAATTAAAAGAGTTTTTAATGAATCCTTCATTAAAAAAACTTTCCTCAGATCCGGCTTTTTTATTCGTTTATAATTCAATTTTAAAATACAGGGAAATTTATAAGGTTTATAGCTCAAATAGAATTTCACTTATGAAAGGCGAAAGATTATATATATCCGGATTATTGGAAATGGAAAGAAATAATCATAGATATCCCGACGCAAATTTTTCAATGCGGCTGACTTACGGCAAGATTAAAGGTTACAAACCTATGGATGCGGTTCATTACGACTATTATACAACTTTATCAGGCATAATTGAAAAGGAAGACTCAAACAATACTGATTTTATCGTACCCGATAAAATAAAACAACTATATAAGAAAAAAGATTTTGGTAAGTATTCTAAAAACTCAGATATACCGGTTTGTTTTCTAACAGACAACGATATAACCGGTGGTAATTCAGGAAGTCCGGTGATGAATGCAGACGGGCAATTAACAGGAATTGCATTCGATAGCAATTGGGAAGGTATGAGCGGTAATTTAATTTATGAACCAGACCTGCAAAGGGCAATTTGTGTCGATATAAGGTACATTTTGTTTATCATCGACAAATATGCAGGTGCAGGATATTTACTAAATGAAATGAAAATTGAAAATTAATTATTAAATTTATTTTGTGGAAGGAGATAATCGGCCGGATATTATTTTGTATACCGATGGTTCGGCGAAAGGAAATCCGGGGCCCGGAGGATATGGTGTGGTATTAATTTCAGGTAAATATCGTAAAGAGCTATCTGAAGGTTATGCACTGACAACAAATAACCGCATGGAACTTATGGCAGTAATCGTGGGATTGGAAACACTTAAAATAGATAATTCTAATGTAATAGTTTACACCGATTCAAAATATGTAGCAGATGCTATTGAAAAGGGATGGTTATTCAATTGGGAAAAAAACAGGTTCAAAAAGAAAAAAAATGCAGACCTTTGGGTTCGTTTTTTAAAAATATACAGAAACCATAAAGTAAAATTTATTTGGATTAAAGGTCATTCTGATAATAAGGAAAATGAACATTGTGACAGATTGGCGGTTAATATTTCATCAACCTCAAATTTAAAGGAAGACAAAGGTTATATTTCAGATTTTGACGTAATTATTGAAAATGTTTAATTTTATATCGCTATTTTACAGTAAAATTTGTTATTTTGGCTAATTTATTGGATATGTTTTAATGCAGGAGAGGGAAGTAATATTAAGCTATCAGGGTTTATTTAATTTCGAAATAATCGGGCATCTTCTAAATAGTTTGAAGGATGAAACGGAATCGAGAGGTATTTCAATTTCACACTATAAAAAAATTCTTTCTGTAATGATTGAAGCCCTCGAGAATGTTTTTAAATATAATGAATACTTCGAAAAGGAATCGAATCTTTTTCCGGAATATTATCCAAAGTTTCAACTTGAAAAACATGAAAAAAATTATATCCTGCAAACTTCAAATCCAATTTTGAACAAGGACGTTGAAAATCTTTCAGAACATATCAGCACTATAAATAACTTAGACAAAGAAGGGTTGCGCCAGCTTTTCAGAAATACTTTAACAAATGGTCAATTCTCCTCCAAAGGAGGGGCAGGACTTGGATTTATTGAAATGGCCAAAGTTTCTGGTGAAAAAATCGAATTTAATTTCGATCCTATCGACAATAAATTCTCATACTATTCATGTAGAATTAATATTACCAATAATTCATTAAATTCTGAACATGAATAAATACTATCTCGAAGAAACTGAATTTACACCTGAAATATCCCTGGATATCGATTCAAGAAAATTTCTTTTCAAAGGTGTCTCAAGGCCAGAGGACGTGTTTAAATTCTATCAGCCAGCAATTCAATGGCTCAAAGATGTTGATGAAAATATTCTCACACACACCAATGCCAAATATAATATTCCACAGATTAACATTGATTTTCATTTGTCTTACTTTAATTCATCCTCATCTAAAATGCTTTTGCAAATATTGGAAATAGTAAAAAAAATCCAGAATAAGGGTATTGAAATTAATGTCGACTGGTATTATGATTCCAGTGATGAGCAAATGTATGACGATGGTTTAGATTTGTCCGAGTCTATTGATATACCTTTTAATTTTCACAAGCTGTGAAAAAATTAAAGAAAGTATTTCTCATTACAATACTTTTTTATTTTTCAAACATCTCTTTTTCCCAGATAAAAATTCCTTCCGGATACGCTGAATTTAGCATCAAAACAGGAATAGGCGTACACTCTCCATTTTGGATGGTTTCAAATAAATTTGGTACGGAATCCATTAAAAATAACAGTATAGCTATCAGATCAGCCATAGTGACTGATTTGGATAAGAACAAGCATTTTGATTATTCCTATGGATTAGATCTATTAGGTTGGTATGATAAGAATGGCAAAGCATTTCTTCATCAGGCATATATTCAGGGGAAAATTTATTTTTTAAGATTTCTTGCCGGTAAAAAGGAAGAAATTTTTGGAGAACAGGACAGTACTTTGTCAAGCGGGGGCCTTCTTTGGTCTGGAAATGCACCTCCTATGCCAAAAGTAGCAATATATGTCGATTATACTCCCATCCCTTTTACCAGAGGGTATTTTGAATTTAAAGGAGGCCTTTCACATGGGTGGTTTGGAAGCAATCAATATGTTAAAGATTATTATTTACATCATAAATTTGTCTACCTCCGGTTTGGCGGAGACCTGCCAGTACATCTTCATTTTGGATTTCATCACTTTGCACAGTGGGGAGGAACATCTTTAAATCCAAATGTAGGGAAGCTTCCGGGTGATTTAAAAGCATTTTGGAAAATTTTCTGGGCACGTTCTGCCGATTCATCTGAACATGCTCCGGGAGGTGAAATTCTTAACAGGTTAGGAAATCATATAGGTTACAGAGATGCAGGTGCCGATTTAGAATTAAATAATTATTCCATTGGATTATATTGGCAAACGATGTTTGAGGATGTTTTTGGTTCACATTGGGCAAACATAAAAGATGGTTTATGGGGCATATCTGTTAAAACAAAAAATAAAAGAAGACTGGTTAATGGTTTTGTATATGAATTTATTCATACTACAGATCAAAGCGTTAAAAGAAATCAGAAAGACTCAATTATCAGGGGGAACGATGATTACTTTTATCATTATATCTACAAACCAGGTTGGGTTTATAATGAATATGTAATAGGAACACCTTTGATCAGTTCTCCGATATTAAACAACAATTCACTTATTTATAACAACCTGGTTATTGCGCATCATATTGGTTTGAGTGGCTTCCTGAGCTCAATGAATTATAAAATATTAATTACTTATGTGCGGAATTACGGGAGAAATTCAGATCCTTTTAAAAATGTAAAGAAAAATCTTTCAACACTTATTAGATTGAAAATGCCGGTAAACTTACTTGGAGAATCTAAATTGGGACTTGAGCTGGCAAATGATTTTGGGAATATGTATCATAATAATATAGGTATATTAATTACTTTTCAAAAAGACTTTTAATTTTTAAATAGCAACTATAAATGGTTTAAAGCCATTTGAGCAATAGTTTTACCTATTGATAATGATGAAGTAGCTGCAGGTGAAGGAGCATTTAATATATTTATGACCTGGTGGGTTTCTTTAATAATAAAATCATCAATTAAGTTCCCGTCACGTGTACACGCCTGCGCACGTACACCCGATCCTCCTTTAACAAGGTCATTCTTTTCTATTTCGGGCAACAATCGTTGAAGTGCTTTGGTAAAAGCAGTTTTATTATAAGAACGATAATACTCCGATATTCCAACATTCCAGTATTTCATCATAACCTTTATAAATCCTGGCCATGTTAATGATTGAAAAGTTTCCTTAACAGAAATGTCAGATTTTTTATACCCTTCTTTTTTAAAAGCAAAAACGGCATTCGGGCCTGCTTCTATTCCACCACCAATCCGTCTCGTAAAATGTACGCCCAAAAACGGAAAAGATGGATCTGGTATCGGATAAATCAGGTTTTTTACAAGATAATGTTTTTCCTCTTTCACTTCAAAATATTCACCTCTGAAAGGAATAATCCGAACATCAGGGTCAATACCAGACAACTTAGCAATAGTATCACTGTATAAACCGGCAGTATTTATTATGAGCCTTGTTTCAAATGTTTGTGATTCAGTAATTATCTCAATACTGCTCGTTTTTCTGTTTATTTTAATGACCTTTTGATTTAAAAATATTTCACCTTCCAAACGTTGAGTAAATATTTCCGCTATTTTTGCTGCCACAATTTTGTAATCGACAATTCCGGTATAAGGCACATATAAGCCTGAAATGCCTGATGCGTGAGGTTCATATTCTTTTATCTGTTCTTTGCTTATTTTAATTATTTTATCCAGTCCATTTTGAATACCTCTTTGATAAAGATTTTCTAATCGTTCAAGTTCTTCTTCATGAGTTGCCACAATAATTTTACCACAAAGTTCGTATGGGATTTCTTCATTAACACAAAATTCGAGCAATTGCCTGTAACCTTCTTCGCAATTTAAAGCTTTTAAGCTTCCGGGTTTATAATAAATCCCTGAATGAATCACTCCGCTATTATTGCCAGTTTGATGCGCTGCCAAACGACTTTCTTTTTCTAATAGGCAAACATTTAACCCGGGTTTTGATTCTTTAATTCTCAGGGCTGTTGCAAGCCCTACAATGCCTCCGCCAATGATAAGGATATCGTACATACTAATTATTAAAATTCAAATAGAATGATTACGTTTTATAAAAATAGTATTAATTATTATTGAGAAGTATTTTAAAATACTTGGATTTTTAATAAATTCGATATTTAAACAAATCTTATCTGCCATAATATGTTCAATGTAGAATTTTTCAGGTTCATCAACTTTTTCCAATATTATATTTTCGTTTGAATATTTAATTGAAGCTATATCTGTAATCCCTGGTCTTACATTTAATATTTGTAATTGTTCTTTAGAGTACAAATTAACATATTTTCTCACTTCTGGTCTTGGACCGACCAAACTCATTTCGCCTTTTAATACGTTAAAAAGCTGGGGCAATTCATCCAGTTTATATTTTCTTAATATGTATCCTACTGAAGTAATCCTGGGATCACGTCCTCCAATAGTTAATAAACCTAATTTGTCTGAATTTACGCGCATTGATCGGAATTTTAAAACAGAAAAATCCTTATTATAACGACCTACTCTTTTTTGTACATAAAGTATTGGACCTTTATTATTTAGTATAATAATTATTGATATTAAGAATAAAAAAGGCAAAAGTATTATTAGGCATATTGATGAAAAGATAATATCAAAAACTCGGATCATTTTATAATTTCATTAACAGAATTAACTATTGCTTTGACAATAATCTCAAGTTGAGCGTCAGTGAGATCATAGAAAACAGGCAAGGATATTTCCTGAGAATAATTATTGAATGCAACTGGATAATTATTGATATCATATCCAAGATTTTTATAAGCACTTAACATTGGTAAGGGTTGAAAATGAACATTTACTGAAACATTTTTTTCAAATATTTTCTCAATTATAGCATCACGTTGTTGCTCGGTAATATCTTTAATTCTCAATAAATACAAATGAAAGGAAGAAGTTTTATCATCTGACTTCCATCTTGGGCACATTGCCCATCTATATTTGGAAAACTCAGTTTGGTAATATTCAAAGATATGCCTTCTCTTCTTTAGTGTATCCTTATCATAACGTTTCAATTCCACAAGGCCAATTGAGGCTTGTATATCGGTCATATTAGCTTTATAGCCAACTTCCAGTACATCGTATTTCCATGCACCTTTTTGAGATTTTGACAGTGCATCCTTAGATTGACCATGTAAGGAAAAGATGCAGAGGTTTTTATATATATCCTCGTTACTAAATGGAACAGGTAGATTAAGAGCAATAGCACCACCTTCAGCAGTTGTCAGATTTTTTACTGCGTGGAATGAAAAAACTGTAACATCAGCCATACTACCTATTTTCTTCCCTTTATATTTTGCACCCAATGAATGAGCAGCATCAGAAAGGAGTAAAATTCTGTTTAGTTTGCGTTGTATTTCAGTATTAGGATGAAATAATTTCTTTATATTTGGATTGTTGATTAAAGACAAAATTTCATCGTAATCACAAGGATACCCACCAATATCAACAGGGATAATTACTTTCGTTTTATCAGAAATTGCATTTTTGATATGGTTAGTTGAAATGTTGAAATCATCATGATTAATATCAACCATCACTGGTTTGGCCCCACAATGCAGAACCACATTAGCTGTAGCGCAATATGTGTATGCAGGAATTATAACCTCATCACTTGGTCCCACTCCAAACCATCTGAGCACTAATTCGAGCCCTGCAGTAGCTGAATTAAGACATAATGTTGCTTTGCTATTATAATATTCATTTAACTTTTTCTCAAAAAGCTTGGTTTTGGGGCCGGTGGTTATCCAACCCGATTTCAGAGTATCTATTACTTCATCAATTATTTTTTGGTCGATTCGGGGGGGTGAAAAAGGGATCAGTTTCATTTATAAAGTTTTTATCAATCTATACATTTTTCTATTAGGATAGGCCTTAAAATCATAATATATAGAAAAACCTAATCCTTTATAAAATTCAATAACTTTTTCATTATTAAAATAATCAGTCGTAAGAGACAATCGAGAACATCCTCTTTGATTCAATTCATCTTCCAGTTGTATTAACAATTTCTTTCCAAAACCTTGGCCTTGCTTATCTACAGATACACCTATTGAAAGTATTTCGGCATAATTCCCTATATCTTGTAAGTTCGGGTCATTCTTCTGCAAGTTTTTATATAACCTTATTAAAGATATCGGTTTTGAAAGTAATAAACCTACACTTGTAAATAAAAAAGGAATAAGATTTTTTTTGAGTAATCGTTTATTAAAACCTTTTGATAAAAGTGTAGCGGCACAGAATCCATGCATTTGGCCTTCTACAAAAAGACCGAGCATTATGCAATTATCGTCTTTTCTAACACTGTCATAATAAATAGTAAGGAAATTGTCCCCTAACCGGGTAAGAAAGAAATCTTTGAATGAACTTTTGTGAACCTCGACAACATATTTTATATCTTGTTTAATTATCTTTTTTATCTCCATTTTGAAATACTTACAATAAAATCAATTTCTTGTATTTGGTCAAGTATATCTATTTTTCAATATTTTCAATATAGATAAATTAGAATTATTCTGAAGCTTTAATTATTCATTACAATAATTTTTTTGGCGGAATACTCGAATGGAGTTTGGAAACGACATAAATAAATACCAGACTTTATTTCTGAAACATCAAAGGTGAATTGGTAATATCCTATTGAAAGCTGGTTGGAAAATAGTGCTTTTACTAAAGTACCATTTAAATTATAAATATAAGATGTAACACTTCCGGATTTTGTAAGATTCAAATTGATATTTATTTTACTTGTGCCAGTAATGGAATATATTTCGATATTAGATATGTTTTGTTTATCGTATATTCCAGTATTTAAAATGTCAGCACGAACTATATTTGAATATTCTGATTTAATTTCGTTCATTGCATATAGTCGGTAATAATAGAAACTTGCATTCGAATTAATATCATAATCAATGTAACTTGTAGTTTTTTCAGGACAAACTCCAATTGTGATCCATTCGTATCTATCAGAAGAACGTTCGACTTTGTAATTATATTCAGAGGTATCTTTGTTATTCCATAAAAGTTCAACCTGTTTTGGCGACAACACTTCAGCATTTAGATTTACTGATGAATTAAGATTTAAACCAAGATAATACTCATATGGTAAATCAAATTCGCATTTGTGTTTAATCAAGAAATCAATTATAAGTTTAAATTGCCCTAATTGTGCAGGAGTCCAGGTGTTTGGGTGACATGGTAAAATCAAATATTTTTGAGAGTATTTAATAATAGAATTGTAATTTTTAACAAAGAAATCGTAATTCGGATTACCTTGTACATTTTCAATTTGGACATCCGGCCATCTTAGGAAAAGAATATTTTTATCTATGGTGTCTTGAATATTATTTTGAAAGAATACTTTATAATTTGGATTATCCGATATTACTTGGTTTGTAATTGAATCATTTGCGTTGCAGGGTGCTCCAAATGTATGCATTTGAATTCCTAAATAATTTTTGATAATTTGTGTTGACTTGTCCAAATGAGATTTTTGATATTCATAAGTAGTTCCTAAGAATTCAGTACAGGTGTGATCAAGGCCGTGATTAAAAATTTCAAGAAGCCTATCTCCTTTACTATCTATTGCAGTCATATAGGGCCAAAGAATTCTTAAAGAAGTATTATCACACGCAGATGCTATAATTCCTGCTGAGAATTTAATTTCATTCTGTTTTAAGTAATCCATAACTGGAATAAATAAGCATTTGCCATTTTGTACATATAGATCATCTAACTTTAAAAAGATTTTAGGTGTATCAATTGAATTTCCACAAACAAAATATGTGAACAATAGCAGAATTATAATTTTAAATTTCATAAAAGAATAGACTAAATTCTTGGACTTTGAATAAAATTTGTTTATTGTACTCATTTACGTAAACCATAACTATTCATCAATAATATAACAAATTAATGTCATTTCAATCTCATTAATTCTAAATCTAAAATTATTTTAAATTTTAATCGAATGTGCAAAATTCAAAATATTTAATTAAAAATCAAAAATGTTATGCATACTAATTATTTTGTATAACTATTTCTTTTATATAAAATCCAAATGAAGTTTTTAAATGGCATAAATAAATACCTGTCCGAAGTTCGGAAGAATTAAAGATAAAATTGTATTCTCCTTCAGAATAATTGCCTCTAAATAATGTTTTCTCAAGTTTTCCTTCCAGGCTAACAATAATACAAGAAACTACTCCAGGTTTTAACGATTTCCATTTAACAGTTACCTCACCTATTCCTGGGTTTGGAAATACATCGAAATCATCTTTGTTTTCCTGTTTAGGTATTTTTAAAACTGTGTTTGGTTCAGAATGATTTATTATTAAATAAAGAATTATTAGATTATCACAACCTGATATATTTTTTAATTTCTGGACGTATGTTCCACTAAAATAAAAACTCTGTCCATTGAGTTGAAAACTATCACAAGCAGTTGTATTAATCGTATCATAGGTTGTAAAGTTGACAATCAAATGTAATGTGATAATACTGTCGCAGCCTGCAACATTTTTTAATTTCTGGACGTATGTTCCACTAAAATAATAACTCTGTCCATTGAGTTGAAAACTATCACAAGCAGTTGTATTAATCGTATCATAGGTTGTAAAGTTGACAATCAAATGTAATGTGATAATACTGTCGCAGCCTGCAACATTAGTTAATTTCAGTGAATATGTTCCGCTTGAAGTAAAAGTCTGTCCATTGAGCCAATAGCTGTCACAGGCAATGGCATTGATGGTATCGGCTGTTGAATAATTTACAACCAGATTTAAAGTTATTATGCTATCGCAACCGGCAACATTAGTTAATTTCTGTGAATATGTTCCGCTTGCAGCATAAGTCTGGCCATTGAGAGAATAGCTGTTACAGGCAATGGCATTGATTGTATCAGTTGTAGTAAAATTCACAACCAGGTTTAAAGTTATTGTACTATCGCAACCAGCAACATTAGTCAATTTCTGTGTATATGTCCCGCTTGAAGTATAAATCTGGCCATTGAGAGAGTAGCTGTCACAGGCAGTAGCATTGATTGTATCAGTTGTAGTAAAATTCACAACCAGGTTTAAAGTTATTATACTATCGCAACCATCAACATTAGTTAATTTCTGTGTGTATGTCCCGCTTGAAGTATAAGTCTGACCGTTGAGTGAATAGCTTTCACAGGCAATGGCATTGATGGTATCGGCTGTTGAATAATTTACAACCAGGTTTAAAGTTATTATACTATCGCAACTGGCAATATTAGTTAATTTCTGGAAATATGTTCCGCTTGCAGCATAAGTCTGGCCATTTAGAGAATAGCTGTTACAGGCAATGGCATTGATTGTATCAGTTGTAGTAAAATTCACAACCAGGTTTAAAGTTATTATACTATCGCAACCATCAACATTAGTTAATTTCTGTGTATATGTCCCGCTTGAAGTATAAATCTGGCCATTGAGAGAGTAGCTGTCACAGGCAGTAGCATTGATTGTATCAGTTGTAGTAAAATTCACAACCAGGTTTAAAGTTATTGTACTATCGCAACCAGCAACATTTGATAAATTCTGGAAATAAGTCCCGCTTGAAGTATAAGTCTGGCCGTTGAGTATATAGCTGTCACAGGCTATGGTATTGATAGTATCGGCTGTTGAATAATTTACAACCAGGTTTAAAGTTATTGTACTATCGCAACCAGCAACATTTGATAAATTCTGGAAATAAGTCCCGCTTGAAGTATAAGTCTGGCCGTTGAGTGTATAGCTTTCACAGGCAATGACATTGATTGTATCAACAGAAGCATAATTTACAACCAGGTTTAAAGTTATTATGCTATCGCAACCATCAACATTAGTTAATTTCTGTGTATATGTCCCGCTTGAAGAATAAATCTGGCCATTGAGATAGTAGCTGTCACAGGCAATGGCATTTATGGTATCGGCTGTTGAATAATTTACAACCAGGTTTAAAGTTATTATACTATCACAATCTGCCACATTAGTTAATTTCTGGGTATATTTTCCGCTTGAAATATAAGTCTGGCCGTTGAGTATATAGCTGTCACAGGCTATGGTATTGATAGTATCGGCTGTTGAATAATTTACAACCAGGTTTAAAGTTATTGTACTATCGCAACCGGCAACATTTGATAAATTCTGGAAATAAGTCCCGCTTGAAGTATAAGTCTGACCGTTGAGTGTATAGCTTTCACAGGCAATGGCATTGATTGTATCAACAGTAGCATAATTTACAACCAGGTTTAAAGTTATTGTACTATCGCAACCGACAACATTAGTTAATTTCTGTGTATATGTCCCGCTTGAAGAATAAATCTGGCCGTTGAGAGAGTAGCTGTCACAGGCAGTAGCATTGATTGTATCAGTTGTAGTATAATTCACAACCAGGTTTAAAGTTATTATACTATCGCAACCATCAACATTAGTTAATTTCTGTGTGTATGTCCCGCTTGAAGTATAAGTCTGACCGTTGAGTGTATAGCTGTCACAAGCAATAGCATTGATAGTATCGGCTGTTGTGTGGTTTATAAATAAATTTAATATTATTGTACTATCATAACCTGCTGAATTGATTAATTTTTGACTGTAAATTCCACTTAAATTATATGTCTGGTTATTCAGAGTATAACTTTCACATGAACTTATGTTAAATGTATCAATACTAGAATAGAGTTCTAATTTTATATAATAATCATAAGGCAAGATAAATTCACATCCTTGATTAATAAGAAAATCCACAATTTTTTTAAACTGTTCAAAGTTTTCATCCGTCCATGCGTTTGGATGTCCCTGTAAAACCATGTAATTTTTGTAATAATTTTTATAAAAATTAAAATTTTTCACAAAAAAATCAAATTGTGGATTCCCAACGCCGTTTTCCATAATAACTCTCTGATTAAGTGAAATAATTCCCGAAGAGCATGGTGATGGAAGATTGCTAAAGAAAAATAATTTGTAATTTGAGTTTTCAAATATTACTCTATTTGTAATAGTATCATTTGTATTATAAGGTGCGCCAAAAGTGTGCATTTGAATTCCAAGAATGTTTAAAATACGTTGATTTGCTAGTTCAAAGTGTGTTTTTTGAAAAGAATAAGGTTTATTATAAAATTCATTCAGAGAATGGTCAAAACCATGATGCCATATTTCTAAAAGTTTATTTCCGTTACTATCTGTCGCATTTATGTATGGGCTAAGTGTTTTTAATGAAGAATGGTCGCTTAATGATGCAATAATTCCTGCTGAAATTTTTATTTTTTTTTCTAACATATAATCAAAGACGGGCATAAATTTAGTTTTGCCACCATCGACATAAAAATCATCTAATTTGATTATAATTTTAGGTTTAATAGACTTATTTTCAATCGTATCTATTGTATTTGTTTTGCTACAATTCAATATTAAATTTAAGGCTATATCACTATCACAACCCATGATATTTAAAAACCTTATATCATATAATCCACTCGAATTATATGTATATCCGTTAAAAACAAAACTATCACAAGCCATAATATTGATAGTGTCATATGTTGAGTGACGTATTAAGATATTTAAAATAATCATACTATCACAACCTCCTGCATTGGTTAATACCTGAGTATATTTTCCACTTGAAGCATAAGTCTGTCCGTTGAGCGTATAGCTGTCACAGGCAATGGCATTGATTGTATCAGTTGTAGTATAATTCACAACCAGGTTTAGAGTTATCAAGCTATCGCAACCGTAAACATTAGTTAATTTCTGTGAATAAGTCCCGCTTGCAGTATAAGTCTGGCCATTGAGCATATAGCTGTCACAGGCAGTGGCATTGATTGTATTGGCAGTAGCATAATTCACAACCAGGTTTAAAGTTATTATACTATCACAACCTGCCACATTAGTTAATTTCTGGGTATATTTTCCGCTTGAAGTATATGTCTGTCCGTTGAGTGTATAGCTGTCACAGGCAATGGTATTGATGGTATCAATAGTTGTGTGGTTAATAGCGAGGTTTAAAGTAATCAAGCTATCGCAACCTGAGGCATTTGATAAATTCTGGAAATAAGTTCCGCTTGAAATATATGTCTGTCCGTTGAGCGTATAGCTGTCACAGGCAGTGGCATTGATTGTATCGGCAGTAGCATAATTCACCACCAGGTTTAAAGTTATTATGCTATCGCAACCTGAGGCATTTGATAAATTCTGGAAATAAGTCCCGCTTGAAGTATAATTCTGTCCATTGAGCGTATAGCTGTCACAGGCAGTGGCATTGATTGTATCAGTTGTAGTATAATTCACAACCAAGTTTAAAGTTATTACACTATCGCAACCGACAACATTAGTTAATTTCTGTGTATATGTCCCACTTGAAGAATAAGTCTGGCCATTGAGAGAGTAGCTGTCACAGGCAGTAGCATTGATTGTATCAGTTGTTTTGTGATTAACAATTAGGTTTAAAGTAAACATGCTATCGCAGCCTGCTATATTGAACAATTTCTGGATATATGTCCCAGTAGCAGTATAAGTTTGGCCTTCGAGTATATAACTTTCACAGGCAATAGCATTAATCGTATTGTTAAAAGCTATTATCAAATTTAAGGTTAATATACTGTCGCAACCAGCAATATTAGTCAATACCTGAGTGTATTTTCCACTTGAAGTATAAGTTTGTCCATTTAGTGTATAGCTGTTGCATGTAATGACATTGATTGTGTCAGCAGAAGTATGGTTTACAACCAGGTTTAAAGTTATTATGCTATCGCAACCTGCAACATTAGTTAATTTCCAGGTGTATGTCCCGGTTGAAGTATAAGTCTGGCCATTGATTATATAGCTGTCACAGGTAATGGCATTGATTGTATCAGTGGAAGTATAATTTACAACCAGGTTTAAGGTTATTGTACTATCGCAACCGTCAAAATTTGATAAATTCTGGAAAAAAGTTCCACTTGCGGTATAGGTCTGTCCATTGAAGGTATAGCTGTTACAAGCAATTGCATTTATTGTATCAGTTGTAGCATGGTTTACAATCAAAAATAAAGTAACAATGCTGTCAACTCCATGAGATGTAGCCAAAGTTTGTTGATAGGTTCCAGCTTTATTTAATAACGAGTCGTTAAAATTATAGTAGCTACCCTGACAAATATTACCAATTACTAAGGTCGCAACATTTGAATAATCTGATTTTATTCCACAGTTTGCATAAACACGATAATAAAAAGTATTTGATTTTGAAGTAATACTACTGTCAGTGAAACTTGTACTATTTTCAGAGCATGTTCCAATATTAACCCATATTTTGCCATCACCTGAACGTTCAATTTTATAATTATATTCTGAAGTAGCATTGTCAGTCCAGGTAAGGTTAACCTTATTTTTTGATACCTCTTTAATTTCCAAGTTTGTGGGGGCAAAAAGTGTTAAGCTGTTATAATAATCATATGGCAATACAAATTCGCACCCTTTTGAAATCAAAAAATCAATTATAAGTTTAAATTGTACTAATTGTGCAGGGGTCCAGTAATTTGGGTGTCCTGTTAAAATCATATATTTTGTATATTGTGGATAGTATATGATAAGAGAATTGTAATTACTAACAAAGAAATCGTAATTGGGATTACTTGTTACATTTTCATATTGGACATTTGGCCATTTTAGGAAAAGAATATTTTTATGCAAAGTATCTTGAAAATTATTATCAAAGAATACCTTATAATTTGGATCACTGCAGAATACCTGGTTTGTAATTGAATCATTTGCGTTGCAGGGTGAACCAAATGTATGCATTTGAATTCCTAAATAGCTTTTGACACGTTGCGTTGCTTCGTCAAAATGAGCTTTTTGATCTGCATAAGTGGCGCCTGAAAATTCAGAACATGTATGTACTAGTCCGTGATTCCAGACTTCAAGGAGTTTATCACTATTACTATCCTTTGCATCCATATACGGGGCGAGAATATCCATTGAAGCATTGTCTAACTGATCTGAAATAACACCGTATGAGAATTTAATTTCTTTCTTTATCAGATAATCCATTAAAGGCTTACCTGTGCAAGTACCATTTAATGCAGAAAGATCATCAAATTTAAGGAAGATTTTTAGTGTTGCATAAGAAGTTGTGTCAACCAAACATACAAAAACAAAAATAAAAAATATTATTTTTCGCATTAAATTTCCGCTATTTTTTAATCACCTTGAGCATTGAGTATAACCATGAAGGTTTCATATAACTTTCACTTGACTCACTTAAAATGTCTTTCTACTAAATTAAAGTTCAAAAAACATTATACGAAATTTTAAAAGAATGATCTAACAAATTATCTTTTTCTGATTCCTGAATTTACGCCAAACAATTAATATTAAAGATATGCCAATAAATTAACCCACTTTAAAAAACGGACATCAATTTCTTAGTCAGAATTTGATAATCAAATTCTTTTGCCAGTTCACGCGATCTGTTGCACATTGCTTGGTAGGCATTTGGCTCAAGATGGACAATTGAATTAATGGCTTCGGCATATTCTTCATTATTGTCAAATTGTTTAGCTATACCCAAATTGTATTTATTAATTAAACAATAACCCATTTTTAGATTAGAGCAAATAGGTTTACCACTGGCCAAATACTGAAAAAATTTACTTTGGCTTCCACCGTATTTAAAAATCTCATTGGGCATATAATTGAGTATGTTTAAATCACTTTTCGAAAGAATAAATGGAACATATTCCGGATCAACCCATTTCTCTTTAAATATGACATTTGTTATTTTATTTTTATTACAATATTCTTCCAGAAACATCCTATCATTGCCATCACCATAGATCAATATCTTTATATTCGATTCATCCTTCAATAATGAAGCTGCATCAACAAGACGCAATAGATTGTTTGCAAGACGAATTGAACCTATATATATAACCTTGAAGACAGTTGAATTGTTTATATCAGGATCTTCAAGTTTATGTATTTGTTTAAAAGTGTCAAAATCTTTAATGTCTACACCATTATTGATATAATGAACATGTTTAAGATTTACAGGGCCTCCGCTAGCTTTATCCCATTTTTTCTCAATGATATAATCTTTCCCTCCCTCCATTGAAAAGACTATCTCATCTGCTTTTTTATATAACCATTTCTCCAAATAATAAGCAAGGAAAAGAAAAGGATTTGACTTCCTGATTAATCCGAAGGCTAAAAATGATTCTGGCCATAAATCAAGAACCTCAACTATATACTTTGCATTGAGTTTTTTTGCTGTAAAATAAGTAATATTTCCAAATGGAGGTAGAGCAGTATGAATTATAATATCTGGTTTAAAAAAGTGCTTGTGTAAAAAATGTAATCTAAAATGAAAAACTATAAGACTAATGAAGCGGCCAAATCCATTAGAATTATAACTTGGCGATTTTATATGTACAAAATTAATATCACCATAAGATTCTTCAATAAACTTTTGCTTGCTATTGATGAGATTAATTCCCATATTGTGCATCACGCTTGAAGCAAAAATTTTGACCTCATATCCCTCATGTTTCAAATAATGAGCAAATTTGATTGTTCTTAAACGTGACTCCAGTTTAGGAGGCATTGCATAAAAGTTGACAAGCCAGATTTTATTTTTCACAACTTCCAACTATTAATTGAAAATACTATTTTTTCAACCTCTTCCTTTGCCAATACTGGACTCATTGGCAATGACAGAACTTGACTATGAATGAGTTCAGTTATAGGTAAACTCAGATTATTGAATTCTTTATAACATTCTTGTTTATGAGGAGGTATAGGATAATGAATTATGGTTTGAATTCCTTGTTCCATTAAATAATTATGCAAATCATCCCGATATTTTGTTCTTATAACAAATAGATGCCAAACATGAGAATCATCATCCGGACAATCGGGAAGAATGATATTACTATTTTTAATATTTTTTACAAAATATTTAGCAATCTTTCTTCGAAAATCATTTTCATGGATAAGATACTTTAGCTTTACACTTAAAAAAGCTGCCTGAATCTCATCCATACGGCTGTTTAAACCAGAATATTTATTCAAATATTTCTTCTCTGAACCATAATTGCCAAGTGCACGGACAATAATTGCCAATTCAGGATCTGATGTGGTTATTGCACCACTATCACCTAATGATCCTAAATTCTTACCTGGATAAAAACTGAATGCAGCAGCATCGCCTAAACTTCCTGTCGGTTTTCCATGAAACTTTGCTCCTGTTGCCTGGGCATTATCTTCAATTATCTTAAGGTTATATTTCTCCGCTAATTTTACAAGTTCATCATTCCAACATGCTCTTCCATATAAATGGACAACCATTATGACCTTTGTTTTTTTTGAAATATGACCTTCAATCATAGAAATATCTATGTTATAAGTATTGATGTCAGGTTCAACAAGAACAGGCTTTAATCCATTATCAGTTATTGCAAGTATTGATGCTATAAATGTATTTGCAGGTACAATCACCTCATCGTCTTTTTTAAGCGTCCCCATTTCAATATATGCCCTTAATATAAGTCGAAGTGCGTCAAGCCCGTTAGCAACAGCAACGGCATGTTTAACATTTGTAAAAGCCGCCAATTCGTGTTCAAAAATATTAGTTCTTTCACCTAATAGGTACCAGCCACAATTTATTACCTCAGTAGCTGCTCTAATCAAATCAGCACTATATTGAGAATTTATTTTTTGTAAGTCCAGGAACTTGATCATAATTCCGGCTCTCCATTTTTCAATTTATATTGTATTCCATCCTTATCAATTAAATTAGCAGATAAAACTTTACCTTCCTTCGTTACATAGCCAGCTAATTTTGCCGGAGTTCCAATCCAAAGTGTATATGGAGGAATATTTTTTGTAACCACAGCTCCTGCTCCAACCATTGCACTTTCACCAATTTCAATACCGCAAAGTATAATTGCACCAGCCCCTATAGAAGCATTTTCTTTAATTATCGTTCGTTTCAATTCAAAAGCTTTCTTAGCTCTTGGATATTTATCATTTGTAAATGTCACATTTGGTCCTAATTGTACATTGTTTTCAATGGTTACGCCATCCCAAATATAAACACCACATTTTACAGTAACATAATTGCCAATTATTACATCATTCTCAATAAATGTATGGGCACAAATGTTACAATTTTCACCTATCTGCGCCCCTTTTAAAATGACAACAAACTGCCATATCCTTGTTCCATCACCAATATTCGCAGATTGAACATCGGCCAATTGATGTTTAAAAATCATAGGTTACAAAATTTAATAAAATCATCGTATTTTCTGATATAATCGCTTTCATCATAGGGCAATGAAGCCATAACAAGACAAACAGCTCCGGATGAGAAATTGTCAAGTTCCCTCCAAATACCCGGCACTACCAATAACCCCTGATATGGACGATTTAAATTAATCGTTCTTTTCACATTTCCGTCATCTATAACAACATCAAAGCTACCACTTGCAGCAATGATAAGCTGATAAAGTTCTTTATGAGCATGACCTCCTCTTGCACCCCCACCTGGTACATCATATAAATAATAAGCCCTCTTAATTTCAAAAGGAACTGTTTTTCTATTTTCTACTACTGTTAAGTTACCTGTTTTATGATGATGTTTGTCCATTTCAATAACAGAGCAATCATAAACCGCTGGTTTTTTCATTTCACTTGACTTTTAAACAATTTATAATCATAAATATAATCCGAAACATCAAATGGAATTGAAGCTAAAATCAAAGCCAGCGAATTTGTAGAAAAGTTTTCCATTTGTCTCCATATCCCTTTTGGAATATATAAGCCATAATAGGAGCGATTTAAAGAAAAAATTTCTTTACTCTTTCCATTATCCAGTATAACATCAAAGCTACCTGAAAGAGCAACAATGAACTCCTGATTTTCTTTATAAGCATGTCCTCCTCTTATTTCTCCACCTGGTACATCGTAAATCCAATAACTCCTTTCAATTTTAAAAGGGATATGCTTATATTCTTCTATAAATGATAAATTTCCCCGCTCATCGATTATTTTAGGAAGGTTTATAATTTTTATCTGATCCATTTTGAGTAAAAGTTAATAATTAACAGCATTAATGTAATCTTCTGCCACTTTAAAATCCGTTAATTCTCTAACAGTGGCAATTGCATTTTTAGAAATACGTTCCTTTTCATCTGTAGTCAAAGCATTAATTTTTTTTATAATTTCACATAGCTCACTTGCATTTCCAGCTTCACATAAGAAGCCGTTCACCCCATTCTTTATTATTCCATCAATCCCTTCGTTTTTTGAACCAATAGTAATACAACCTCTTCCCATTGCTTCCAGATATGCCAAACCGAATGTTTCATTTTTACTAATCATAATCATACAATCCGATTCATCAAGTTTTTTAAGAACTTCGTCTCGCGAAATTTGCCTAAGTAATGACACACAATCGCTTATTTTTAATGAATTTATTAAGGATTTAATATTCTGTTCTTCCCCACCTTTTCCAATATATGTAATATGAAAATCTTTATCAGTATAGACCTCATTTATAGCATTGACAAGTGCTTCAGGATATTTACGTTGTATCATTTCTCCAACATAAACAAATCGCCTAAATCTGCCTGAAAAGTTTCTGTCAATGGTTTGTAATATATATTTTTCGGGTATTCCCGAATAACACATGAACGAACGCTCCTGCTTTCCAAATTTTTTTTCAAATCCCTTTTTTATAAGCAAAGAACGATAACCCCAAATATCAATAGCACTCATTAACTGTTTGTAATTATACCTGTAAGTCTTCATAATGCTATTTCCAACATCATGCATAATCATACAGGTACGTGCTGAATATATTTTTTTTAACTCATAAACTATTTTTAATTGAGGATTTGAGAAATGACCAATGATTATTTCAGGAACAAAATTATCTTCTTTATTTGTTTTTATAATTTTTGCTATTTGTTCTCTAAAAACCTTCTTCGAGAACCTTCCATGTGGCACCCATTTAAAAATTGGGAAACGATCAACAATTACTCCATCTAAGTTGTAGCGTTTATCTAATTTATCTCTTTTTGTGAAAACAATTGAACCAGTTCGGCTGGCTATAATATCTCTAAACAGCTTTGCTACAATATAGAAAAAAACTGGATAAACTGCCTGGTAATGAATAACTTTTACAATGTGACCCATTTTTATCCATTCCCGGGTGAAATAATGAATTGCAGATGTTCCATATTTCAAATCAGGTGCAGGGTAAATTGTGGTGAGAAGTAGTATTTTTTTATTCATTAGGTTAAATAAAAGTTTGTTCAAAAGATCTTGCCATGAAAATTATTATTTATTTCACTTCTCACAGGCAATAATATATTCATAAATAATTTATTTTTCAATAAATTTATTTCCTAATATTTTAATAGACTCGTCAGTATAAGAATACATAAGTCCGCCCCATGGAGAAAAAGTCAATTCACCAAAAAATAGTTTATCCCCATCTTCATATAAATCGACTCTTACAAATTCAAAATCTTTTGAAAGTATTCTTGCTATATCCGCCATCTCTTTGAGATATTTTGGCTTTTTCGGATAAGATTTAGGCATAAATTCTTTTTTTGTATACGGTAAAATTTTCCAATCTAAATCGAAAGTGCCATATTTTACTTTGGTTTCTCTTTCTGTTGCCAAAAAAATATGGTTAGGTTCTCCATTTATACAAGTGAATTTATAATCTGTAGGCCAGGAATCATTTCCAGTGTCTATTAATTCTTCACAAAATACCAATGGGGGTATTATTTTATATTGAGGCTCCATAGTATACTCAACTGACTTCAAACTTTGTTTAAGTTTATTAATACTATCTTCTATATTTAAAGCAGACTTATCTTTACAAAAAACATGATTACCACATCCATTATTTGTTTTCAATGCAAACTTTTCCGGTAATGAAGAAAAATCAATATCCTCCGGATTCTCCCATATGCCAAAATGTTTAAGCAAAATATTTTCCAAACCTTTACTTCGAATGTAATCTCTAACCTTTACTTTGTCAACATATTTTGCGTATTGTTTGAATGAAGGCGATAACATTGAAGCTAAAAGCCTTTCTGATAAATCTTTAGGGTTTTTGAAATTCGGGAAATGTTTTCTATTATGAAAATATCTCAATGAATAATTAATACGAGAGCCACCAAAATTATAAATTACCTTAGATAAATAGGATTTTAAATCCACGGTTTCTATTCTTAATGATTTAATAAATTTAAGCGCTCTCTATATTTGTAAATACTTGAGAATATAAATTTGTACTTTTTGAAAATATCAATAACAAAATTAAAAAAGAAAAATTAAAATCAGTTTTTATATAAATGTCACCACCAGTTGTCATAGAATATACAATATAAAAAAGTGTTGAATATCCCCAAAAAGAATAAATACCTTGTGTACGAATAACTTTTAACGAATATTTAAATAGTATAAAGTATAAATATATTACCAAAATTCCTCCCAATATGCCTATGGACATAACAGCACCTAAAAAAGCATTATGAGCATATGAAGTTAAATCTGCCCTATCAAGCAAAAACCAATCACCAAATATTGGATGTTTAACAATTTGATTTACAGCCTGGTCGAATACTGATTCTCTTCCTCCCAAACTGGAATCGACAACTGTAGAATATGTTCGTTCATATAAGGCCGGTGCAATAGTTTTAACTAATTCTACTATTTGAGTTCCGAATATAATAACTATTATAATTATTAAGAATGAGGTTTTAATTGATGCTACAGCATTTTTTAAATAAAATGAAATAAAAATCGTAATAACCACTCCAAAAAATGGCCCTCTGCTTCCTGCTAATGCTACAGCAAATAATCCCCAAATTAACGTAAAGAAAAAAAACAATTTCAACTTATAATTCTTAACCTTTGAAGTAACCATCGAAAACGAAAGTAAAGACAAAATCCCACCAAAAGACCCAAATGTTAAGGTAGATTGTGCTATATTCATCTGTGTCCTTCCCTGTCCTAATATAGTAATGAATACTAAATTCAAAATAATTCCTTTAGTAACTACAATTATTAGTACAAAAAAAACAGAATAATAAATCAATTTTAGATTCAGATTCCTATGGCTTAAATATATTGCAATGGTAGGAATAAGGACAGCACCAAAAATGAATTGAAAAAAGAACGATTTATCGTCAGGTGTAAGTTCTGAAATTCTAAAAAATAAATCATAAATTATCCTGCAACTAAATAATGCCCATAAAAGAAAATACAGCAATATGTTCTTGTTGCTTAAAAGAGGTTTATTAATATTTAGCATTATTGTCAACAAAGCTATTATTATTGCAAATGCACGATAGTATATGCTAAAGCCTCTTGTTACAGATATATCAGATTCTCCGCCCACGCCAAAAACCAATGAAGTAAATAATGCATAACCTACTAACAATAAAATCGCATTTAGATTTGCAGTGAAATATCTAATTTTTAGTAACGATATTTTAAATTTATGATTTTTCATTTAACAATTTATTAAATAACAAAATCCAATGCTTAATAATTGTATTAATATCGTAATGTTTTGATTTTTCAATACATTTTAATGCAAATTGTCTTTGGCCATTTTCATCATTTATTAAATGTAACAATTCATTCGCATATTCATTAATATCAAAAGATTTAATTAATATTCCGTTACTTTGATTTTCAATTATATCCATAGCTGCCGGAAAACTATTAAAAGCAAAAGGGATTACCCCAAAATGCATTGCTTCAATTAAAACAAGGCCAAAACTTTCTGTAGTGGATGTCATACATAAGAAGGTAGCTTTTTTATAAAAATTTATTGGATCCTGTCTGCCTGCAAAATTCACATTAGATAAATTGATGGATTTTGCAAGATTTTTGGCTTCACCCAAATAGGGGCTATCTCCAATAATTGTAAAATGCCAATCCGTATTCTTTATTTGAATTAATTTCCAAATCCGCAACGCTAAGTCTAATCTTTTGATCGAGAAATCCGGAGTTCCTACCCATAATACTTCTTTTTCTTTTTCTTTATAATTATATTCTTCAAATGATATTGCGTTATTAATTGCAATTATATTATTCGCCTTGATATCTTTTATCATATACAAAAATTCCGGAATATTTTTTTCAGATAACAAAACTACAATATCACTTTTCTGTTGAAGTCTATTATAATGATGATGGTATTTAATCCAATACAACCTTTTTATAATCGAGATAAACCATTTATTACGGGTAATTGGTAATAATAATGATAACTTCAATTTAATTATTTTGTATTCATGTAAGGCTGAAAAATTATTAAGTGGAGTTAATATTGAGTTATGAATAACAGATACAACTTTTACCCCTATTGATTTAACACAATAAGACAGGTTTGTATATATTGAACTTGTTGTTGACTGATTTATTAAAATTTCGATTTTTTTATTTTTTACCAATTGTATTAAATAATCCTGATTATCCTTTGATAAAGGATTATTTTGATCGGGAAAGAAAAACTGATTGGTATCATATTGGGTTCCTATATTTTTAATCATTGATAAAAAAAATACCTGGACCCCATTATTTTTTAGAGTAGAAGCTAAAACAGAAGTCATTCTTGATATACCCCCAGCAATGGGATTTATACCATATGAATTTAAAAAAAGAATATTCATTATTCACTAATTAATTTCAAGTAACAATTGTTCAAAATTATATTTTGAATAATATAATTTATTTTGCGATCTATTCTCTTTATCTTGTGCAGAATAGTACAAATGAAAAATACCATTTTGCACCATTCCGGTTGCTTTGTACAAACCTAATTTTTTTATTGATGATTGCGTAATGAGGGGCTTTTTAAACATTCTGAAAGTTTCATAATCATCACTAACTGCCAGACATATATCTGCATTAAACTGGTTAGTCTGAACCAAAGCATATAATTTATTGTCATATTCAAAGAAATCAAAATGCCATGGACGATATAATTTGTTGCAACTTGCTATTTTTACAGTTTTTTTATACTGAAAATCAAAATGGTTTAAAATAGACTCATATATTGCTATTCCATAACTTTTTTGCTCGTTATAGATATCAAACACTGAAAGGCCCTTTACAAAAGAACTTATGATTTTTTCCATAAATGTATTTTTGAAATGAATTCTCTTATTTTTAAGTTTTACATCAGCAGCATAAGCCAAATATCTTCCATTATAGCTAATAATAGTTGGAGAAACCTCTTTATCATAAAATTTATCCTTCTCAGTAAGAATTGGTTTATCGATGTTTAGTTGATTATTTTGGGTTAATACAATTCCATAAATTGCCCTGTAAACAAAGTCATTCCGGGTTCTTTCTGTATCATTTTCCCTCCAGAAAATATTTAAACCATTATCATTAAAAAACATGGTAGGGTCAGAGTTGTATCCTTTTTGTGGAGTGTCTCGAATTAGAGTTTCTATTGTCCAGTTAGTTGGTGCATTATCATAATCAGTGGTTCCGCTGCATAAAATAGGGTTTTCAAGGGAGGCATTTGCATTATAATATGGTGTATAAATCATCCACCAATGAAAGCCCCGAAAAGCCTGTTCGGTATATCTTACGCAGGGATGTATTACATCACCTTTATATTTTTCAAATGATAAATCGTTTGTACGGACTTGACATAAAATTCCCTTTGGCATAACTTGTTTTTGTTGCCTGTCAAAAAACGCATAAATGATACCTCTATATAATTTTAACAAAAACCTAAAAAGTTGATTATTTTTTGACATAATAAATTATTTGGATAGTCCAATAATATTTGACATATATATTTCTTGCTTGTTTACAAATCAGTTTTATATTTTTCTATTATAGGAAATGGTGCAACCTTAAGTAAACTCCTTTGAATATTCGATAAATCAACATTAATATGAGTTAATTCTTTATAAGTTTCAAATTTCATAATTTCATTAGATTTATCAAATTCATCAATTTCAAATAACGGGAATGGCTTATACTCAGAAATTCCGACAGAAGAAAAGTAATCAAGGAATTTAATGTCTTCACCTATCCTGAATATTTTTGGGTACTCATACCAAAGAGCTGGTATATTATATGCTTGCGCAACAATTATTCCGTGTAGTGAAGTAGCCATTATATTTTTGCAACTATTTATCTCATTGATAACAGTTTCAACTTCGTTTAATACATTTATAACTTTTATGCCATGTTTTTCCTCAAAAGAAGCAAAATGTTCATATTGGGTATGATGAAGAATCAGACCAAGTTCATATGCTTTTTCAATATTTGTTGGATGATATACAAGTGGTGTCAGTAAAGCAGGATCACCAATAATGTCAGGTGCAGGATATCCAAGTTCTTTTAATCTATTTTGAGAATATTTTCCTCTTACAGCAAGGAATAGTCCATTGTCAATTCTTTCATTTGTAAACAATACTCCACTTCCCCATACAATCCTTTTGCCGCTGCCCCAGCCAATAATGCTACCAATAGAAATAATATATCTTCCTTTAAGAATAAAAGTTTTTAATACTTTGTTAAATATATTTATTGAATATGATCCTAAAATCAAACCTTTAATGTAAGCCAAAATTAATTTTATAGAACTTCGTGGTATTGGAATTTGATAAATCTCTTTATCTGAAAGTTTCCTGATAATAAAGGGTCCTAATTCATCTCCAAAGTTCCCAAATCTCCCTTTTCTGTTAAACCAGTATAAATTAATTTTCTTCATCAGAAAAATATTATATCCACTTTATTAAATGATAGACCTATTTATTTAGCCAATTAAGATGGTGATTGTTTTGTATTTGTCATCTTGAAATAAGTTTTAAATATTGTTTCTTTAATGGAGTGCTCAACAAATCCCTCTCATATTTATTCATGCCAATAAACCAAAAAACTGGCATGTATACAACAGAAAATAAGATTATTCCCAAACACAGTTTTGGAACTGAATCGAGTGTAATATTCATAATAAGTAAATATGAAATGACTCCCAAAATAATTGGAGTTAAAGACATTTTTGCTATCTCTTTCCAGAATTTTGGAATATCAATTCCCTGCCTTTTGTAATAGTATATATTCATAGCAATAATTTGTCCGACAACTAAGGCTATCGAAATGCCAATCGCACAACCAATACCTCCATAAATTTTTGCAAGAGGAATCTGTAGCCCCAAACTACACAGCGCAATCACTATGTAAAGCAATGAACGAAATTTCATTTGATTGCGTGCCTGTAAAATTGTAATACCTAAGTTCTGGATCAAAGGAATTGTAAGGGGAATAAAGAAAATCAGGGTTATTATATATGTATCAGCATAATCATTCCCGGCCCAAAGCAATATAAATTGTTTGCCGAACAGAATAAATCCCGTTAATATAAATGCCATTATGATAAATTGAATTCGTCCTGTACGAATAAATAAATCGGACACTGCTTTTTTTGACTGTTCCAAAGTTGTCATTGCAGTTAATTTAGGAAGAAAAACACCTGAAATTGCAGAAGAAAAGCCCATATACATTTGTTGTAATTGTATTGCTACCGCAAAAACTGCAATGGCAGCAGTTCCAACAAATGCGGCCAACACAAATTGCCCGGTACTCCAATAAATTCTATCAATTATAACACTCAAAAATATGTAAAATGAATAGATTACTACTTCTTTCAAAAACCCCCATTGAAACTTACGGAAATATATTTTTATTTTTATTTTATTCATGCAATACCAATAGTTAAGTAAAAGGGTTGCCAGATTAAAAATAGTCGCAACAACAACCATACTAATAGCTCGATAACCAAACTTCAATAATATAACCATTACTAAAGTATTTAGAACAATACGTGCTATTTGTACAACTTTCTGAAATATGAAATCTTCATATGCACTGACTATCGAGCCAAAAATACTTAAAGGAAATGTAACAGCAAGGTTAGAGATCATTAACAGTATCATTATACGGGCTTTACTTAATTCATGAACTGTCATTGTATCTCCAAACATTCTATCAACATTGGAGTATAAGATCAAACCTATTAGAAAAGTTATTACACCAATTACCAGGTATAACACTAAAAATAAACCAAACATTGAATACTGTGTTTCAGTATTTTTCTCTGCACGGAATTTGGCAGTATATCTTGTAATGGCGTTCCCAAATCCTAAATCAAATATGGTCAAGTAGGCAATAACAGAAACTACTAATGAATAAAGGCCATACTCTGATTGCCCCATCATATGAAGCATGTATGGTGTATACAACAAACCAACAATATTCGTTAACCCCAATACAACATAGGATAATAAAGCTCCTGCTTTTAGCTGATTAACTGCCATTTAAATAATATTAAGGTCATGGTTTGTATACATCAAATCTAAATTTTTTCTTAATATATTTTTCATAAACAATATTAAATTCAAATAATCTGTTCAAATAAAAAGTATATAGAAAAATATTTTAGTAAAATTTAAATCCAATAGAATGAATAGCTTGTTATTTGGTTATTAGTTTCTGGTATATTTATTTGATGGTCTTTTTATTTCCAAATTTAAAATCTCAAATCTAATGAATGACAAGTTAAAATACTATATCAGGGGTCAAATTCGAAGTGAAACATTAAATTGATTTTGATCATTTTAGCCGGAGGCAGTAAAAAAAATAACAAACTTAACCGCATTGATAAAAAATCATTTTTTAAACCTGGGTCCACTGTTTTTTGATGGTACTAATATATTGTTTTCCAAATACCATCATTATGCCAATTATTCCGCCAAGGAAAATCCAGATTATAAAGATTAGCGGACGGTTTGGAGCAGATTTTTTGTTTGGAATTGAAACCGGGTCGATTACTGTTAGAATTGGTGTATTATCTTTTACCTGAATCTGAGCCTGTTCTAATTGTTTGGCAAGTTCCATATAAACTGTGAAGGCAATATTATATTCACTTTGTAATTTATCGTCCTCATTCTTAGCTGTTGCCGTTGAGAGATTGTTATTTTGGTCTCGAAATAAAGCTAACCTTCTTTGAGCGGACTCAAACTCTGCCTTTTTATCGTTGTATCGGTTCTGAATAAATTTAAGTTGGTCAGAAGCTTGTTCAATTTTGTATTTGGTAATATAGTCTTGTAGCAGGGATTGAGCTTTTTGAGCAACCTGTGCTGCTAAAAAAGGATCTCCATATGTGGCACTTAGAGTTAAATAGCCTTCTTTTTTACTAAGCCCTATCATAATATCTTCTTCCAATTTGTCAAGAGCTTCATCCTGTTCATGTGTCAGGGCAATAAACTGCTTTTTTATACTGTCATTAAATTGGACATCATTACCTTTTAAATTTTTAAGAATTAAACCAGGTAATCCAAAGGAATACTTAATTATGGTTTCCAAAACACCTCGCTTCCTGTAATAATTGTAATATTGAAATAGACTAACAGGATGGTCAACCTCTGGACATTTGAAAGAGGTATTCAAAAGATCTAACTGATAAGACAAAGATTTCACAATATTTGGGTAAATCAAAGGTGATAAGGTTTGTGATGAATTCAAGGTACTCATGTCAATCCCTGCCATAGAAGCAAGGGATGAAAGCCCTCCTAATTTTGATGAAAGAGAATTATCCTGTTGAGGCACCATAGTGGTACTTACAGTATATTTTTTAGGAGATAATATAGCTACTGCTAAACCCAGTATTGCAAAAATTATAGCATATTTGATAATAGTTTTACGTCCTGTCCATATTGAACGGAAAACTTCAATTAAATCTATTTCTTCTTTTTTATTGGTATTTTCTTCAGATATCATTTAATTATAGTTTACATATTAAGGTAATGATAATTAAAACTGACAAAGTCATTGGAGTTGTCAGTTCCAAAATTCGTGGTTTAACAATTTTTGCTTTTCAAGTTTCAGTAAAACAATTAAATATCCGGAATGATTAGAGCATAAAAAAAATTCACCATTAATTAAGAATGAGAACTTTGTTAAGCCTGCATCATAATATTTTATTATAATTATTTAAATTAATTATAGCCGTGCATCAATTAAAGTCTTAGTTAAAGTACCTTTGACATCATAAATAACTGATTTTTCTTTTATCAGTTGAGACACATTTAAATTTGTAAATTCTTTGTGAGCCACTGCCAGGATAATTGCATCAAATTTAATATTGATGTTTTCGAAATTTTGAATAAGTTTTATTTTATATTCTTTATAAACTTCATCTGAATCAGGCCAGGGATCATAAACTTTAACATTAGCATCATATTCTTTTAATTTATTAATAATATCCACCACTTTTGTATTCCTGATATCGGTACAATTTTCCTTGAATGTAATTCCTAAAACGAGAATATTTGAATTTTTAACAGGTATATCTTTTTTAATCATCAATTTTACAACTTCATGGGCTACATATGCGCCCATCCCGTCATTGAGCCTTCTTCCTGCTAAAATTATTTCAGGATGATAACCAGCTTCCTGCGCTTTTTGAGCTAGATAATATGGATCGACACCGATGCAATGGCCTCCAACCAAACCCGGTTTGAATTTAATGAAATTCCATTTTGTACCGGCAGCTTCTAATACATCTTGGGTATCGATACCAATTAAATTAAAAATCTTGGCCAGTTCATTAACAAATGCTATATTAATATCGCGTTGTGAATTTTCGATTACTTTGGCAGCTTCAGCTACTTTTATACTTGGGGCTACATGAGTTCCGGCTGTAATTATAGATTTATATAAATCATCTACTTTTACTGAGATTTCAGGAGTTGAGCCAGAGGTGACTTTTTTTATTTTTGTAATCGTATGTTCCTTGTCCCCTGGATTAATTCTTTCAGGGGAATACCCTACAAAAAAATCTTTATTAAACTTTAGACCGGAGACTTTTTCTAAAACAGGCACACATTCATCTTCAGTGACACCCGGATAAACGGTTGATTCATAAACAACAATATCATCTTTTTTTAATACCTGTCCGACAGTTTCACTCGCTTTATATAAAGGTGTTAAATCCGGGCGGTTATGTTTATCAGTCGGAGTGGGGACAGTAATTATAAAATAATTACAGGTATTAATATTTTTAATATCATTTGTACAAAGTAAACCGGTTCCGGTTTTTTCAAAATCGGATTTTTCTAAAAGAACTGATTTTAATGAATTATCGTCTACTTCAAGGGTATGGTCATGTCCATTGGAAAGTTCAGAAATGCGTGATTTATTAATATCGAAACCAATTACAGTATATTTTTTTGCAAATTCCACCGCTAAAGGTAAACCTACATATCCTAAACCAATAACACAAATTTTTATCTGTGCCATCTGAATTATAATTTACTAATAATAGTGACTATGATCAGTGCCAATGCTGTTATTGAGGTACTTAAAGCCATTACTTCCTGCTTCGACATTTTTTCTTCTGCAGCTTTCTTTGGTACAATTATTTCTGCTCCTGGTTCTAATTTAGGGTAAAATTTAAATCCAAGAAAACCGGTAGTTTGATCCACCGAACCATTGGCATATACTACAAATGAATTTCTTTTCGCAGCGTTATCAGCAAATCCGCCACCCAATGCTATATATTTTTTAAAACTATATGATTTGTCATACCTTACTGTAATAGGGTACAAAAGTGCTCCGCTTAACCTCACTGTCTGTAATTCTTTTGGGATTAAAAGGCTGTCGCCTTCCTGTAAAATAAGATCGTAAGCAGAATGTGGGTTCTTTAAAATTTCATCCAGATTAATGCCAATGGCTTGTTGATTTTCTGTGGATACCTGGAATTTCAAAGAATCATTGGTCTGAGATTCGACAGATTTTAAGATTTTCAATCTTTCTTTTTGATTTTCGGTTAATTTTCTCACCAATCTTGCACCTTTTGGATATGCTTGTTTTGTTAATCCTCCTGCTCTATTGATCAGATCTGAAATTTTCTCATCTTTTGTTAATATGCTGTATGCTCCTGGAAAATTTACTTCTCCCTTAATAACGGCAATTGTTTGTATTTCATAACCAGGTGAACGTCGAACAAAAATTCTGTCGAATGGCTCTAAAACAAATTTCGATGCAGAATCTGAAAGGTTCAATTCTTTGGAAACATTAAACTGAAAAACGTCTGCAATTTTATCTGAACTTGTCTGTGCTGTAATATTTTTAATACGCCTTGCAATTTCAATCCGAGCCTGAGATGCTGATTCTTTAAATCCCCCTGCCACAGCAATGATATCGCTAAGTGTCGTTTCTTTCACATATGGATATTTGTCAGGTTTTAAAACTTCACCATCAATTTGCAATATATATTGTTCACGTAAATCGAATATCGAAAAAATTTTTAAAAAGTCATCTTTTTTTAAGAGTATTTTTGCGGTATCTGAGTTTAGCAAAGACTTCAAATCGATTGAAATTGATTGAACTGTAAGATTATCATCTAACCTGTATAATATTGCCCTGCTCAAGAAGGCATCTTCCCTCAATCCTTCGGCTTTAGTAATAAGATTTTTTACAGTCATACCTTCGGTCAATTCGTATTGACCAGGCCTGAATACAGCGCCATCAACTTCAACCCTGTTTTCGAAACGTTCAATAATTGGTTCGACTTTAATCTGATCACCATTTTCTAATTTTGTAAGATTAAACAGGTCAATTGTAACATCGATAATTTTATGTTGCCTTTCTGTATTCCTTTGAATTTTTAAACGATAAGAATATGCCTTTTGTGAGAATCCACCTGAAAATTGAATTAAGTCATTCAGCGTTTCGTTTTCTTTAATTTCAAACAAAGCCGGAATTTTTACCTCTCCAATTAAATCAACTCTTTTTATATAAGGTTTAATCATGATAATATCCTGATCCTGCAACCTGACATTGTTTTTTTGATCTCCTTTAACTAAGAAATCGTAAATATCCAATGTTGTTAAAAGTTTATTGTCCCTGTAAACCTGTATATTTCTCATCGAACCGTTTATGGTTGGACCGTTTGACAAGTATAAAGCATTAAAAACAGTTGCCAGTGACGGAACGGTATAAGTACCGGGACTATTTATTTCGCCGACTACAGAAACCATTATACTTCTTAGATTACCCAAGGTAATCTGGCCAAAAGTATTTGGATGGGCACCGAGCATTCCGGCATAAATGGTCGAAAGGCGGCCTAATATTTTTGTTGATGCTTTTTCGATTGTAAGGCCATTAATATAAATTGGCCCGACGTTATCAATAACTATTGCGCCATCAGGTGAAATTGTTAAATCATAGTTTTGTTGCGAAGCTCCCCAGATATCAATTAAAACTTCATCGCCAGGACCAAGCTGATAATCTTTTGGGGTCGGAATATTTATGCTGGGTTCGAAAGTCAGTTGTTTATTAAAAAATAATGAATATCCGAAAATTCTTTTTTTAAGATTTTCCAGAGTAGTGTCAACCTGAGGCTGATTTATTGCTTCAAATAATTTTGAAGTATCAGCCTGGGGAATTAATTGGTTATTTGGTAAATTTTGCTGCAACTGCTGGTTTTGAAATTTTTGCTGGGCTTGTTGTTTTGTAATTACCTGTCTGTTTCTGTTATTGGCAATTCTTCCCGAGGTTGGTTTTTGTAAATTCTGATTAAGGTTTAATTTTGATACCCTTTCTTTAAATTTTTGTAATTCTTCCTGCGACATTCCTTTAGCAGTAGCCATTGCTTCCATTTGATCTTCTGTCATACCCAGACTTTCTGCTTTCTGAACTATTTTTTTTATTTGGTCATCTGTAAGTTGGTCAACTTTAACAGTACTTAAGTCTATCTGGCTTAAAGCATTTGATTGGGCTATGGCAGTATTGGTTTTAGTTAGAAGTGTTATGGAAATAAATATAACAATTAAGATGTTAAAATTTTTGATTCCCTTCATATTTTGATGTTTTGAGATATTGTAAAAAATTATTTCGCAAAAATAGTTAAATTTTTATTTAATAATCAGATATTAAAGATTATGGTTAAAGAAGATATAATGAAACAGATATTAGTTTTTTAAATATTTTATTTATTTTTCGGCCTTTTCATGAAAGGATGATATTCGATTTTCTTTAATGCAAAAGGATGATAATCGCCCGTTAAACCAATTGGTTTTGAATGTCGGATTTCATACACTGTTTGAATGCTTGCCCTTGAATCTTCTATAGTAAAACCATTTCCTTTTAAAATTTCCTCATAGGTTCTTGTATGCAAATCAGTAAAACCTTCGCTGAATTCAAGTTCATTATTATCGATAGTTATTGACCTGTATGTTTTTTGACCCTTAGATTTTACGTTATCTGGCAGCGCTTCATAGTCGACACCCAGATACCACCTTACCATTGCTTTTTCTAAAGCCAGGAAACCTGCTGCACGCTTAGGTTCTAAAATATGAACAATATTTTCTTTCACATCGCCAAAAATCCATGTCAGCATATCGAAAAAATGGACTCCAATATTGGTAACTATTCCGCCTGATTTTTCATCCTGCGCTTTCCAGCTGGTGAAATACCAGTGTCCTCGCGAAGTAATATAAGTCAAATCAATATTGTAAATTTTCCCGGACTTATCATTGTCAATTTTTTTCTTTAATTCAATTATAGTTGGATGCAACCGAAGCTGTAAAATTGTATTAATTTTTGTGCTCGTTTCTTTTTCTAATTCAACCAAAGCATCGATATTCCATGGATTTAATACCAGTGGTTTTTCACAAATTGCCTGTGAGCCATGTCTTAAAGCAAAACGGATATGTGAATCATGAAGATAATTTGGAGTGCAAATGGATATATAATCTAATTTTATCCCATTCCTTTTCATTTTGTCCAAATGCCTGTCGAACCTCTCAAATTCTACAAAAAAATCAGTATTTGGGAAATAGCTATCTAAAATGCCAACGCTATCATTTTTATCCAGAGCTGCTAAAAGATTATTCCCTGTATCTTTTATAGCTTTTAAATGGCGGACTGCGATAAAACCCGCAGCACCTATTAATGCAAAATTCTTCATTCTAAAAATATTAACTTAATTTTACGACCTTACCTTCAGAAAGAAAATATTTTTCTTTACTTTCAGGGCAAACTGCGTATCCTTTTTTGTCAAAATTTAGTTTTTTACCATATTCACTCATCCAGCCAGTTTGTTTTCCAGGATTCCCGATAATTAATGCATAGGGTTTCACTTCTTTTGTTACCACGGCACCAGCACCTATAAATGCAAAACTTCCGATATTGTTACCACAAATGATTGTTGAGTTTGCTCCAATTGTAGCTCCTTTTCCAACTTTGGTAGAAATATATTGATTTTTTCTGCTTATTGCGCTCCTCGGGTTGAGTACATTGGTAAAAACCATTGAAGGCCCAAGAAAAACATCGTCTTCACAAATTACACCGGTATAAACCGATACATTATTCTGAACTTTTACATTATTTCCCAGGATAACTTCCGGAGAAATGACTACATTCTGACCAATATTGCAGTTTTTACCTATTTTACAATTGCTCATAATATGCGAAAAATGCCAAATCCTGGTGCCTTCACCTATTTCGCAATTTTCATCAATTACAGAAGTTTCGTGAGCAAAATATTTTGAAACCATTTTTTAAGAATAAAATTCTGATATACAGTCGCAAATATAATTTAATTGATCGACATCCAATTCAGTGTGCATGGGTAACGATAAAACATGAGATGACAAATATTCTGCAACAGGAAAATCACCTTTTTTGTATCCAAGATATTGATAGGCTTTCTGAAGATGAAGTGGTAATGGATAATACACCGAACTTGGAATTTCCTTACTTTCAAGATAATTCTTTAAATTGTCTCTCGAATCGTCTTTAAGTGAAATTGTATATTGGTGAAATACACTTTCTTCTTTTGCAGAAGGAGTGATAATGTTACTTATACCTTTAAGTCTGTCATTATAGAATTTGGCCGCAATGCTTCTTAAATTATTATAATTATCGAGGTATTTCAATTTAACGTCGAGTATGGCAGCCTGTATGGTATCTAATCGTGAATTGACCCCGATTTCATCATAATGGTACCGGGTTTTCATTCCATGATTAGCCAGTATTCTTAATTTTTCATTTAAATCATCATTATTAGTGAACATCGCACCACCATCGCCAAAACATCCCAGATTTTTAGATGGGAAAAATGAAGTGCATCCGATATTTCCAATGGTACCGGTTTTTACTTTTGTTCCATCGGAAAACAAATAATTTGCCCCGATTGATTGAGCAGCATCTTCAATAACAGAAAGATTATATTTTTTTGAAATATCCAATATTCTTTCCATGTCAGCAGGTCGACCGAATAAATGGACCGGAATAATTGCCCTTGTTTTGGAGGTTATTGCTTTTTCAATTTTAGCCGGATCGATGTTAAATGAAGATTCTTCGATATCTGAAAAAACCGGAACCAGTTCAAGCAATGCAATAACTTCAACGGTAGAGACAAAAGTAAATGGCGTGGTTATTACTTCATCGCCTGGTTTTAATCCTGATGCCATCAAAGCAATTTGCAATGCATCGGTGCCATTGCCGCATGTAATAATATGTTTTACATTTAAGTAATTCGATAAATTATTTTCAAATTCCCTGACTTTAGTGCCTTTTATAAATTCTGATGATTCTATTACTTTTTGTATGGAAGTATCTA
>Ga0265316_10000667_pt1 | contig 38241 bp, 34 predicted proteins | sample 4522metaG_FD_202092 | JGI IMG/M metagenome (GOLD analysis project Ga0265316, IMG submission 202092) | Rhizosphere microbial communities from Carex aquatilis grown in University of Washington, Seatle, WA, United States - 4-5-22 metaG | ecosystem: Host-associated > Plants > Roots > Rhizosphere >...
TGAGCGAAGTGGCGACTTTCACCAACGCTACTTACGCTACTTTATCTGTGGATCAGCGCGGAGCCATGACTACAAATCAAGTGCAAAGCCTGAATACGGCCAGCGTGTTGCTGCAAAATATCCCGACAGCGCAAATCGGTAATCTTACCCTGTCTCAGGTGCAGAACGTAGCTTCTGCCGCGCAATTTCAATATCTTACCGCCGGCCAGATCCCTTCGTTAACCGGTACCCAGGTAGGTTTGATGAGTAACGGCAATTATCAGACATTGTCGCTAGCGCAAAAAACGGCGATGACGACCGCCCAAGTGCAAAGTTTAAACATGGCCAGCGTCGCTTTAGGGAATATTCCGGCAGGGCAGCAGGGCAGCTTAACCGGTAGCCAGATCGGCGCCATTCCGGTTAACACCTTTAAGAATTTGGCCAATGCCCTTCTACAGGGATTGACTCCGGATCAAATGGCAGGCATTACCGCAGACCAATTTAATGCTTTAAGTGTTGCGAAACGAACGCTATTCTCGCAAGCGCAAATACAAGGGTTAAATTTGAACAATATCGATTTCAGCTTATTGACTGCGACGCAGCTCGGATATTTGACCGATGCGCAGCTCGCAAAGCTGAGCCCGGCAAAACTCCAGGCATTGGCAATCAGCAACCAGGCGCTTTATCAGGCATTTACAAGCAGGATTGCCGCGTATAACGCGGCTAATTCCAGCGGGCCTACTACTGCGATCACCGGGTATTACTATGATCCTTCAGCCGGGCAAATTATACCGCGTTACGGTAATTTGTCGCCGCAAGACTCGGCAAACATCGCCGGCGGCAATTGACGATCGCGGCTTAAACGCGATAAAAAGGCAGGGTTTAGCGAAGAGTGGTTTTTATCTGCTTTATTTTCCTGCCTTTTAAAAATGAATGGTTGATTTACGCGCGTGATGGTCTATAATTAAAATTGTATGGCGCAGAAGAAAAATAATTGGGCAAAAGAAGCCAAGAACGGTTTATTGATGGGATTTGTTCTTTGCGCGGCCGTTTTTATGCTGCTATTTTTGTCGTTTTTTGATCTTTATGCGCTATCGCATTTGAGGCTTAACGCGGCAAAGATGTACGCCGATACGATATACCGGCAAGGGGATTTGCGTGCTGAGGCGCTATTCGACCAAGGAGAGATCGGCGCGCGCAAGGCTTTTCTAAACGCCTGCCAAACAGCAGTGGTCGATTTTGACCGCTCTTGTGCCGGGGGCGTTACCGCCTACTGGAGCGCCTTTGGCCGTTATTGGAACCGCTATTTTACCGCGCATAAAGTGTATAGCCGGCAGGTTGCGGACCTTAAAAAGGCGCGTGATACCATGTGCGCTAACGCTCATAAAGAAGGGGAAAATATTATCAGGCAAGCCTGGGCAGAGATCGATCCGTTGTTTCTTGTTTTCAAGGGTAAGGAAAGCGGCGAGATCCGGGGCTATTTTTACGATCCGGCTAACGGCAAGCTGGCGCCTCAAATCGGCGTAGTGAATAAAGGAAAAATATCTCATGAAAAAAAGTAGCGCATTCACCTTACTGGAAATTTTAATTGTAATCGTGATCATCGGTATTTTAACGATCATCGCGGTGCCGAAGTTTATCAATATGCGTATCGATGCCATTAATGCCGCGGCCCAGGCCAACCTTTCGGCATTGCGTTCGGCGGTTTCTGCGTATTATTCCAATTCGGCTGTACATAACGAACTATGCGGGCCACCTTATTATACTCCCGCAGTTAATGCGCCATGTTACCCGCCTAATACCACGGCACTGGAGTCTTTGCTGGCAACGCCTACTTATTGGTACAATAACGGCAATGGCCAATGTTACGACTCCAACACTAATCAACTGCAGCCGTGCCCATAGCTATAGCCTTCTTTTGTTTGACACGCCTTATTTGTTCGGTATAATTATCCCCTATGGCTGACGAACAAATGTTACAAAATTTGGAGAAAATCACCGCGCAATTCGGTAATTGCTTTGCCGAGAACTCTTTTGCCAAGCCCTTATTTATCGGTGATATCTTAAACGCCTTTGAGGAAAACAAAGAGGTCACGGCGGCAGGACGCCTGGTCGCCAAGCGCGAGCACGGCAAATCCGGGTTTGCCCATATCACCGACCATACCGGCAAGATCCAATTTTACGCCCAGCTCAACACTTTAGGCGATACCTATCAGCTTTACAAATGGCTGGATATCGGCGATATTGTCGGTATTAAAGGAAAATTGTTTATAACGCGCACCGGCGAAAAGACTATCCTGGTCGATAGTTTGAAGCTTCTTTCCAAGGCGTTGCTGCCGTTGCCGGAAAAGTGGCACGGTTTAAAAGATGTGGAGATCCGCTACCGTCAGCGCTATGTTGATATGATCGCCAACCCGGAAGTTAGAGATGTTTTTATCAAGCGCACCCGGATTGTTTCCATGGTACGTAATTTCTTTGAACGGGAAAATTATCTGGAGGTAGAAACGCCGATGCTGCACATTATTCCCGGCGGCGCTTCGGGTTCGGCCTTTAAGACCCACCATAATGCCAACGACATGGATGTTTACATGCGCATTGCGCCGGAGCTTTATTTAAAGCGTTTGCTGGTCGGCGGGTTAGAGCGCGTTTACGAGATCAACCGCAGTTTCCGTAATGAAGGCACCTCGACACGGCACAATCCGGAATTTACGATGATGGAGGCTTATTGCGCCTACAAAGATTTTAACTACATGATGGATGTTTGCGAGCGGCTGTTTGCCGAGATTGCGCAAAAATTGTACGGTACGCTGGTAATCGAATATCAGGGCCAAAAGCTCGATTTAACGCCGCCTTGGCCGCGGATATCTTTTGCCGGGTTATTTAAAGATGAGTTCGGTATCGAAGATTCGGATAATCAGGATATGGTGATCGAAAAGATCGGCAAAAAGCTTACGCTTAAGCAGGGATTAAGCCGCTCGCAGATCTTAAAAATTACCGAAGAAATTATCGAGCGCAAATTTCCCACGGATAAGCCGGCTTTTATTACCGATTACTTTACCTGGACATCGCCTCTGGCTAAGCAGAAAAAAGATAATCCCCACATCGTTGAGCGTTTTGAGCTGTTTGTGGCGGGGATGGAGGTGGCTAATGCCTACTCCGAGTTAAATGATCCGATCGAACAGCGTAAGCGCTTAGAAAATCAATTAAAGGTCGAGGAAGAACTACCTAAAAAGATCGATGAAGATTTTCTAACCGCCCTTCTTCACGGTATGCCCCCGGCCGCCGGTTTAGGGATCGGTATTGACCGCTTGGTAATGCTTATGCTAAACCAGCCTTCCATCCGCGATGTGATCTTATTCCCGCTGTTAAAACAGGCAGTGGAATAAATTTGGTTATAACCCCAAAATTTGTTGCAAAGATAAAGAAATGTGGTATACTTTTTTGCAATTGTAGCGTTTCCTATATGGTAAATTTACTTATTTAAGGAGGATTTCAGGAATGGCGTTAACGGAAAATGTTCGAAATTTATTGGAACACGGGGTACATTTTGGGCATTTAAGCAAACATTGGAACCCCAAGATGAAGAAGTTTATCTTCGGTAAGAAGAAAAACGTTTATGTTATTGATTTAGAAAAAACCGCCGCCAAACTGGAAGAAGCGAAAGATTTTGTCCGTTCGACGGCGAAAAAGGACGGTAAGATCCTTTTTGTCACGACTAAAAAACAGTTGCGCCCGCTGGTCAAGGAAAAGGCCGAAAGCTGCGGTATGCCTTATATGATTGAGCGCTGGATCGGCGGATTTTTGACTAATTTTACTACGATCCACAGCCGGGTTAATAAGTATATTGCCATGCTGGAACGTAAAAAGAACGGTGATTTCGACGGGTTATCGCGCAAAGAGCAGACTCGGATCAACCGTTCTTTAAAGCGTATGGAGAGAAACTATACCGGGGTTGTGAGCCTTGATACTTTTCCGGCGTGCATAATCGTGATCGACCCGAAGAAAGAGGCGGCCTGCGTGCGCGAGGCAAATCGTATCGCCGTTCCCGTCGTAGCTTTGGTTGATACCGATGCCGACCCGGAAGTGGCCGAATACCCTATCCCCGGCAATGATGACGCGATGAAATCGGTAGGTTATATTATAACCCAGCTGGTCGATGCTATTAACGAAGGTAAGAAAAGCCAGATCGTCGTCGCAGCTCAACCCGAAGCTCAAGTCGAAGCTAAGGCTGAAGCCAAAGACGTGCAGACTAAAGAAAAAGAATAATTCGGCACGATTTTCAAGGAGGAGTAAGATGTCCTTAGATACTATTAAAAAATTACGTGCGATGACTTCGGCGGGTATTAACGAATGCCGCAAAGCTTTAGGCGATGCCAACGGCGATTTCGATAAAGCGCTTAAATCCTTAAGGGAGCGCGGCGCCAGCGTGATGGAAAAAAAGAGCGGTCGCATTGCTTCGCAAGGCCTGATTGAATCTTATATCCACTTCAGCGGTAATTTGGGCGCTTTGGTCGAAGTAAATTGCGAAACCGATTTTGTGGCGCGTACGGAAGTCTTCAAAAAATTCGTTAAAGATGTAGCCGTGCAGGTTGCGGCTTGCGGCGCGAAATACCTGAAAAAAGAAGATGTGCCGGCCGAAGTCCTGGCTAAGGCTGAGAATGCCGACGAATATAAAAAACAATTTTGCCTCATGGAACAGCCGTTTGTAAAGGATTCTAAACTTACCATGGCGGCTTATCTGCAGGACGTAGTTTCGCAGACTGGTGAAAATGTGGTTATTCGAAGATTTACCCGTTTTTCGCTGGGAGCGGAGGAATGAAACCCAAATATAAGCGTATACTGTTCAAGCTGAGCGGCGAAGCCCTTTTAGGGAAGCAGTCGCACGGTATCGATACCGCAGTCTGTGCGCTTTTGGCCGGGGAGATTAAAGAAGTGGTATCCTTAGGCGTCGGCACGTCGTTAGTCGTGGGCGGCGGTAATATTTTCCGCGGCGCACCTCGTTCGAAAGAGTTTGAGATGGAGCGTACCGTTGCCGATTATATGGGGATGCTGGCTACGGTCTTAAACGGCCTGGCATTGCAGAATGCTTTAGAAAATAACGGAGTTCCCGCGCGGGTGATGACCGAGATCCATATGGACCAGATCGCCGAGCCGTATATCCGCCGGCGCGCCATACGCCATTTGGAAAAGAAACGCGTAGTCATTTTTGTCGGCGGCACCGGTAATCCATATTTTACCACCGACACCGCGGCGGCGCTTAAAGCGGCGGAGATCGATGCCGAAATCGTCTTAAAGGGCACCAAAGTCGACGGAGTCTATTCAGCTGATCCGGTCAAAGATAAAGCGGCCAAATTTTATAAAGACCTAAGCTACATGGAATTGATTAAGAATAACCTGAAGGTTATGGACTTAACGGCGATCACGATGTGCATGGAAAATAATATACCCATCAACGTTTTCAATTTTTTACAACGTGGTAATTTGAAAAAAATCGTTACCGGTAACCGGATCGGTACTCTTATCACCAAATAAGGAGAGTGAATAATGGTTGCCAAAGAATGCTTAAAAGAGATGGAAGCCTTGATGCAGAAGGCGATCGATGCCACGAAACGCGAATTTTCCGAGATGCGCTCGGGCCGCGCTAATCCAAAAATGGTAGAAGGTTTACGCGTAAACTATTATGGGGCGCCGACGCTTTTAAAAGAGATGGCCGCGGTAAGCGTTCCCGAAGCGCGGATGCTGATTATCAATCCCTGGGACCCTACGGCGATCAAAGAGATTGAAAAAGCGATTTTGCAATCGGAGCTGGGAATTACCCCGGTAGTCGACGGCAAGATTATCCGTTTGATCGTACCGTCGCTTTCGCAGGAACGCCGCCAGGATTTGGTGAAAATTGTAAAAAAAGCGGCTGAAGAAGGTAAAGTATCTTTGCGTACGATCCGGCGCGACGGTAAAGAAAAAGTTAAAGCTTTAGAAAAAGATAAAAAGATTACCGAGGATGAAAAGTTTAAAGTCGAAGACGAGCTGCAAAAGCTTACCGATAAATGTATTGCCGATATCGACAAGCTCCTCGCAGACAAAGAAAAAGAATTACAAGAATTTTGATTTCGCATTGATTGAAATTAGAGATGCGACATTAGAACGCATTCGAAATTAGGCTAATTTCTAATATCGAATTTCGAATGCTCTAAAAAATTACTACGTAATTTTTTGAGCCGCTAGCTCAGCTGGTAGAGCACCGCCCTTTTAAGGCGGCTGCCCCGAGTTCGATCCTCGGGCGGCTCATATATAGTCAATTGATGGTTCTGTGATATAATAAAAAAGTTATCGCGGATGTGGCGGAACTGGCAGACGCGCATGACTTAGGATCATGTCCCAAAAGGGTGGGAGTTCAACTCTCCCCATCCGCACCATATCTATGATTGCCGGTGCTGGAGGGGAGTGAACAAAGTGAATATATTCGCGGGCGTAGCTCAATTGGCTAGAGCGTCACGTTGCCAACGTGAAGGTTAAGGGTTCAATTCCCTCCGCCCGCTCCATATTTTTTAAGCGTAAACAAGCGTAATGGATATAAATATTCTCGATTACATCAAGAAAGATTCGGTAGTCTTTGGTTTAAAAGCCAAGAATAAAAAAGCTGTTTTTACGATAATGCTCGATGCGCTGGTTGCTGCGAAGCAGATCGCCTCCAAAGATAAAAATTCCATCCTGAAAACTCTTTCAAAACGTGAAGAAATGGGTTCGACCGCTATCGGCGGGCGTATCGCTTTCCCACATGCGCGTATCGGTGTGGTGAAGGATATCGTTTTATGTATTGCGTTATCGTCCGGGGGAATCAACTTCGATTCGCTTGATCAGGAACCGGTCAATGTTATTGTTTTGCTTTTATCCAACCAAAAAGAAGCAGGATTGCACTTAAAAATGCTCGCTTTTCTCGCCCGCATGTTTCGTGACAAATATTTTGTGCAGCAACTTAGAGATGTGGAAACGCACACAGAAGTTCTTGCCTTGCTGAATAAGCAACAGCAGGCTGCCCGATAGCATTTTTTTATGATAGCGATGAACAAATTTGTGAAATTTGTAAAATGGTTCTATCCCGGGCTTAAGGTAAAGCGATGGATTACCACCGTGGTGGTGGGGCTTTTGTTGATCCTGGTGTCGTCGCCCAGCATCCATGCCCATTTACTTATTTGGCGGCTTATCAACTGGGTTGTTTTTGTTGTCGGTGCCGGCGCTCTGGTCGCCGGTACTTTGCTTTTGATCCGTAGTCTATTTGAAGCGATTTATCCGTATAGCCAGAAGGGTAAAGGTTTGATCGATATTATTTATGAACAGCGTCTTTTAGCGAAAGGCCCCAAGATTGTCGCTATCGGCGGAGGTACCGGTTTGTCTTCGATTCTCGAAGGCCTGAAAGAGCATAGTTCCAATATTACTGCGGTAGTGGCGATGGCCGACGAGGGAGGCTCTTCCGGACGCTTGCGCGAAGAGTTTGGGATTTTGCCGCCCGGGGATGTGCGTAACTGCTTAGTTTCTCTCTCGCAATCGCCGAAATTAATGCGCGATCTTTTTCAATACCGATTTGAGGAAGGTGCGGGGATAAAAGGGCATAGTTTTGGTAATTTGTTCATTACGGCATTGACCGAAGTCACGGGAAGTTTTAAGGCCGCGGTAGAAGAGTCGAGCAAGGTGTTGGCGATCACCGGGAGAGTTTTGCCTTCAAGCCTGGATAATGTTCGTTTGAAGGCCGAATACGCCGACGGTTCGGTAAAAGAGGGCGAAGATAAGATACCCGATGAGGGTAAGGCGATACGCCGGATTACGCTTATCCCCACCGATGCCAAAGCTAATCCGGAAGTCTTTGAGGCGGTCAAGCAAGCCGATATTATTATTTTCGGCCCCGGGAGCCTTTTTACCAGCATTATTCCTAATTTACTGATACAAGACGTTTGCCGCGAGATCGCTCGGCGCAAAAGCATCATGAAACTTTATATTTGTAATGTTATGACCCAGCATGGCGAGACCGACGGTTTTACCGCGTCGGATCATCTGGCGATGCTTTTAAATCACGTAAGCGAGGCCAATGTCGTTAACAGCTGTTTGATAAATTCGGGGCGACTTGACCATAAATTGCTTTTTAAATATTCGCGGGAAGGATCGTTTCCGGTTATCTTTGACCGTGAAAAACTTATTAAGATGGGGATGACTATTTTTGAGGCCGACGTGGTCAGCAAGAGTAATTATTTGCGCCACGATCCGGAAAAAATATCGCGTGAGATCATGAATATTTATCACTACGGGAAGAAAAGATGGAAAGGGTAGAGGAGATTGTTATCGTTAAAAACACGCACGGGCTTCATGCGCGCCCGGCAGCGGTATTTGTGCAATTGGCCAATAAGTTCGATTCATGGGTCCTTGTGGAAAAAAATGGAGAAAGGGTTGACGGAAAGTCAATCATTGCTATATTAAGCTTAGGCGTACATTCGGGTGCAGAGGTTAAATTAGTCATTGAGGGCTCCGATGCGCTGGAGGCGTTCAATGAACTTAAAAAATTTTTAGAGAGCGGTCATGATTAAATTAAAAGGTATTGCGGCTTCCGGCGGCGTGTCGATCGGCAAGGTAGTCTGCTGGGGCCAGGAAGAGTTTGTAATCCCGCGCCGGAAAATATCCCACGAAGATATTTCGCGCGAGATCTACCGCCTTGAAGAGGCGTTGATCGAAACGCGCAAGGAAATTTCGGCTTTGCAGAAAAAGATCGGCCACGAATTAGGCTTTGATCACGCTAAGATTTTTGAGGCACACCTTTTAGTTTTAGAGGACCGCGTTTTGATCGAAGATATCATCCAGCAGATCAAAGATAAAAAATTCAATGTTGAGAATGCTTTTTCGCAAAGTATTAAAAAATACGTAGCGGCCCTGCTTAATTTAAACGATGATTATTTGCGCGAGCGCGTCTTGGATATTGAAGACGTATCGCGCCGCGTTTTGCGCAAGCTTTTACAGCAGGAAGAGATGAAGGTCGAAAATATAGGCGAGAAAGTGGTGATCGTAGCTCACGATTTGCCGCCGTCGCAGACGATTAACCTGCCCAAAGAAAATATTCTGGGTTTCGTTACCGACGTCGGCGGGCGCACTTCGCATACGGCGATCATTGCGCGCAGCCTTGGTATCCCGGCGGTAGTCGGCATCGAGATCGCTACCAAAAATATTAAATACGGAGATATAGTGATTGTCGACGGGTCGTTAGGCGAAGTCATAGTCAACCCCAGCGAAAAAGTTGTTAAGGAATATAAAGAAAAAATTACCCGCTACGCGAAAGACGTAAAAATGGCCGCGCCGTCCAAGGCGATCAAGGCGGTGACCAAAGACGGCCATGAGGTTGTTATTTCGGCCAATGTGGAACTTCCCGAAGAATTGCCGTTAGTGATCCAGGCCGGCGCTGAAGGCGTCGGGCTTTACCGTACCGAATATATGTTTATGGCCCGGCGTGATCTTCCCGGCGAAGATGAGCAGTATAAAGCCTATCTTAACGTGGCAAAGAAAGTAAAACCGCATTCGGTGATTATCCGTACGATCGATATCGGGGGCGATAAATTTTTATCGCGTCCCGAGGTGCCTACGGAGATGAGCCCGTTTTTAGGTTGGCGCGCGATCCGGTTCTGTTTAGCTAAACCCGAATTGTTTAAGGTGCAACTACGGGCGATCCTGCGCGCGTCGGTCGAGAAGAATGTAAAGATCATGTTCCCGATGATCTCCGGCGTTGAAGAATTACGCCAGGCCAAGGTCCTTCTGGAAGAATGTAAAAAAGAGCTCAAGAAAGAAGATAAAGATTTTGACGATAAACTGTCGGTCGGGATGATGATCGAAGTGCCTTCATCGGCATTGACCGCCGATATCCTGGCGCAGGAGTGTGATTTTTTTTCGATCGGTACCAACGATTTGATCCAATATTCCGTAGCGGTCGACCGCGCCAACGAAAAGGTCGCCTATTTGTACGAGCCGGGGCATCCCGCAGTATTACGTTTGATCAAAAGCGTGATCGAGATGGCGCATATCAATAAGATCTGGGTGGGGATGTGCGGCGAAATGGCCGGTGAACCGCTCTTTGCTCTGCTCCTTTTAGGGCTAGGGCTTGATGAGTTCAGCATGCCGCCGCCCTATGTGCCGAAGGTAAAAGAGTTGATCCGCAGTGTAAGCTACGAAGAGGCGAAAGTCCTGGCCAAAAAGGTAGTGGGCCTTTCGACGGCCAAGGAAGTGGAACAATTTCTCTTCGAAGAGGCGCGCCGCGTCCTGGGCGCCGATTTCGAGAGGATCGTGATGCTGTAATTATGCGAGTAGTAATCTTAGCCGCCGGTTACGGTACGCGCCTTTACCCTTTGACTGTGAATACGCCGAAGCCGCTAATCCCTTTAAGCGGTAAGCCGATTATAAATTTTTTGGTTGAAAAGATCGAAGCTTTACGCTTAAAACATGGCATCGAAGATATTATTGTCGTTTCCAACAACCGATTTTATAAAGATTTTCTTGCTTGGAAAAACAAGTACGAGATCAATGTCGAGATCATTAACGACGGGACCAACGGCCCCGAAGAACGTTTGGGCGCGGTGGGGGATATTAAACTTGCCGTCGGTAAAAAAGGCGGCGATTGGTTGATCGTGGGCGGGGATAATATTTTTGAAGATAATCTCGATAAATTTTTAACCGCCGCGAAGGCCAATGCGCCTTTTGTGACAGTCGCGCTCTACGATGTAAAGAGTAAAAAAAAGGCCTGTGATCTTGGCGTGGTCAGGCTGGCCAAAAATAATATTATTGTGCAAATGCAGGAAAAGCCCAAGAACCCCTTTTCCACCTTGGCGGCGGGTTGTGTATATTTCTTTCCGAATGATTCGTTTATCATGTTCGAAGACTTTTTAGAGGCTAATCCTAAAGTCGATGCTTCGGGGCAATATATTGTCTGGTTGGTCGAAAATACCAAAGTCTGCGGGTATACTTTAAAGGGAAGCTGGTTCGATATCGGTTCTAAAAGCTCCCTTGATTCGGCGCAGAAATATTTTCTGTCCGACGAGGTGAAGATAGAATTTATGGAGAAATAAATGAGCCTGGAAAAATTTCGTAAAAATATCGATGCGATCGATGAAAAGATCGTGCGGCTTCTTAACGCGCGCGCTTGCGAGGTAAAAGAGATTAATGCCGTTAAGAAAGGCCGGGCGATCAATACCTTTTCTGCGGACCGCGAAGAGCAGGTGCTGCGTCGCGTAAAGCATTTAAGCGTAAAAGGAAATGCGCTTTCCGGCGAAGATGTAGCTTCGGTTTTCGGCGAGATCATTTCGGTCTGTCGCGGCCTGCAGTCAAAGCTTAAAATCGCTTATTTTGGCCCTCAGGGGACCTTTACCCATATGGCGGCGATAAAAAAATTCGGTAAGAAACCCGATTATCTGGGTTTTGATACGATTGCCGATGTTTTCGATGCGGTAGAGCGCGGACAAGTCGATTACGGTATTGTGCCGGTCGAGAATTCTACCGACGGCGTAGTGAGCCATACTTTGGATATGTTTTTTACTTCGCAGCTTAAAGTCTGCTCCCAGGTCACGATCAGCGTTTCCCAGTGCCTGATGGGTAAGGGCACGATTGAAAATATAAAACGCGTCTATTCCAAGCAGATTGTTTTCGGCCAGTGCCGTAAATGGCTCTCGGCCAATCTGGGTTTTGCGCAATTAGAAGATTGCATCTCTACGGCGCGCGCCGCCCAAATCGCGGCTAAAGAAAAAAATTCCGCTTGTATCGGCAACAAGATATTGGCCGAGATATACGGTTTGAAGGTATTGCAGGCTTCGATCGAAGATTCGTTATATAACTATACGCGCTTTCTGGTGATCGCTAAAAATGACAGCTTGCCTTCCGGTAAGGATAAAACTTCACTTCTTCTGGCGATTAAAGACCGAGTCGGTGCTTTGCACGATGTCTTGAACGCTTTTAAAAAAGGTAAGATTAATTTGACCAAGATCGAGTCGCGTCCCTCGAAAGAGAAGCCATGGGAGTACCGTTTTTTTATCGATTTTGAAGGTCACCGCCATGATGCGCGCATCCAGAAAGTTCTGGCAGCCTTGGAAAAAGAGTGTACCTTCGTAAAGATCCTCGGCTCCTATCCGGCGTAAGAGGCAAAAATCATGCGGGATTTCAGCAACATTAATCCTTACAAACCAGGGAAACCCATTGAGGAAGTAAAACGCGCTTTGGGGCTTAAAGAGGTCTATAAGTTGGCCTCCAATGAGATACCCTTTGTGCCTTCCTATATTAAAAAAGCGGTTTTGGCAGAGATCGAAAATATCAACCGCTACCCCGAAGGCGGTTCTTTTTATCTGCGCGAATTAGTCGCTAAAAAACATGGGGTAAAACCGGAACAGATCGTTTTCGGCAATGGCTCCGATGAGGTTATCGCTTTGGCGATTACTGCCGCAGTGGCGCCGGGGGATGAGGTTATTATCAGCCATCCGACGTTTTTAGTCTACGAGATCCAGGCCTTAGTACGTATGGCAAAGGTGACGCGCGTCCCTTTTAAAAATTGTAAATATGATTTGGACGCAATGGCCGCTGTCGTTACAGAAAAAACAAAAATCGTGATTATCGCCAATCCGGATAACCCTACCGGCACATATTGTACGCCCCAAGAGATCGCGAACTTTTTAGGCAAGATACCTAAAAGCGTTTTGGTATTTTTTGATGAAGCTTACTTTGAATTTGCGCCGAAAGGATTTCCCGATAGTCTAAAAATTTTAAATAGCCGCGGCAATATTATTTTTTCGCGCACCTTCTCCAAAGTCTATGGTTTAGCTGGAGTGCGTTTAGGTTATGCCATTACCACTCTTGAGATCGCCGAAACCTTAAATAAGATCCGTGAGCCGTTTAATATCAATCGCTTTGCTCAGGTAGCGGCCATCGCGGCTTTGAAGGATAAAACTTTTGTGAAGAAAGTAGTTGCTTATAACAATAAGGAAAAAGCTTATTTTTATAAAGAGCTGGATAAGCTTAATATAACTTACTTAAAAAGCGCGACCAATTTTATTATGATCGATTTTAAAGAGGATACTACCGCCCTTAACGATTATCTTTTAAAGAACGGCGTGGTCATCCGCGAGTTAAAAGGCTGGGGTTTGCCCGGCTTTTTTCGGGTCACGACCGGCCTGCACAAAGAAAATATTAAATTCATCGATTGTTTGAAAAAATATTGTTGCAACGGGGAGAAGAGTAAATGATCATTATCTTTAAAAAAGACGCGACCGAAAAAGAGATCAACCACTTATTGGAAAAAGTCGAGCATATGGGGCTAAAGCCCATGGTTTCTAAAGGTGTCGAACGCACGATCGTCGGGGTGATCGGGCCGGAAGAGAAGATAGCGATTGCGCCGCTGGAAGTGTTTCCCGGTGTTGAGAGGGTAATGGCGGTAATCACGCCGTTTAAACTTGCGTCGCGTGAATTTAAAAAAGAAAACAGCGTGATCGATGTCGGGCGCGGCGTTAAGATTGGCGGCACTAAGCTGGCGATGATCGCGGGGCCTTGTTCGATCGAGTCGCGCGATCAGCTTTTTTCCGTGGCCGAACGGGTAAAGCAATCCGGTGCAAATATTTTACGTGGCGGCGCCTTTAAGCCGCGCACATCGCCTTATGTTTTTCAGGGTTTAGGCGAAGAGGGGTTAAAGCTGCTCAAAGAAGCCGGAGAGAAATTTGGTTTAGTTACTGCTACTGAAGTAATGGATACCCGTGACGTAGAATTGGTGGTTAAATATGCCGATATTTTGCAGATCGGCGCGCGCAATATGCAAAATTTTAATCTGCTTAAGGAAGTTGGGCAAACCCGTAAGCCGGTAATGATCAAAAGAGGCTTAAGCGCCACGATTAAAGAGTGGATTATGAGCGCCGAGTATGTTTTGTCCGGCGGGAATATGAATGTTATTTTATGCGAACGCGGGATCCGTACTTATGAGACCGAGACCCGCAATACTTTAGATTTAAGCGCCGTGCCGGCAGTGAAGCAGGTGTCGCATTTACCGGTGATCGTCGACCCATCCCACGCCGTAGGCAAGTGGGGGTTGGTAGCGCCGATGGCTATGGCGGCGGTGGCGGCAGGGGCCGACGGCTTGATGATCGAAGTCCACTGCAACCCCGAAGAGGCGTTAAGTGACGGCCCGCAGCAATTAAAGCCCGATACCTTTGCAGCGCTGATGAAAGATTTAAAACGCGTTGCGCAGGCGGTAGGCCGCGAATTATGAAAAAACTTACGATTATCGGCGTGGGGCTAATGGGCGGCAGCTTGGGGTTGGCGGTTAAAAAAAATATCACCGGAATAACGGTTTGCGGCTTTGCGCGCAGCGAAAAAACTTACCGTAAATTAAAAAAATTATCATTTTTGGATGTCGTTGAGCGCGACCTTAAAGCTGCGGTCAAGGATGCCGATCTTGTGGTGGTAGCCCTGCCGGTTTTTGCCGCTGCGGATTGCTTTAAAAAAATTGCCGGTTTTTTAAAGCCCGGCGCGATTATTTTTGACTTAAGCAGTACCAAGGAAGAAATCGAAAAAAGTGCGCGTAAATATTTACCCAAAAACGTAAGTTTTGTCGGGTGCCATCCGATCTGCGGCAGCGAAAAGACCGGGCCTGAGCATAGCGTGGAAGAGCTTTATCGCAATGCTTTATGCGTGATCACCGCTTCACCCAAAGATGCCGCGACTGTGGCGATCGTTGATTTTTGGCGCTCGTTAGGGATGAAGACGGTTTTTTTAGGCTCAAAAGCGCACGATAAGATGCTGGCTGCGACTTCCCACCTGCCGCATGTGATTGCTTTTGCCCTTATTAACACTGTTGACGAGAGTTATTTGAAATTTGCTCCGCCGAGTCTGCGCGATATGACCCGCATTGCTAATTCACCGGCCGGTGTTTGGAGCGATATTTTCTTTTCGAATAAGAAAAATGTTTTAACGGCAATACGTAATTACACGAAATCCTTAAAACAATTCGAAACCATTCTTGCCAAAAACAATAAAGCCGCGGCCATCAAATTTATCGAAAAAGCTAATGCCCGCCGTGCCGGTGTACGGAGCGATCAGGCATGATTATTGCCATGGATGGGCCGGCGGGTTCGGGCAAGACTACCGTCGCCAAACTTTTAGCCGATAAACTTAAATTTTCTTACCTCGATACCGGGGCGACTTACCGCGCTCTTACCTTAGCCGCCTTGGAAAACAATATTTCCGTCGAAGACGAAAAATCCTTAACCGAATTAGCAAAAAGCTTAAAGATCAGCTTTGAGGGGAGGAAAGTATTTTTGGGCACGCGGGATGTTTCTTTGGATATCCGCACGCCGCAAATCGATAAAAATATCTCTCCGGTAGTCAAGCACCCTAAAGTACGCGAGGTAATGGTAGAGATGCAGCGGGAAATCGCCAAGACCGGTGATTTTGTCGCCGAAGGCCGTGACGTAACTACAGTTGTTTTCCCTAATGCCGATTATAAATTCTACATCGATGCCGATTTTGAATTGCGGGCAAAGCGGCGGTTTAAAGAATTCCAGCAGAAAAGGGTTGCAATCGATTTTGAGCAGGTAAAAGCCGACCTGGCTAAACGCGACCATGCCGATTTTAGCCGTACCGTCGGCCCTTTAAAAAAATCCGCCGACGCGATATTTTTGGATACGACCCATATGACCATCGAACAGGTAGTAGAAAAGCTCGCCGGATATATCAGGCGATAGGCGTATATTATCTGGACTAGCCTTGAAAAATCGCTTATAATTTACCCCTATGAACGTGAATTCGAAAAATATCAGGAATTTCTGCATTATTGCCCACATCGACCACGGTAAATCGACACTGGCTGACCGCTTTTTAGAGCTCGCTTCGGTAGTCGAGCGCAGGAAGCACCGCGATCAGCTTTTAGATTCGATGGAGCTGGAGCAGGAGCGCGGTATTACCATTAAAGCTAAGGCGGTAAGGTTAAATTACAAGTATAAAGGCGAAGATTATATCCTCAACTTGATCGATACCCCCGGCCACGTTGATTTTACTTACGAGGTAGCTAAGTCGTTGAAAGGGTGCGATGGCGCGATTTTGCTGGTCGATGCTTCCCAGGGGGTCGAGGCGCAGACCGTGGCTAATTTTTATTTAGCTTTAGAGGCCAATTTACGCATTATCCCGGTTTTAAATAAGATCGATCTGCCCGGGGCCAATGTCGAGCGCGTTTGCGGCCAGCTCGTAGATGCTTTTGGTTTTAAGACTGATGAGATATCCTGGGTTTCGGCCAAAGACGGTACCAATATCGATGCGGTGATTGGGCGCGTGATCGATGAAGTGCCCCCGCCTTCCGGCGATAGCGCCAAGACGCTTAAGGCGATTCTATTCGATTCGGTTTACGATTTTTACCGCGGGGTTATCCTCTTTGTGCGTCTCTTTGACGGTACGATCAAGTTAGGCGATAAGATTTTACTGATGCATCAGAGCAAGACCTATAAAGTTGAAGAGGTGGGTGTATTTTTGCCCGAGCCGCACAAATGCGATATTTTAACTGCCGGTGAAGTCGGCTATATCTGCTGCAATATTAAAAATCCGATGGAGATCGATTTAGGCGATACGATCACTTCCGCAGAAAATCCGGTACCCGAGGCTTTTGAGGGGTATAGAAAATTAACGCCGATGGTCTTTTCCGGGATCTTTCCGACCATTCCCGGTGATTATCCTACTTTGCGCGCGGCGATTGAAAAATTGCGTTTATCCGACCCGTCCTTCACTTATGAGCCGGATAGTTTAGGCGCGTTAGGCTATGGTTTTCGCTGCGGTTTTTTAGGCCTTTTGCATATGGAAATTATCCAGGAACGTTTGGAGCGCGAGTACGATTTGGATTTGATTCTAACCTCGCCTAACGTGATGTATAAAGTCAAAAAGACCGCTGGCCAGGAGATTACGGTAGAGAGTCCGCATAAATTGCCCGATCCTTCACAGATCGCCGAGAGCTTTGAGCCGTATGTTAAAGCCACGGTAGTTACTCCGGTCGATGCCATGGACTCGATCTGTGAGTTGGCCAAAGCGCGCCGTGGTACTTTTATTAAGATGGAATATTTAGGTAAAGACCGCTTAAGTATTATCTTCGAATTACCTTTAGGCGAGATAATCGTCGATTTTTATGATAAAATAAAGTCCTTAAGCAAGGGGTACGCTTCGTTCGATTATGAGTTCATCGGTTATCGGCCGGCGGAGATCGTGAAGCTCGATCTGTTGCTCAATAAAAAAGAGGTCGAGGCTTTCTCGCTCCTGGTGCATAAATCCAAGGCCGAGGTCAAAGCGCGCTATATCGTGGAACGTTTAAAAGAGCTGATTCCGCGCCAGATGTACCAGGTAAGTATTCAGGTTGCCGTAGGAGCAAAAATTATTGCGGCGGAGAGGATCGGGTCGATGGGCAAAAACGTTACCGCCAAGTGCTACGGCGGTGATATTTCCCGTAAACGTAAATTGTGGGAAAAACAAAAAGAGGGTAAAAAGAAGATGAAGCAATTCGGTGAGATCGATATCCCGCAGGGTACGTTTATCGAGGTATTAAAAGAAGTATGATGACACACAAAAGCAAGCATCACCAAGACGATCATAAAAGTGGCGATCCGGTAAAAACCCCGGGGGTAAAAAGCGCTGCGCGCGAGTGGGGCGAGGCGATCATTATTGCCGGGCTTCTGGCAATTTTTTTACGTACATTTTTTTTCCAGATCTATAAGATCCCTACGACTTCGATGGTCCCGGTCTTGATGCCGGGGGATAAGATTTTTGTCAGCAAGATACACTATGGCCCGCGTTTACCATTTTTGAATATCCGCATCAAGGGTATGCGCAAACCGCTGCGCGGCGAAGTGGTGGTCTTTGTTCCGCCGCAGGAGGCAGTTAAGCCCTGGTATATCCGCAAGCAATATATAAAAAGGCTTATCGGTTTGCCCGGTGACCGTGTCTTGATCCGCCAGGGCAATATCTATATCAACGGCGAGAGCGTGCTGGACGCGCGCATGGCCCGTAACTACTATTATAACCAAGGCGATTTTGCCAAGACCGGCCAGGAGATCGTAGTGCCGGAAAATAAATATTTTTTCTTAGGCGATAATAGCATCTCTTCGCTGGATAGCCGTTTCTGGGGCTTTGCCGACGAAAAAGATATCGTAGGCAAAGCTATATTCATCTGGTGGCCGTATAACCGTATCGGCATGGTCGAATAGGAGGCGTTATGTTTAAAAATTTAATCTTTGTTTTTTTGTTTTTTGTCGCTGCGGGTTGCATGACCGCCGGGCAGAGCGTTGATTCCGATAAATCGGGGACAAAAGACCGTTTTTGTAACGCGCAGATGGATGACGCGGCCACGGCGCTTACCGGTTTACCGCAGGGAAAGCGTGGAATTTGCCCGGTTTGCGGCCGGCAATTCGGTAAGGACGTTAAAAATTGTCCTTATGACGGGGCAGCGATAAGCACTACGGCAAAATAATATGGCGCTTACTTTCGCCGATAAAGTTTCCAGTATCCGCATTATTCTTCTTCCGGTATTTATTTCGCTTCTTATGTATTCGCGTGCGCATCTCTGGGCAAAGGATATTGCGATCGTCGTTTTTGTCCTGGCGGTATTGAGCGATTTTTTCGACGGTTTGGTCGCGCGCATCAAGAAAGAAAAATCCGATTTAGGCCAGATCATCGATCCCTTAGCCGATAAGCTTTTAATGCTTAGCTCTTTTATTGCGCTTTATATGCTGCGCAATTCTTTGCCTTTAAAATATCAGATGCCGCTGGAGATCGTTCTGGTCGTGGTCAGCCGCGATGTGATCTTAAGCCTCGGGCTTTTGGTATTTCATCTCTTGAACAAAAAAATCTCGATCGAGCCTTCGATCTGGGGCAAGCTTACCACCTTTTCGCAGATGTTTACCGTTTTTTGCCTTTTAGTAAATTTTGTGATCTTCCCCTTTGTTTGGAAGCTGGCGCTGGTCTTTACGGTTATTTCCGGCGTAGATTATTTTTTAAGAGGCATAAGGTCGAGCAATGGTAACGTTAAGCCTTCTTGTATTTAGCTACATCCTCGGTAGCATTCCCTTTGGATTCCTCACCGGCCATTTAGTCAAGGGGATCGATATCCGCAATTTTGGTTCGGGTAATATCGGCGCTACCAACGTATTCCGTGTTTTGGGGAAAAAGTGGGGGGTGTTGGTTTTCATCCTCGATTTTTTGAAAGGTTTATTGCCGGTATTGGTTGTAAGGTCAATCGGCGGCTTTGCGCCGTATGTTTTTGTCGGCGTAGCCGTTGCGGTTATCTGCGGCCATAATTGGACTTGTTTTTTACGCTTTAAAGGCGGCAAAGGGGTGGCGACCAGCGTAGGTGTGGTTTTAGGTTTAAGTTTTGCTTTTCCCGCGCTTTTTATCGCCCTTTTCACGGCAATCATTACCTGGGTTGTATTCTTTTACGGATTGCGCTACGTTTCTGTAGCGTCGCTTGCCTGCGCATTTACATTTTTCCTTACCGCTATTCTTTTGCGGCTGCCGGCAGCGATTAAAGTTTTTGCTTTTGTAGTTTTTATGTTGATCGTCCTGCGCCATAAAAAGAACATTTCCAACCTTCTTGCCAAAAAAGAAAACCGGTTTTAACCGAAAGGAGAAAAGGTGTAATATGCCAAGAGCAATAAAAACCGTCAGCGTAATCACATTGTTTATGCTTTTGTTTTCGATTACAGCATTTGCAGGGGGTTTAAATGAGGAGTTGTTTACAGCTGTGTTTAGTGGAGATACTGTGGCCGTTAATGCTTTATTAACTAAGGGTGCGGATGTCAACGCAATAGAAAATGTTTTTGAAGGCGGTAGGACAGTTTTGATGTTGGCAGCGCGTAGCGGACGTACCGAAGTTGTTAAGGCTTTGTTGGACAAAGGTGCGAATGTTAATTATAGAGACTCTCGAAGCGGCCAGACAGCCTTGATGGTTGCGGCTAATGCTGAAATTATCCGTTTGCTGAAACAAGCGGGGGCTGAGGAGGTTCCTAATGCTGCCCAGTATCCTCCCCAAGGTTCCGGGATGGATGTTTCTTATTTTAATGACGAAGAACAGATGAATAAAGAGTCAAGCCAGGCGAAATAAGATTATTGCCCTTGCGGTAATAACGAGTTGGTAGGCTCGGTTAGCTTAATTACAAAATAATTAAAAAAATAGTTGACAATTGTCATTGACGCGCTACAATTAATCCTCGCAAGGAGGACATTGCATGCAGAAGCGCTGTTTGGTTTTGCCGCCGGAGTTGATTGAGAAAAAGATATTTTTAATACGCGGGCATAAGGTAATGTTGAGCGTTCATTTGGCCGAACTTTACAATGTTGAGGTGAGAGCTTTGATTCAGGCGGTCAAGCGTAATATTGATAAATTCCCTGATGATTTTATGTTTCAGTTGACCGATGAAGAGAACGATAACTTGAAATCACAATTTGTGATTTCAAGTTGGGGCGGGTCACGTCGTGCTAACCCGTATGCTTTTACCGAACAAGGCGTAGCTATGCTTTCTAGTGTGTTGAAAAGCAAACGGGCAGTTCAGGTAAACATCACCATCATGCGAGTTTTTGTGCGCTTAAAAGAGATGCTCTTTAGCCATAAAGACTTGGCGCTTAAATTGAGAGAGCTGGAGTCTAAGGTAGAAAAACACGACAGCGATATTCAGGCGATCTTCGAGGCGATCCGTGAGCTGATAGCGTCGCCCCCAGATAATCCTAAGCCGAAAATCGGTTTTCACTAGTAATGATACTGATCGTCATCCGCCACAAAAAAACATCTCCAATCTACTTGCCAAAAAAGAAAACCGGTTTTAATGAGACTTAGGCGAATAGAGCGAGCGCAAGCGGGCGAAGATGAGCCTGTAGTCGAATTATCCCGAGCTGGTCGAAAAATAATGGACATTTCTCTGTAACCGCTTACTCTTTTCTTGCTGTAACAGCGGTTTTTCCCGCGTAAATATGTTATATTTATATTAGAGAATTTAGCTTATGTACCGTAAAATGCTTTTGCACATTTTGCTGATGGTATTTTTTTGTATCCCGGCAGGTCTTGCCCAAGGTAATGCCGCGGTCTATGCAACGTTAAAAGGCGTAAAAATCAATTTTGACGATCCGTTTAAATTGGAATTTATCGTTGATTACGACCGTCAAGGCAAGCTTGACCCGGCACAGGCTAAACTTTTAGTGAATTACTTTCTTGCCGCTTTAGCCATGCCGGAAGATAAAATGTGGGTTAATTTATCGCCCTATGAGCCGGACAGGGTTATTGAGCCGGATTTAAGCCAAACCGAGTTTGGCGAAGAGCTTTTAAGCCAGGATTGCGCGCTTAAGCAGTTTGCGGCTTCTTTGACCAATCCCGTGACAGAATCGGGGAAGAGGTATTGGAATAAAATAAATAATGTAGGGGCGAATAATCATTCTCCCGTACACCAAAATTTCAACAAAGTCTGGATCGTGCCGCGATCGGCCAAAATTTATCAAAGCGAAGATACTGCGTTGATCGAAAGCCGCAGACTGAAGGTGATGACGGAAGAGGATTATGTTGCGATGCAGAAGAATTCAGAACTCTCCCCAACCCCCTCCCATGCCTACCGGCAGGCAGGTTTAGCAAGGGGGGGGAGCGATCAGGGCACCGCTTTTAAAACCACAATTCTTCCCTTAATCGAACAGGAGGTAAATGGCGGCGAGCGGTTTACGCAATTACGCCAGATGTATGATGCGTTTATCCTGGCTTCGTGGTTTAAGAAAAGGTTACAAGATTCGCTGTTCAGGTATTACCTCGATCAAGGAAAAGTAAGCGGTATTGACTTAGCGGATAAAAATGCTAAGGAAAAAATTTATCAGCAATATGTTCGGTCGTTTTCCGGCGGTGAATACAATATTATAAAAAAAGATTACAACCGGCATTCCGGTAAAATCACGGCGCGCAAATATGTTTCCGGAGGCATTTCTTTAACTGGGGTTAATGGGCTTTTCGCCGACACAACGCTTACGGCCTTACCGATGCCGGCTGACCAAAAGGCTACTCCCGATCTAGTAGTTACTTTGTCTCCAGTTAACAGCGAGCCGGAATTTATTTTAAACGATAAGGGGATGCTTACATTAAGCCATAACGATATCAATAAGGCGATCTTTGGCGGCCTTAGCAATAAAATTAAGCGGCTTAGCATTGAAGAGATTAAAGCCCGTTATCGCGATAAAAAATCTAAAGTAGTCATCCTGCCGGTCCATGGATTGCTGCGTAGAACCGGCCTTGCGGCACATATAGGTTTGGGAAGCTACTACAACGAGCCGGTGGTTTATGTTGATGATACGTTTATGGGTTTTTGGCAGGGGAAAGCGCGCGAAAAGATCAAGCGCCATGAACTTTATGAAATTAACAAGTGGGAAGCGAAGCGCAAAGAGCTGGGGTTAAGTTACCAGAAAATGCGCCAGTGGATAAAAGATAATTCTAACCGCCAGGGCACAGGCTTAGCGCAGATATTAGCTCGTCGATGGCATGATAAAGCGAATACTATAAACGATTCATCGATCGCGGGTATTACAGATTACGATCAGAGCAGTTTCGCTTATCGTCGGCAGGCCCAAGGCCGTGTGGACCGATGTTTGAATTGTATTCTGGCAACAATGCGCCACAATGCCGGGAAGGCTAAAGATATTTTGAGTGTGGGAGAATTGTCCGAAAGTTTTAACATAATTTTGACCGGGCGGGGGAAGATGCCTTTAGCCTCGCCCGGCCGCAAGAATAGCATTAATATGCGGTATGAGTTAGTGGATGCGTTGACTGACGAAGAGTTGATGTATGTTATCGGCCACGAAGTGGGGCACCGTCTGATCGAATCCTGGCAGAAAAAAATAGGGGAGATGACGTTGTCTTATCATTTTGCGGAGGCGTCGATGATGAAAGCAATGGAAAGGTTTGCCAAGACATTGAGAGAGGAGAATCAACCCTATTATCATCAAATTGAGCAAGTTGCGCAAAAAGAAGAAAGTTTAGCCGATAAATTCGGTATATTCTTAGCCTTAAAAGCGGGGTCTCGTCCGGATACGGCAGAGAACGCGTTCAGAAAAAGAGACATTTTAGTGCAGAGGCTTGGAAAGCTTGGCAAATATAAGTATCAAGAAGATAGCCCGTTGGCGGATCTTGCTCTTCATCCCGATGATGCTTCGCGTGTTGCCGCGATGAATCAATGGCGTGATGAGCTGGGTATCGAAGATCCCGGTACGATTTACGAAGAAGATGTAGTTTTGGCAGCCGCGCCGGACGGCAAGAAGCCCCACAGCACAAAGGGCGATTTAGGCGGTGTGGATTTTGGTTATAATGCTTCGCATGTCATTACCTTCTCGGGTAAATTAAGGGATAAAGACTTTCCGATTATTGCCGCCGGGCTTAAAAACAGCCGCGGCCTGCGCATCAAAGGCCTTTCAATCCAAAGCAAACCTTAGCGATTTATTAAATAACAAAATAATTAAAAAAATATTTGACAATTGTCATTGATGGGTTATAATTAATCCTCACAAGGAGGGAAATTACGTGCTGGACTAAGGCTTAAGAATGCCTTATAATTTAACTAAATTCGCAGAGTATACTCGAGTTGTAAAAAAACAATTTTCATTATAGGAGGTACCTTAAGATGGACAAAGATACTAAAGATGCTAAGGATAAACAAAAAGTTGCGTTCGATGCCGGTAAGCGTAAAGCTTTGGAGATGGCGATCGCCCAGATCGAAAAAGATCACGGTAAGGGCGCGATCATGAAATTAGGTACCGATACCAAACTCGATGTTGCAGTTATTCCTACCGGCATTATTTCCTTGGATCGGGCTCTGGTTGTGGGCGGGTTGCCGCGCGGCAGGATCTGTGAGGTCTACGGCCCGGAATCATCGGGTAAAACCACGCTTACCTTAAGTATTATTGCCCAGGCGCAGCTCGAGGGCGGTTCTGCGGCCTTTATCGATGCCGAGCATGCGTTTGATCCTTCTTATGCCAAGATTATCGGTGTTAATCTGGAGAACTTGCTGATCTCGCAGCCGGATAACGGCGAACAGGCGTTGGATATCGTAGAGACTTTAGTTCGCTCCAATGCAGTGGACTTAATCGTTGTTGACTCAGTTGCAGCGTTGGCGACTAAAGCCGAGATCGAGGGCGAAATGGGCGAGCCCGGCATTGCTCTCCAGGCGCGGCTTATGAGCCAGGCTTTGCGCAAGCTTACCGCGGCGATCAGCAAATCCAAGACTTGTCTGGTATTTATCAACCAGATCCGCGAAAAGATCGGTGTGATGTTTGGTTCGCCGGAAGTTACTCCCGGCGGCCGGGCGCTTAAATTTTACTCTTCTCTGCGCATAGATTTACGTAAAATCGCAACAATCACTGCCAATGAAAAAGTTATCGGTACGCGCGTAAAGGCGAAGATCGTGAAAAATAAAGTGGCGCCGCCGTTTCGTGAGGCGATCTTTGAAATCCTTTACGATGAAGGCGTTTCTAAGCTTAGCGCGCTGGTCGATGCGGCGATCGAAGGTAATGTGTTTAAGAAAGCCGGGAGCTGGTTCTCCTACAAGGATAAAAATCTGGCCCAGGGAAGAGATCAACTGCGCGAGGTGGTAAAAGCCGACGAAAAATTACGCAAAGAGGTGGAAGAAGTCTTGAAAAATATGGATCTGGCGGGAGTCGCCGCCGGGGAGGAAAAGTAATGGCCAAAAAAGCCTTAGCGTTTTTTGGTGCGTTAATTTTTTCCTTTTCGTTGTTCGCTTTTGATAATTTCGATTTCGAAAACGCTGTGACTAAGGTAGCGGAAACGGCAGGTAGTTCGGTGGTCTCGGTCAGCAGCACCATCAAAGAAAAGCTTAATCTCGGCAGCAGTTTTGGCGGGTTCGGTGACGAGAATTTCCGCCCATTTTTCGAAGAGTTTTTTGGAGGCTTTCCCGATAAGGAGCCAAGACAGCAGGGTTTAGGCAGCGGAGTGATCATCGATAAAGAAGGTTATATTCTTACTAATGAGCATGTAGTCGGTGACGCTAGCGAGATAAAAGTAAAATTGGCCGATGGCCGCGAATTTACTGCCGAATTAAAAGGTTCCGATATGCGTACGGACCTCGCGGTGATCAAGATCAACGCGCAAAATCTGCCGGTAGCCGCTTTAGGGGATTCTGACAATCTTAAGATCGGCGCATGGGTCGTGGCGATCGGTAACCCTTTTGGTTTTGCCATTGAAAATCCCGAGCCGACGGTTACTTGCGGTGTCGTCAGCGCTTTACACCGAACGCTTCCCATGTTAGGGCGGCGCACGCGTAATTACGATGATCTGGTCCAGACCGATGCGGCGATCAACCCCGGTAATTCCGGCGGCCCCTTGGTCAATCTAAAAGGCGAGGTTGTAGGCATCAATACGGCGATCATTACCACTACCGGCGGTTATCAAGGTTTAGGTTTCGCTATTCCGGTCAATAAAGCGAAAAAAATTTTGCAGAGGCTGGTTAAAGGGGAAAAAGTTTTGTATGGATGGCTGGGGGTAAGCATCCAGGATTTAAATGAGGATCTGCGTACCTATTTTAATATCGCTCAAAACAGTGAGGGCGTTTTGGTGGTAAAAGTCTATAAAGATTCTCCCGCCGAAAAGAGCGGCCTTAAGGACGGCGACTTGATCACGGCTTTCGAAGGAAAGACTATTAAGGCTACTAAGGGTTTGGTGGATATTGTTTCCACAACCGAAGTGGGTAAAACCGCGGTCCTGGCCATAGTGCGTGAAGGGAAGGCGAAAAACATTTCGATTACGATCGGTAAGCGCCCCGGCGATGAGGATGAGATGGATGCGGCGCTTTCCGAGAAGGGCGGCCATTTCCGCGGTATCGAGGTTGACGATATCTCGCCGGCCTATAAGCAGCAATTCGAGATCACCGAAACCAAGGGCGCCGTGATCGTTAATATCGAAGAGGGTTCTTTGGCGGACAAGAGTGGCCTTAACCTTGGGGATGTGATCACCGAGGTAAATAAGACTTCGGTTAAAAACAGCGTCGATTTTGAAGCGGCCGTGAAAAAAATCCGCGGGAATTGTTTAGTTAAGACCAACCGCGGTTATTTTGTAATTAAGGCTCAATAATGCCATTAATTCCGGGGACAGCTACCATAATTAATATTGTTGATAGTTCCCATAATTGGTAATAACAATTATGGTAGCTGTCCCCGGAATAGAGAAAGCGTTAAAGTATGCGGTTTTACTTTTAAAGTACCGGCTACGCTCGGCGGCCGAGATCGCCGCGCGCTTACAACGTAAAGAGTATTCCGCGGACGTGATCGATGAAGCCTTGAAACGCCTTAAAGCCTACGGTTACATCGACGATCAAAATTTTGCCCGTATTTTTATTAATTCCTGCCGCGATCGGGGCTGGGGTTCCCGGCGCATTGTTTTAGCTTTAAAAAAACTGGGCGTTAGCCGTGATTATTATACTAAAGCAATGCCATCAACACAGGACGAGTCCGAGAGTCTGCAGGCTTTAATTGAGAAGAAAGCTAAATTTTACCGCGGCAAAAAAAACGCTCGGGCAAAATTATTGCGTTTTTTGGTAAACCGCGGGTTTGATTATGACGAGATCATTTCCCGCCTCGACCAGCCGGATTTTAACAACCTTTAATTCTTCATCAACAAAATCCGCACTTGTGTTATAATCTAAAATTATGAAAGTCGACGAATTACGCGCTAAATATCTGGAGTATTTCAAAAATAAGGGGCATAAGGTGTTTGCTTCGGACAGCCTTGTCCCTGATGACCCTACGGTTCTATTTACCTCAGCGGGGATGAACCAATTTAAGCCCTATTTTATGGGCGAGAAAAAAGATGTCAAACGCGCCACCAGCTGCCAAAAGTGTTTGCGTACCGGCGACCTTGATAATGTCGGTAAAACCCCATGCCATCATACCTTTTTCGAGATGTTGGGAAACTTTTCCTTCGGTGATTACTTTAAAAAAGAGGCGATAGAGTTCGGCTGGGAATTTTTGACGAAAGAGTTAAATATCAAGCCAGCGGATCTGCAGATATCGGTTTATGAAAAGGATGAAGAGGCTTATGGCATCTGGCTGGACTATATCGGTATACCGCCGGAGAAGATCATCCGTTTCGGGGAAAAAGATAATTTTTGGCCCTCCCAGGCGCCAAGCCTCGGCCCCAATGGGCCGTGCGGCCCCTGTTCGGAGATCTACTTTGACCGCAAAATCGGCTGTGGAAAAGGCGATTGTTCACCGGCCTGCGATTGCCGCAGATTTGTCGAGGTTTGGAACCTGGTTTTTACCCAATTTAACCGTGTGGGGTTAAACCAGTTAGAACCCTTGCCGCAGAAAAATATTGATACCGGCATGGGGCTAGAGCGCATGGCGGCGATGATGCAGGGCAAAGAAAGTAATTTTGAGATCGATAACCTGGCGCCTATCGTTGCCGAAGTGCGTAAGATCGCGAAAAATAATAATGATGCCGGATCACAAGGTATGATCAACGCGATTGTCGACCATGCCCGTGCCGTGAGTTTTTGCATTTGCGATGGAGTTTATCCTTCCAACGAAGACCGCGGTTATGTGGTGCGCAAAATTATCCGCAAAGCGGTTTTTAACGGCCATCTTTTAGGGGTCAAAGAAGCGTTTTTGTTCCGTCTTCCGGCGCTGGTAGCTCAGTTGATGGGCAAAACTTATTCGGAGTTAAACGCTAAGCTCGATACCGTGGCCAAAGTGGTGCGCGCCGAGGAAGATAAATTTTTATCGACTTTAAATTCCGGCAGAGAACAATTTTCTACGATCGTCGATGGTTTAAAAGCCGCCGGGCACAAGACCGTTAAGGCCCAGGATTTATTTAAACTTTATGATACTTATGGTTTTCCTCTAGAGCTAAGCAAAGATATGGCAGCGCGCGAAAGCCTTGATGTCGATGAAGCGGGTTTTGATAAGTTATTCAGTGAACAGCAAGCACGCTCTCGTGGGGCAAGTAAGTTTGACGGCGCGGTTTTCAGCGCCGATTCGCCTTTGCTGAAAAAAATAAAAAATCTGCCCTGCCAATTTTTTGGCTACGATAATTGTGCCTTAGACAGCGAAATAGTCTTTATGGTTAAAGGGGCTGATGAAGTTACACGCCTTTCTACCGGCGAAGAAGGGATTATTTTTTTAAGTAAGAGCGTTTTTTATGCCGAGAGCGGCGGACAGCTTTGCGATAAAGGTATGATTCGTACCCCTTCGGGAGAATTTTTGGTCGAAGAGGTAAATAAGGTCGGCGAGGCAATTGCCCACCGCGGCCGTGTTAACAAGGGCGAAATTAATAGAGGTGAATCGGCTGCCGGCTGTGTTGATATGAAGCGGCGCAAGAGCTTAATGCGCGCGCATACTGCGACCCATCTTTTGCAGGCTGCGTTAAGAAATATTCTGGGCGATCACGTAGCCCAGCAGGGTTCGTTGGTCGATAGCGACCGCCTGCGTTTTGATTTTACACATTTTTCGGCGTTGACTAAAGACGAATTGAAAAATATTGAAGCGCAGGTAAATGCCCGGATTTTCGACGGGATCAAGGTCGATAAACGCGTTTTATCGCTGGATGAGGCAAAAAAAGAGGGTGCGCTCGCTTTTTTTAAGGATAAATATAAGGATGAAGTGCGCACGGTTTTTATATCGGATTTCAGCAAAGAGCTTTGCGGCGGTACGCATTTGGACAATACGATCGAGGCCGGGCTTTTTGTGATCATCAATGAATCGTCGATCGCCAGCGGAGTGCGCCGCATCGAGGCTTTGACCGGTTTAAAGGCCTGGCAATATTTGCAGGATTTGGCGCAGAGCGCGAAGATTTCGGCGGCGACGTTGAGTTGCGCGGTTACTGTTTTGCCGGCCGCGCTGGAGCGTTTACAAAATGAAGTTAAGCTGGCCGAGCAAAAAATTGATAATTTAAACCGCACGGCGGTATTGCAAAAGACCGGCGCAGTAATACAGGGAAAAGAAAATGCGGCGGGTGTTGATTTTGTTGCTTTTGATTTCGGCGCGGCGTCAAAAGACGAATTAATGCATGTTTGGGACGATTTAAAAAAACAAGGTAATCTTTTTGCTTTCTTGTGTTCGTCGGCCAATAAGTTTTATATTTGCGCTGCGACTGATGACCTTGTCACGCGGGGGATAAGCTGTAAAAAGTTTTTAAGCGATTATTCGGCTAAGCTTGGGATAAAAGGCGGCGGCCGGGATAATCTTGTCCAGGGTGCGGTTCAAAGTGTTAATCTGGCGGAAATTAAAGAGGCAATCAAAGGATTTATCCTAAATTGTAGGGGCGAATGATTATTCGCCCGTGAGGTGATTCATGCATATCGTAAGAAATATCAATAGCCTGGAAAAGTTGCTTTCTAAAAAGCGCCAGCGTAAAAATCGCATCAGCGATAAGGTTGCCGGTATTTTGAAAAATGTTTGCGCCGACGGCGACGAAGCGCTGGTTAAATATACGCGTAAATTCGACGGAGTAAAAATATCGCCGCGGGAATTGCGTGTCAGCGAGTCGGAGATCAGCGCGGCGTTTAATGAGCTTAATTCGGGAATTATTAAATCGTTTAAGGTGGCGATCGATAATGTCACCCGCTTTTACCGCCACCATACGCCAAAGCCGACGCGTCTTAACGCTGCGGAGGGCAAGACCCTTTTTACCCGTTATGTTCCGTTGGAGCGTGTGGGTGTTTATGTGCCGGCGGGTACGGCGCCGTTAGTTTCGTCGGTCTATATGTCGGTGATCCCGGCCTTGTGCGCGGGGGTCAAGGAAGTAGTTATCGCCACTCCGCCGCGTAAAGATAAGTCGGTAAATTCGTTTATTTTGGCGATCGCTTCGCTTTTAAAAATTAAAGAGATCTACCGTGTCGGCGGCTCTCAGGCGATCGCGGCCTTGGCTTACGGTACGAAGACGATCAAAAAGGTCGATAAAATTGTCGGCCCCGGCAATGATTTTGTCACCGAAGCTAAGCGCCAGGTTTTTGGCCAGGTGGATATCGATATGCTGGCCGGGCCGTCAGAGGTTGTAATTATTGCTTCGCATGATGCCCGTGTTGATTATATTATTGCCGATCTCGAAGCGCAGATCGAGCATCACAATGGTACGGGTATTGTGATCACCAATTCGCGCCGCATTATCCGTGAATTGCGTGATTCTAAAGTTGCGGGGTTTGCTTTGCGTGTGCGCACTCTTGATGAGGCTTGCGATGCGGCCAATCGCATTGCGCCGGAACATTTGGAGATCATGACCAAGAAACCGCAGGCTTTGCTTAAAAAGATCAAAAACGCCGGAGCGATATTTTTGGGCGAAAATACGCCGGTAGCCTTGGGTGATTATGTTGCCGGCCCAAGTCACGTTTTGCCGACCGGCGGCAGCGCGCGGTTTTTCTCTTCGCTCTCGACGCGGGAATTTTTAAAAGAGGTCCATGTTTTAAGTTACAATAAAAAAGCCCTTACCGACGAGTGGCCGATTTTGGAAAAGATCACGGCATTGGAGGGTATGGTCAAGCATGCTGAGAGCGTTAAAAAACGCTTAAGTTAAGGAGTTTTATGCGCAAAGCAATTATAAAACGTAAGACCAATGAAGTTGATATCAACGGCGAGTTTGTTATTGACGGTAACGGCGACAGCGTCATCAAAACGCCTTTTGAGCCGCTGAACCACTTATTGACCGTATTTGCGTTTCACGGTTATTTTGATTTGAAAGTTGAAGCAACCGGAGATTTAGCGCATCATATTATTGAGGATATCGGTATCGCTCTTGGTAAGGCTTTCAAGGAAGCGTTAGGGGATAAAGCCGGGATTAATCGCTACGGTTGTTTTACTATGGTGATGGATAAAGTTGCCGTAGAAGTTGCTTTAGATATAAGCGGGAGGCCTTCTCTAAGGGGTATATCGCGTAGCATGGCTGATATGAAAAATGCAAATGCCCTAGAGAATTATGGTGGCACATTCGATGATACTAAGTTTACCGCAGGGCATGCCGAAGAGTTTTTAGAGTCGTTTTGCCAGCATGCCGGAATAAGCCTACTCTATTTTATAAAATCCAGCGAAGGCGATTTGCATCATATTTTAGAGGCGCTGTTTAAAGCTTTGGGTAAGGCGCTGGATCAGGCGACACAGATCGATGTGCGCCGCAAAGGCGTGCCGTCGACCAAGGGTATAATTGACTAACGCCCCCCCAACCCCCTCTTTGCAAAAGTGGGGGAGCGAACCGGGGAATGTATTTGATTTTTCCCTCTCTTTTGTAAAGAGAGGGGCAGGGAGAGTTAGATTTTATGATTGCAATCGTCGATTACGGTGCGGGCAATTTACGCAGCGTGCAAAAGGCCTGCGAGCATTTAAAAATTAAGGTTAAGGTCACCGATTTACCTGCCGATCTTAAAAAAGCCGAAAAAATAGTTTTTCCCGGCGTGGGCCACTTTGCTGCCGCGGTCAAGGAATTAAAGAAGCGCAAACTTTTCGATGCCTTAACCGATGAAGCCAATAAAAACAAACCGCTGTTGGGTATTTGCGTAGGGATGCAGCTTTTATTTGAAGGTTCTGCCGAGGCGCCGGGTATCGCCGGTTTAGGGCTGATCAAAGGGTTTGTGCCTAAATTTAACGAAAAAAAAGTGATCGTGCCGCACATGGGGTGGAACAGTATTGATTTTAAGGTCAAAAATAAATTATTCAGTGGTATTAAAAATAATAGTTACTTTTATTTTGCTCACTCGTTTTATTGTGCGCCGGAAGAAAATGTGACTCTTTCTCGTACGGATTACGATAAAGGTTTTGCTTCCAGCGTCAATAAAGGGAATATTTGGGGTGTACAGTTTCATCCGGAAAAGAGCCAGGCTTTGGGACTTAAAGTATTAAAAAATTTTTTAACCTTATGCGCATAATCCCGGCAATCGATTTGTGGAGCAATAACGTCGTGCGGCTTTACCGCGGCGATATCAATCAATCCAAGGTTTACAGTACAAATCCGGTTGAGACGGCACTGAAGTGGGAAAAAGATGGCGCGCATCTTTTACATATTGTTGATCTCTCCGCGGCGTTCGGTAAGGGCGAGGATCACTTAAGCGTGATCGGAGAGATTATTTCTACGGTAAAGATCCCGGTCCAGGTCGGCGGCGGGATCCGCAGTGTGGAAAAAGCTCAGGTGTTGATCGATATGGGCGCTGCGCGTATTATCGTCGGTACCCGGTCAATTGAAGAAGAGTTTTTAAATGATTTGGTTGATGGAGTAGGCGCCGATCGGGTTGCGGTAGGGGTCGATACGATTAACGGTGTAGTGGCGGTAAAAGGCTGGACCACCAAGACCGACCTGCGCGGCGATGATTTTGTTTTATATCTTAATAATAAAGGGATCAAGTGGGTCATTTATACCGATATTTCCCGCGACGGCACCATGCAGGGGCCTAACATCGCCGCCATGAATCACTTTGCCGATTTGCACAGTATCAATTTTATCGCTTCCGGCGGGGTCGCTTCGCTTGATGACTTAAAGCGTTTGAAAGAAGAGGCGCCGTTTGTCTGGGGGGTCATTGCCGGCAAAGCCCTTTACGAAAAAGCCTTCACGGTCAAAGAAGCCAACGCGCTCTGCAATGATGGGTAAATTGCGACTCGGCATACCCACTCCGTAAAAACGTTCCGGTGCCCCTGCGTGGCACCTCACTCAGGCTGCGTTTTCGCTCGTCCCGATAAATCGAGACACCATGCCCGCTCAAACGTCAGAATGTTTTACTTCGGGGTATCGCCTCCTGCAATTTACCAATTATTTTACAAAATCGCCTTGAAAACGCTTTCAATGTATGTTATCTTTTAACATACTGTGATAATGCCTGGGGAGGCAAAGACATGGAGGAATACTGTATGTTTTTGTTGTCCCTGAAAAAAGCTAAATCAATTCTTCTCGCCTTAATTTTTTGTTTCATCGCTAATATCTTTTTACCTTATTCCGGTTACGCGGCGGTTTTGCCCTATATGCCGCAACCGGGCACAATGATCGCTTTAAGCGAAAAGGCCGATTTGCCGTTGCCTGTAGGCATTGAATTCCGCAATAACAACCCTTTTGATTTTAATTTTGTCCTTTCACGTACCGGCAACAATGACACAGCGTTTTTACGTGCCCAAGCCGAAACAATTACCAAGTATTTTTTTGCCGCGTTGACCATGCCGGCAGAAGATCTATGGGTCAATTTATCGCCTTATGAGCAAGACCGCATTTCGACAGAGGCCTTAGCCCAAACCGAATTGGGCAAAGATTTATTGGGTGAGGATTATGTATTAAAGCAATTGGCTTCTTCTTTGACCTATCCGGAAAGCGAATCAGGGAAGGCGTATTGGAATCAAATTAATAACGTAGGGGCGAATAATTGTTCGCCCGTTAATAATTTTAATAAGGTTTGGATCGTGCCTGGCGAGATGTTGATCGAAGAGTCAAGCGGTAAGGCGCGGGTGGCTAAGGCAGAATTAAAGGTGATGTGCGAGGAAGATTACCTTGCCTGCCGCCATGCCTACCGGCAGGCAGGGCAGGCAGGTTTAGCGATGCAGAAGAACGGTCGCTTCGATACATCCCGTTCGTTGAGTGCGAAGCGTATCGAAACGAACGGGACACTCAGCGACCGGGCAAACCAATCGTTTAAAACCCATATCCTTCCCTCAATCGAACAAGAGGTAAACCAGGGCAGGCGGTTTGCCCATTTGCGCCAGATTTATTATGCAGTGATGCTGGCCGGTTGGTTTAAGCGCAAATTGCATGATACAGTTTTAAGCCAAACTTTTTTCGATAAAAATAAAATCCAAGGCGCCTCCAATGATGATCCCGCCATCCGCGAAAAAATCTACCACGAATACGTGAAGGCATTTCAAACCGGCGTGTACAATTATGTTAAAAAGGAACGTGTAGGGGCGAATGATTATTCGCCCGTAAAGAAAATTACCCGCCGCCAATATTTCTCCGGCGGCGCAGAGATGGGGGCTGCTGCTGATGCGCCGATAGTTTCTGTGCTTGATGCCGCTACTTTCGGTTCGCGCGCGCATGTTGAGGCTGAATCCAGCGGCATGTCCGAGATCGATTTAACCAAACATTCTACGGCAGAAAGCTTGGTCCAAGGGATAGAGGCTTGGGTTGAAGCGGCTTTGCAACAAAATGGTGAGTTGTTTAGGAGAATTACTTTAGATCGGTATGAGTTGTTGGATATCGTTCAAAGGTTTTATGCCGAAAAAGTTAGGTCGGTAGAGTCCGTTAATTTTCGTTGCGGGTACGCTGAAGAATATTTTTTGGCGTTGGATCGGAGCGATTCAGGCAAAGTTATTTTATATTTGCGTAAAGGCAAAGGCGCTGCTGTCGCGTTGGACAGCGCGCCTATTCCGGAAAAATTGGGCGCTGGCAAACCGGCGCTGGCCTCTGCGTCGAGAGCTGATTCGTCCGTGGGCGGAGCAAAAATCGATAATACTTTGACTGCCGGGGAGGCCTTGCTGCTAGGGCAGTTGGTGCAGGGTTGGTTGAAAGAGCAGCTTAGGTTAATAAGAATAGAGTCGGATTTCGTTTCCGAGCTTTGGTATGAGCACGATGATAATATTTTGGCCGCGGCGCAGGGGGAGACAGTGGTGAAAACCGACGTAGAGGTAGATAGTGCGATTATGGGCACACGTACCAGAGTTACCTATAAAATTGTGAATGGCGCTTTGGCGGTTACCTTAAGCGTGCCGGGCCATGAGCCGGCAGAGAAGTTATTTTTAAGAAGTGACATTAAGATCACGACAGAAGATACATTTTTGTTTGCCAGTGCGGTGCAGGATTGGGCAGACGATCTATATGCTTCTGCGGCATGGAGACAGAACACGGCAGTCGGGGACTTGCGCAGTTATGGTATTAATGGCGCAAAGCAATTAATCGATCAGGCTATGGCAAGGCCAGGCGAAGCCGTGCGTGCGGGTGCGGACCCCAAATCACCCACATATTACCTTTTCGATGCAGGTAAATTAACGGTGCATGTTGAATTGGAACGCGGCTACGCGCAAACAGCCGAAATTTCTTTAGGTGACATTCGTTTTTGCCGGGGTTTAAGTAAAGAGCAGGCTAAGCCGGTTTATGCCCCCGCGCCCGCGCAAGTGCAACCATTGAGCAATGAACAGATTGCTCAAGGTTTGGCGCCACGTATTTATGCCTTGATCGCAGACCAGGTTAAGGAATGGGCGGATCTTGATCCCAGCTATAGGATTACCGCAACCTCGGGCTTAACGTTGGAAGACGCCGAGCATCAGAGTGAAATAGCTTTGGATGGAAAAATTGCCTCTTTTCGTATTAGCTCGTACAGTCTTACTAATCGCTGGAATTTGGGTGGCGGCGGGACAACGGATATTGCGGGCACTTGGAGCATTACAAAAACATCTAAAGGGTGGGAAGTAGCATTGGAGATGACGGGTTGGCCCGGGACTGGAGTATCCAGAAACGTTAAAGATAAACTATTGGTGACCGAAGATCAAATCAGAGGAAAGACCGATCAGCCTCCCGCCCCCGCGTCGCCTGTCTCGCCGGATTTGTTGCGTGAAGCAGAGGATGCAAACAGAAGATTTGGTGATGAGCTTCGATTTTTTAGAGATTTATTTGATCAAGCAGCAGGGTCGCATGCGCGCTTTGCGCCGCCTGCCGGTGGCCGAAGGTATTTTTCGCGTGGCCGCAGGCCATCGCAATCACATGGCTATCAGCCTTATCAGCGGGATGATGTTTCGGGGAAAAGAGATGTGCCAATGGCAGGTAAAGGGTGGAGGGTTGTTCCGGCCAAATCGGTTTCGACTCCCGCCTCTGCTCCGGTTATGGTAAGCACGCCCGGTCAATTGGTTAATGCTGTACGCGAGGAGTGTCGCAGAGTCCCAGATATTCTTAGGTACGATATACCGCAAAAATATGAGCCCTTTGTGAGGGGGGTTTTGGCTAAGGGCGATAAGGGTAGCGATTCATTCTCGGTTAAAGGTCACGGCGTGCAATTAACCGTTGACGGCGCAAAAGCGTATTTAATCATTACCAAACCAAATGGTACCAGCCGAAAGTATTCCTACACACTGGGTTTTCGCAGTTCTGTTGTAGCGCATGTCCCCGCACCGCAAGCGGCTAAACCTGCTGCCTCGGCCGATATCCCGCCGCCGGCAGCTACATCCGTCCCAACAACTTCCGCGCCGGTATCCGGCCCGGCCGCGGCTGCAACGCTTGTGCCTGCGAATGTGGAAGTTATCCCTCCGGCAAGTGATTTAAGTCCCGGTTATAAACAAACAGCTACACGTGCGGCCAAAGAGGCAATGCTGCTTGTTGCAGGGCAAAAATCTGTGCCAGAGCCGGTCGCCGCACCTGGGTCTGTTCAACCGCCTGCGCCGGCGTCGGACAGCTTTGAGGCGCGTGTGGCCCGGGAAATTCTTAGAGGGTCGCCGTTAGTGGTGAAAAATAAAGAACATTGGGGTAAGGGGGATAAGGCGATGCTTGTTGACGGTACGTCAAGTGAAGCCGATATTACCCGGATGCTTAAACCGGAAGACGGAGCGTGGCGCCTTGGCCAGATCCGCGTAGCGCGTATGTCCGGCGATGATAAAGAGAGTATCGTTACTTACCCTTTACGGGTATCTCGTATTTCCGGCAAGATAACGTTTGAGTTGGGTTTTGGCAACAGCGCAACAAGGCAAGTGATTACCATCCCGGCGAATTCTGCCGGGCCCCGGCGCGCGTCCTATGGCGATGTAGACAGAAACAATGCAAAGCAAATTGATAAAGGTTTAGAATATTTTTTCCAAGAAGCCCGCAGGGTATTGGGTATACAGGGAAAAAGAAATTTGACTGAAGATGAGTGCGACCGGGCGGTGATTTTGCTCTTGCGGCAAGAAGGTAAAAATCTATTAGCAGAAACGCTTCGAACGTGGCGCGCGGTTGCTAAAGCGCAAGGCGGGTTAGAAGGGCGGAAGGTATTTTTTCCGCTGGCTTATGATCTAGGGCAGAGAGGTTGGTCGCAATGTTTGTGGTACGCTAGAAGCTCTAACGGCGAAATTCAACGTGCCGCCGGGCATTATAGCCTTCCTAACAATAGCGTATATATTTCGGTGCAGGCTATTTTAGCGGTCCTTCATGATGATCGTGCAATTATTGTCAGCCGGATCGCGCAATACGAGAGCCTTCGTTTTATCGACAAAGAGCGGGATTTGGATAGTGACGATCAAGCATATTTGGACCACTGTCAGCGTGTTGATAAGAAAACGGAAAGCGATCGTACCGGTAGTCACCAGACGGCTATGGCTCGGCGTGTAACAGTGCCGGTATTGGGCCAAGAACACACGGTGCCCAATGATGTATCGCAGCTATTAGCTTCTACTCCTATCGCAAAAAGGGTAACTTCGGGCGTTCCCATGATTGTTGCGACGCTTGATGATCCTCCGGCGAGCCTGCACAGCACGCGCGCTTTTGCCGAGGCAGCCGGTTATAACGGTTATGGAGTGATTGCGGTTACGCAATATAATTTTGGTTCGGACCCAAAAAATGTAGTAGTGCCTGCCGATAGTACGATAAAGAGTGCGGATGATCTAGCTTCCCAGTTTCACGATATTTTGCATCATTGGGTTGGCAATATGCTTAATGTGGCCAACCCCGGTCTTTATGCGAAAAATGGAGGGTTTAATGATTTTAGGGATGCCAGGGTTATTTTTAAGGGTCAAAGGGGAGAAATTCGTTTGGCGTTTGGTCCTGGTATCCGTGCTGGCCTTGTCCAGGCGATGAAAACAGGCGAACCGGTCGCAGCAACGATTATTTTACCGCAAAGAGAAAAGTCATCAGAAGCGATAACAGTGAATATGGTGTTTGTGCCATACTTGGATAAGGGTGATCTTGTGGTGACGCTGGCGGATGGGCCTTTTTTCCCTGCCGGCGGCAATGCCAATAGCAACAGCTTTACTATGCGGGCGCTGATGAAGCGTGTGGGCAATGATCGTCGCGAAGCCGGCGGAGTAAAGTTGGGAGCCGCCGCGAGCGGAGAAAATATTCAAACACAAAGCAACGGCAGCGCTTTTACCCTTGACGCCGGCTGGTGTAGGCCGGGCATTAAGGGCGTACGCTTTAGTATTGTGGAAGTCGTGCCTTGATAAAATTTTTCCCAAAAATTTTTCTCAAGACATCCTTTCCCCCTTGAGCCGAAAAATTAACTTCTGATTCCAGCATAGCGTCCAGATCAACCGCCGGCAGCATAAGTACACGTTTGTCTAAACCCGGTATCTTTTCTT
>Ga0265316_10000668_pt1 | contig 38227 bp, 27 predicted proteins | sample 4522metaG_FD_202092 | JGI IMG/M metagenome (GOLD analysis project Ga0265316, IMG submission 202092) | Rhizosphere microbial communities from Carex aquatilis grown in University of Washington, Seatle, WA, United States - 4-5-22 metaG | ecosystem: Host-associated > Plants > Roots > Rhizosphere >...
CGCTTCTGCGTCGGTCGGCGGCATGCCACTTAAAATGGCGGCATGACCCCTCCCGCATCTGCCGCCTCCACCGCCCCCCTGTCCACCGGCACGCCTGACGCCGCCCCGCCGCCCATGCGCTTGTCGGGGCTGGAGCCCGTGCTCATCGGGCAAGGGTCGCTGTTCGTCAACGTCGGTGAGCGCACCAACGTGACGGGCTCGAAGGCCTTCGCGCGGATGATCCTGGAGGGCCGCTTCGAGGACGCGCTGTCCGTGGCCCGCCAGCAGGTGGAGAACGGCGCCCAGGTCATCGACATCAACATGGACGAGGCCATGCTCGACAGCAAGGCCGCCATGGTGCGCTTCCTGAACCTGATCGCGGGTGAGCCGGAAATCGCGCGCGTGCCCATCATGATCGACTCGTCCAAGTGGGACGTGATCGAGGCGGGCCTGAAGTGCGTGCAGGGCAAGGGCATCGTCAACTCGATCTCGCTGAAGGAAGGCGTCGAGAACTTCGTCCAGCAAGCCAAGCTGGTCAAGCGCTATGGCGCGGCGGCCGTGGTCATGGCCTTCGACGAGCAAGGCCAGGCCGACACCTTCGCGCGCAAGAAGGAAATTTGCGAGCGCGCTTACCGCATCCTGGTCGATGAGGTCGGCTTCCCGCCGGAAGACATCGTCTTCGACCCGAACATCTTCGCCATCGCCACGGGCATCGAGGAGCACGACAACTACGCTGTCGACTTCATCGAGGCCACGCGCTGGATCAAGCAGAACCTGCCGGGCGCGAAGGTCAGCGGCGGCGTCTCGAACGTGTCGTTCAGCTTCCGCGGCAACGAGCCGGTGCGCGAGGCCATCCACACCGTGTTCCTGTACCACGCCATCCAGGCGGGCATGGACATGGGCATCGTCAACGCCGGGATGGTCGGGGTCTATGACGACCTCGATGCCAACCTGCGCGAGCTGGTCGAGGACATCGTGCTCAACCGCCAGCCCGTGTTCAAGGAAGGCGAAGACACCTCGCTGACGCCCACCGAGCGCCTGCTGGCCATTGCCGAGCAGGTCAAGGGCGCCGCCAAGGACGACACGGCCAAGCTGGCCTGGCGCGGCACGGAAGACGCGCCCGTGTCGGTCGAGCAGCGCCTGAGCCACGCGCTGGTGCACGGCATCACCGAGTTCATCACCGCCGACACCGAGGAGTGCTATCAACAGATCAAGGCCGGCGGCGGACGCCCCCTGCACGTGATCGAAGGCCCGCTGATGGCCGGCATGAACACCGTGGGCGACCTGTTCGGCGCCGGCAAGATGTTCCTGCCGCAGGTGGTGAAATCGGCCCGCGTGATGAAGCAGGCCGTGGCCCACCTGCTGCCCTACATCGAAGAAGAAAAGAAGCTGCTGATCGAGGGTGGCGGCGATGCCAAGGCCAAGGGCAAGATCGTGATCGCCACGGTGAAGGGCGATGTGCACGACATCGGCAAGAACATCGTCACCGTGGTCCTGCAGTGCAACAACTTCGAGGTGGTCAACATGGGCGTGATGGTCCCGTGCAAGGACATCCTCGACAAGGCCAAGGAAGTGGGCGCGGACATCATCGGTCTGTCGGGCCTGATCACGCCCTCGCTGGAAGAGATGCAGTACGTCGCCGCCGAAATGGAGCGCGACCCGTATTTCCGCGAGCGCCAGACGCCGCTGCTGATCGGCGGTGCGACCTGCTCGCGCGTGCACACCGCCGTGAAGATCGCGCCGAACTACTCGGGCCCGGTGGTCTATGTGCCCGACGCCTCGCGCGCGGTGGGCGTGTGCTCCGAGCTGCTGAGCGAAGAGCGCCAGGTGACCTACATCGCCGAGCTCAACGCCGATTACGCCAAGGTGCGCGAGCAGCACGCCAACAAGAAGGCCACGCCCATGGTGACCTTGGCCGAAGCCCGCGCCAACAAGGCGGTGGTGGACTTCGCAGCCCACACGCCCGAGGCACCGAAGTTCATCGGCCGGCGCGTGTTCAAGAACTACGACCTGGGCGAACTGGCGCCTTACATCGACTGGTCGCCCTTCTTCCAGACCTGGGACCTGCACGGCCCCTACCCGGCCATCCTTGACGACGCGGTGGTGGGCGACGAGGCCCGCAAGGTGTTCGCCGACGCCCAGACCATGCTCAAGAAAATCGTCGAAGGCCGTTGGCTGACGGCGCACGGCGTGATCGGCCTGTACCCGGCCAACACGGTGGACGACGATGCCATCGCGCTGTATGCCGACGAAAACCGCACGACCGAGCTGATGCGCTGGCACCCGCTGCGCATGCAGAGCGAGCGCCCGGTGGTGGACGGCGTCAAGCGCCCCAACCGCTCGCTGGCCGACTTCGTGTCCACGCGCCCGGACGCCGGCGGCAAGAAGGACTACGTCGGCATGTTCGCTGTGACGGCGGGCCTGAACATCGAGAAGAAGGAAGCCGAGTTCATGGCCCACCATGACGACTACTCGGCCATCATGCTCAAGGCCCTGGCCGACCGACTGGCCGAAGCCTTCGCCGAGCGCATGCACGAGCGCGTGCGCAAGGAGTTCTGGGGCTACGCCGAGGCCGAGGCGCTGGACAACACCCAGCTCATCAAGGAGCGGTACCGCGGCATCCGCCCGGCACCGGGCTACCCGGCCTGTCCGGACCACACGGTCAAGCGCGACATGTTCAAGGTGCTGGACGCCCACGAGGTGCACATGCACCTGACCGAGAGCCTGGCCATGATGCCGGCTGCCAGCGTCAGTGGCTTCTACCTGGCGCACCCGGAAGCGGCCTATTTCAACGTGGGCAAGATCGGTTCGGACCAGGTCGATGACTGGGCACAGCGCACCGGCCACAGCCGCACCGATGCCGAGCGCGCGCTGGCGCCGCTGCTTTGAGCCTGCAAAGGTGATCCTCGGGCCCCCTCTGGTTTGACCGGAGGCGGAGCGTGACGGATGTCGCGCCTGCCTCCCCTTTCTGACGCAACCGTTTCAGGCACTTACACCTGAGGCATTCGGCTGCAGCCCGTTCACCGGGGAGCGTGGCAGATTGGCAACCATTCCGATCTGCCCTCGGTCACGGCCGCACCGCCGAACCGCCTCGCCATGTTGTTGTCCGCCCGCGTCACGCCCCTGCTGCACCGCACCACCCTCGCCGGCCTGGCCTGGGGAAAGCGTGCCGCCATGGTGGCCGGGGTGGTCGCCATGCTGGGCCTGGGCGCTTGCGGCGGCGGGGACTCGTCCAGCACCAACGCCACCCGCGAGCAGGCTGCGGCCAAGCCCGCCAATGACAGCGAGGCCTACCGTTTCCTGCAGCAGGCCAGTTTCGGCCCCACGCCCACGCAGGTTGCTCGCCTGAGGGACATCGGCTACGGCCCATGGATCGACGAGCAGTTCGACGCGCAACCCGCACAGACCCATGTGCAGACGGTCGAGGCGTCTGCGGCCGCGTTGAACCGCTCCGACAGCACGCGCCCAGAGGATGTCGTCTACTCGTGGTGGACGCATGCCGTGCGCGACGAACAGGCGCAGTTGCGTCACCGCGTGGCCTTCGCCTTGTCGGAAATTTTCGTGGTCTCCACCAACACCGTGGGCACCGGTCGCACCGTGGCCAGCTACATGGACATGCTGACGCAGAAGTCCAGCAGCAACTACCGCGACCTGCTCGAAGGGGTGGCCATGCACCCGGCCATGGGGCAGTACCTCTCCCACATGGCCAACGTCAAGGCCGACGGCAATGGGCGCGTGCCCGACGAGAACTTCGCGAGAGAGGTCATGCAGCTGTTCTCGATCGGCCTGTACGACCTCGACGACAGCGCCCAGCCCAAACTGGTCAACGGCAAGCCGGTCGAGAGCTACAACGCCAATGACATCAAAGGGCTGGCGCGGGTGTTCACTGGCTTCAGCTGGATGTGGCCGGCCTCCAAGTCAGGCGCACCGTGGTGGAAATGTTTCTGGCGCTCGACCGAATGCTATGAGCCCAGCATCCAGGACATCAGCCCCATGCAGGGCTACACCCAGACCCACGAACCTGGCGCCAAGCAGTTCCTGGGCGCTTCCGTGGCGGCGCAGGGCACACCCGACCCCCAGGCCAGCGTGCGTGTGGCCCTGGACACCCTGGCACAGCACCCCAACACCGCGCCCTTCATCAGCCGCCAACTCATCCAGCGCCTGGTGACAAGCAACCCCAGCAACGCTTACGTGGCCGACATCACCCGCACGTTCCGGCAGAGCAATGGCAATTTGCGCGCGGTGGTCAAGGCCATCCTGCTGCACGAAGAAGCCCGTCACCCTGCTGCCGCCACCCTGTACACCTACGGCAAGCTGCGTGAGCCTGTGCTGCGCCTGGCGCACCTGCTGCGCGCCCTGCCGCACACCAGCGACCGGTACACCGCCAGCGGGGCGGTGTATTACGCGGCCATTGACACGAGCGACGCGGCCAGCTCCCTGGGCCAGACGCCGATGCGCTCGCCCTCGGTGTTCAACTTCTTCCGCCCGGGCTACCGTCCACCGCAAAGCGCCATCGCGGCGGAAGGCCTGGTCGCACCCGAAGCGCAGATCGCCACGGAGACCACGGCGCTGGGCTATGCCAACTTCGTGAGCAGCATCCTGGAGAGCGGCTGGGGCGAGTGGAGTGCCACCGCGCGTCGCAACGATGTGCAGTTCGATTTCAGCCCCTGGCTGGGCAAGGCGGCCACGCCGTCCGACCTGCTCGACACCATCGCCACACGGATGCTGGGCCACCCGCTGGGCGGCACCGCACGCACCACCGCCATCGCCGCCATCAACGGGATGCCCCAAACCACCGAAGCCAACAAGCGCCAGCGGGTGCAAGCCGCGGTGCTGCTGGTGGCCGTGTCACCGGACTTCATGGTCCAGCAATGAGCCAGGAGCACGACGTGAGCCACCCCCATCACCCTGACCGGCGCCGCTTCCTCCAGCGTGCAGCCTCCATGTCCGCCATGGGCGCGGCACTGCCTTTTGGCTTGAACATGGGCACGCTGACGCAGGCGTCTGCCCAAAGCGCAGGCGGCAATTACAAAGCACTGGTGTGCCTTTTCTTCAACGGTGGCAACGACGCGTTCAACATGGTGCTGGCCACGGACAGCACGTCCTGGGGTCACTACCTCCACCACCGGCGTCCCACAGATGGCAGCACCTCGATCGCGCTGATGGAAGCGGGTGTCGCGCCGGTGAACACCGCCTCCGGTGCCACGCCCGAGCGGCTGGGCGGCGTCCTGCCCATCAACCACGCAGGGCGCAGCGTGCACGCAGGCCGCACCTTCGCGCTGCACCCGGCGCTGACCAGGCTGCAGCAGATCCACAATGCAGGACGCGCTTGCGTGGTGGCCAATGTGGGCCCCTTGACGCGCCCGACCAGCAAGCTGGACTACGCCAGCGCCGCCGCCAGCAAACCGGCCAAGCTGTTCTCGCACAACGACCAGCAGTCCACCTGGCAGTCGTTCAAACCGGAGGGCGCCAGCGAGGGCTGGGGCGGCCTGATGGGGGACCTGCTGATGTCGGGCAACGGCGGCGGACGCAACGCCACGGATGCCGCCATCGTCCAGCGCATGTTCACCTGCATGACGCCGGCGCAGACATCGGTGTGGCTGGCAGGACGCTCGGTGCTGCCCTACCAGAGCAGCGGCACCGGCATCCAGAGCCTGGGCAACAGCGGGCGCATCTATGGCAACGCAGGCTTGCAGGCAGCGGTTGCCTCTGTGATGAGCACGCCCCCGTCAGGCGGCAGCATGCCAAACGACCGTGCCAGCCTCTTCGTGCTGGACCAGCAAAAACTGGTGGAGCGCGCGCTGACAGCCAGCGCCCTGCTGGGCAGTGCACTGGCGCCACTGGGCACCGGCCCATGGAGCAGCCCCGGTGCGACCAACCCGTACAGCGACACGTTGCTGAACTACACCAGCCCGATCGATGGCACGCAGAAGTTCAACGGCGTCGCCTTGCAGCTGCAGATGATCGCGCGGCTCATCGACACCAACCGCACGGCCAACCTGGGCATCACGCGCCAGCTCTTCATGGTCAACATGGGCGGCTTCGACACCCACGACAACCAGATCCGCGAACAAGCCGATCGGCTGGCATCGCTGGACCACGCCCTGAGCTACTTCGACAACGTGCTGGCCAACATGCCCGGCGGCGACATGCGCAGCCAGGTGACCACCTTCACGGCCTCGGAGTTCGGCCGCAGCTTCACCAGCAATGGCGATGGCACCGACCACGGCTGGGGTGCGCACCACATCGTCATGGGAGGCGCCGTCAACGGCACCGAGGTCTACGGCACCTTCCCGCAGTACAGCTCGGCCGACACCGCGGGCAATTTCAGCAGCCCGGACCAAATCCAGAATGGCGTGTTGATACCGACCACGTCGGTGGACCAGTACGCCTACACCTTGGGCAAGTGGATGGGCGTGGGCACCAGCGACCTGGCCGCCCTGCTGCCCAACCTGAGCCAGTTCAACGCCAGCACGCACGACCTGGCTTTCATGAAGGCTTGAGCGGCTTGTTGACCGTGCCACCCACCCGCTTGGGGCAGATGCGCTCGTAGTAGGTCATGGGCAGAGGCGCCAAGGGGCGCTTGCCCAGATGCGCGTAATCGGCGTCGTACGGAAGTTCGACCTGGGCCAGGCGGTAGCAGCGGCGGAACTCGCTGGACACGGCCAGTTCCTGGTCGCCCACAAATTGCGACTGCTCGGCCACTTGCCCCTCGGCCCACCCCAGCATGATCACGTCGGGTTCACGCGAGAGCACATACGCTCCATCGCCCTTCATGTGCCCAGGCAGGCGTTGCATGGGCTGGTCCAGCGTCACCATGACGCGGCGTGCGATGTGCCGGTCGTTGAGGCCCAGCATGTCGATGAAGCGCAGCTCTGGCGCAAAGTAGGCGGGCGCCCCCGCCGTGTTGAGGGCCACCAGCGTGCCCGCAGGCCAGTGCGCGGCCATGTGCTGCCCCACCAGTTGCCCCGCCCAGGCGGCGCTGTCACGCCGCAGCGCGGGCCTCAGCAAGGGCGACACCAGGCACGCCAGCAACAGCCACCACAGCAGCTGCTGTGCGCGGCGCTCGGGTTGGGGCACCCACCACAAGCGCGTGACGCACACCGCCAGCAGGGGCAAGGCAGGCACCAGGAAGCGCCCGGCCGCCATGTGGTCACCGCCGACCCACCACAGTCCCGCCACGAACAGGCCGACCCCGGCGGCAGAGCGCACCACCCAGGGATCTTTCCAAGCGGCGCGCATGCGCCACAGCAGCACCGGCACCCCCAGCAAAGCCGGCACATCGGGCACCGTGCGCATCAGGTAGAGCCCACCCGTCTGCAAACGATGGAGCACCGCAATGCCATGCACCTTGGCGTAGTAGGTGTTGGGCGCCACATCGCCATACAGCGACCAGCGGGCCCACAGCAGCAGGCCTTGGGCAACGGCCATGGGGATGAGGATCGCGGCCACCGACGGGGCCCAGCGCAGGGCCCAGGCCCACCACGTGCGCACATCAAGGCCCCGGCCGGGGCGCTCCGCCCAGAGGCCCGCCGCCAAGGCGCCCAGCAGCAGCAAGAGCGTGTCAGGGCGGGTCGTGACCGCGAGCGCCATGCACACCCCCACCGGCACACAGGCCCAGGCCGACGGGTGGATGGCTTGCCCCTGGCGCAGCGTGGCCCGGGTCCAGAACATCCAGCCCAGGCTGACCCATGCGCCCGCGAGCGGCGCCTCCAACGCCCCCCAAACCCAGATGGCCAAAGGCGCAGAGCCCATCAGCACCGCCATGCCCGCCAGGCACGGCCACAGGTGCTGCGGGCTGACGCGACGCAAGGTCACCCACCCGCTGGCCAGCACCACGGCGTAGGCCACGAAGTTCACGGCATGCGCAGCCTCTGGCAGGCTCCAACCGACGGCCTGCCCCCACCAAGCCACGCCACTGACCAGCAGCAGGTGCAGCACACTGGTGAAGCCCTCCACCCACTCGCCCGGGTTCCAGACCGCCTGTCCCAGGGTCAGCAGGTGATGCACGTACCGCAATTCGATGAAGGCATCGTCGTGGAAAAACAGCCGCTGTCGCCAGAGGTTCCAGGCGGCCATGCCGACCAGCGCCGTGACCCAGGCCAGGTGCGGCGTGGACGCCGTTCGCCACCAGGTGGGCGCGACCGTCTCAACGGCAGCTTGGGGTGGGGATGCGGTCAGACCCGCCCCGTGGACAGGTCCGGCAGGCGCCGGCTCCCAATCTGAATCCTGATCGGTCCAATCTGCCATGGCAACGCCGCGGTCACCTCACGGCGACCGCCCTCCCTCGAATGTTTTATGTTCGTTGGATGTTATTCGCAATGGGTTCAGAAGCGATCAGGCACCCCCCAATGCAGGGAGATGGTTGTCCCGCATGGGCCTCACCGGCAGGCGCTGTGCCTCAAGCCAGTGGGTCGATGGCCTGGTCCAGGGTGGCGAGGAAGGGCCGCACGTCCACCGGCTTGGTGACGTAGGCCTGGAAGCCCCGCGCCAGGGCTTCGCGGATGGTCGCAGGCATCGCGTCGGCCGACAAGGCGATGCGCGGGATGCCCGCCGTGCGGGCGTCGCGGTCGAGGCTGCTGGCCAGGTCCAGGCCGGACATGTCGCCCAACTGCATGTCGATGAGCATGAGGTCGGGCCGGCGTTGCGCCACCTGCTGCACCGCTTCCGTGCCGGAGCGGGCCACCCGCAAGGCGCAGGCCGGGCGCAGCTCCAGGATGCTCGTCAGCAGGGCGATGTTGACCTCGTTGTCTTCCACGCAGAGGATGTCCACGGGGCGCTGCGTCGCCTGCGCGGAGGCCTCATCACCCCGACCACACGGAGCGACCGGGCTGTGCGCCTCTGCCGATGGGCCGGAGGGCACCGGCAAAGCGGCCAAGGGTGCAGTCACTTCTTGGGACTCGGCTCGCGGCAGGAACACCGAGACTTCGGTGCCCTCACCGGGCGCACTGCGCAGGCTCAGGCGCCCACCCATCAATTGCACCAGGCGCTGCACGATGACCATGCCGATGCCCGAGCCGTCGATGTCGCTGCCTTCGGCACCCAGGCGGTTGAAGGGCTCGAAGAGGTGGGCTTGCTGCTGCGGCGTCATGCCCTGGCCGTTGTCGCGCACCGTCAGGCAGACCTCGCTGCCAACCAGCGACGCGGCCAGCCAGACATCGCCACCCGGCCGGTTGTACTTGATGGCGTTGGTCATGAGGTTGACCAGCACCTGCTGCAGGCGCAGCATGTCGGCGCGCACGGCCAGGGGGCCTTCGGGCAGGTCGGGCCAGGTCGGCCGGCGCAGTGACACGCGGTGGGCGTGGGCCGTGGAGACCACCAGGCTGTGCACCTCGTCGAACACACCGCGCACGCCGATGGCACCGATGTGCAGGGCCATGTGGCCGGCCTCGATGCGGGAGAGGTCCAGCACGTCGTTGACCAGGGCCAGCAGGTGGCGCCCGGCGCGCTCCAGCACATCGACGCGCTCCCACTGCTCGGCGCCCAGGGGCTCGGCGGTGCTCATCTTGAGCAACTGCGCGAAGCCGAGGATGGCGTTGAGCGGCGTGCGCAACTCGTGGCTCATGCGCGAAAGGAACTCGGACTTGACCTCGCTGGCCTGCTCGGCCGCGCGCGCCTGCACCAGGGCCTCCTGGTAGAGCTTTTGCTCGGTGATGTCGTGCTGGTAGCCGAAGCGCGCGTGGCGGCCGGTGGACTGCAGCGCCGAGCAGGCCCGGCCCGCGACATGGCGCACGCCCTTGCGGGGCAAGACCACGCGGTACTCGAAGGTGGTGTCGGCGTTGGTGCGCAAGGCATTGGCGACGATGGCCTGGAAGCGCTCCCTGTCGTCGGGGTGGACGCGGTCGAAGATGCGGCGAAAGTCGGCCTCGACCTCCTCGGGCTCGTACTCCAGCAGCTCGCGCACGGCCTCGCTCACGAAGGTGACGTGCGGCACGCCCTGCTCGTCGGCATCGAGCTTGTAGAACACGCCGGGCAGGTGCAGGCGCAGGCTGTCGAGCAGACCGGCGGCATCGCTGTGTTCGATTTCCTGGCGCTTGCGCGCGTCAACGTCTTGCAGCACGTGCAGCGTCTGGGCACCCAGTGGCTGGCTGCGGTGCGCGAACCAGCGCCAGCTGCCATCGGCCATGCGCCAGCGGCGATCGGCAGCCGAGCCTGCACCCCGATCGTCCGGGTGCACCAGGTCCTGCCAAGGGCCCGCGCCGAAGCCCGCACCCAGCCAGGCCATGACCTTGGCGCAGGCCTGGCTGGCCCGCCCATCGGCATCGGCCAGGAACCAGGCAGCGTCCAGCAGCTGCAAAACCGCCAGGGGGGGCACCAGGTCGGGGGCGGCCTGCGCCATTTCGGGTGAACTCATCGACATCCAGAGAGAGGCAAAACGGCTTTGCACCACTTTGGCACAACAGCCGCGTGGCGCACAACGGGGTGCATCCCACCCCCGCCGTGCTGCGCTGCACCACGGCCGTTGACCGCCCCGGGGCCGTCAGCCCAGCGACAGCAGGGGCTTCAGGTAGCGCCCGGTGTGGCTGTCGGCATGCACGGCCAGGGCCTCAGGCGTGCCGGCCAGCAGCAGGCGCCCGCCGCCCGAGCCGCCTTCGGGGCCCATGTCGATGAGCCAGTCGGCGGTTTTGATGACGTCCAGGTTGTGTTCGATGATGACGATGGTGTTGCCCGCATCGCGCAGCTGGTGCAGCACCTTGAGCAGCAAGGCGATGTCGTGGAAGTGCAGGCCGGTGGTCGGCTCGTCAAGGATGTAGAGCGTGCGGCCGGTGTCGCGCTTGGAGAGCTCCAGCGCCAGCTTGACGCGCTGCGCTTCGCCGCCGGACAGCGTGGTCGCGCTCTGGCCCAGCCGGATGTAGCCCAGGCCGACGTCCATCAGCGTTTGCAGCTTGCGCGCGATGCTGGGCACGGCGCTGAAAAAAGCCAGCGCGTCTTCCACGGTCAGGTTCAGCACCTCGTGGATGTTCTTGCCCTTGTAGAGCACCTCCAGCGTTTCGCGGTTGTAGCGCTTGCCCTGGCAGACGTCGCACGGCACGTACACGTCGGGCAGGAAGTGCATCTCCACCTTGAGCACGCCGTCGCCTTGGCAGGCCTCGCAGCGGCCACCGGCCACGTTGAAGCTGAAGCGCCCGGCGTTGTAGCCGCGCTCGCGGGCGGTGGGCACGTCGGCCATCAGCTCGCGGATGGGCGTGAACAGGCCGGTGTAGGTGGCGGGGTTGCTGCGCGGTGTGCGGCCAATCGGCGACTGGTCGACGTTGATGACCTTGTCGAACAGCTCCAGGCCTTCGATCTCGTCGTGCGGTTCGGGGTCGAGGTGGGCCTGGTAGAGCTTGCGCGCCACGGCCGCATACAGCGTGTCGTTGACCAGGGTGGACTTGCCGGAGCCCGACACGCCCGTCACGCAGGTGAGCAGGCCCACGGGGAACTCGGCCGTCACGCCCTGCAGGTTGTGGCCGCGCGCATTGACCACGCGCAGGCGCGGCGTCTCGTCGGTGAAGGGTCGGCGCTGCGTGGGCACCTCGATGCGCAAGGCGCCCGACAGGTAGCGGCCCGTGATGCTGTCGGGCGAGGCGGTGACCTCTTCGGGCGTGCCCTGGGCCAGCACGCGGCCACCGTGCACGCCGGCGCCCGGGCCCATGTCGACCACGTGGTCGGCGGCGCGGATCATGTCCTCGTCGTGCTCGACCACCAGCACGCTGTTGCCCAGGTCGCGCAGGTGCTGCAGCGTGCCGATGAGGCGGTCGTTGTCGCGCTGGTGCAGGCCGATGCTGGGCTCGTCGAGCACGTACATCACGCCCGTCAGGCCCGAGCCGATCTGCGAGGCCAGGCGGATGCGCTGGGCCTCGCCGCCCGAGAGGGTGTCGGCGCTGCGGTCCAGGCTGAGGTAGTTCAGGCCGACGTCGTTGAGGAAGCGCAGGCGCGAGCGGATCTCGTTGACCACCTTGGCCGCGATCTCGGCCTTGGCGCCCACCAGGTGCAGTTGCGCGAAGTAGGCATGGGCCTCGGCCAGCGTGGCGTGGCCGATCTCGTAGATGGCCTTGGTGTCGCCACTGACGGCATCGTGCAGTTTGACGTTGCGGGCCTCGCGGCGCAGGCGGGTGCCATCGCACTCCGGGCAGGCCTTGGGCTGCTGGTAGCGGGCCAGTTCTTCGCGCACGGTGGCCGAATCGGTCTCTTTGAAGCGGCGCTCGAAGTTCGGGATGACGCCTTCGAAGGCGTGGCTGCGCTTGACCTTGCGCTTCTTGCCATTGGCGCCTTCGGCCTCGTAGGTGAACTCGATCTCGTCCGCGCCCGAGCCGTAGAGCAGCACCTGCTGCAGGTGTGCGGGCAGCTCTTCGAAGGGCTGGTCGATGTCCACGCCATAGTGCTTGCCGACCGATTCGATCAGGCTGTAGGTGTAGGGGTTGCGGCGGTCCCAGCCCTTGACGGCACCACTGCCGATGCTCAGCGAGGGGAAGGCCACCACGCGCTGCGGGTCGAAGGCGATGACGTGGCCCAGGCCGTCGCAGCTCGGGCAGGCGCCCACCGGCGAGTTGAAGGAGAACAGCCGCGGCTCCAGCTCCGACAGCGAGTAGCTGCACACGGGGCAGGCGAACTTGGCCGAGAACAGGTGCTCCTTGCCCGTGTCCATTTCGAGCACGAGGGCGCGGTCGTCGGCCAGGCGCATCGCGGTCTCGAAGGATTCGGCCAGGCGCTGCGCCATGTCGGCGCGCACCTTGAGGCGGTCCACCACGACGTCGATGTCGTGCTTCTCGTTCTTGGCCAAGGGCTGGAGGTCGGCGGCCTCGGTGACCTGGCCGTTGATGCGAAAGCGCACATAGCCTTGCGCCTGCATGTCGGCGAACAGGTCGGCGAACTCGCCCTTGCGGTCGCGCGCCACGGGCGCCAGGACCATCAGCTTGGTGTCTTCGGGCAGGGCCAGGGTGGCGTCCACCATCTGGCTGACGCTTTGCGCCTGCAGCGGCTGGCCGTGGTCGGGGCAGAACGGCGTGCCGGCGCGGGCGAACAGCAGGCGCAGGTAGTCGTGGATTTCGGTGACCGTGCCCACGGTGGAGCGCGGGTTGTGGCTGGTGGCCTTTTGCTCGATGGAGATCGCCGGCGACAGGCCCTCGATGACATCGACATCGGGCTTGTCCATCAGCTGCAGGAACTGGCGCGCGTAGGCGCTCAGGCTTTCCACATAGCGGCGCTGGCCTTCGGCGTACAGCGTGTCAAAAGCCAGGCTGGACTTGCCCGAACCCGACAGCCCGGTGATGACCACCAGCTGGTTGCGCGGCAGGTCCAGGTCGATGTTTTTCAGGTTGTGCGTGCGCGCGCCGCGGATCTGGATCTCGGTGCGCTCGGCCCGGGGCGCCGTGCGGGGTGAAGTCCGCGATTCGGAACGGAGGGCTTGGGCGAGGTAGGGAGCGGAGTCGCCGGATGGCACGGCAGCAGCATCGGGAGCGGCAGGAACAGCAGGAGAATCAGGGCGAGGCATGAGCGACTCAGAGCAAGAAAAAGGCCCGCCCGCCGGGGGCAAGGGCAACCGGCCATGATACGTCGGCTTCGCCGGATGGCGCTAGCATGGGGCCCCGCCCGCCCAAGACCTCGCCTGCCCCACATGCAACTCAAAGCCAAGATCACGCTGCTGGCGGTGGTGCCCCTGCTGCTGAGCCTGCTGCTGCTGGGCGTGGCCATGTTCGACCAACAGCTCACCCTCGGCCACCAGACCCGGGCCCTCGTGCGCGAGGCCTACATGGAGGCCCGCCGCGCCGAGCTGCGCCACAACATGGACCTGGCCTTGAGCGCGCTGCAATCGGTCCGCACCGCCCCAGGGCAGGACGGCGCGCCCGGCAGCGCCCCGCCCGCCGACGACGCCACCCAGCAGCGCCTGGCCCTGCACGCGCTCGGCCGCATGAACTACGGGCCCGACGGCTACTTCTTCGTCTACGACGCCCGCGGCACCGTCCTCATGCACTCGCGGCAACCCGAGCTGATGGGCCGCAACCTCTGGGACCTCACCGACGAGGACGGCCGCCCCACCATCCAGCTGCTGCTGGCCAAAGCCCGCGCGGGTGGCGGCTTCATCGAATTCCCCTGGCGCAAGCCTTCCAGCGGCCAGACCGTGCCCAAGCTGGGCTACGTGACCTTGCTGCAGCCCTGGGGCTGGATGATCGGCACCGGCCTCTACCTCGACGACATCCAGCAGACCCTGTCCGAGCTGGACGAGGGCATGGGCCGCAGCATCCGCACCACCCTCGGCTGGCTGATGGCCGTGGCGGCCGGCGGCACCGTCGTCATCAGCATCAGCGGCCTGATGCTCAACCTCAGCGAACACCGCGAGGCCGACGCCCAACTGCGCCTGATGGCGCGCCGCGTGGTGCAGTCCCAGGAAGACGAGCGCGCCCGCCTGGCCCGCGAGCTGCACGACGGCACCAGCCAGACCCTGGTGGCCGGCAAGCTGCTGATCGAGTCGGCGGTGGACGAGCTGCACCGCCAGGGCCAGCCCCACCCCGCCGCGCTGGACAAGGCCCTCAGCCGCCTCAACGACGCCCTGCTGGAGGTGCGCCACCTCTCGCACAGCCTGCGCCCGGCCATGCTCGACAACCTCGGCCTGCCCGCCGCGCTGGCGCACCTCGGGCGCGAGTTCGGCGAGCACACCGGCCTGCGCATCGACACCCACATCGATGGCACCGAGATCGCCCTGCCCGACGAGGTGAACACAGTGCTGTTCCGCGTGACGCAGGAGGCGCTGACCAACGTGGTCAAGCACGCCCAGGCCACCCACGTGGACCTCAGCCTGAGCTTCGAGCCCGGGCAGATCGAGCTGCACATCAACGACAATGGCCAGGGCTTCGACCAGGCCGCCCTGCGCGCCCAACCTCGCGAAGGCATCGGGCTGCGCAACATGCGCGAACGCCTGGCCGCCATCGGCGGTCGCCTGGACGTGCACGCCGACATGGCCCGCGACCCGCAAGACCCCCACCACGGCACCCTGGTGATGGCCACCGTGCCAATGTCGGCGCTGGCACGGCTGCACACGGTCGCGGCCTCCAGCCTGCCCCCCATCCCCCCTGCCTGAACACCACCGCATGACCCTCCCCACGCCGGGCGCCCCCATCCGCCTGCTCATCGTCGACGATCACCCCCTGGTGCGCGACGGCCTGCGCCTGCGCCTGGCCAGCCTGCCCGGCGTGGTCTCGGTCAGCGAAGCCGGCAACGCCGACGAGGCCTGGGCCCGCATGGCGCCCGCCGCACCGGAGGCGGCCCCCAACCTCGTCCTGATGGACGTGGGCATGAAAGACGTCAGCGGCATCGACCTCACCGCCGCCCTGCTGTCCCGGCACCCCGAGCTGCGCGTGCTGATGCTCAGCATGTACGACAACCCCGAGTACGTGCAGCGCGCCCTGCAGGCTGGCGCCCGCGGCTACGTGCTCAAGGACGCGCCGGCCAGCGACATCGTCAGCGCCATCCAGACGGTGGCCGAAGGCGGCACCTACCTCAGCCCGGCGGTGGCCGGCCGGCTGTTCCGCGGCCAGGCGCCGCGCCCCGTGCTCACGCCGCGCGAAGCCGAGATCCTGGCGGCGCTGGGCCGCGGCCACAGCAGCAAGCAGATCGCCCGCGACCTCGACCTCAGCGTGCGCACCGTGGAAACCCACCGCCAGAGCATCAAGCGCAAGCTGGGCATCGAGGGCCAGGCCGAGCTCATCAAGTACGCGGTCGAGCACACCCGCGACGACGGCACCCCGGGTTGAGGCCTCGGGTCAGCGCTTCGGGTTAACGAGTACGCGCTGCCACGCAGCCCGCCTGCGCAGCACGACGGATGCGCCACCGGCCCCGGATGGGCAGACTCTCCAGCACCCTGCCGTGCGGCCATGCACCCCACGGCGCTGCTTGAGGAGACACCGAATGAATGCGATCCTGAAACGCCACGGCCTGTGGCTGCTGGTCTCGATCCTGGGGGCCTTTGCCCTGGCCACCGTGGCCCTGGGCCGCGGCGAAACCGTCAGCGCCCTGTGGGTGGTGGTGGCCGCCGTGTGCACCTACCTGATCGCCTACCGCTACTACGCCCTGTTCATCGCCACCCGCGTGCTGCAGCTGGACGCCACCCGCCAGACGCCCGCGTGGCAGCACAACGACGGCCTGGACTACGTCCCGACCAACAAGTACGTGCTCTACGGCCACCACTTCGCCGCCATCGCCGGTGCGGGCCCGCTGGTCGGCCCCGTGCTGGCCGCGCAGATGGGCTACCTGCCCGGCCTGCTGTGGCTGCTGGCCGGCGTGGTCTTCGCCGGCGCGGTGCAGGACTTCATCGTGCTGTTCATCTCGACCCGCCGCGACGGCCGTTCCCTGGGCGACCTGGTCAAGCAGGAGATGGGCACCATCCCCGGCATGGTGACGCTGTTCGGCGCCTTCATGATCATGATCATCATCCTGGCGGTGCTGGCCCTCATCGTGGTCAAGGCCCTGGCGCACTCGCCCTGGGGCACCTTCACCGTGGCGGCCACCATCCCGGTGGCGCTGTTCATGGGCGTGTATGTGCGCTACATCCGCCCGGGCCGCATCGGCGAGGTCTCCATCATCGGCTTCGTGCTGCTGATGCTGGCCATCGTCGGCGGACAGTGGGTGCACGAGCACCCGACGCTCAACGCCCTGTTCACCTTCGACGGCAAGGCCCTGACCTGGATGCTGATCGGCTACGGCTTCGTCGCCGCCACCCTGCCGGTGTGGCTGCTGCTGGCCCCGCGCGATTACCTCTCCACCTTCCTGAAGATCGGCACCATCATCGCCCTGGCCATTGGCATCGTGCTGGTGGCCCCCGACCTGAAGATGCCGGCCGTCACGCAGTTCGCACAAGGCAACGGCCCGGTGTGGGCGGGCAGCCTCTTCCCCTTCCTGTTCATCACCATCGCCTGCGGCGCGGTGTCGGGCTTCCACGCGCTGATCGCTTCGGGCACCACGCCCAAGATGCTGGAGAACGAATCGCACGCCCGCTTCATCGGCTACGGCGGCATGCTGGCCGAGTCCTTCGTGGCGGTGATGGCCCTGGTCGCGGCCAGCGTCATCCAGCCCGGCGTGTACTTCGCCATGAACAGCCCGGCCGCCCTTGTGGGCACCACGCCGGAAGCCGTGGCCGCCACGCTGTCCACTTGGGGCTTCGTGGTCACGCCCGACGTGCTGATCCAGACCGCCAAGGACGTGGGTGAGAACACCATCCTGGCGCGTGCCGGTGGCGCGCCCACCCTGGCCGTGGGCATGGCCCAGATCCTCCACCAGGTGGTCGGTGGCGACGGCATGATGGCCTTCTGGTACCACTTCGCCATCCTGTTCGAGGCCCTGTTCATCCTGACGGCGGTGGACGCCGGCACCCGCGCCGGCCGCTTCATGCTGCAGGACCTGCTGGGCAGCTTCGTGCCCGCCCTCAAGCAGACCCACAGCCTGCCGGCCAACCTGCTGGCCACCGGCCTGTGCGTGGCCACCTGGGGCTACTTCCTCTACCAAGGCGTGGTCGACCCGCTGGGCGGCATCAACACCCTGTGGCCGCTGTTCGGCATCGCCAACCAGATGCTGGCCGCCGTGGCCCTGATGCTGGGCACCGTGGTGCTGTTCAAGATGAAGCGCGAGCGCTATGCCTGGGTGGCTGTGCTGCCCACCGTCTGGCTGCTGGCCTGCACGCTGACGGCCGGCTGGCTCAAGGTGTTCTCGTCGGACGTGCGGGTGGGCTTCCTGGCCCATGCCGACAAGTTCGCCAACGCCCTGGCCGACGGCAAGCTGCTGGCCCCCGCCAAGACGCCCGAAGCCATGCAGCAGATCGTCTTCAACGACCGCCTGGACGCCGGCCTGTGCCTGCTCTTCCTCGGCGTGGTGCTGACCGTGCTGGTCTACACCGTGCGCGCTTGCCTGCAGGCCCGCCACCAGCGCAAAGCGCATGCCAACGAGACGCCTTACCAGCGCCTGTCGGCCGAGGCGGTGGCCGCGGCCCACTGACATGCCCAACGCCATGCAGGAGCAGCCAACCCAGCCGGCTGAGCAGGCCGCGGCGACCACGGCGACCGAAGCCGCCGGCACCCGCAGCTGGCGGGCCTCGCTCGGCCAGGCCGGCCGCTACCTGGGCCAGAGCCTGCGCCTGATGGTTGGCATGCCCGACTACGACGCCTACCTCAACCACATGGAGCGCACCCACCCGGACCAGGCGCCCATGAGCTACGAGGCCTTCTTCCAGGAGCGCCTGGAAGCCCGCTACGGCAGCCGCACTGGGAAGTGCTGCTGAGCTTGCGGGCTTGATGAGGGCCCGAGCGCGGTCCCCTCAGTCCGCCGGGTCCTCGTCCACGCAATGCGCCACGATGGCGCCCAGGCGCTCGATCTCCACGCGCACGGTGTCCCCGGCGCGCAGGAACTGCGGCGGGTTGGACGCCGCGCCCACGCCGCTGCAGGTGCCGGTGAAGATCACGTCACCGGGCTCCAGCGTCATCACCTGCGTGAGCTGGGCGATCTGCGACCACACGCTGTGCATCATCAGCTGCGTGTTGCTGTGCTGGCGCAGCTCGCCATTGACCCAGCAGCGCATCTCGAGTGCATGCGGGTCACCGACTTCGTCGGCGGTGGTGATCCAGGGGCCGAAGGGCGCGTGGGTGTCGAAGCTCTTGCCCAGCGTCCACTGCGAGGTGCGCTTCTGGAAGTCGCGCACCGACACGTCGTTGCCCACGGCATAGCCGAACACCACCTCGTGGGCGCGCTCTGCCGGCACATGGCGGCAGCGCTGGCCGATGACGGCGACCATCTCGGCCTCGTAGTCGGTCATCTGCGAGACGCGCGGCAACACGATGTCGTCGAACGGCGGGTGGATGGCATTGGCCAGCTTGGGGAACCAGACTTGGTGCTCGGGCACGGTGCGGCTTTCGCCCACGATGCTTTCCTGCACGTGCTCCAGGTAGTTCAGGCCGATGGCCAGGGTCTTGCCCGGGCGCGGGATGGGTGCCAGCAGGTGGACGTTGTCGAGCGTGAGGTCGGCCGGCGCACCCGCCGCCAGCGCCGCCACCTGGGCGCGCACCACCTGCCAGTGGGTGATGAGGTCGATCATGGGCTGGTGTGCCGAGAGCTGGGCGCCGTGCGGCAGCGTGAGCTTGTCGGACAAGGTGACGAGCTCGTTGCCGCGCAAGACACCGATCTGGGCGCCACGCTGGGCCTGACCGAGGTGTTCGAAGGTGCACACATGCATGGGAAAGATCCTGGTGTCGTTGTGGGGGGCACAGGGGGGGGGGGCCGTCTGCTGGCACTCAGGCCGCGCGCAGGCAATCCACGATCTTCAACCGCGCCGCGCGCCAGGCCGGGATGAAGCCGCCCACCAGACCCATGATGAGCGCAAAACCCAAGGATTGCGCCGCGATGGCCGGCGTGAGGCGGAACTGGAAGGCCAGCTCGGAGAACGTCTGGAAATTGACGGTGGAGATGTTGACGGTCTGCATCAGCGAGGCGCCGCCCAAGCCCATGATGCCGCCCACCAGCGCCAGCAGCAAGGCCTCGCCCAGGAAGGCCGACAAGACCGCACTGCGGCGAAAGCCCAAAGCGCGCAGCGTGCCGATCTCGCCCAAGCGCGAGGCCACCGCGGCGAACATCGTGATCATGGCGCCCACCACCGCCCCGATCGAGAAGATGATGGACAGCGCCAGCCCGAGCAGGCGGATGAAGGTCGCCAGGGCCTCGGACTGCTCGGCGTAGAAGGCCACCTCGCGCTTGGCCTCCAGCGTCAGGCGCGGGTCGGACTCCAGCTGCGCCTTGACGGCGTCGAAGCTGTCCACATCGGCCAGGCGGAAGACCACGCTGGAAAACGCACTGCGGCGGAAGGCCTGGACCATCTGCTCGCTGTCGCCCCACACTTCCGAATCGAAGGCGCTGCGCGAGGCATCGAACACGCCCACCACCAGCCAGTCGCGGCCGGCGAAGCGCATGGTCTCGCCCAGGCCTGCGCCGGCAAAGCCCTTGGCCACGGCCCGGCCCGTGACGATCTCGGAGGTGCCCGCACGGAACATGCGGCCCTGCACGATGCGCACCTGCGGCCGCAGCGCCAGGCCGATGTCGGAGGTGCCGCGCACCGTGACGTTGCTGGGCTTGCCGCTGTCGCGCTTGGGCAGGGTGTTGAGCACCACCGGCTCGTGGCTGACCAGCTTGCGGCCCTGCCCGTCGGTGGCGATCTGCGCGAGGCTGTCCACCACCGCGGCCTGCTCGCGCACGATGCCGGAGTTGATCTCCGCGCCCGCGCCCTTGCGCAGCACCATCACGTTGTCGGGCTGGCCCGTGGCCACCAGCGTGGCGCGGATGCCCTCGCTCATCATCAGCACGGTGGCGAACACATAGACCACCAGGGCCATGCCGCCGGCGGTCAGCACCGTGGTCACGCGCCGCACCCAGAGGTTGCGGGCGATGTAGCTCAGGGGCACGCTGCGCAGGCTCATGCTGGCTGCCTCGTCACGTCGTCAAGCCACATGGCGCAAGCCCTGCACGATGTCGATGCGCGACATCTTCCACGCCGGCCAGGCCGCCGAGACGGCACCCACCACCAGCGCGGCCAGCGCCTGCAAGGCCACCGTCAGCATCGACACCTGGAAGATGGGGAAGAGCGTGCCCGCCGCCTTCACGAAGGCCTGCGCCATGGGGAAGGTCACGGCGATGCCGATGCCCCCACCGATCAGCGCGATCAGCAAACTCTCGCCGAACAGCAGCTTGACCACGAAGCCCGGCGGGAAGCCCAGCGCCTTGAGCGTGGCGTACTCGGCCAGGCGTTCGCGCGCCGTCATCGTCATGGTGTTGGCCATCACCGCCATGATGATGAGGACGATGATGAAGCTCACCGCCTGCACGGCCAGCAGGATGGTTTCGCTCATGGACACGAAGCCGAGCTGGAAGGCTTTTTCGGTTTCGGTCAGCGTCTCGGCCAGGGAGTTCTTGAACAGCGCGTCGATGCGCTGCGACACCAACGGCGCATCGTCCGGGTTGTGGATGCGCACCACGTAGACCCCGACGTAATCGGCCTTGGCGGCCTTGCCCCCGGCCACCCGCGCGCGGATGCCATCGGCCAGGCGCTGCCAGTGGATGAACATCTGCTGCTCGTCGGTCTTGGCGTCCTTGCCCTGGTAGATGCCGCGCACGGTGAAGCGCCAGGTGCCGGGGTAGATGGTGCCGCGCAGCGCGATGCTGTCGCCCACCTGCCAGCCGAACTTCGCGGCCAGCTTGCGGCCCACGACGCAGCCCTGGCGGTCGCGGAAGAAGGCTTGGCTTTCGGCCTCGTCGAGCTGGAACTCGGGGTAGAGCGCGAGGTAGCTCGGCGGGTCCACCGCGAACTGCGCGAAGAAGTTGCGCTCGGTCACGTAGATGCCGCCGAACCAGTTGGCCCACGAGATGCCGCTGACGCCCTCCACCGACTTGATGCGCTCGGCGTAATTGAGCGGCAGCGGGAAGGTCAGCGAAATCGAGCTGCGCGTGATCAGGCGCGTGCTGGAGGTGGCGTCCACCCCGGCGTACCAGGCGTCGACGATGGTGCGCAGCAGGCCGAAGGCCGAGATGGCCACGACCAGGCCCACCATGGTCAGCAGCGTGCGCAGCCGATGGCGGAAGGCGTTTTTCAGCAGCAGGCGCAGGAGGAACATGGGGGTTGATCGCTGTCCAGGAGGATTGGCCGCCACCTTACACCAGGCGAGGAACCGCCTTTGACGGTGACGCCGGGCCCGTGTCACGCATGGCCTGTGAAAGCCTGATGGAACGGTTCCCGTGGAATGAAAGTTTTCTTTAACTCTCAGTGCGAGGATGAAAAGCGGCTTTCATGTGGGGAGGCAGACAAGGTGCAAGTGAACGATCAACTGATGGTCATCAAGTCCATCTGACCTACACGGTGCGCGCTGAGCAAAACACTCAGCGTACGGAGGGCGAAGTACCATTCACGCACCACCGAGGTGCACACTCCGAGCTTTCATCTCGGCGCACGGAGCAAATAGCTCGGACGTCGGAGCAAAAAGCTCGGCGTGCGCAGCTCAGAGGTGCGTGCGCCGAGCTCGGATCTCGAGCGGCCGAGCTTTGATCTGCAACGCCGCACCTCCGAGGTGCTCGCACGCAGCTCGGAACTCGGCGCGTGCAGCCATTTGCTCGGCAGGTGCCGCTTTGGGCTCGGCGAGCGGGGCGATCAGCTCACTGCGCCGCCGGGCGCACCGCCACACCGGCCTTCAGCACCCCGTCGGCCTGGATCACGACCTTGTCGCCCGAGGCCAGGGCACCGGCTTTCAAGGGCGTGACCTCGCGGACCTCGCCCAGCGTGCGGCCCGCCTTGACGGGCACAGCTTCGGCGTGCAGCGTGGGTGTGCCCTCCGCCGCTGGCGCCACGCTGGACGCCGTGCCACCCGCCACCGCCTCCGGCCGCACGCGCCACACCACGGTCTGACCGTCTGCCTGCACCAGCGCCTTGGGGTTCACCGCCAGCACCGGCTGCTGGTCGGCCACGGTGATGGGCTGGGACAGGAAACTGACCTTGGCGCTCATCTCCGGCAGGATGCGCGGGTCGATCTGCTGGAAGCGGACCTTGGTGGTGACGGTGGCCTTGGCGCGGTCCACCGTGGGCACGAGGCCGCCGACCTGGCCCATGAAGCGCACGCCGGGCAGCGCGTCCAGCGTGATCTCGACCGGCTGGCCGATGCGGGCCTTCGCCAGGCTGCCTTCCGACACGTCGGCCTCGACCTCCAGCGTGCGCATGTCGGCCATGGTGACGACGGCGCCCGTGGTGCCCGCCGCGCTGGACAGCGGCGTGATGATGTCGCCCACGTTGGCGTTCTTGACCAGCACGACGCCGTCGAAGGGCGCGCGGATCTCGGTGAAATCTTCGGCCACGCGCTGCACCTTGACCTGCGCCTGCGCCACTTCCAGGCCGGCTTGGGCCGAGGCCTTCGCGGCACGGGCGGCGTTCACGCGGGTCTGGGTGGCGTCCACCGCCTGCGGCGAGATGAAGCCTTGCGCCTGCAGGCCCTTGCTGCGGGCCAGCTCGGCCTCGGCATTGGCCAGCTCGACCTCGGCCTGGCGCACCCCGGCTTCGGCCTGGCGCACGCTGGCCTGGGCCGAGACGATGGCGGCACGCACGTCGCTGGCGTCCAGCCGCGCGATCAGATCGCCCTGCTTGACGGCCGAGCCCTCGCGCACATTGAGCTCGACCAGGCGGCCGGTGGCCTTGGACGCCACCGAGGCGCGGCGCTGCGCCACCACATAGCCCGAGGCGGTGAGCTGCACGAACTGCTGCGAAGGCGTGCTGGTGACCACGGCCGCGGTCTGCACCGGCACGGCCTGCGGGATCAGCAGCTTGGCGGCCCCACCGGCCACGGCGATCACACCCACCGCGATCCAGCCCCAGGGCAAGCGCTTGCGCTTGGCTTGGCCGCCGGTGCCCTGCCCCGGCCCCCCGCGGTCGATGCGCAGGCGAGACAGGCTGGAGGGGGCGGCAGAAGATGGGACGGCGGCGGTGTCGGTCATGGCATCACCAGGGTGGAGGGATGCCGCATTGTGCTTGACGGGAACGTCAAGCCGACGGTGTCAGCGCGCCGCGTTCAGCGCGTCGCGCGTCTGCAGGGCCACGCGGCGGGCCGCGCTGGCGAAATCGTCGCCGCTGCTGGCGTACAGCACGGCACGCGAGCTGTTGACCACGATGGTGCCGGTGACGGCGCCGCTGGCGTCCGTCCTCAGGCCGGCCTTGACCGTGGCCACGGCGTCACCGCCTTGCGCGCCCACACCGGGGATCAGCAAAGGCAGCGTCGGTGCCAGCTCGCGCACCCGGGCGATCTCTTCGGGGAAGGTCGCGCCCACCACCAGGCCCATCTGGCCATTGGTGTTCCAGGGGCCTTGCGCCTGGGCGGCGATGTGCTCGTACACACGCGGCTGGCCAGGGATGTCGGCCAGGCGCAGGTTCTGCAGGTCCGAGCCTCCGGGGTTGGAGGTGCGGCACAGCAGGATCACGCCCTTGCCCGGGAAGCGCAGGAAGGGCTCCATCGTGTCGAAGCCCATGAAGGGCGACAGCGTGACGGCATCGGCCTGGTAGCGCGTGAAGGCCTCGTGGGCGTACTGCTCGGCGGTGGAGCCGATGTCACCGCGCTTGGCGTCGAGGATGACGGGCACGCTGGGCGCCACGCGGCGCATGTGCGCCATCAGACGCTCCAGCTGGTCTTCGGCGCGGTGGGCCGCGAAGTAGGCGATCTGCGGCTTGAAGGCGCAGACCAGGTCCTTCGTGGCATCGACGATGGCCGCGCAGAAGTCGTGGATGCGCTCAGGGTTGCCCTTCCAGGCGCCCGGGAACTTCGAAGGCTCGGGGTCGAGGCCCACGCAGAGCAGCGACTGGTGCTGTTGCTGCGCGCGCAGCAGCTGTTCGGTGAAGATCATGGTGGCGATTTTACGACCACCACGCCACACGCCCTCAGCCCTGACGACGCCGTGCGGCCCCAAAGCCCGACAGGCCCAACAGGCCCAGCGCCATCAAACTCAAGGAAGAGGCTTCCGGCACGGCCATGACGCCTTGAGAGACAACGATGCGGGAGATGTTGAAGCTCGCAGAGCCCGCACCGGAACCCACAGAGCCACTGGGGCCTGCGTAGCTGAACACGCTGTAGTTGCGGCTGCCGGCGGCGAACTGCGCCAACATGTCTTTGACCTGAACCGTCCAGGAGAAAGAACCACTGCCGGTGCGGAGGTCGTTCGGGCCGAAGGGGTTGAAGCCCCCGAAGTACACCGACGCCCCGCTGATGTTGTAGGTGCCCGAGAGGGTGATGGTGGCCTCCGGCTTCCAGCCGCCAGCGGGCGCCAGGGTCGAGGCCGAAGCGATGAACAGCTGGCCCGAGACCGTGCCATTGCTGTTGAACGTCGTCATGGACGCATTGCTCGGCGAGAAGGCGAGGGACGCGAAGGTGTCCCCTTGGGTGACCTGCGTCCCCGCAGAGGCATTGAGGATGGGCAGATCCTGCGCAATGCTGCCGCTGCCGATGTAGTTCAAGCGCAGATCGCCGCTGAAGCCGGTGGCAGCGAAAGCGCTCGGCACCGACAGTGCAAGAGACAAAGTGGCTGCGCGCGCAAAGCCCGCAACCCCACGGATCGTGATGGACATGGAACCCCCTGTGGATGACTTGGTTTGGCAGCGCGTCATGCGAGTGACGCGCCCGAGCAGTCTACAAAAACAGGGGCATCACAAGGGGATGCTTACCCGGGTGGTTTGCCGCGACAAGCATCCCCCGTCACGCCTTCAGCGGAGGCGGCAACCACCCTGCCTCGCGCAACACCCGCTTCAAGGCCTCGCAACGCGCCTGGTGCTCGGGGTGGCTGTACACAAAGCGCTCGCCCGGCGTGGTGACAACATACTGGCCTGGCGCCAGCACCTCGCCCGCAGCACTGGTCAAGCCATGCGCCTGAACGCCATCGGGCAGCACCAGCCCTGGGGGCAAGGGCTCGCGGCCGTACAGCATCCAGTGCACAGGGCATGCAGGCTCAGGGTCGCTCATGTCGGTGTGCGACACGGTGGCCCATTCCGGCTGCCACACCTCGACCATGACCCGAAAGAGCCGCTCCATCATGTCGGGCTCGGTCATGACCTGGACCAGATCGCCCCTGCGGGGGCAGTTGATGGCAACACGGCTGCCCAAGCCACCACCGTCGGAGCCCGTGTGAGCCATCCAGCATGCTGCGTCAATCTTCTTGGAGGTCAGCAGGAAGGCACTGAAGCCCACGGGCAAGATCAAGTCCGGCGCAGCGCCCCGTCGGGCCCCATTGCCTGGGGACAGCACCTTGAGCCTGACCTCATCGACGGTGTCAGGCAAGGGCATCAGCTTGTCACGTGGGCCCAGGTAATGCCAAGCCCCGAACTGCGGACACGCATCCAGCAGCCGCTGCGAAAACCGCATCACAGCGTGTGCGATTTCCTGGGCTGTCTGGCTGCGCGCGCCCCAGTCGCACACCAAGCGGTAGTCGGGATGAATGATGTTTGATCGCATTTTCATGCTCATCCTGCCAGTGCACTAGAACGAGTCCGTCGCATCCACGACCGCGACGTTGCTCGGCTTCGGACACTCCAGATTGGGAGCCGCAACTTTGACGGGCACCTTACTTTTCAGCAGTTTCTCGAATGCTCTGCGAATGCCCTCATTGGGCACCACCCACTGCACAGATCTTCCAACGGAGCGAGCGGCGTCCAGTTGACGATCAACCTGCTTGATCAGCTTTTTCTGCATCTTGTCTGATACGTAGTCCACCTTCCACACCCCCAGCTTTTCATCGATCTTGTACCCAAAGCCTTTGGCCTCGATCAGCAAGCTGCCATCCGGCCCCAGGCCATCGAACTTCACCATGCCGGTGCGGCTGATGGAGGCGTCCACGCCCACAGCCACGCCCACAGCCACGGCCTTGCCCGGCGGCATGCCGGTGGCACAAGCCTGGAAGGCGGCATTGGCAGGGCTCATGGCCTCTTTGACATCGATGACCTTGACTTCGCCTGGCAGGGGTTTGTCGGCCGCGAAGGCTGGCAGCGCCAGCACGATGGGCAAGAGCAAGGCGCCCAAGCAGCGGCGCACGTTCGAAATGATGCGATTCATGGCGTTCTCCGCTGGGTTCATCGGGTGTTGGCGCAGCGCTGCGCGTCCTGGATGGCGCGCGCACGCAAGGCCGGCGAAGGTCCGTACACCGCCGAGGCATGCAGGCGGTCCAACTCCTGGCGGAAGGCCGCGGCCACAGCGGGCGAATGAACGATGAGCACGTTCTCATCGTTGCTGCGCAGCGCTTCTGCCGACCAGTTCATCGAGCCGGCCACGACGATGCGGTCGTCCACCACCGCCACCTTGTGGTGCAGCTTGTCGCCCTCGGGCAAGACGGGGTAACCAATCGCCATGGGCGTGACGGCCCAGGGGCGCAACTGCGGCTTGAGCGCGCAACCCGCATCCAGCAAACGCACACCCCACATGTCCAGCGTGGCGCTGAAGTCGTTGTCAATGTAGCCCTGGTCGAACATGCCACGCACCGTCAGGCCCTTGGCGGCGAGTTGCCCCATGGTGTCAGTCAAGGTGGCATCGGTCAGCACGAAGGCGCCCAAGTCGATGCGACTCACCGCCGTTTTGAGCACCGCGTCGATCAGCCCGATCGTGGTCGATGCCAAGGGCTTGCTCGCGGAGAAGGGGCCGAACTGCAGTTGAACCAGGCCCTCGGGTGTGCTGATGCCCAGGGCTGCACGTGCGCCTTTGGCGATGCCGAAGCGGCTGTTGCGCAAGCCTCCTGGCCCATCGCCCCACAGGAGGGCGAACTCCTGCGCGTAGGCTTTCGCCACTTCGGCGTAGCGCACCTCCACCAGGTTCTCGGCATTGCCTCGGCTGGCGGGCCGCCCGATGTCGCCAAAGAAGCCGCTGTGCGTCCAGTTGGCCGAGCCCGTGAGCACCACCTCGCCGTCGAACACGGCGAACTTGTGGTGCATCAGGCCCGAACCCTTGCTGCCATCCTCGGTGTCGTCGATGACCGGGATGCCAGCCCGCGCCAGGATGGTGGCCACATCGTTGGCGGCCAGTTCGGCGTCGGATGCTTCGCCGTCGCCGTCCACATCGACCAGGCTGTCCACCTCGGCCCAGACTTCCTTGTCGGCATCGCTGAGGCTGGCGACTTCGTCAGGCGTCAAGGCGGCCCAGTTCCTGCGGAAGCTGTTGTCCATCACCACGCGGACCTGCACCCCTCGCCGCGCGGCTTGGGCCAATGCCTGCGCGATGTGGGGCAAGGTGATGCCCATCACGGCCACGTCGATGCGGGTGCGCGCGGCGGCCACGCGCTGCACGATCACTTGCTCGAAGTTGTCGCCCTCGCGCTGCGTGCCGCGATGGGGCTCGACGAAGCTGGCGTCAGGCCGGTGGTTGAAGTAGGTGGAGAAGGTGGAAGGTGCGGTCGAGGCCTCGGCTGCGGTGGCATGGAGCATGTGTGCGCCCAGCACCCAACCCAGCCCGACGCGGCATGCGCGTGAGCAAGTCATGGGGAATCCCTGAAGTGTGTGGATGTGTCAGGCTCAGCGGTGGAGCCTGCATGCAGGTCGGCAGATGCGCCGTCCTGTCATGACCCAACCATAGCGCGCAGCCTCGCACGCGCAAGCTTGGTTCGGCGTTTCGAACACACCCTCAGGGGCGTCTTGACGCACCGCGCGCGGATGGCGCAGTGCGTCAGATGCGCATCCAGTGCGCTCAGATGCGCTCGGCCAGCTCCACGGCCTTGCCGATGTAGTTGCCCGGCGTCATGGCCAGCAGGCGGGCCTTGTCGTCCTCGGGCAGCTCCAGGGTCTGCACGAAGGCCTGGATGGATTCCTTCGTGATGGCCTTGCCGCGGGTCAGCTCCTTCAGGCGTTCGTAGGGGTTGGGCAGGGCGTGGCGGCGCATCACGGTCTGGATGGGCTCGGCCAGCACTTCCCAGGCGCTGTCGAGGTCGTCGGCCAGGGCTTGCGGGTTGACTTCCAGCTTGCCCAGGCCGCGCGCCAGGCTGTCGTAGGCCAGCAGGGCATAACCCAGGCCCACGCCCATGTTGCGCAGCACGGTGGAGTCGGTCAGGTCGCGCTGCCAGCGGCTGATGGGCAGCTTCTGGCTCAGGTGGGTCAGCACGGCGTTGGCCAGGCCCAGGTTGCCTTCGGCGTTCTCGAAGTCGATGGGGTTGACCTTGTGCGGCATCGTGCTGGAGCCGATCTCGCCTTCCTTGGTGCGCTGCTTGAAATAGCCCAGGCTGATGTAGCCCCAGACGTCGCGCGACCAGTCGATCAGGATGGTGTTGGTGCGCGTGACGGCATCGAACAGCTCGGCCATGTAGTCGTGCGGCTCGATCTGGATGGTGTAGGGGTTGAAGCTCAGGCCCAGCTGGTTCTCGATCACGCCCTGGCTGAAGGCTTCCCAGTCGGTCTCGGGGTAGGCCGAGAGGTGGGCGTTGTAGTTGCCCACGGCGCCGTTCATCTTGGCCAGCAGCTTGACCTCGGCGATGCGCTCGCGGGCGGTCGCCAGGCGGGCCACCACGTTGGCGATTTCCTTGCCCACGGTGGTGGGCGAGGCGGTCTGGCCGTGCGTGCGGCTGAGCATCGGGATGGCGGCGAACTGGTGGGCCATGCCGCTCAGCGTGCCGATCAGGCCATCGATGGCCGGCAGGACGACCTGCTCGCGCGCGGCCTTGAGCATCAGGCCGTGGCTGGTGTTGTTGATGTCCTCAGACGTGCAGGCGAAGTGCACGAACTCGCCGGCCTTGTCCAGCTCGGCGTGGCCGGCGAAGCGTTGCTTGATCCAGTACTCCACGGCTTTCACGTCGTGGTTGGTGGTCTTTTCGATGTCCTTGATGGCCTGGGCATCGGTCTCGGAAAAGCGCGACACCAGACCGCGCAGGTGGCTGCGGGCGGCGTCCGACAGGGGCGCGAACTCGGGCAGGCCGGCGTCGGACAGGGCGATGAACCACTCGACTTCGACCTGCACGCGGCGGTGCATCAGCCCGTACTCCGACAGCAGCGGGCGCAGGGCGGCGACCTTGGAGGCGTAACGGCCGTCCAGCGGCGACAGGGCAGACAGGGCAGAGAGGTTCATGGCGGGCTCTTCCGGATCAAACAACGGATCAAACAGGCAACCCGTTATTTTACCGGCCAGTGCGCCGCCAGCACCGCCACCCCGACGCGCGTCTGCAGAACAGTGGCATTCAGTCGCATCCTGCGCGCCTGGATTTCGGCCCAGGGCCAGTACAGGCCCAGCGTCAGCAAGAGCAGCAGGCCGTGGCGGCGCTGCATGCGCACGATGGCGGGCACGCGCAGGCGGCAACGCACCCGCACGTGGCGGTTGCCCGTGCGGTTCCACACCAGTTTGTGCGCGCGGGCATGGGCTTGCGGCCAGACCAGCCCGACAGCCCCCCCGACGCTGGCCGCCAGCAACACACCCAGCGCCCAGGCCGGCACCCCCGCGGGCGGCACCGCGCCCTGCCCCACGGCGGCCTGCCACCACAGCAGCGCGCCCAGGCACATGCTCGCCAGCCCGAGGTTGAACGCCAGCACCAGCAGGGCCGCACCCAGCGCCTGCAGCATCAGGCTGGAGATGGCGTCCGGCCCCAGGCGCCAGCGCACGCGCAGCGGCCCCAGCCGCAGGTGCGACTGGCGGAAATGCAACCAGGCCCAGCACCAGCTCGGCACCGCCAGCAGGCAGCCACCCAGGGCCATGCCCCACAGCACCCAGCCCACGGCATGCCCCCACCAGGCCACGGCCAGCCAGGACCACACCAGCAGCGCCACCCCGGCCAGGGGCAGGCCCAGCGCCTGGTAAATGTCCAGCAGCCCCGCATCGAAGGCCATCGGGCGGCGCGCCCAGGTGGTGCGCTGCAGGCTCTGGCTGAGGCCCTCCAGCTTGAGCATGGGCCACACGGCCAGGGCCAACGTGGACGCCGCCAGCCCCATCACGACCGAACCGGCTGTCGCCAGCACCACCCCGCCCAGCAAACCCAGCAGCAGGCACTGGCGCAACAGCATGGCCCAGGGCGAGCGGTGGTCGTCCAGCGGTTGGCCGGCCACGCGGGTGTGCTGCAGCAGGTAGCGCCGGCACGCGATGCGCGCCCATGGCAGGTAGCCCCCCAGCGTCAGCAGCGTCAGCAAGAGGCCCTGGAACCAGAGGCGCGCATACGCTGCATCGGCGCCAGTGAAGGCCACGGGCCAGGTGTCGATGGCGCCGTTCGGCAAACGGGGCAAGGCCTCGGCGGCACGCCAGGGCACGGCCTGGGTGAGCACGGGAGGCACGGTGGGCGCCGCTGCCGGTGTGGATGCCGACGACGCTGCCGGTCCCAGCGCGCCTGCCCTCGCGTCCGGCGCATGCCCCGGATGCCCCGGGTGCTGCGACGAAGCACCAGCGCCAGCGGCCCGACGCGATCCAATCGGGTCGGGCCAGGTCCATGCCTGCGCGGGCCGGTCGGGCACGGCCTGCACAGACAAAGCTGCGCCCACGGCCCTCAGGGCCGCAGACCAGCGTCCGACAGGGGTCAACCGGAGAGCGCGCGCAGGAGAGCGGGCGCCGGATCTGTTCATTTCGGCATCAAATGTAATGGGATGCATCACTCGCACACCGCGCAACTCCCCCGAAACAGGTGGATCGGCAGGGGATGCTGGGCGCCGCAGACGCAAGTCCCGGGGGGCAGATAAAATCCGCCACAGACACACACGACGACACAGAATGAAACTGATCGGATCCCTGACCAGCCCTTACGTCCGCAAGGTGCGCATCGTGCTGGCCGAGAAAAAGCTCGACTACAAGTTCGACGTCGAAGACGTGTGGGCTGCCGACACCACCATCTCGGCGTCCAACCCGCTGGGCAAGGTGCCCTGTCTGGTGATGGAAGGTGGCGAGGCGATCTTCGACTCGCGCGTCATCGTCGAGTACGTGGATACCCTCTCGCCCGTGGGCAAGCTCATCCCCTTGAGCGGCCGCGAGCGCGTGGAAGTGCGCACCTGGGAGGCCCTGGCCGACGGCCTGATGGACGCCGCCATCCTGGCGCGCATGGAGGCCACCTGGCCGGGCCGCACCGAGGCACAGCGCAGCCAGGCCTGGATCGACCGCCAGGTCGGCAAGATGCACGCCAGCCTCAAGGCCATGAGCCAGGGCCTGGGCGAGCGCCCCTGGTGCACGGGCACCCACCACAGCCTGGCCGACATCGCCACCGGCTGCGCCCTGGGCTACCTCGATTTTCGCTTCGCCCACATCGACTGGCGCGACACCTACCCCAACCTGGCGCGCCTGTTCGAGAAGCTCTCGCAGCGCCAGAGCTTCATCGACACGGCCCCGCCGGCGGCCTGAGGCTCAGTCCTGCAGGCTGAATGAGGCCGCCTGCGCCCGCAGCCAGTACTGCTCGAAGGCAGGCTGGCTCCAGGGCGCTTCGCCGCGCTCGGCGGCCAGCAGCTCGCCCGGCTGGAGGTAGGGCAGCAGGTTGGACAAACGCCGCACCTCGAAGCCCGACACCCGCCGCACGATGTGGTCGGCGCTGATGTCGTTGGGGTGGTGCAAACCGGCCGCCTGCACCAGCTCCTTCAGGGCGTGCAGGGTGTTGCGGTGGTAGCGGTAGACCCGCTCGGCCTTGTCGGGCACGACCAAGGCGCGAGCGCGCAGGGGCTCTTGCGAGGTCACGCCCGTAGGGCAATGGCCGGTGTGGCAGCTCTGCGCCTGGATGCAACCCAGCGCGAACATGAAACCCCGCCCCGAATTGCACCAGTCGGCGCCCAAGGCCATCATCCGCGCGATGTCGAAGGCACTGATCACCTTGCCCGCGCAGCCCAGCTTGACGCGGTGGCGCTCGCCCAGGCCGACCAGGGTGTTGTGGACCAGCAGCAGGCCTTCCTGCAGCGGCGCACCGACGTGGTCGGTGAACTCCAGCGGCGCCGCGCCCGTGCCGCCCTCGGCGCCATCCACCACGATGAAATCCGGCCAGATGCCGGTTTCGCGCATGGCTTTGGCCATGGCGAACCACTCCCAGGCATGGCCCACACAGAACTTGAAACCCACCGGCTTGCCGCCCGACAGCTGGCGCAGCCGCTCGATGAACTGCACCATCTCGATGGGCGTGGAGAAGGCGCTGTGGCTGGCCGGTGAGACGCAGTCCACGCCCACGGGCACACCGCGCGTCGCCGCGATCTCCGGCGTCACCTTGGGGCCTGGCAGCACGCCGCCATGGCCGGGTTTGGCGCCCTGGCTGAGCTTGAGCTCGATCAGCTTGACCTGTGGCTCGCGCGCGTTCGCCACGAACTTGTCGGCATCGAAGTGGCCATCGTCGTTGCGACAGCCGAAGTAGCCCGAACCGATCTCCCAGATGAGGTCTCCGCCGGGCTCGCGGTGGTAGCGGCTGATGGAGCCCTCGCCCGTGTCGTGCGCAAAGCCGCCCTTGCGCGCGCCGGTGTTGAGCGCCAGCACGGCGTTGGCGCTGAGTGCGCCGAAACTCATCGCCGAGATGTTGAAGACGCTGGCGCTGTAGGGCTGCGTGCAGGACGAGCCGCCCGCGCCGATGGTGACGCGGAAATCGTGCGACGCCACGTCGCTGGGCACCATCGAGTGGCTCAACCACTCGTAGCCTGTGGCACCGACGTCCTTCTGCGTGCCGAAGGGGCGCTTGTCGGGCTCGCCTTTGGCGCGCTGGTAGACGAGCGAGCGTTGCTGGCGCGAGAAGGGCGCGGCCTCGTTGTCGCTCTCGATGAAGTACTGGCGAATCTCCGGTCGGATGAACTCCAGCAGGTAGCGCAGGTGCCCGATGACCGGGTAGTTGCGCAGGACAGAGCGCGGCGCCTGACGCATGTCGTTGAAGCCCAGACCTGCCAGCGCGGCACACCCCAGGGCCAACACCCAGCCGTGGTGGCCGCCCTCGGTGGCCCACAGCCACAATCCATACACCAGCCCCAACACGGCACCCACCCAAACCCCGTAGCGGATGGGGATGTGCGCGTTGAGTCGAATCAACCACCTCGGCATGGCTTCCTCCTGCGCAACCAGGAGCGGCGCGCCAAACCAATGTAGCGAATCGGGCTGCCGCCATTCGTCGCATTTGAACGCCTTGTTGCGCCCAGTCAGGCGCTGTGGCGCGTTTGACACCAGACCCGCGCGGTCCCCGCCCGGCATGGCTGTTGCGCCCCCACGACAGCCTGAATTGCGGCTACACTGCCCCACAGCGCCGATTTGCCGTCGGAAGTGCATGCCGCAGCATCTGCCAGCACCTCTTCGACCGTTCCGAATTGCGGGCGCTTTAAAAATGCCGCTAAAGAGGTCGATGCCACCGGCCCCTGCTTCATGCGCGGCCGGTTTGTTTTTTTCTGGATCGCTCCACCATGTCCCTCGGGATCGTCAAGCCCGTCACCCTGCACTTCGAGGCGCCCCTGCCACTGCAGAGCGGCGCGCAATTGCGCGACTACACCCTGGTCTGCGAGACCTACGGCCAGCTCAACGCCGAGCGCAGCAACGCCGTGCTGGTGTGCCATGCGCTCAATGCCTCGCACCACGTGGCCGGCCTGCACGCCGGCGCCGATGGCCAGCCCCTGCCCAAAAGCGAAGGCTGGTGGGACAACATGATCGGTCCCGGCAAGCCGCTGGACACCGACAGGTTCTTCGTCATCGGCGTCAACAACCCGGGTTCGTGCTTTGGATCGACCGGCCCGACGCACACCAACCCCGACACCGGCAAGCCTTATGGCGCCGACTTCCCCGTGGTCACGGTGGAAGACTGGGTCAACGCGCAAGCCCGTGTGCTCGATGCTTTGGGCATCACGCAGCTGGCGGCGGTGCTGGGTGGCAGCCTGGGCGGCATGCAGGCCCTGAGCTGGACGCTGCAGCACCCCACCCGTGTGCGCCACTGCGTGGCCGTGGCCACCGCACCGAACCTGTCGGCACAGAACATCGCCTTCAACGAGGTGGCGCGGCGCGCCATCGTCACCGACCCCGACTTCCACGGCGGCCACTTCTACGAACACGGCGTGGTGCCGCGCCGGGGCCTGCGCGTGGCGCGCATGATCGGCCACATCACCTACCTGTCGGACGATGTGATGGAGGCCAAGTTCGGCCGCGAGCTCGTCGGGCGCGAGCTCGGTGACGCCCCCAGCTACAGCACCCAGGACATCGAGTTCCAGGTCGAGAGCTACCTGCGCTACCAGGGCGACAAGTTCAGCGACTACTTCGACGCCAACACCTACCTGCTGATCACGCGGGCACTCGACTACTTCGACCCGGCCCGCACGCACGGCGGCAACCTGTCGGCAGCGATGGCCCAGGCCCTGGCCAAGTTCCTCGTCATCAGCTTCACCACGGACTGGCGCTTCTCGCCGGCGCGTTCGCGCGAGATCGTCAAGGCGCTGGTGGACAACCGCCACGACGTCAGCTATGCCGAGATCGACGCGCCCCACGGCCACGACGCCTTCCTGCTCGACGACCCGCGCTACCACGGCGTGGTGCGGGCCTACTTCGAGCGCATCGCGCAGGAGGTGAAGGCATGAGCGCGGTCCAGACACACAACCCCTTCCACCACGTCATCGCCAGCCTGATCCCGCCGGGCTCGCGCGTGCTCGACCTCGGTTGCGGCGACGGCGCCCTGCTGGCCCTGCTGCGCGATGCGCGCCAGTGCAGCGGCTACGGCATTGAACTGGACGACGCCAAGGTCGAGGCCTGCGTGGCCCGCGGTGTCAACGTGATCCAGCGCAACCTCGAAGAAGGCCTGAGCATCTTCGATGACAACAGCTTCGACGTGGTGTTGCAGCTCGACACCCTCCAGCACCTGCGCAACACCGAGGACATGCTGCGCGAGACCGCACGCATCGGGCGCATCGGCCTGGTGAGCTTCCCCAATTTCGCGCACTGGCCGCACCGTTTCAGTGTGTTGCGGGGGCGCATGCCGGTGTCCCGCAGCCTGCCTTACCAGTGGTACGACACGCCCAACATCCGCGTGGCCACGTTCGCGGACTTCGAGATCCTGGCCGGCAAGAACGGCCTGCGCATCCTCGAATCCTTTGGCTGGCACGAAGGCCACGAGGTGGGTCTGTGGCCCAACCTGCTGGCCAGCACGGCGGTGTTCAAGTTCGAGCGCGCCTGAGGCGTCCCAACCAGGCAAAAAAAGAGGCGCCCCCCGTGAGAGGGGCGCCTTGAACGCTCTGGTCAAACAAAGGTGACTTCGCAGTCACGGGCCCCCTCTGCCGACCGTGTCGCTTCACCTCGTCGGTGACGCTCCAAAATCTGCATCAGACCCACTGTCTATTGAGCATGAAGCGTGCCAGCAGTGCCCATTCACGCCTTGGATTTGGCGGTGTTTTGTCACGCTGAGCACGTCGGCCAGGCCATGGAAAAAGCGCCCCGCAGGGCGCTTGTGCGTGTCACCGAGACGGTGCTCAGAAGCTGTGCTTGACGCCCACCGCCAGTGCACGACCGCCCTTGAAGTCGGTGAGCTTTTCCGTGGTGAAGGCGGCATACAGGCCGGTGCGCTTGGACAGGGCGTGGTCATAGCCCAGCGACAGGATCTTGTCGCTGGCATCGTCGCCCACCTGCTTGTACTTGGCCGCGCCGTAGGAGGCCAGCACCGTGCCCGAGGCCGTGACGGGCACGCTCACACCGACCTGCCACACATTGGCCTTGGTGACCGCGGTCAGGCTGCCCACGCTCAAGGGCGCGGTGTCGTAGTACTTGAAGCGGGTGTACTGGCCGAAGGCCTTGAGCACACCGAAGTCATAGCTGGCGTTGAAGTTGGCGGCGCGGAACTCGGTGGGGTAGGCCGAAGCAGCGGCCAGCGTCGACACCTTGGGCGAGACACCCGCGTCGACGTACACGGCCATCAGGCTGAGCGGGCCGTTGTTGTAGGCGGCACCGACCGAGTAGCTGTTGCTGTCGGTGGATTTGGCGCTTTCCTTGGGCGAGAACTGCACGGTGCCCGAAAAGCCCGCGTAGGTCGGGGTTTCGTAGGTGATCGAGTTGATCCAGCCGGTGTCGGTCTGCGACAGGTTGGTCAGCTTGGACGACGCGGTCGAGCCCAGGTTGTAGAAGTGGCGCATCGTCGGCGAGTAGGTCATCGAGCTGCCGAAGGGGTTGTAGCTCAGGCCGGCGGTGAACAACGGCGTGTCGTACTGGCCCAGCGCGATCTTGCCCAGGCTGCCACTGAGGCCGACCCAGGAGGTGCGGCTCCAGTACTGGCCGGCCTGGTTCTGGATGTTGGCGCCGTTGTCCACGCCGATGAAGGTCTCCAGCGCGAACTCGGCCTTGAGGCCGCCGCCCAGGTCTTCCGTGCCGGCGAAGCCGAGGAAGCTGGTCATCATGTCACCGCTCTGCACCTTGGTGACGGACTGCTCACCCACCGGCTTGAAGGAGCCGACCGCGGTTTCGAGGTAACCATAGACCTTGAGTTGGGACTGGGCGTGGGCCAGACCAGAGACCAGCGTGAGGGCGGCCACGGCCACCAGCTTCTTGTTTGCAGACATCGCTCTTGCTCCTAACAGGATGGTTCAGGGACGGAAGGACCCGTGAGGGCCGCTGCGTCTGCATGAGCAAAAAGCGTGACAGTTTCCCAGCGCATACGTCATTTGACGTATGCAGGCGGGTCAGTGGTGGCCGGGGAGCAGGGTGCGGTGGGTGACGGCTGTTGCTGGCACTCAGGCGCGCCAGACCGCCAGGATCTGCTCGCCGTAGGCCTGCAGCTTCTTCGCGCCCACGCCGCTGATGGTGGCGAGCTCGTCCAGGGTGGACGGCGCCATGCGGGCCATCTCGGCCAGGGTCGCATCGTGGAAGACGACGTAGGCGGGCAGGTTGTGCTCGCGCGCCACCTCGGCCCGCCAGGTCTTGAGGGCCTCGTAGCGGGCCAGGGCATCGGCCTCCAGCGGCACGGGCGGTGCGCTGCCGGCCCCCCCCTTCGGTCGCGCCAGCTTGGTGCGCGGCATGGCCTCGGCAGCCACCTTGAGCACGATGGCCTGCTCGCCCTTGAGCACGGCGCGCGCGCTCGGGCTCAGGCCCAGGGTGTTGAACTCGCCTTCGGCCACCACATGGCCCAGCGCCACGAGTTGGCGCAGCACCGCACGCCATTGGTGCTCGCTGAGGTCGGCCCCGATGCCGAAGGTGCTCAGGCTCTGGTGGCCGTACTGCGTGACCTTGTCGGTCAGGCGGCCGCGCAGCACGTCGATGAGGTGGCCGGCACCGAAGCGCTGCTGGCCGTGCTGCCAGAAGCGGTAGATGCCACTGAGCAGCTTGCGCGCGGCCTCGGTGCCATCCCAGGTCTGGGGCGGGTTGAGGCAGTTGTCGCAGTTGCCGCAAGGGGTGCTGTCTTCGCCGAAGTAGGCCAGCAGGCGCACGCGGCGGCAGTCGTGGGCTTCGGCCAGGGCCAGCAGAGCGTCGAGCTTGCCGCGTTGCACGCGCTTGAAATCGTCGTGCGCCGGGCTTTCGTCGATCATGCGGCGCTGGTTGACCACGTCGGCCAGGCCGTAGGCCAGCCAGGCTTCGGCGTCGGCGCCATCGCGGCCGGCACGGCCGGTCTCCTGGTAGTAGGCCTCGATGTTCTTGGGCAGGTCGAGGTGGGCCACGAAGCGCACGTCGGGCTTGTCGATGCCCATGCCGAAGGCCACGGTGGCCACCATGACGAGGCCATCTTCGCGCAGGAAGCGGTCCTGGTGGCGCTGCCGCACGCCCGCATCCAGCCCCGCGTGGTAAGGCAGCGCGGGGACGCCCTGCTCGCTCAGCCACTCGGCCGTGTCTTCCACCTTCTTGCGGCTTTGGCAGTAGACGATGCCGGCATCGCCCTA